>Ga0209916_1000039_pt1 | contig 344137 bp, 324 predicted proteins | sample ThiBio_1000_plan_FD_183956 | JGI IMG/M metagenome (GOLD analysis project Ga0209916, IMG submission 183956) | Wastewater bioreactor microbial communities from Cape Town, South Africa - Thiocy_solids_2 (SPAdes) | ecosystem: Engineered > Bioreactor > Thiocyanate-remediating > Anaerobic-Aerobic ... | reverse complement strand
TGGAAGCTGGGTGTACCTAAAGTCGGTAACCGCAAGGAGCCGCCTAGGGTAAAACTAGTAACTGGGGCTAAGTCGTAACAAGGTAGCCGTATCGGAAGGTGCGGCTGGAATACCTCCTTTTTAGAGCACTTATTGAGACAATATTTATATTGTTTTCATATAGTAACATTACTGTGCTGTTGTTTCCATTCTTTTAATTTTATTAGTTCTTTTAATAAGAGTAACGGTCCGCAAGGGCTACAATCAGATCCGTAGCTCAGCCTGGTTAGAGCACTACACTGATAATGTAGGGGTCCCCAGTTCAAATCTGGGCGGGTCTACTTTATTAGACGTGGTTTGGCCTGGTAAATATATCCTGAGAATAAGTATTTGGGGTATTTTTTTTGGGTTGGGTCTATTAAAACTTCTGGGGGGTTAGCTCAGTTGGCTAGAGCATCTGCCTTGCACGCAGAGGGTCATCGGTTCGACTCCGATATCCTCCACAACAGGAGAGTGCAGGTAAGCTTAGTAAAAATAAAATATTCCGGTCATTCGGTGAGTATTTTATCCAAAGTGATCCTTCACGAAAAGTTCTTTTTAAATTATAGATAACTCATTAGGGGGTTAAGAGGGTTCGAATCCACTTTATCTACATTAGAATTAAGGGCAGGAATGTACTTAATTAAGTTCTTTGACATATTGGAAAATAATAAGTTGTAAACCGAGAGTAACAATAGTGGGGAGACCCACTTAAAATAAATCTAAGATTTTTAAAGCAATTAAGGGCGTATGGTGGATGCCTAGGGTCTGAGAGGCGATGAAGGACGTGGTAAGCTGCGATAAGCTTCGGGGAGCTGCACACAAGCGTAACATCCGAAGATTTCCGAATGGGACAACCTAATATATTGAAGATATATTACCCCCACAGCAATGTGAGGGAGCCAACCCGCTGAACTGAAACATCTAAGTAGGCGGAGGAAAATAAAATAACAATGATTCCCTGAGTAGTGGCGAGCGAAACGGGAAGAGCCCAAACCATGGCGGCGTGCTGCCGTGGGGTTGTAGGACTGCATTTAGAAACTGTTATCAAGCTGAATTTTCTGGAAAGTTAAATCAAAGAGGGTGATAATCCCGTAAGCAGAAATTAACAGGGACGAGCAGTATCCTGAGTAAGGCGGGACCGGAGAAATCCTGCCTGAATCTGCCGGCACCATCCGGTAAGGCTAAATACTCCTCAGACACCGATAGTGAACCAGTACCGTAAGGGAAAGGTGAAAAGTACCCTAAACAAGGGAGTGAAATAGTACCTGAAACCGTACGCCTACAAGCGGTCGGAGTCTCCACAGCAATGTGAGGGATGACGGCGTGCCTTTTGCATAATGAGCCTACGAGTTACTCCTCACTGGCGAGGTTAAGTTCTTAAGTAACGGAGCCGTAGCGAAAGCGAGTCCAAATAGGGCGTTTAGTCAGTGGGGGTAGACGCGAAACTTTGTGATCTATCCATGGGCAGGTTGAAGGTGTGGTAACACACACTGGAGGACCGAACCCGTTGACGTTGAAAAGTCTTGGGATGACCTGTGGATAGGGGTGAAAGGCCAATCAAACTGAGAGATAGCTCGTTCTCCCCGAAATGTTTTTAGGAACAGCCTCGGATAATAGAAGTGTACTAGAGGTAGAGCTACTGATTGGGCTAGGGGGCTTCACCGCCTACCAAACCCTGACAAACTCCGAATGCTAGTACATATCTCCGGGAGTGAGGCTGTGGGCGATAAGGTCCATGGCCGAGAGGGAAATAACCCAGATTAGCAACTAAGGTCCCTAATACATGGTTAAGTTGATCAAACGAGGTGGAGTTTCTATAACAGCCAGGATGTTGGCTTGGAAGCAGCCACTCATTTAAAGAGTGCGTAACAGCTCACTGGTCGAGAGACTCTGCACGGAAAATAATCGGGCATCAAACCATGAACCGAAGTTCTAAATTGTACATTTTATGTACAGTGGTAGGGGAGCATTGAAATCTGCAGCGAAGGTGTGTGGTGATGCATGCTGGAGCGATTTCAAAAGAAAATGTAGGCATAAGTAACGATAAAAAAGGTGAAAAACCTTTTCGCCGTAAACCCAAGGTTTCCTGATCAATGTTAATCAGATCAGGGTTAGTCGGGTCCTTAGGCGAACCCGAAAGGGGTAGCTGATGGCAAGTTGGTTAATATTCCAACACCTGCTTTAAATTCGATGGAGTGACGGGGTAGTGAAAGATCCGCCTGGTGATGGAATACCAGGTTAAAGGGTGTAGTTATATTTTTTACAGGCAAATCCGTAAGAAATGGCGAACCTGATAGTACAGCAAAGCTTCGGCAGCGCTGATAGTGATCCTAATCAGACCTCCGAGAAAAACTTCTAAGTTATGTTTAAAGCAGCCCGTACCGCAAACCGACACAGGTGGGTGGGATGAATATTCTAAGGCGCTCGGGTGAGCCGTGGAGAAGGAACTAGGCAAATTGATGCTGTAACTTCGGGATAAAGCATACCCCCCTCAGCAATGAGTGGGGGTCTCAGTAAAATGGTTCAACCAACTGTTTAGCAAAAACACAGGGCCCTGCAAAATCGAAAGATGACGTATAGAGCCTGATACCTGCCCGGTGCTGGAAGGTTAAGGAAGGATGTTCGTCTTTACGCAAGTAGAGACAAAGCTTCTGACTGAAGCCCCAGTAAACGGCGGCCGTAACTATAACGGTCCTAAGGTAGCGAAATTCCTTGTCGGGTAAGTTCCGACCTGCACGAATGGTCTAATGAGTTGAACACTGTCTCCTCCACGAGCCCGGTGAAATTGTAGTATCGGTGAAGATGCCGGTTACCCGTCACGGGACGGAAAGACCCCATGAACCTTCACTACAACTTTGCATTGATTTTGAATTTTTGATGTGTAGGATAGTTGGGAGACTTTGAAGTTGTGTCGCCAGGCATGATGGAGTCAACGTTGAAATACCAACCTTTAAACATTTAGAATCTAATCCCTTGCGGGAAACAGTGCATGGTGGGTAGTTTGACTGGGGTGGTCGCCTCCTAAAAAGTAACGGAGGCTTGCAAAGGTTCCCTCAGTACGGTTGGTAATCGTACATAGAGCGTATTAGTATAAGGGAGCTTGACTGTGAGACTAACAAGTCGAGCAGGGACGAAAGTCGGCTAAAGTGATCCGGCGGTTCTGTATGGAAGGGCCGTCGCTCAAAGGATAAAAGGTACTCTGGGGATAACAGGCTGATCTCCCCCAAGAGCTCATATCGACGGGGAGGTTTGGCACCTCGATGTCGGTTCGTCACATCCTGGGGCTGGAGAAGGTCCCAAGGGTTCGGCTGTTCGCCGATTAAAGTGGCACGTGAACTGGGTTCAGAACGTCGCAAGACAGTTCGGTCCCTATCTGTGATGGGCGCTAGTAAATTGAGAGGACATGACCTTAGTACGAGAGGACCGGGTCGTATGTACCGCTGGTGTATCTGTTGTGCCGCCAGGTGCAATGCAGAGTAGCTATGTACAGCAAGGATAAACGCTGAAAGCATCTAAGCGTGAAACCTTCCTCAAGATGAGTTTACTTTTAAGGGTCGTCAGAGACTATGACGTTGATAGGCTATAGGTATAAAGGTGGTAACATCAAAGCCAAGTAGTACTAATTGCCCGTAAGCTTTATTTTTTAATTTTTCTCTTTTTGCAACTTATTCCAATATGTTAACTTATTGTTTTTGTACTCGTACAAATTCACCTTCTTATGGTGGTTTTTCCGAGGGTGTTCACCTCTTCCCATACCGAACAGAGAAGTTAAGCCCCTCATGGCCGATGGTACTGCACAACAATGCGGGAGAGTAGGTAGCTGCCATATTCTTTTAAAGAGCCCTTCAATTTAGTTTGAAGGGCTTTTTTGTTTTGTATCTATTTTGCCGATATTTTAGGGATATATTTTTTTATTTGTGAAAGCCCGGGATTAGCCTTCATACATTTTCAATGGATTGGGGGTTTAGTACTTGTAGCTTATGATTTCTTCGATTACTTTTTAGTTGATTTAAGTTCTATCTTATTTCTATCTTATTCCGAATTAAGATTCGTTAATTTTTAAAATCATTTTATATTCTTGTACAGAAGGGTAGTTTTTTGATGGGATTTTATTGTTTATTGCCTGCCTTCTTTTATTGGAAAATGTTGGCTTACGATTTTTCGCTTATAATTAAAAATATTATTATATTCGATTATGTAAATTATTCTACCAAACTCTAAATGCTTTTACAATGCAAAAAATCATATTAGCACTTGCTTTTTTCTGTGTTGCAAGTTCCATCCATACAAGCGCCCAGGTAGGAAATCAAACTTCGGGCAATTATGCAAAATCAAGGGTTTATATTTCTATAGATATGCCCGTACGGGGGCAAGCCACGGAAGATAAAAAAATCTTTATTAATACGGATAAAGGGAGTTTTGCTTACGTAATCATTGATAACTATCCTAACAAATTTTTATCCAATTCCATAAAGCTGACTTCTTATAAAAAAATAGGCGGACAGTATGAAAAAATTAAAGTGAAAGTTATGACATAGACAATACATTAACCTATACCTATATCAAATACAATTTTGTTACTACCGGGGACTTTGCATTTGATGTACATGATGGGAATGGTGTATTTATAAATTCCGGTTATGTAACGGTGGAAAGCAAAGTAAATAACACTTCGGGTACCGGTAGTAATTTTAGCCAGTCTAAGGCTTTTGTTTCTACTCAAGTTCCTGTATCGGGTATCGCTAAAGAATCCAGAACCATTACGATTGACAGGGATAAAGGAAGTTATGCCTATATTGTATTAGACAATTATCCTACGAATTTAAATATTAAACAACTTACGCTGAAAGTGTATCGCAAAGTGAACGGGAAATTTGAAAAGATAGATGTAAAAACTTATGATATTAGCCCGGACACTTATTTTACCTATATAAAATATAGTTTTTATATAGCCGGTGATTATGCTTTTGATATGTATGATAGTAGCGATCAATTTATAAACACGGCAAATGTAACTGTTAATTATAATTAGTTCCATTTTATCTAAGGAGTTGATCTCTTGTAAGCCAGTTTTCCTGTTTTAATTTTTATAAAACATACCTGCTTTGCATTATGAAAGTATACCCATTCTTTTATGTCGGTACTATTTCAAATAGAAACCAGAGAAGGGTATTTTACTATATACCTGAAATTGACTCACAGCTCTTGTTCATTCACCCGTTACAAGCAGCAGGAAAGAAACGCCATATAGCAAAGAAATTAAAATTCTTACTGTTTTATCCGTCATTCATTTATTTACTACTTTTATAGCATCATTAAATTGCAGCATGAATTTATCCGTCATAGAAAGTACCCCCGCATTAAAAGAAAGTTTTATTCAGTTTAATAAAGAACTGTATAATGAAAGACAAACTGCTGCAATTCAAGCGGGCTATAAATGGACGCTGCAAGAGCGCCCCGAAAGCATTCGTCATTTAATAGCACTGAGTCATGATGAAATTATTGGTCAAATTATTCTTTACCCGGTGCGTTGCTTTTATCAATCAAAAATAAATAATTGTGTATTTGCTTATGACTATATTGTGCGTCCCGATTACCTGAATACCGGGGTAGGGGTGAAGTTATTATCTAAAACCATTAAGAGCCATATTCATTTTGGGATTGGTGTAAGTGATATTTCAAAAAAATTACACCTTATTTTAAAAGAAAAATCAATTGGTGATATTTATAAGTTTTTGTTTATTAAAAATGCTTTTTCATACGTTTACGCCGGTGTAAATACTTATTTAAAAATTACTTTACGAAAATTACCCGGCCGGGGGAAATTTGATGACAGCATCCACATTGAAAAATTACAGGCTGTTAAAAAAAACGGTTTGCCTCAAGTAGTTACTGCCTGGAATCAAGACGTTATAGAATTTGAAAGAAGCGGGCAATTTGACGATTTACGATTTGGCAGTTTTGCAAATAAATATATCCATTACCATATTTATGATAGTAAAAAAAACTTGCAAGGGTATTTTGTATTACGCAGGGAAATATGGAGAGGGATGAGAGTGTTAATGGTATCAGATTATCGAATGGCTGCAAAGAATGAAGAAGTTGTTGATTTTATTTGTACCGCATCTAAAATTCTTATGAAAAAAAATAAGATGGATGCCGTTTTATTTGGTTCCAGTTTGCAATGGTTGGATAAAAAATTAATACAGAATCATTTTAAAAAGGTGGGATTGCCATCTGAAATATTTACAAATTTAATGTTAGAAGAAGGGTGGGAGAAAAGAGTTAGAGATAGAAACATCATTATGGCGACACCTGCAGATTCTGATTTTGAATTTAATTTGGGCAATGAATTATGGAAAAACTAATTGGTATTTTTATTTTTAAAAGCCTGCCCCGGTGGCAGGCTGATAGCATTGGGGAGATTGAAAAAAAAGGATTTACAGTAATATTATACATTTTACCCCCCCCCCATAAAAATATCAAAAACAAAAAAAGCCAGGATTTATTATTTTTATTAGAACATAAAATTTTAAAAAGCCCCAATACATATTTAACTCCAAAGCCATACCCAGGAACAGGGCGAATGTGCTATCATATAAAAAACCTGGCTGATATTTTTAATTTACCGCAACAGCTTACTCATTTTGCATATTTTATTTCTTTTGCTGAATTAAATGAGGAAATCCTTTCGGGTTTTTCAAAACAACTGCCTGTTTCAATCTTACAATTAAATACATTAAATACGGGTGGCCTGGTAGAAAATATAGTGAAGGATTATAAAACGGGTGAAACTGTAATTAATATAAAGCTTTATCAGTATGCAGTAGGGATTAAATCGGTTGTTTATAATACCTGTAACAGTATTGAAGCCGGCTTATTGCTAAAAACGATAAATTCAATTTTGGCCAAATGCTCCCTTATTATTCCCCGGTATTTAGCAGGCCACTCGAATGTGGATAATTTAGAAGTAAAAGAACAAAATTATTCCAGGCTTTCCTATAAAACAAAGAAACGAAATTTACTGGGTTCGTTTTTGTATAACCTGGCAGATAAGATATTTTATAAAAGGCAATGGATCCTGTTGTATCAGTTTATGAAGGTACCCGATTTTAATAGCATCAATACCTATAAAACAATATTACCTCCTAAGGGTAAATTTTGGGCAGATCCTTTTCCCTTTTTTTATAAGAATGAGTATTTTATTTTTTTTGAAGAACTGGAATATAAAAATCATAAAGGGTATTTATCGTATTTAAAATTAAAGAACGGGGTAGCAGAAGGGCCTTATAAATTGATAGAAGAAAAATACCATCTTTCTTTCCCTAATATTATTGAAGTAAATGAACAGTTGTACATGATCCCGGAATCTATTGCAGCAAGCAATATACAACTGTGGAAATGTATCTCATTTCCCGGGAATTGGGCTTTTGAGAAAAACTTAATAGAGAATATACGTGCCGTTGACACAATCATAGAAAAGATCAATGATACATGGTGGCTGTTTTGCACGGTAAAATCATTACCTGATGCGGCAGGGCATGAAGAACTTTGTATTTATTATGCCGATGATCTTTTTTCACAGGAATGGCGGCCGCATCCTAAAAACCCGGTGCTGTCTGATTCCCGTATGGGCAGAAATGCCGGGAAAATTCAGAAACTAGATGGAAAACTCTATAGGTATGGTCAATTTTCCGGCGATACTTACGGTAAGGCCCTTACAAAATCTGAGATCCTCACAATATCGGAAACTGAATACCGGGAGGAATTTATAGAGATTGTTTTTCCTGATCTTAGCAAAGGTTTTTATAACTTGCATACTTTTAATCATACGCATGAATTCGCCGTTGGTGACGCACTCAGAAGAATAAGAAGATTTTAAAAAATTAATGAATGTAATATGGATAAAATTATTTCAATTATCAACAGAGTTTTGGAAAATAACAATAAATCTTATAGCGGTACAATTACGGAAACAACTTCTTTAAGAAACGATATTGGGTTTGATTCCCTTGACCTGGCTGAATTAACCGTGAATATAGAAGAAGAATATGGAGTTGATATTTTTGAAAATGGTTTTGTAGAAACCGTTGGAGATATAATGAAAAAAACTTCAAAATAAAATGGATGGTTTATTTTTAATTGATATAAAAGAAGGCATTCATAGATCTTACCATGATTTGTTTGAAGACCTTAACCAGCCTGTTTATCAATTCAGCAATTCCATTGAATATAAAAATATTTATGAATTGTATGTACAATTGATCCGCTCACTTATTTTAGATGAAACCATTACTTTTAAGGAAACTCATTTTACTTCTGAGCGGGCAATTACATTTCAGTCTTTTCCCAATCCTTATTATGGCGAGGGCTTAGCATATTATATAAAAAATATCCGGCAGCGTAGTAACTGGAAATTGCAAATGGCCACATCGGGTACAACAGGCCTCCCTAAAAAAGTGTATCATAGCTTTCCCAGCTTAACCCGCAACATTAAAATGAATGTACACAGGGCGGATGATGTGTGGGGTCTTGCATACAATCCTACTCACATGGCAGGCATGCAGGTTTTTTTCCAGGCTTTTTTAAATCAAAATGCAATTATTAATCTTTTTGGATTGAGCAGGACGCAAATATTTTCCTGCATACAGGAGTATTCAGTAAGTCATATTTCCGCAACGCCTACTTTTTACAGATTATTATTACCGGCAACTGAGGTTTTTAATAAAGTAAAACAAATTACATTTGGTGGAGAAAAATTAAGTGAAGGCATACTGCAGAATTTAAAAGGAATGTTTCCCAATGCTAAATTTACCAATGTATATGCCTCTACTGAAGCCGGTGCATTATTTGCTGCGTCAGGCGACCAATTTACAATAAGTGAAAAAATTAAATCTTTTGTAAAAATTGTAGAAAATGAATTGTGGCTGCATGAAAGTTTGATTGCGAACTCTCCTGATTTGCAAATTCAGGATGGCTGGTATGTAACGGGTGATATGGTTCAAGTAACCAGTTGGGAGCCCCTGGAATTTCAATTTGTTTCCCGTAAGAATGAAATGATAAATATTGGCGGAAGCAAAGTAAACCCGAATGAAGTGGAAGAACTCATTTTAGAAAATGCAGCAGTTACAGATGTAAAAGTGTTTGGCAAACCCAATTCTTTAATGGGAACCATTTTGTGTGCAGATATAGTTTTACAGCAGAACACACTGAGTGAGAAAGAAATTAAAGCATTTTTAAAAGAGCGGCTACCTGATTATAAAGTACCCAGGATTATAAAATTTGTACCTGCCATTACCCTAACGAGTACGGGTAAAAAAAGCAGGATTTAATGAAGAAATATGTATAGAATGAGCAGTGTAAAAAAAATAATTTTAACCGGTGGCAGCAAGGGGCTGGGGCTAGAAATAGCCCGTTATTTATTACATACGGGTTACCAGGTACATGTTATAAACCGTACGCTGCCCGCAGCCTTAGAACAATTACAAAATGAATATCAGGGAAAATTATTTATTCACTTATATGACCTGGCCAATGTGGAGGAATTAACCGATTTTTTAAAAAAGCAATTTCCAGCTACAGAGCCTATTCATGGTTTTGTAAACAATGCAGCGCTTGCCTACGATGATATAGTGACCAACCTGAACCTGGACCTGTTAGAAAAAATGTACCGGGTAAATGTGTTTTCGGCCATGATGCTTACAAAATTTGTATTACGGAATATGTTGTTTAATAAAATTTCGGGAAGCGTGGTACACATCTCTTCTGTAAGTGTGCATACGGGGTATAAGGGCTTATCCATGTACGCCAGTACCAAAGGGGCTTTAGAGGCATTTTCTAAAAATACGGCGAGGGAGTGGGGGCAACGGGGTATAAGATCAAACGCAGTAGTGGCGGGTTTTATGGAGACCGATATGAGCGGTACTTTATCTGATGATCAAAGAAACCGGATATACAACCGTACTTCTTTAAAGAAACCAACATCAAAAGAATCGGTGGCTGCAATGGTTGAATTTTTATTAAGTGATAAATCTGCATCGGTAACAGGGCATCATTTATTTGTTGATAACGGTACCATATAAATTATGATTCCCGGGTTATTGTAAATACCGGCATATGTTTTTTATAGCATCATCGTTGCGTCGCAATCCTTTCAACATTTGTACTATGCTGCAGCCCTGGTTTATAAAAACAGGATAGGTTTATTTAATTTTCCGTAAAGCATAGCATTTATCCTGCTGTGCCTATCATTTAATGGCTGTTATTTTAATTTTATGGAAAATATTTATTTACTCATTTTAATTGGTTTTTTTATAGGTACCATTGGTACACTTATAGGTGCCGGGGGTGGATTTATACTGGTACCGCTTCTTATTCTTGTGCATCCCGATCTTTCTCCCGATGCCATTACAGCTATCTCAATGGGAGTAGTGGCTTGCAATGCAAGTTCAGGATCTATTGCATACATGAGAACCAAAAGAGTTGACTATAAAGCGGGCATTCTCTTTGCCATTTGCACCATACCAGGTTCTATATTAGGAGTACTCACCACAAAAATAATTCCCAGGAATGTATTTGATATTATATTCGGTATTCTTTTAGTTTGTCTTGCCCTATTTCTTTTTTTTAAAGGGCAAAAGAAAAAGGCCACTTCTAAAGTGGTAAAAGCGCATAAGGGCTGGGTTAGCCGTTCTATTACCGATAAATTGGGTATTTCGTATCAATATGCTTATGATATCCGGTATGGTATGTTACTAAGTATTTTAGTGGGATATTTTTCTCCCTTGCTGGGTATTGGTGGCGGCATTATTCATGTACCGGCAATGACGGAATGGTTGCTTTTTCCTGTACATATAGCCACGGCAACTTCACATTTTATTTTAGCTATTATGACCATAGTGAGTGTGGTTACCCATATTTTTGAAGGCAGTTATCAAAATCCATTGGTATTAAAAATGGTGATTGGCCTTTCTGTAGGTGTAATTCCGGGCGCTCAATTAGGTGCTTATTTGTCCCGTAAAATAAAAGGCAGAATTATCATTAAAGCACTGGCTTTTTCATTGGCCATTGTAGGCATCCGCATACTTGTGAGCAGATTTTATTCCTGAGTTTAAGAAATAAAGTATTCTAAGAGGTTATAAATAGAAAGCTTCGAAAAAACAGGGGGCTCCTTTTTTTATGCCTTCTTAATTCTTTAAAACAAACCCCGGGCTATTATTTTTTAAGCACTTTTGATTTAAAAACACTGTTGCAGATTTCTTTAAATGCAATAGCAGCTTCTTTAAACTCGGTACCCATGGTTCTTTTTGGAAAAAAGCTTTCAGCCCATTCAGGCTTCCAGCCATCTTTAAAATATTTTCTTATTTCCGGGTCCCGGGGCTCTATTTCGTATTTAAAATTGGTGTCCCATTCTATACGGATTGTCATTAAATTGGGATGCGTACGTTCTGTCATTTTAAAACCAATACTATGTTTGGGTAAATATTCCTGCACCAGGTCGCCCAGGTAATAGGCATTGGAGACAAAGCCCAGTTTTTGTTTATCTACTAAATATAAGGTATCCTCATGTTCGTGCAAGATCCACTTATGTGATTCACGGGGAGCCAGGCATTCGCCCAGCAAGGAAGGTGTTTCTATATATCCTTTTTTTCCCACACGGAATATTTCACTTAAAAACTGGATGGGATCTTCTACATGTTCCAGCACATGGCAACAGATTACATAATCAAATTCATGGTCTTTAAATGGAAGTTTCTCGCCATCCGCATTTATAAATTGCTGATTTTTTAAAACTTTAATATCCCCGCTGCGATGATAATTGGTATCGGTATATTTATCAACCACCACATTTGCCCTTGGATGCGGATTATGGCCGCCGCCTACATCTAAAACTTTTGCTGATTTATTAATTTTTAAATGGTACCTGCTTTTGGGGTTCCTTAATTTCATTTGTTTAATACTTGTTTGGCAATTAATATATACGGATTTAGGACTAAAATATTGCCTGATACCGCCATTATTTGGGCGGTAAATATACATTTTTTGTATGGATGCAAAATGTGGGGTAAAGAGAGGGGTTATGATTATTTAATCCAAAATGCATCTTCGAAATTATCTTCTACCGGCTTTTTGTGCAGTTTATCCAGTTCTGCCCCCATTAAAATGAGTTCTTGCACGGGAATGTTTTGTTCCAAAAAGGGAAATAATTCCCGTTCTTCAAAACGGATATGATCATCAATCATTTCTGCCAATTCAATAAAATCCTGTTCGCTGGCCTTTGACGTGGTGATTGCTGTAATTTTCTTTTCAATCGCCTGGTGATCTTTCAGCGCCCGGTTACAACCCTCATGAGGCCACTTATTGAATAATAAATTCTCTTCTTCTTCAAAATGTTTTTTTAAATGATGCGTCCAAAAATAGCCGGCATATTTTGAAATCCGGTTTACATCTGCCTGCAGCTTTAACCCCTGTTTTATTTTCCAGGAAAATAGCAAGCCAAAATGATGATCCCGGGACAAGGCCACAATATAATCACTTCGCTTCATGAACTTTTTATTTATCAGATGAGCGGTTCCGATGACCGGCTACTGTAGTATTGAATTTTATTTAAAAACATCACGGCCATTTTATCTCCTCTCCATTTAGCTTCTTCTGCTAACTTGCCGGTAAAATTTTCATCAATCGTAAGGTGCCATAATTGTAACCAGGTATCAAAATGATTTTGTGCTATGGGCAATTTGGCATGGGGCGGAAAGGGGCTATTGTAATACGTGTGTTCATCCAGCAAAACGGTTTGCCAAAAGCGGTACATTTTTTCCAGGTGCTGGGGCCAGCGGTCACCAATCACTGCATTAAAGATGGGTGCCAGTAGTTCGTTTTCCCTTATTCTTCCGTAAAAGGTATCTACCAATAATTTAATATCATCCAGGTTTGTGATTTCTTTTTGCATACATGAATTACATCTTAAGAGAAATATAACTAAATAAATAAAATAAAGCCCAGCCTGTAAATCCAATTATTAAAATCCATACCCAGGCAGGGATGCTTTGTGGCGTTTCACTTCCTTCTATTAAGAAATTTTTTGAATCCCCTTTGCCGTAAGCATTAATCATAAGGGGTAAAACACCATCTACCACAGCATTTTCGGTAATGCCTTCAATTGTGATGGCAGGGCCATTTCTCACTTCAAAAGGTATGATGCGGATTCCTTCTTTGCCGGTAGGATCCTTACTTACGATTTTAAGAGAATGTTTACCGTCAATTAATTTGCGGGTATCTAATTCGAAATTAATGGGTGAATGCACCTGTGCAATAGGTTGCTCTTCCTCATCAATAAATATGTAAATAATGCTCCTGTCTTTCATGCTATTCATTATTTAAGATTAACCTTTTAATGTGGCTGCCTGATTTTTCACCGGGTTTTATTATCCATTTTACTGAATAGTAAAGGGTGAACAGGACTATGGCTACCGTTACCCAAACAATTACATAATCCCATTTACTTTCGGGCCCGGTGCCATGGGTAACGCCTCTTAATATACGAGGCTGAGCTTTTTCACACATGGGGCATGCCCAAGTAGTAATGGAAGTAATCCATAATGCGAATAACAATTTTATTTTTTTCATGATTAAAAAATTAGATTGTTTATTTTTTTAAGGTTGTATTCACCGAGTCTAATGCTTTCTTTATTTCATCCGGGGTAACCTGTTTTCCATTATTTCCCCAGCTGCTTCTTTCATAATTAATGATGGCGGCAATTTCATTTTCTGTAAACTTCATGGTAGTACCAATGGCAGGCATTACACCATATTCTGCACGGGCATCATACCCATGCATGATGATACCCACGTATATATTTAAATCATCTCCATCTACTATCTTACTTCCTTTTAATGGGGGGAAAGCGCCTGCCAGGCCTTCTCCGTTCGATTGGTGGCAGCTTTGGCAGTTAGCCGTATAGAGTGCCTGCCCATCCATACCGGCAGGTTTACCGGAATCGCCCACTTTTGCAATATTTCTTTTATACAGAAATTCAGGGCTGGGTGTACCATCCGGAAGGGGTACTTGTTTTAATGATTGCAAATAAGCTACTAAGTTTAATGCATCTTTGGTGGCTACTACTTTTCCTGTTTTTCCTTTTTTGAATTCATCAGGAACATTTACAATTACATCGTTCTTCCCTGGTTTTTCCTTGTAAGTAAAAAGCCATGGGTAAGCCGGCATGATGGATTCTTTTACAACCGTGCGGGGGTTATACAGGTGTACCAGTTGCCAGTCGGCACTCGGTTGCCTGTTTCCTATATTGGTTAAATCCGGTCCGGTACGTTCGGTGCCCATCAGGGTGGCGGTATTGCGTAAAAAATCCAGGCGATGGTTGCCTGCATAATCTGCAGCTACGCCCGGGCGCTCGCCCCACATTTTATCCATATCAATATTCCGCACCTGCTGGGTATGGCAAGCCACGCAGCCATTGGCGATATAAATATCTTTCCCTTTACGTTCTGCTTCCGTAAGTGGTTTGGCACCGGGTAGCGGCGCATTGTTTTTTTGATTATGTAAAGCAGGAATTACGGCTACCCAAATGGTAAGTGCTGCAAAAAATACAAACGCAGTTCCAAATAATTTTTTATGATTATCAAAAGCACTCATGATACATTTGAATTTTTATCGGTGAGAGAAATCGGGTTTTCTTTTTCTATTTCCTGGATGATGGCTTCGTTCAGATCCATCACTTTTGATTTTTTAAACATCAGGTACATGTTATAAGCAAAAAACAGGTGCGATATCCACATCAGGCTTCCGCCAATGGCTCTCCACAGCCAATAGGGCGCCATCATCACCACGCTTTCAATAAATGGTTTGCCGTTCATCCACATCAATCCTTTTAAGGTACTTCCATACATTAATGGAATGGTATAAAATAATAACCCAATGAGGGCCAGCCAAAAATGTGCGCCAATCGTAATTTGGGGGGCTTCCCTGCCGGTTAAGCGGGGTACAATGGCATATATGCATGCCCATGCAAAAAACGTAATGATTCCGTACATGGTTAAATGGGAGTGCGCCACTGTAAAATCAGTAAAATGCCATACTAAATTGGTAGTGCGAAAAGCTTCAGCGGTACCTTGCAATGAACCGGTAAAATAAAAGATAGTACCTACAAGAAAAAAGGGTAAGGTATAACTGTCCTGCACTTTGTACCATGCATTTTTAAAAGTCATGATAAAATTGGTAGATCCTGCCATTACAGGTATTACCATACCGGCGCTACCCACTATTGCAACAGTTTGCAGCCACCAGGGAATAGAGCTAAACACAAAGTGATGTGAGCCGATGAGTGTATAAAATAAGATTTGTGTCCAAAAAGCCAATATACCCAGGCTATAAGAATAAATAGGTTTGTTGAGCTGCTGGGGTAAGAAATAATATACCAATCCTAAAGTAAAGAACATAAACCACATACCTACACCCTGGTGCATATAATACCCTTGCACAATGGTTTCTCCCAGCCCGTTTTGCCAGGTGGGTATATAAGCCACCAGTGCAATTACAATGGTAAATATGATAGAGCTTACAATATACCAGTTTGAGATATAAATTTCACGGGTAGTTCTTTGTGCAATGGTCTTTAAGAAATTAATAAGGGTAAGCACTAAAGCAATAGCAAACAGAAGCATTACGGGCCATACATATTCCCGGTATTCTCCACCGCCATTATTTACACCCGCCATTAAGCAGATGCTGCCAATGAGTACCGATGCATTTACCAGCCAAAGTGAATACCAGCCCAATTTAAAACTAGCCAGCCGGGTATTACTTACCCGGGGCACAGTGTAATAAGCCAGGCCCAGCATAGCAAGTGATGCCCATCCCCAAAAAACAGAATTGGTATGTACAGGGCGCAACCGGCCAAAGCTTAACCAGCTCACATGATCAGCATCGGGGGCAACAAATTTTATTCCCAGGTATTCGCCAATGGAAGTGCCAAACAGCAACCAAAATGTGGCACTCCCTAAAAACCATAAAACAAGTTTTGAAAGCCGGGGATCAATATCCGGGCGTTTTAATGCCTTCTTCTTAGGAGCCACAATCGGTAAATCGGCACTACGGTTAAAGCTCAATAGCCCTTTTTTATCTTCTGGTTGCTGATCTCCCGAAAGTTCATTATGATGTAACTGATAATTTAATTCTTCCTTTTTTTTGTGTAGCATTTTGTCTACTTCCTCTTCGGGCATGTTCTTGAGTGAGGTTATAATTTCTTTGGCTTCTTCAATTCTTTTCTTGTTTTGATATTTTAATAAAGTGTTGTTCAATTTAACAACCAATAAAATAATCCCTCCCAGGATGGGTATTGCGAGTAAAATTAAAGTAATGATTACCCCGCCTTCGCCCAGCATAGAACCGGGCGTAGGTACAGGCTGATTGGTTTGTGCATATACCGGTATATGGAGCAACAGCAGCGATAAGGCAATCAAAATATTTTTTCCTTTCTTATGCCGGAAATCAAGGCATTTTTCAACTAATTCACTATTCATGGTTTTAACGTAAGTTTCCAGGCTTTTGGGTTCCTTATTTTTTTGGGCTTGTTTTTCCTGGTTGCGCACCCTTATTACTTTGCTTCTTAAATATATTACGGCTGCCAGCATGATGATGAGAATAAATATAAGCAGAAACAATAATCCTTCTGTACTTTGAAAAGAAAAAGTAGAAGGCCTTACTTTTTGTGCCAGGAGCGTAACCGGGAATAAAATAAAACCGGTAACAATGATTGTTTTTAATAATTTAAAATGTTTCATAAAATGAGATATTAAAATCCGATGTTCATCTTTTATATGAATAATTTAGTTATGATTTTTCTTTAAAAAGGCCAGTTGCATTTCTAATTGATTATTAAATTCATTGACTTTTGTTTTTTGCAGCAAATCAAATAACTTTTTCCTGATCATTTTAAAATCATTGTGTATGGGGCAGGGAAATTCTTCGCTGCACTGCCCAATTCCCAGGCCACAGCCGGTAAATATTTTTTCGCCATCAATGGCTCTTACGATATCGGCCAGGCTGTGTTTTTTTGATTGTTCAGAAAGATAAAATCCTCCTGTGGGTCCCTTTAATGATTGTACCAGGCCTTTTTTACTTAACTCCTGTAAAATTTTAGCGATAAAATGTTCAGGTGAATCTATCCCTTTAGAGATAGATTTAATACTCACTTTATCACCATTTTTTGACATTTGTGCAATGTATAAAACGGCCCGGATCGCATATTCGCAAGTTTTTGAAAACATATAAAAATGAATGGGGCAAATATAAGGCAGATAATTTAATAAAAGATAAAAATATCTTTTATAATGCTTATATACGGGAACTGATCCGGTGGAGGGAAGAGGCGGGTATAACCCGGCGTTTATTTGTAATGATATTCTATAGATCCCACCAGGCGTTTGTCTTTCCCGTAGCATTTTTCCCAAATCCTGAGCCCATCTTCATAACCGTATTTCCAGGTAACATAATTGTTACCCCCTTCGGCTGTTACAATCATTTGGGTAATATTGTCCTGGTTATTGTATTGAAAAATATAATCGGGAACGGGCCTTATTTTAAAATCATTTTCCTGTACTACGCTGGTTAGCCTTTGTTTATTATCATAATAGTAATAATATTTTGTGCCACTACGGGTATCTTTTTCAATTCCAATGTTTCCATTTTCATCATTGGCAAATAAAATGAGGGTACTATCGGTGAGGTTGCGGATACGGATCATTTTGGCAGGAACGCTTTTGTTTTCATACAAATAGAGATGTTCTTCTTTTATTTCATTGGTAAAATCATCATCAGTGGAATGTATGCGGGACAATATGGAATGAATCCTTTTTTTATCGTCGTAAGTATATTGTATGGCAGTAACTGAAATATCAGAACTGTCGTAAGTAGAAGACAGGGTACCATCCTCATTAAACCGGGATATGAAAAGGGAAGGGGCTACCATATTTGAGCGGGTGAAGAGGGTGACGGTTTTATAATCTTTTGAAATTTTACGGCTGCAAATAAACCCTTCGCTGGGCAGCCCGTCTGCTTCAAAACTTTCAATGGATACATTTTTTATTTTATTTTCCTTATACCGCTGCATGGTAGTAAGCAATTCCTTATTGGTAAGAATATCTTTATAATAATATTGGGCGTGTAAAGGGTTTACGGCAAGCATCAAAACGAAGAAGATTACAATAATTTTATTCATGTGAAGTAAGGGAGGGTTTTGTTCCCCGCAATTTTGCCAAAAATACTATGTATAACCATGTTTAATGGTAATAAAGGATTAAACTTTATTATTTTTAACAAAAAAAAGTAGTTTGAGTCATTTAAAAGAGCGGAAAGAAAAGAATTGCCTCAATTGTAATGCAGAAATTACAAACCGGTATTGTAGTATTTGCGGGCAGGAAAATGTGGAGCCCGTAGAAACTGCCTGGCATTTAATTACTCATTTCTTTAATGATATCACTCATTTTGACGGTAAATTTTTTACAACCATAAAACTCTTGTTATGTAAACCCGGTTTCTTGCCCAATGAATATAAAATAGGCCGTAGGGCCAGTTACCTGAACCCGGTAAGGTTATATATTTTTACTTCTTTTATATTTTTCCTTCTTTTATTCAGTTTTTTTAGTAAATCAGAATCGGAGCCCGGTATCCATATCAATTTTGGAAAAACGGATGAACAAGTGGCTGCCATGGATTCTATCGCTTTTCTTAATTATACTGCAGCAATCAATAAGGGTAAGCCCCTTACCCGGCAGCAGTACCAGGTATTTAAAGATACTTCCAATTCCATATTAAAAACTAAGTATAAAACAGTGGCCGAATATGACTCATTATTGCAAGCAGGAAAAATTAAGGATAACTTCCTGGTGCAAAAAATAGAAAGGAAAGCCATCAGTTTGCGCAGTAAATATAAAGGTACCCAGGGGGAGAAAAGCTTATGGACAAATTTAAAAGAACAATTCAGGCATCACTTTCCGCAAATGTTAATTATTTCTTTGCCTTTATTTGCCTTTTTTTTAAGCCTTCTTTATTGGCGGCACAAATCCTTCAACTTTGTGAGCCATGCTGTATTTAGCATTTACCTCTATGTTTTTGTGTTTATGATCTTACTAATCATTTTATCCATACAAAAATTGCAGGATTATTATAATGGGGCTATATTAAGCGATATCCTTGTTCTTTTAACTATCGGTATTTTTTTCTACCAGGCAAGAGCCATGCGTAATTTTTATCAACAAGGCAGGGGTAAAACATTATTAAAAATGTTTTTGCTTAATATGTGGTTGTTATTTATTACCATTTTGCTTTTTGCATTCTTCTTTTTATATCTCTTTATCAAATTATAGTTTTATGGAACCTGTTGCTACTGCCTTTCTCCGCCTGGTGAAAATTATGGATGAACTCAGGGAAAAATGTCCCTGGGATAAAAAGCAAACCCTGGAAACCCTGCGGCATCTCACCATTGAAGAAACTTACGAACTGGCCGATGCCATTACAGAAAATGATTTACCCGGGTTACGGGAAGAGCTGGGCGACCTGTTATTGCATATTATTTTTTATGCAAAAATAGGAACAGAAAAAAATGCATTTACACTGGAAGAAGTGATAAACGGAGTTTGCGAAAAACTCATTGTAAGGCATCCCCATATTTATGGCGATGTAAAAGTTCAGGATGAAGAGGAAGTAAAACAAAATTGGGAAAAAATAAAACTGGCCCAGGGTAAAAAATCAGTTTTGGGGGGTGTGCCAAAATCTTTGCCGGCATTGGTAAAAGCCATACGGCTGCAGGAAAAATCAAAGCAGGTAGGTTTTGAATGGGATAATACAGCAGATGTATGGAAAAAGGTGGAAGAAGAAATGGACGAACTCCGGGAAGCGGCTAAAACAGGCCAGGCAGATAAAATAGAAGATGAAATGGGCGACGTATTGTTCTCATTGGTAAATTTTGCCCGGTTTTTGAAGGTAGATGCGGAGAATGCATTGGAAAGAACGAATAAAAAATTTATGAATCGTTTTACACAAATGGAAACAGCAGCCAGGAGTCAGGGCACTTTCCTGCATGATATGACGTTGGCGCAAATGGATACCCTTTGGAATACCATTAAAATGAAAGAGAAATAAATTACTTAATTATTCACACACAAAAAAAAATATTACCCAATGAGCTAAAGCGTAAGTCTGTATGGCTGGTATTGGCAGCAGCCTGGCTGGTTACATTTTCATTTATTATAGATAATTATTGGAGCGCCAATGCCAGTCTTCAAAAAGTAGAACAAATTATTACTAAACGGGTACAATCCCCCGAGCGGCAAATGAGTGCCGTAATTTCTGATACTTCATTTTTACAATCCCTGCAAACAGGAGAAATACCCCAGGAGCGCCTGGAAGAATGCATGAAAAAGGATTTTTTTATTTTTTTTTATGCTCAAAATGCAGGGCTGCCTGCTGATTTACTTTTTTGGAATACCAATATTATCCTGCCCGATTCAGCAATCCTGGCCTCAGCCGCAAAAGAAGGATTTAGAAAGCTTTCTAATGGGTATTATGTATGGCACAAAGTAAATGTACATTCATTAATAGCGGTATCGTTAATCCCGGTAAAATGGGACTATATTATTTCTAATGAATATTTACAAAATACATTTACTGCCGCTACCCCCATTACCCATAATTACAACATCGAAACCGATACGTTAAAAGGGGCCGTCATACGTGCCAATAATGGAAAGGCTTTATTTTCCATCGTACAAAAACAAAAAAATGATGACTACCGGAATACGGGGTTATCCATTGTATTAAGGCTATTGGCCGCTTTCCTGGTATTGCTTATGCTGCATAACCTGGCCTCATTTATAGCCACAAATTTTAGTATTTATAAAGGCACTTTGTTTTTGCTGTTGATGATTTTAATATTGAGGTCACTCAGTTATTATTTACCCATTCCTTTAAATTTCAGGCAGTTTGAGTTATTTGATCCTTCGGTATACGCTTCTTCGGGTTTGCTTCGTTCCTTAGGGGATTTACTTATAAATGCGATCCTGTTTTTCTGGATTATGAATTTCATACGGGTTCACCTGTATGGATTAAAAGACCCGAAGCCTGTTGTAGTGAGGCAAAAGTTTTTAAAATGGTTGCTCATGGCGTTGCCGGCAGCTGTCATATTGCTCGCAACATTTACCAGTAGTGAAATTATCCGGTCCCTGGTGGCCGATTCACAAATATCATTTGATGTAGTAAATTTCTTTTCACTTTCTGTTTATAGTGTTATTGGCTTTTTTATTTTGTGTTGCGTGGCATTGGGATATTATTTCCTTTCTCAGGTAATTTTATATTTACATCAAAAGTTATTTCCCGGTGAATTTAATAGTTTTTTTGTTGTATTCAGCATCCTGGCACTCAGTTACCTGAGCCTGAGAATTGGTAAACTAACGGGCGGGTATGAATTATTTTTAATACTCTGGGTAATTTTGTTTTTATACATCATGCTCAGCAATAAAATAAATTATATTACCTCTCGTTTTGTACCCTCCCGGATGGTGTTTTGGCTTTGTTTTTTTTCTATTTCTATTACTGCCGTTATTGTAATGGAAAATGCCGATAAAGAATTGCGTAACCGGAAGCACTATGCTCAAATATTAGCTACCAAAACCGACCCCGCCAGTGAAGTGTTGATTAATACCATGCTTACCGACTTTAGATCGGTTTACTTTGCCCAAAATTTTTCAAGGTTCAAAAATAAAAACGATTACGAGTATTTTAAAGACAGCCTGGTTAAAAATAATTTTTCGAGCTATCGGAATAAGTATGATACTAAAATTTATGCTTTTGATGAAAACCTGCACCCCCTGGCTTTTGATGAACCCGTAACGTACAATCAACTGAACGCCATTTTAAATACACAGGCAAAACCCACAGGTATACCGGGATTATATTATTTTGATGAATCGCTTGCCCAATTTAGTTATATCGCTAAACGTACGGTTTTAGATACTGCAGATAAAAAGATCGGCGAAGTTTTCCTGGTGGTTACACCCCGTAATAACGGCGTACAAACCCTTTACCCGGAATTGTTCGGCAAAGGGCTGGATAATAGTATTGAAAATTCATCGGTATATGCCTATGCCGTTTATAATAAGGAGAAATTAATAAGCAGCCATAACGATTATCCTTTTGCTACCAAACCACCTGCCCGTTATTTTGGCAATTATAATTTTCTCTCCATAAAAGGCAAAGAAAACCATTCAGAGCTTTGGTATAATGCGGGCGGTGATAAATATGTAGTAATTGCCAAAGAAAACAGTTTATCTATTGAGTCTATCACTTTGTTTTCATACTTGTTTTGCGGATTTCTCATCCTGAGCGCCTTATTTTGGGTAATCAATATTTTTCGTATTTCCGGGTTGCATTTGAATAAGATATTATCTCATATAAACCTGAATATAAGGAACCAGATACATGGAACCATTTTATTTATAAGTATCCTCTCTTTTTTTGTAATTGGTATCGCTACCATTTTATTTTTTATCAATAAATATGAATCCAATAACCGGGAAAAATTAAGTAATACCATCAAGTTAGTAGAAAAAGAAATAAATCGTTCCATATCCAACGGCTGGCAAATGAACGATACCTTATCTATGGGGCAGGAAGAGCAGTTTGATCAAACCATTAAACGTATGGCAGATATACATGGTGTAGATGTGAATTTATACGACCTTTCCGGCAACCTTAAATTTTCATCTCTTCCTTTGCCTTATGTAAAAGGGATTGTAAGTAATAAGATGGAACCCCAGGCGTATTACCATTTACACAACGAGAAAGAAATCCTTTACTTTCAAACAGAAAAGATCGGTAAGCTTCGTTATTTAAGTAATTATGTACCTGTGCTGGGCGCCGATGGCAGGGAATATGCATACTTAAATATTCCTTATTTTACTTCGGAGTCCCGGCTTAAGCAGGAGATTTCTAACTTTTTAGTAACCATCATAAATTTAAATGCTTTTATTTTCCTTATTGCCGGCATTGTATCCTTATTCCTCACAAACCGAATTACCAATTCCTTTTCATTGATATCAGAAAAGATGAAAAAAATTCATTTAGGTACCCGTAATGAGCCTATTGAATGGATTGGTAAAGATGAAATTAAGGACCTGGTAAATGAATATAATAAGATGGTAGAAAAATTAGATGCCAGCGCTGCTGAATTAGCAAAAACAGAACGGGAAGGAGCCTGGAAAGAAATGGCCAGGCAGGTAGCCCATGAAATAAAGAATCCCCTTACGCCTATGAAACTGAGTTTGCAATTTTTGCAACGCTCAATAGAAAATAAATCTTCAAACATCAATGAACTGGCGGGTAATATGGCAAAAACCCTTGTAGAACAAATAAATCATTTAACGACCATTGCCAATGAATTTAGTGAGTTTGCCAATCTTGAAAATACAAGAAAAGAAAAAATTGATCTGCATGAGGCGCTGCGCTCCTTGCGTAATTTATATTTGGGCAATGATGAAGCCAGTCTTTTATGGCAAATACCAGAATATCCTGCCTGGGTGTATGCCGATAAAACGCATATTAATCGCTTGTTCACCAATTTAATTTTAAATGCTTTACAGGCGGTGCCTGCAGGTATACAGCCGAAGATTGAAATTACATCTGTATTGGATTTACAAAAAGTTACTATCCGGGTAAAAGATAATGGCAAAGGAATTACTGAGGAAGCCCGGGCAAAAATATTTACGCCGAATTTTACCACTAAAACTTCGGGTGCAGGCCTGGGTTTAGCAATGTGTAAAAGAATTGTGGAGCACAGCAATGGTATTATTTATTTTGAAACGACCGCCGGAATGGGTACTATTTTTACCATTGAGTTCCCCTTATATGAAGAAACGGAATGATGAAACTGTTATATGGGTTTCTTCCCTTTTCTTTTTTGTATGAATTCTTCCAAATCAGGTAAACTAAAACTACTTAAGTTTTGGTGCGGCTTTACAATGGCTTTTTGAGCAACTAATACACCATATTGTATATCCTGTAATCCTGCTATATTGTGGGCATCGGGGTCAATGGAAATCATTACGCCTTGCTCAAGTGCATATTCAATATGTTCCCAATCTATATCCAGCCTGTGCGGATTGGCATTTAATTCAATCACCACATTGTTTTCTGCACAGGCATCTATAATCATTTTATGATTGAGCGGATAGCCGGCACGGCTCAGTAAAAGCCGGCCCGTCATATGGCCTAATACGGTGGTATAGGGATTTGAAATTGCCTGTAATAACCGTGTCATTGCTTTTTCTTCAGTCATTTTTAAATTGCTATGTACTGAAGCAATGACCAGATCAAAGGTTTCTAAAACAACATCCGGGTAGTCTAATCGCCCATCATATAAGATATCACATTCAATACTTTTAAAGATCTTAAAAGGCGCCCATTTTTTATTGAGCTCATCTATATATCGATGTTGTTCTTTTACCCGGTCTTCCGAAAGGCCATTTGCATAGAAAGCCGATTTACTATGGTCGCTCATAACCAGGTATTCCAGGCCTAAATGAATACATGCGTTAGCCAGTTCATCAATGCTGTTACTGCCATCGCTCCAATTACTATGGCAATGGATGATTCCCTTAATATCATTTAGCTGTATCACATTTTGTAAATATCCGGGGTTCTCTTTCAGTTTACTTACTAGTGACGGATTTTCCCGGTAGGGGGCGGCAATAAAGGGCAGGTGGATACTTTTAAAATAACTTTCTTCTGAATCTAAAGAAAGGGGAACAGGCGGGAGCGCCTCATAAAATGCCTGGGAAGAAGATGTTTTTAATAAAAGGGGATAATAACGATCGGCCCCGGCTGAATATAACTTTACATGGATGCCCAGTGCTGTTGAAATAACAAGTTGTTCAGCAGTTTCAGATTCGATTTGGATGTTATCAATTTTTTTTAATTCTTTCTTTAAATCCGCTATCGGTAAATCAATTACAAATTCTAATGCATCTACTACAGGCAACTGTCTTTTTACATTACCAGTTAGTGAAATAACAGAACCGGGATACAGGGTTTCTAAAAATTGTTGAATTTGAGGTAAGAAAATTTCTGCATCGGCATACAAGTGGCTGTCTTTATTTTTCAGATAAAATTCGATAAACTCAATTACATTTTGTTGTGTTTTTTCACCAAAGCCTTTATATAATTTTAACCTGTTTTCTTTACATGCATAAAGTAATTCCCCCACCGATTCAATTTCCATTTCTTTCCAGATACTGTGTATTTTTTTAGGGCCAATTCCTTTTATCCGGAGCATTTCAATTACACCCGGGGGTGTGGATAAAATTATTTCTTCCAATGCGGCTAAATGGCCATTTTTTAAGATTTCTAAGATTTTTTCAACTGTTGAGGAACCGATGCCTTTGATGCCCGCAATCTTTTCGGGTGGCATTTCAGATAAAGGAACCGGTAATTTTTCAATGGCAAATGCGGCAGATGAATAGGATTTAGATTTAAAACTATTTTCACCATGTATGTCCATTAATTTGGAAAGTAATGAAAACTGGTCGGCTATGTGTGCGTTATCCATACCCCAAAAATAAAGAATTGTTACTCGTGAAAGATCATCCGCCGCAAGGCGGCTTTGTTTTTTGTGTGAGATTGCTATAAAGCTTGCCTATAGTGGGTTTTAGGCCATAAAAAAACCCCGGAAAAAACCGGGGTTACTATTTTTGTGTTGAATTAAGCTAAGCTTATTTCTTTTTTGCTGCTTTCTTAGCGGCTTTCTTTGGAGCTGCTTTTTTAGCTGCTTTTTTTGGAGCTGCTTTCTTAGCTGCTTTTTTTGGAGCTGCTTTTTTAGCTGCTTTTTTTGGAGCTGCTTTCTTTGCTGCTGCTTTTTTGGGAGCCGCTTTTTTAGCTGCTTTTTTCTTTGTTGCCATTTTTTAAATTTAATTGGTTAGTAAATAATACTTAAAAATAAATACTATTTTGATATTACCAAAAAAAATTAAAAAAAATTATGATGCAGTTTCCACAGCGGTTACAGAAACAATGGTCCTGTTGAGCCTGGATTTTTTAAATTCTACCAATCCATCAGTAAGCGCAAAGATGGTAAAATCTTTACCCACCCCTACATTTTTACCAGGATGGTATTGCGTACCCCGTTGACGTAAAATGATGTTACCGGCAAGGGCTGGTTGGCCACCATATATTTTTACACCTAATCTTTTACTTTGTGAATCACGGCCGTTTTTTACGGAACCTTCACCTTTTTTATGTGCCATTATTTACTTTAATTTTTAAAAGTGAATTTTAAATTTACCAAAAAGGCATTAAGCAATTTCAGTTACTTTAATATGAGTGTACTGGGTACGATGACCGTGTTTTTTACGGAACCCTTTTCTTCTCTTCATTTTAAAAGCGATCACTTTTTCACCTTTTACCAGTTCATTCAGGATCTCGGCTTTTACAATTGCTTTTACATCGGCACCCCCGGTAACCTGGTTGCCATTGCTGGTAAGAAGTACTTCAGAAAACTCAACGGAATCTCCTGTTTTACCTGCAATATGAGGTACATATAAGCTGTCGCCTGCTTTTACTTTAAATTGTTGACCTGCGATTTTTACGATTGCTAACATAACATAGCTAAATTTAGGAGTGCAAAGGTAAGGGATTTTACCAGACAGAAAGCTAATTTTTAGCTTCTTTTTACCCTAATTTTTATTTTTTTAGCGGATTCACCCCATTTTGAAACCCCATTTTTAGTCATCTATTGATTTTTAATCATTTATGAATTTTAATACCCATTACAATCCTCTTTAAGAAATGCTATATTCGCTACTCTATGGCAGTAATAGTAAAATTGGTACAATATATATATAGTATCTACGCAATGTGCGTTTTCCTGGTTTTTATGTTCCTGTTATTTCCCTTTGTAATATTAGCATCGCTCATGGGGCCCATCAAAGGAGGGAATATGATTTATTCCATTTGCAGGTTGTGGGCCGATCTTACCTTATTTTTTTGGGGCATGTACCATAAAAATATTTATGAAGCGCCTAAAGTTACCCACGAACCGGCCGTTTTTGTTTTTAACCACATCTCTTATTTAGATATCCCTGTTATTATGAAAACCCTGCGGCGCCAGCCGGTAAGGATTTTGGGGAAAGCAGAAATGAGCCGGATCCCCGTCTTTGGCTTTATTTACCGAAATGCAGTTATAAAAGTAGATCGCAGCAGCGCCGAGGCCCGGGCCAAAAGTTTGAAGGGACTAAAGGATATGCTCAAGAAAAATATTTCGGTAGTGGTTGCGCCCGAAGGAACATTTAATATGACTCATAAGCCCTTGAAAAATTTTTATAACGGGGCTTTTAATGTGGCCATAGAAATGCAAACACTTATTCAGCCAATCCTTTTTTTAGATACTTATGACAGGCTTAATTATAAAACTGTTTTTTCATTTACACCGGGCCGGTCAAGGTCAGTGTTTTTACCACCTGTGAGAGCCCAGGAATATTCCCTTGAAAATATGGAAGCATTAAAGCAAAAAGTGTACGAACAAATGGAACTTGCGTTAATAAAATACAATGCCAGTTGGATACAGCATGTATGATGAAACAGAAATAGCATTTAGTGAGGCGCCTGCATATTGGGCCGAAGTGATTTTGCCCCTGGCCTTACCCAAAGTATATACTTACTCGGTACCCGAAGCTTTTAAAAACAAAGCATTACCGGGCCACCGGGTAGAAGTGGTTTTTGGAAAAAATAAAAAGTACGCCGGCATTATAAAAAGTATTAGCCCCGTAAAACCGGGTTATCCTACCAAAGAAATTCTCAATGTGCTGGATGACGCACCCTTGCTATACCCCCAGCAATTACTATTTTGGCAATGGCTGGCTGCTTATTATATGTGTAGTGAGGGCGAAGTAATGAATGCTGCCATGCCGGCCAATTTTAAACTCAGCAGCGAAACCATTCTTATTTTAAATGAGGAGGCAGGAGACGACTTCTCTGCCCTGGGTGATGAAGAATTTATTGTGGCCGAAGCATTGCTCATAAAAAAACAACTGAATTTAAATGAAGTTCAGCAATTGTTAGATACAAACCATGTGTACCCGGTCATCAAGAAATTAATTGATCATCATATTTGTTACATCTGGGAAGAGTTGAGTGAAAGGTACAAAGTGAAGAAAGAAAATTTTGTTTTGCTGCAGCCGGCCTATCAAAATGAAGAAGCGCTAAGCTTGCTTTTAAACGACTGGAAAGGAGCGCCCCGGCAAATGGAATTATTACTGGCCTACCTGCACCTGCACAAAACACAGGGAGAAGTAATACAACCCGTTTTATTAAAAAAAGCAGGCGCTACCGCTGCACAATTAAAAGCACTGGTGGAAAAAGGAATTTTAGTTGTAGAGAAAAGATCGGTTGACCGGGTTCCTGCATTATCTAAAAAAGTGGATATTGATTTTATACTGAGTGAAAAACAACAACAGGCCCATACAGAAATAGTCCAGGCTTTTAAAGAAAAAAATGTTTGCCTTTTACATGGTGTAACCGGTAGCGGTAAAACCCAGCTTTATATTCGCCTCATTGAAAAGTATTTTTCAGAGGGCAGGCAGGTATTATATTTATTGCCCGAAATAGCCCTTACAGCTCAAATTATAAGAAGGCTTCAAAAACATTTTGGCGGAAACATTGCCATTTACCATTCTAAGTTTAACAACCAGGAACGTACAGAACTTTGGCATAAAATAAGATCAGGTGAAATAAAAATTGTTTTGGGCGCCAGGAGTGCATTGATGTTACCTTTTAGTGATTTGGGATTAATTGTCGTGGACGAAGAGCATGATGCTTCTTATAAACAATACGATCCTGCCCCTCGTTACCATGCAAGAGATGCTGCGATTTATAATGCTTCCTTATTTAAAGCAAAAGTTTTATTGGGGAGTGCTACACCTTCACTCGAAACTTATTTTAATGTAAAACAGGATAAATACGGGTATATTAAATTAGATGAACGCTACGGTGGAATCGAAATGCCGCTTACTGAAATTGTAAACCTGAGGCAGGTGGCACAAAAAGGAAAAGTGATGATTAGCCCGCAACTCAAAGAAGCGATGGAAAAAACTTTAGAAGCCGGCTTGCAGGTTATCCTGTTTCAAAACAGGCGGGGCTATAGCCCTTATATGATCTGCGGTTCATGCGGATATATTCCTCAATGTACCCATTGTGATGTATCGCTTACCTGGCACAAATATAGCAATCAGCTTCATTGTCATTATTGCGGAAGCACCTATCCCAAATTAATAACCTGCCCTGCCTGTGGCAGCAATAGTTGGCTGGATAAAAATTTTGGTACCGAGAAAATTGAAGAACACCTGGGAGCAGATTTTCCCCATAGCAAAATAGGCAGGATGGATGTAGATAGTATGCGGGGAAAAACGGCACATCATACTTTAATCCAAATGTTCGAACAACAGCGCTTAGATATCCTGGTAGGTACACAGATGCTTGTGAAGGGATTGGATTTTGAACACGTGGGCCTCGTAGGTATTTTGGATGCTGACAGCTTGCTGAGTTTTGCTGATTTCAGGGTGAATGAAAGGGCTTTTCAATTGATGGAACAGGTAAGTGGCCGGGCCGGCAGAAAACATAAGCAGGGTAAAGTAATTATCCAGGCCATCAACATCCATCACCCGGTTCTTGAATTTGTTACCCGGCATGACTATGAGAAATTTTATGAATTTGAAATTTTTTCAAGGCAAGAATTTTTTTATCCTCCCTTTAGCCGGGTTATTAAAATTGAATTGAGGCACACAGATAAAAAAAAGGTACACCAGGCAGCAGAAAAATTAACGACATCCCTAAGCCAGGATTTAAAGCAGTATATAACCGGCCCTGCCGAACCTGTAATCGGGAGGGTGAGAAATCAATATGTAATGGAAATCATGCTTAAGTTGCCCAAAGAATACGGCATGGGAACTGTTTTTAGAAAAGTAATTTGGAATCATATTAACTTGCTGCATGCAGAAAAGATATACAGGGCTGTAAAGCTGGTCATTGATGTAGACCCTGCTTAATCGAATATCATGAATATAGAATTGGATTACCCGTTAAAATCATTGAATAGTTTTGGTATGGATGTGTATGCCCGGAAGTTTGCCGGCTTTACAACATTAGAAGACCTGCAGGAATTGCATACCACTCAAAAAGAATTTAACCAGGGGTTTATCCTGGGTGGCGGGAGTAATATTTTATTTACAAAAAATGTAGATGGCCTTGTTTTAAAAAACGAAATAAAAGGGATTGAGATTTTGAAGGAGGAGGGGGATGATGTTTATATAAGGGCAGGGGCCGGCGAACCCTGGCACTCATTTGTACTGTATTGTATAGAGCATGGATTTGCAGGGATAGAAAACCTGGCACTCATACCCGGCCAGGTAGGCGCTTCGCCCATGCAGAATATTGGCGCTTACGGCGTAGAAATAAAAGATGTATTTTATTGCCTGGATGCATACCATAAAGAAGATGGAAAAATGCATACCTTTTATAATGGTGATTGCGAATTTGGTTATCGGGAAAGTGTTTTTAAAAGAAAATTTAAAAACCAGTTTATTATTAATCGGGTAACACTTAAACTAAGTAAAAAACCCAATTATCATATTGAATATGGTGCCATCAGGCAACAATTAAACGAAATGGGTATAAAAGACCTGAGTATCCGTGCTGTTGCAAATGCCGTAATGGCTATCCGCAGCGCTAAACTGCCCGATCCAAAAATAGTGGGGAATGCCGGGAGCTTTTTTAAAAATCCTGAAATTGATATTGCAAAATTTGAAGATCTTAAAAAAGAATTCCCGCAAATTATGGGTTACCCTGTATCCAATGGGTTTGTAAAGATTCCTGCCGGCTGGCTGATTGAGCAATGCGGATGGAAGGGGTACCGGGAGGGGGATGCAGGTTGCCACCCCTTACAAGCCTTGGTACTGGTAAATTACGGGAAGGCAACCGGGGAAGATATATTTTTGCTGAGTGAAAAAATCGTGAATTCTGTTTTTCAAAAATTTACTGTGCAATTAGAAAGAGAAGTGAATATTTTATAACAGCGGGTATTTAAAATTTAAAATTATGTGTAGCCGTATTATTTTCTTATTGAAATATTGGCTTTGCTGGATATTGATCTTTCAACTGGGACGTATCCTGTTTCTTTTCTTCAACTATAGCCAGGCAAATGCTGCGGGGCTGAAGAATGTGATGGGCAGCCTCTTTTATGGATTAAGAATGGATGCTTCACTGGCATCTTATTTTGTATTGCCCGGGTTATTATTATTTTTATTAGGTATTGGCATACCTGTACTCAATAAAAAGAGAATATGGTTTGTGTACACGGCCATCTTGTTGTTTTTTGTGTTGCTCTTAAACTATTCTGATTTATATGCATTTCGTGCATGGGGATATAAAATTGATGCTTCTGTTTTAAAATACCTGCAAAGTCCCAAAGAAGCCATGGCATCCATAGGCAACCTGCCCGTTTTTTGGGTAATCTTATTTTTTATTATTAGCTATATAATCCTGTTTTGGGTTTTCAGAAAAATTATTTCCCGGGCCTGGTTACCGGTACAGTTTGACAAACAAAAAGCTGTACAAGCCATTATCCTGTTCATAACAGCAGGCTTATTCATCATTCCTTTGAGAGGGGGTTTACAATTGGCTCCCATTAATCAAAGTAGTGTGTATTTCAGCCTAAATCATTTTGCGAATGTAGCAGCCGTAAATACTACCTGGAATTTTTTTCATAGTGTAAATAATCACGTGGAAAATATACACAATCCCTATCTTTTTATGGAACCGGCGCAAGCGGCCCGCATCATGGATAGTTTGTATGCAAAAAAAGAAAAAAAATGGCCTCCTGCTGCAACCAGGCCAAATGTAATTGTAATAGTCTGGGAAAGTTTTACCGGCAAAGCATTATCTCTAAATGAAAACGGAGTAGTAGTGGTACCCGGTTTTAATGAACTTAAAAAAGAGGGTATTTATTTTTCGAATATTTATGCCAGTGGAGATCGTACGGATAAAGGGATAGTAGCTGTTTTGAGCGGGTATCCTTCGCAGCCTGTTACATCTATCATAAAGATTCCGGAAAAAGCATCTACCCTGCCTACACTTGGAAATGTATTTAGCCAGGCAGGTTATCATACTGCATTTTATTATGGTGGCGAAACTGAATTTGCCAATATGAAAGCCTATTTACTGGGGGCTTCATTTCAAAATTTTATTACTGTTAATGATTTTAAAAAAGAAGATCGTAATTCTAAATGGGGTGCGCATGATGGTGTGGTAGAACAAAAATTACAACAGGACCTGGCTCAGCAAAAACAACCCTTCTTTTATACCTGGCTCACCTTAAGCAGCCACGAGCCGTATGAAATTCCCGAAGCAGCAAGTATTACAGGCAATAAAGATGTACAGCTTTTTATGAACTCGCTGCATTATACTGATAAAGTGGTTACCCAATTCATCCATTTTTGTAAATCACAACCCTGGTGGGATAATACGATTATTGTAATTGTGGCAGACCATGGCCATCGGCTGCCGCCTACAGGGAAAAAAATTGATGATTTTAAAATACCGCTTCTTTTTACAGGAGGCACCATTAAAACAAATACCAATAACCCGGTTACGGGTTCGCAAACAGATATTGCCTCTACCTTGCTTAATTTACTTATGCTACCCGATAATTCATTTGCATTCAGCAAAAACTTATTAGACTCCACTATTTTACCCGGCGCTTATTTTTCCTTTAATGATGGTTTTGGGTTTGTAAACCAGCAGGGTTATTTTATTTTTGATAATGTAGGTAAAACCATAATGGAACAAAATGGTCATGTAAACCCGCAAATGATACAAACGGGCAAAGCTTATGAGCAATATAGTATAGAAGATTATCTTAAAAGGTAAATCCATTTACCTTTGAATTCTTAGTGTAATAAGATTGCTGTCATATCTTTACAGTTTATAAATCTCCATGCAAGAATCAAAACAGAATGTAAAGGTTCAAAAGGGAATAGTATTACTATCGCTCATTTTATTTGCTGTAAAAATATTTGCCTGGTATATTACAAATTCTATTGCCGTACTCACCGATGCTTTAGAGAGCATTGTGAATGTAGCAGCAAGTTTTATAGGTTTATACAGTTTATCGGTTTCGGCAAAACCCCGGGATACCGACCATCCTTACGGCCATGGAAAAATTGAATATATCTCTGCAGCCATTGAGGGCACTTTGATTTTTGTGGCAGGTACAGTAATTATTTTTGAAAGTGCAGGAGCCATTTTTCATCCAAAAGAAATCCAAAAAATTGATTTTGGTATTTGGTTATTAGCAGCCACAGCCCTTATCAATTACGGGGCCGGGTATATTTGCATCCAAACCGGTAAAAAGAACCGTTCCATGGCGCTAATGGCAAGTGGTAAGCATTTGCAAACGGATACGCTCACTACCGTGGGGATCATTATGGGCTTAGTACTGGTTTACTTTACCCGCTTAAATTATATTGATATTATTGTTGCGCTCATTTTTGCATTTGTGATCTTAAGAACCGGTTATAGTATCCTAAAAAGTTCTGTTGCAGGGATGATGGATGCGGCAGATGAGGAATTATTAAAAAGAATGGTTGCTTTATTAAACAATAACAGGGAAACCAATTGGATAGACTTGCACAATATGCGCATCATTAAGTATGGGGCCATTTTGCATTTAGACTTTCATCTTACGGTACCCTGGTATTTTAATGTACTGGAAGCACATCATGAAATTGATAAGTTATCGAAGCTGTTAAAAGATAATTTTGGTGAATCAATAGAAATGTTTGTGCATTCAGATGCCTGCCTGGATTTTAGTTGCCGAATTTGTACCAAATTTGAATGCACTGTTCGCCAGCATCCTTTTGAACGCAAAGTAAACTGGACTTTAAAAAACATTATCAGCAATCAAAAACACCAGTTAGAGACAGACAAAGAATAAGCGTCACTTTTAAAAATAAAATTATGATAGCACCAGAAATATTTAATGAATTTGTTCGTAATCGCCGCTCTGTTTTCCCCGATCAAATGGAAGCCGGTAAAAAAATAGACGATAACGTGGTAAAAGAAATTTTAACCAATGCCTTATGGGCGCCCAACCATGGCCACGAAGAACCCTGGCATTTTATTGTTTTTAGTGGTGAAGGCTTACAGAAATTAGCACATTTTCAAAGTGAATTGTATAAAGCTGAAGCGGGGGAATCTTTTAAAGAAGGCAGTTATCAAAAATTGCAAACCAATCCTTTAAAGGCATCACACGTAATAGCCATTACCATGAGACGAAGTAAAAAGAAATCAATTCCCGAAATTGAAGATATAGAAGCGGTAGCCTGTGCGGTAGAAAATATTTATTTATCGGTTAGTGCTTATGGTTTAGGCGGCTACTGGACCACCGGCGGTATTACGTATTATGAATCTGCAAAACCTTTTTTTAATCTTGGGGAAAATGATAAGCTGCTGGGCTTTTTTTATATGGGTTATGTATTAAGCCCCTCAGGCCGTAGCAGGCGCAGCCCTATCAATGAAAAAGTTACCTGGGTAAAAGAATAAATATTTTATCTCTTACTATAGTATTCCAATAGAAGCGTTGTGCCCGGGACTGGATTCGAACCAGTACACCTTGCGGCGCTGCTACCTGAAAGCAGTGCGTCTACCAATTTCGCCACCTGGGCAGAGATTCATAAATATATTTCACCCTCCAACGCCTTGGTTCGTGGCACACGAAACAATTTTCCCAACTCTTTGCCTTGGTTCATGACATGAAAACAATTGCTTAGCTACATACCATAGCATACACTTTTCTTTAAGTTTTAATAACTCAATATAATAAAATCGATGTTTTTTTATATTGCTTTTTTGTTTCGTGTACCACGAACCAAGGCGCTGCCCTAAATGATTTTCCACTATGAACATGCTGCCATTAATCGCTCAATCGTCATCTGGGTTTAGCAGTTTTCATACATTCTGAGACTACCTACGGAAGTCTTTGGATAGCTTTAAATACTTTTAAGTACTATTATCCAAAAACACTACTCCCCAAACTGCTTCAATATTTTTTTCAGAAAAAGATACTATTGCTTTAAGAGTGTAAACCTGGCAGGTAGCGTCATGGCAGTATCTCCTAAATTAAGGTTATAAGATGGGGTACGTTGTTGCCATACATTCATCTTTACTAAAGCAGGGCTTACAATAATATCTGCTGACCATTCTATCATTCCTTTGTGATGGTTAAAATCTATAAATGTTCCTTCCAATTTATCAGCAATACAGATATATTTCTTAAGATATAAGTTTGTAATGTTAAACATGTAATCCCAATCATTAGAAACAGGCAGGTTGCGGTTCGCATAGTTACTCATTACAATATTGCTGCCCTGCTTATACTCTATCCATCCCCACAGAAAATCTTTTATATTATTATATACCGGCTCGTATGTTCTTACAGGTCTCAAAAAAATGCGTAAGGTATCTGTGCCCGTTACATTCATCCACTCGCCCTGGTATTGCTGTAGGGTATTGCAGGTATCGTATTCGAGGGGGTGCTGGGCTTGGGCATTGCTAAAAATGAACGCAAAAATTATTATAAGTAAGTATTTCATTTTTTTCACTTTTTAAGTTTTTAAATTATTGACAGGGGGCTATTGTTAAGCTTCCTAAAGGGCTAAGCGTAGCCGGGTTCCAATTTACACAGTTTTTATCGCTCTGATAAAGGCCCATTGCGTTTTCAGCATTCATTTCTTTAAGCATATTCAAAAATGCAACCATATTCGTTTCCTGGTTCGGGCTCCTTAGTTTATCGGTATATTCATTTCGGAATTGATTCATTTTTAATTGATCCCAACCACCTACGCCATCTCCCACTATGCTTAAAGCAAATGCTCTGAATGCCTGCTGATCTTTTACTTTCATTATGATGGGGTTACCCGTTGGCGTGGTAAGTGCAAAAAACAAATTGGCGTTATCATTAGCATAATTGCCAATATAAATTTGAGCCATTAAAATAATATCGTTTGGACTAAAAATACCTGCCAATCCTGTATAATGACAATGCATAATTGCACTTATATTATTTAAATTACTCCATTCAATTTGTGGTACATTATAGTTTCCTACTTTGAATTGATAAGTATTTGGAAATGTAACGGCATATCCTGCTTCGTAAGGCTGGGTTTTAACAGGAGTAGAGTTTAAGTATTTTAGGTAATATATAAAATTTGAATTTTGATTGAGTGGTTGAATAAAAGGATCGCAAGGAACCGGAGGACCCGGGTCATCAGGATCTTCAATAGGCACCCAACCTGTACCCGGTGGAGGGCAATTGCCGGGGTTTACCACATTGCTCGTATTTCCTTTTGCAAAAGGAGCAGGGTTGTCGGGAGTACCATTGCATGGGTCGGGAGGAGTACCTCCGTTGCCAGTATCGCCATTACCGCCGGTAGGTGTGCCTCCTGATTCACCACCTCCACCTGTATTCACATATTCTGTCCAGCAATAATTATATATTATGGAACTGGTACAATGTGCGTAACAATAATCGCAACTACCACCTGGTCCCTGACATTGCCCTGCTATTTCAGGGCAATCATTTACATAGATATTTACATTCTGGCAAGTCGTTATTAGCTCATACATATTATTTTGACCGGGTAGCGGGTTGTTAAATTTAACTTTTAAGGGCTGATGATCTTGCTGCCGAAACAGGTTAGTATCTATTATTTTAAATTCATTGTATCCAAAAACGGTATGGTCTAATGCCATAAAGAAAATAGCAAAATACTCTGCACTATCTGAAATCTCATTAGTATTGTTGGCCATTTGTGAATATTGCCAGTCGCATTTATACATAAATGAAGTGTCAGATTGGGTAGTAGTAATAATCATAGAAGCGTTCACAAAATTTTGTGAATCTCTCACAAACGGAATATAATATATATTGGTAGAATCACCGGAAGATCCTGACAAGTAAGAGGCTGATATGCTTTTCTTAGTTTGTACAAAAGCCTTATCCCATCAGGGGTAGCCTATTTGCTTTACTGTTTTTTCTACAAAATGAAGCGAATCATTTTTTCTTTTAATAAAATTTACCAAAGCATTTTCTACCGGATCTGCAGTCCGGTGTGAATTAAAAAATTTTTCTTCGATCCTGTTTGCATCCTGCTTGGGAGCGGTAATCAGGCTGTCCATTTTTTTACAAGCTACAAAAAGCACAATTGTTAGGATTATGAGAACTCCAAAAATTCTGCGAGGGGGGGGGCTAACTTTAAATTTCATAAACAACAGGTATGGGGTTAAAATTATATTTACAAACATAGGGTAATAATTTATTACAAACAATGGGGGAATTTCCTAATTCTTATGGGGGGAAACCCCATTTTTTTTCAATATTCATTCTTTTTGATAGATATTTAAATTAAATCAGAAGGTCTGATTAAATAAGCCTAATTAAAAATTTAATAAAAGTAGGGTAAGCTTATAGAGAGGAGTATTTTTTGTAAAGCAAAAAGTGCATGTTTGTTTTGTGCCCAGGACTGGATTCGAACCAGCACCTGTCTGGAGTTCAGAGAATTGCTGTTGATTGAGATGGATAAAGCAGCATAATCAACTTTTATAATAGCTTTTTTCTTTCTGTAGCTGTAGGTAAGCCGCTACAATGGGCGCCAGCAGAGAGTAGCCGTCGCTTGGGCTTCGACCAGCGACAGAGAATATGGTAGTATTTAAAGAATATGGTAGTGTATAATTCAATGCTGGTTAAAGCCCAGGCGGTGGCAAGGCAGTTAGCTACGGCGACAAATTTTTTTATTGTAATTAGAAGTATAGTTATGGGTAACTTTCATTGATTTCTCTAAATATTACACCTGTGCATTTATTAATAAGGATTTCATCTTTTAGTTGTTGCGATACAAAAAAACCCAATCCGCCAAATTTAATATCAAAAATTGAACATAAACCAAAATCAACGTCTTCTTTAAATGATAACTTTGAAATAGTAATCCACTTGTGAAATTTAATATCCTTATATTTTTTACTCTCAGCAATATGCGCTTCTCTTATTTCCATAAAATCTTTCATAGAGCTAAATTTCAATCTATCATTTAATAATTCACCCCCTACGGTAGAAATTTCAAATTCTGTATTTGCCATATCTATAAAAGATCGATCTGTCGAAAAAGAATGCATAATATTTGACTTAACAAATTCACCTATATTAGTAATAATTTGAGTAGAAACAAATTGAACGCCCATAAACGGAAATAATTCAATAATTATTCTTAATTTATCGGAAAGGAAAAAATCGCCTGAACCAAATCCCACTGACATTAAATCCGTAAGTTTGGCTCTTTTATGCAAATGTCCTTTAGGAATTATTGTATTATTTTCAATTTGTTTTGAAAATTTATTCAACAGTTGATTATCGTCAGTATAATATCCCTCGAAAACCGGTTCAACAATTTGTGGAACAAAGCCTACTTCTTTTTCTGCACTATTATATAATCTCCAATATTTCATTATAATATAATTATGGGTAGCTTTCAAGCTGTATTTTGGGTGAAATGTACAGTCAAGTTAAAGAAATTTCATTATTTACGAGAAGCATACGGAATTCACATCAAGTCCTGCTTGCGGCTATAAAATGTTGGCAGAAGTAAAGTTATTTAAGGATAGCTCTCATTTAATTCTTTAAATATAATGCCTGTGCAGCCTGCATTTTCAATTTTATTTTTAAGGTTCTCCGAAACAAAAAGGCCATAGCCACCTTCTATATTACTTAAAACAAAAAAGCTCTTATCAGTGTTTTCATTTATTCGGATTTTAAAAATATGAAGTGAACGAGGATATGAAAATTTTTCTTTCGCTTCTATAAAGTCATTATAATCAGTCACATTTTTCCTTTTCACTTTAGTAAAAGAGTTTTCTACTTCCCATATTTCTGAGTCTGAAAAATTAATATGCTCATTGGAAATGTTACAATACTTCATAAACCAATAATTATCAAGAAGTATATTTTTTTTATACAAATCTATCTTAAAAAACTGAACAGTATCAGTATTATACTTTTCAAATATTTCTTTTAGCTTATTACTAATCACAAATCCGAAAATAATTCCTAACGCATTTGCGGAAAGCAGATCAGTAGGCTTAGCACTTTTCCAAAGGACTAAATCAGGAACTAACGGGCTAAAATCAATTTTCTTTAGATAATATTTACTATTACCGATATATCGTTCGTCCTTTACATTAAACATATACTTTCCTTCCTTTATTTGTGGGAATTTTCCAATTTCCTTTTCCTTCACTGAATGACCAATTCTATAATATTTCATTTTTTAAAAAGCTATTTGATTAATAGAAATATTCGGATTATTTTGGATTGCAGGTTTAATTACATTATTGATCAAATTAGTGAGTTGCTCCATTGCCGCTTGAGGAGTAAAATTTCCGGCAGCGGTTAAATTTGCTACAATAACATCCATTTTTTGAGTAACCAAACTAGTATAGTTAGCATGACTTCCTGTGTGCTGTACTGCCGTTAAAGGTATTCCATTTAATAAACTATTTAAATGAAACGAATTTTCCCCACCTGCTGCAGCACTTGTGGAATGACGCACAACGAAAATGCATTGGCGATGTGGTGGAAATAGAATTACGTCTGTCGAGTTTAATACAAATGCCCAACAGAATTACAACTGTTAAGCATTTGTTCGCTTGCCACTATATTGCTAATGTTGTTTTGGTAGAAGTAAGAAATGTATCAAAATTCCATACAATCTTTGGAAATTTTCAAATAATCGAACCCTCTTCTTTTTTTTATTGCTTCCCAATCCGCATATGGGAGCCTGTATCTCCAGCTAAAAATATACTCCCCCCATCTCCAAAATTTCAGCGGATTAATAGCAAATAAGCGATATACCACTGTGTCGCTTGGCGGCATTGCCCTGCAACCATAAAAATTGGGTCGGTTAAGAATAAATTCTCCGTTTGGAGGTCTCTTATATAACCTCCCTTGAATTGGAATTTCCAATGTTGTAAAAGTCCCTGAAAAGTTACTATAGCGGTAATACCAATCATTTAGCCCGGTAACATTCTTGAAAGCAGGCCAGTTTGCTATTAACAATGTTATGCCGATAAGCCAAATCCATCTTCTGTACTTTTTGTTTATCATGGGCAAGTATTTGAAAGTGGAGAATCACTGTTTACATTAAATTCTTTGCTTAAACCAAAACCCGCCTGAAATGTTTCAATTGCCTTATATAATTTTTGAGGCGATTGCATAAAGAAATAAGGCGTTTGCGGCGGCGTGGTGGGAACTTGTACAACAAACGGCTCTACCATAATTTTTGGGTGAATAAGCAAATTGAATGCATTTAATGCAATGGTAGTACAATTGTTATCAAAAATATTATATGTGTCATTTTCGTGGCTCAACAAATTGTTCATAACCATCGAAAATTGCGAAGCAGTTACATTATAGGCATTTACTGCGGCATTATATTCGTGAACAGGCCGACCATTATTTTTAAATCCCCCCGTAGCATTCGGATTAATCGGATTTCCTCCAGAACCGATTGGATAAAAGCCGACAGTTTGGGAAATTGATTGTGTGCCATTGGTTTTGGTCAAAGTCAAGAATGTATGGCCTGGTGATTTGTGCGTTAAATTAAAAGGGGCGTTCCAAACAGCATTTACTGGTAAATCCACGCATAGCTTTACAGAGTAAGTTGCCCCAGCATCGGGTATCTGACTAAAACAGTTAAAAAGGCTTTGTAAACTTATCTGGGGTTCATTATCTGATATATCCGGGTAAGAAGGTGCATTGGGGTCACTTATTACATCTATATAAGTAGGCTCATCCTCCCACGGCACCCATCCCGGCCCGCCTGTGGGTGGCGGGCAATTACCTGGGTCTACTATATTGCTTTGGGCTGTATAAGGGTTTGTGGGATTATCGGGTGTACTGTTGCAAGGGTCTGCAGGTGGTATGCCACTGCCAGAACCCCCTCCGCCACTGCCGGGCGGCGGCGGAGCGTTACCACCCGGTGCTGTACCCGTTCCGGTTTCACCTCCTCCACCATCACCAACTTCAAAAGTCCAGCAAACTTCAGATATTATATCTACAGGATAGCAATAAGTAATACAATGATCGCAACTATCTGCATCATTATAACCATGATAATTGGGTGTACCACATTGCCAACCACTCGTAGTAACAGTTGAGCATATTTCTGCCTCCGCAAAATTCTGGGATAATACACCCCCTTCGGTTGCACCCAATTTTACTTTATTTATTTCTATATGTTCAGTGGTGCTACCAAATAATCGCCGATCGGTAATGTAATATTCATTATTGCCAAATACCAGTTGGTTTAACTGCATCATAACAGTTGCAAACTTTGTGGCATCTGACACCCCATTTACAGGTGCATCAAACGAGTGGTTGACGTATTCATTTGCCTGGCGGTAACCCAGGGTTATACTATCGCTAATACTGGCTACTATATACCCGTTAATTTTTGTAGAATCTTCTAAAACATAGGGAATATATGCTATTAAACTACTATCGTTAACAGCATTTGTAAAGCTGTTCTCATACCTTGGCTTTATATTTTTGCCAATTAAAACTTTATTCCAAACGGGGTAGCCATGCTGCTTTACAAAAGCTGTGATAAATTCCTTATTGTTATTTCGTTTATTTATTTCGCTGATAATTTTTAAAATGGATGGATCTGTTTTTGATGGAATGGTAAAAAACTTTTGTGTAATACTTTGTGTGTGTTGGATACTATCATAATCTGTATCCATTTATTTGCAGGCTGCAAATAACAATAACAATAAACTAATTAAAAAGAAAAGTGTGGGGGGGGGGGCTAACTTTAAATTTCATAAACATTTGGTAAAGGGTTAAAAAACTATTTTTACAAACATAGGGTAATAATCCATTTCAAACAATAGGGAAATTTCCTAATTCTTATGGGGGAAAACCCCCATTGTTTTTTCAAAATTCATACTTTTTGATAGATATTTAAATTAAATCAGAAGGCCTGATTAAATAAGCTTAATTAAAAATTTAATAAAAGTAGGGTAAGCTATAGAGAGGAGTATTTTCTTTAAAGAAAAAAGTGCATGTTTGTTTTGTGCCCAGGACTGGATTCGAACCAGCACACCTTGCGGCGCTGCTACCTGAAAGCAGTGCGTCTACCAATTTCGCCACCTGGGCAGGGATTCATAAATATATTTCACCCGCTAAAAAAGTGCCCAGGGCCGGAATCGAACCGGCACATCCTTGCGGACGGCAGATTTTGAGTCTGCTGCGTCTACCAGTTTCGCCACCTGGGCATGTACTATAAATGATAAGAACTTTTCACGCTTTGTAAGCGGGTTGCAATATTACATCAATCACTCAATCTGTCCAAAATACGTTTTAAATATTTTTTCTTATAAAAATACTCTTTTAGCCGGCTCAGCTCATTATCGCTATATTCACTATGTTCATCTTTTTGAAATATTTCCTGCACCCCGTTCTCTAACCGGAGGCTCAGTGAATCAATTAACCCGGTTACTACCTCCCGGTTATCTTCGGTTATGGCTTCATTAATGTCCATGATCTCCATTAAAAAATCGGGGGGTAATTGAAACTTTTCATCTGTTGTTACAATATCCTTTTGCTGTAAAAAATACTCCAGGGTTTTATCCTTATTTTTAAAAATAGTATAAGCTTTATTAATATCAGCCGATTTCTTTTCTGCCTCTTCTATTTCTGCCTCATTTTCTAAAGTAAAAAAATCGGGGTGGTATTTTTTTTGCAAGGCCATGTATTTCTTTACCACATGGGTATTATCTATGCTTGCCCGGAAAGGCAATTCAAATAATTCAAAATAATTCATTTTACAAAGTTAGTATTAAATAAAATGGGTGCATTAACTTGCGCACCTAAATGATTGGCCATGATAAAACTGGGTATTATACGAGAAGGGAAAATACCTTCAGATAACCGGGTAGCGCTTACACCGGCACAGTGTAAATGGATACAGCATAACCGGAGCGATATTCAAATTATTGTGCAAACCAGCGCCACCCGTTGTTTCAGCGATAAGGAATACGAGCACGCCGGCGCTGTAGTACAGGAAAACATGGAGGCATGTGATATCTTATTTGGCATAAAAGAAGTACCGGTAGAAATGCTCATACCCGGGAAAACCTATTTGTTTTTCAGCCATACCAAAAAATTGCAGCCTTATAATCAGCATTTATTCCAGGCCATCATTCAAAAAAATATTACATTAATAGATTATGAATGTTTGGAACATGAAGATGGCACCCGCATCATTGGCTTTGGTTTTTTTGCTGGTGTAGTGGGCGCCCATAACGGCATTATGGCTTATGGCAACCGTACCGGCTTATTTCAACTGCAAAGAGTACATGCTACTAAAAATTTCCAGGATCTCATTCATACTTATTTTGGGCTAAAATTACCCCATATAAAAATTGCAGTAACCGGTAGCGGTCGGGTAGCGCATGGCATTTTAGAAATAATGAATTTACTGGGTGTGCATGATGTGGAACCCGAAGATTATGTGTCCCGAAATTTTTCTTACCCGGTATATGTACATTTAAAAGGGGGGCAATTGTATAAAAATAAAACCGGCAGTCCTTATAACAGGGATGATTTTCATAAAAATCCATCTCATTATACCTGTTTGTTTGAAAAATATATTCCCTATACCGATATATTAATGAATGGCGTGTATTGGACGGCTGAAATTCCACGGCTATTCGAACGGGAAGATATCCGCCGCCCCGATTTTCACATTCAGACCATTGCGGATATTACGGATGATAAATACGGTTCTGTACCCTGTAACCTCGGCGACAGCACCATTGATGACCCGGTATATGGTGTAGATAAAATAAGTTTTGAGAAAACCCAACCTTATTTACCGGGCTCACTGGATATTATGGCCGTAGGCAATTTGCCCAATGAACTGCCAAAAGATGCAAGCCGGTATTTTGGTGAACAACTGATTAAACATATTTTACTCCCGTTAATTGAGGGTGGGAGTGAAATCATTGATAAAGCAACCCTGGTGAAAAATGGAAAATTAAATGAGCCCTATCTTTATATGAGGGAATATGCAACGTCAGAAATTAAATAACCCAATCAATTATTTGATTTTCCCAGGCCGCATGATAGGGGATTGAAATTTTAATGTAATTATCAGAATAACCTTCCATCATCCCGTTTTTAGTGATGCCCTCAAATAATATTTTTCTTTTTTGGCCAATATGCTTTGCAGTAAATTCCTGCATTTTAGCATAACTCAGGTTACGTAAAATCTTATTCCTTTCGTGCCTTTTGTTCATGGGAACGGCCGGCTGTATTTGTAAAGCATCTGTATGATCCCGCTCAGAATAAGTGAATACATGTAAATAAGAAATATCCAGGTTGTTTAAAAAATCATAGGTTTCCCTAAAGTCTTCTTCCGTTTCGCCGGGAAAACCTACAATTACATCTACACCAATACAGCAATGGGGCATTAATAATTTAATGAGGCCTGCTTTTTCGGCATATAATTCTCTTTTATAGCGCCTGCGCATAGCGGCCAGGGTTTTATTACTTCCACTTTGCAAAGGAATATGAAAGTGGGGCATAAATTTTTTACTATTGGCTACAAATTCTATAATATCATTACTCAAAAGATTGGGCTCAATGGAGGAAATCCTAAAGCGATCGATTGGAGAAACCCGGTCCAGCTCCTGTATAAGGCTAAAAAAATCTTCTGTATGTTTTTTTGTAACCTGTAGTCCCTTGCCAAAATCACCCAGGTTGATACCGGTAAGCACAATTTCCCTGGCGCCTGCCTTTGCAATATCTTCCACTTCGGCAAGCACTTGCGCAATGGTATTGCTCCTGCTTTTGCCCCTGGCTTTTGGTATGGTACAAAAACTACAACTGTAATCACAGCCATCCTGTACTTTTAAAAACACACGGGTGCGTTCATGTACTGAATGGGTAGCGGTGAAGCTGTTCACATCTTCTATATCACAACTGCAAATTTTTGTGGCATCGTTTTTTGCCAGTTCTTTTAAATGAGAAACAATATTAAATTTTTCAGCAGCGCCCAGCACTAAATTTACACCGGGGATGGCAGCAATTTCTTTGGGTTTCAATTGGGCATAGCATCCCATAATAACCACCAGGGCATCAGGCGCTTTTCGGTTAATACGCCGTACCAGTTGCCTGCATTCTTTATCGGCATTGTCAGTAACAGAGCAGGTATTAATTACATACACATCTGCCTGTTCATCAAATTCCTTTTTAATAAAACCATCATGCTCCAGCATGCGCCCAATGGTAGTGGTTTCACTAAAGTTGAGTTTGCAGCCTAAAGTATGTAATGCTACTGTTTTTTGCATGGGCCGCAAAGTTATTGATTTTTATGAATTAATTTCCGGGCATTGCCCCGCTTATCCTTTAAAAAAAATTTTCATCATAAAAAATTCCGAACTTTGTATAACGATTGAAAATTGGCCTGCATCAATGAAAATAAAATCCTGGTTAGCGAAACCATTCGCTCTTTATATATATAAGCAAATTCGTAAAAGTATGGGTACAGCCGTGGCTGACCAGCAGGATTTGTTTACCCATTTAATTAAAATTGGCGCTAAAACCGAATTTGGAAAAGAGCATCACTTCAGTGAAATAAAAAATCACAATGATTATGTGAAACAAGTGCCCTTACGGGATTATGAGGCCTTTATACCATATATTGAAAAAATAAAAGAAGGCAAGCATAATATTTTATGGAAAGGCACCCCCATTTACCTTGCTAAAACAAGCGGTACTACCAGCGGTGTAAAATATATACCCATTACCAAAGACAGCATCAGCAATCATATTGATACGGCAAGAAATGCATTGCTTTGTTATATGGCAGAAACCGGTAACAGCAGTTTTGCCAACGGAAAAATGATTTTCCTGAGTGGCTCACCCGCTTTGGAACGTATTGGCGGGATCCCTACCGGCAGGCTGAGTGGAATTGTAAATCACCATATACCCAGTTATTTACGCACCAACCAATTACCCACATACGAAACCAATTGTATAGAAGATTGGGAACAGAAACTGGATAAAATTGTAGAAGAAACATTGAATAAAAACATGACGCTCATCAGCGGGATTCCCCCCTGGATGCAAATGTATTTTGATCAACTGCAGGAAAAATCAGGTAAAACAATAGGGGAGTTGTTTCCCCAGTTTAGTGTAATGGTGCAGGGGGGGGTGAACTTTGAACCCTACCGGGCTAAACTTATGCAAAGCATTGGCCGTAAGGTTGACATCATTGAATTATTTCCTGCCAGCGAAGGTTTTTTTGCCTTCCAGGATTCACAGAAAGAAAAAGGAATGTTATTAAATACGAACAGCGGTATTTTTTATGAATTTATTCCTGTAGAAGAATTGCAAAATGAAAACCCCACCCGGCTGATGCTGAAAGATGTGCAAGCCGGCGTAAATTATGCATTGGTTATAAGCAGCAATGCCGGCTTATGGGCATATAATATTGGTGATACCGTAAAGTTCTTAAGCCTGAACCCCTACCGGCTTATTGTAACGGGGCGTACCAAGCATTTTATTTCTGCTTTTGGTGAACATGTAATTGGTGAAGAAGTAGAATCGGCAATACTTAAAGCCGCAGAAAAAGAGCAAATTGCCATTCGTGAATTTACTGTGGCACCCATGATCAGGCAAGACAAAGGAAAAAGTTTTCATGAGTGGTTTGTAGAATTTGAAAACCCGCCACAAGACATCCATGCATTTGCCATACATGTGGATGATAATCTCAGGCATGCCAATAGTTATTATAACGACCTGGTATCCGGCAATATCCTGCAGCAACTGAAAATTACACCGGTACGCCGGAATGGTTTTGTTGATTTTATGAAGAGTATTGGAAAACTGGGTGGCCAAAATAAAGTACCCCGGTTAAGTAATAACCGCCAAATTGCAGATGAACTTGTAAAATACACAGAATCTTAAATTACATTAGATCATATTATTCTATTTAAATAATGGATAAGGGTATTGTTATGTACACAGATGGTTCAGCAAGAGGTAACCCAGGCCGGGGCGGCTATGGTGTTGTTTTAATGAGCGGTACGCATAAAAGGGAATTATCGAAAGGCTATACCCATACCACCAATAACCGCATGGAACTGATGGCGGTAATTGCAGGCTTAGAAGCAATTAAAAAAAATGAGTGGCCGGTTAAAATTTATTCTGACAGTCAATATGTGGTAAGAGCCGTAAAAGAAGGATGGTTAGATAACTGGATAAAAACAGATTTTAAGGGGGGCAAAAAAAATAAAGATTTGTGGAAACATTTTTATGATCTCTCCAGGAAATTCAAGCTGGAATTTATTTGGGTAAAAGGCCATGCCACGAATCCCTTTAATAATCGTTGTGATGAGCTGGCTACTGCTGCCGCAGACGGAAAAGATTTAATGGAAGATACCGGTTACCGGGAAAGCAGCAACCGTTAATTATTCAATGAGTTGATTTTTCATCGCATAAAAAACAAGGCCTACAGAATTTTTTACACCAAACCTTTCCATTAACCTGTCTTTTATAGCCTCTACCGTTCTTGCGCTGATGTCCATTTTTTGGGCAATTTCGGTGGCTGTGAATTCCATGCAAACTAAAGTAAGTACTTCTTTCTCTCTCTCGCTCAATACCACTTCAGAATTTAAGGAGGGGTTAAATTTTTGTTTGCTGTAATTTTTCTTTATTAATACTTTATTTACAAAAGGGTTCAGGTAGAAGCCTGTTTTCATTACATCGGTTATGGCTCTTTTTATTTCGGCAGGATCGGTGCTTTTAAGTAAATAACCTGCGGCGCCACAATCCATCAGGTGGCCTACAAACCGTTCATCTTCGTACATGGTGAGGATGATCACCCTTATTTTAGGAAAGTGTTTGGTAATGTGCCGGGTTGCATCAATACCATCTTTTACGGGCATTTTCAAATCGCATAAGATCACATCGGGTTGTTCTTTTTCAAGCTGATCAATGAGGTCCTGCCCATTTTCTGCCTCCATTACAAATTTTAAATTTGTATAAGGCCTCAGCGAAAGAATTACACCTTTCCTGAATATCTTATGATCATCAGCAATGCCAATTTTAATTTCTTCGGGGAGCATATACCCGATAAAAATAAGAAACAGTTCTCATATTTCAAACTGTTAACTTCCAATGGGTTCTTTTGGAATCTCGATGGTTACTTTGTAATAGGTGTGGCTGCTGTCAATTTCAAATAGAATGCGGCCATTTAAAACCTTTATCCGGCTGGCAATATTTTTCAGGCCCAGGCCATTGGCTACCTGGCTCAGCCGGTCAAATTCAGTTTGTACAATGCCTTTGCCATCATGATGTATTCTTATATAAGAATTGGCGGGTGTAGCATTTTGGGTAAGGTGTATAAAGGCCGAATTGCTATGTTTGATGATATTATTCACTATTTCCTGAATAACCCGAAAAACCAGCATCTCCTGTTCTTCTTTTAATCTTTCCCGGTAATCGTGAAAGCGGGCGCTTGCGTTTATCACACCACTGCCACTTATTTTTTGAAACAGGTCTACGGTAGCGCTTTCAAGTCCAAAGTTTTTTAAGGTAGGCGGCATCAGGCTATGGCTAATATTGCGAATAAGCAAAATACTATCATCAATGATTTGCTTGGCGCTGAAAATATTTTGGAGCTGGGTTGCCTTATCAAGGTTTACCAGGTTTTCATTCAGGTACAGCCGGGCGGTAGCCAGCAGGGGGCCGGCATCATCGTGCAGGTCTGCAGCAATACGCTGGCGTTCCTCTTCCTGGAAACGTACACTGGCTTCCAGGTATATCTGTTGCTTTTCTGCTTCCAGTTTTTTTAGTTGCAGGTGGTAGCGTATTACTTTACGTTGGTGCAGGATGGCAAATATAATGATGCATACGGCCAGTATGCCCATGCCGACCGAGCCAAATAGTATTACGTTCGCTCCATTAGACGCTTCCGGAGAAGCTTGCAAAAAAAACAACCTCATGATTCTGGTTTATGATTTTCAGGTAAAAAGTCATCGAGGTTTAAATCATCGGGTATTTGGAGTTCTTGTGATTCCTGGGTGGGTTCTTTAGCAAATAACGCAAGGCAAAGGATTATGTTTTTTATAAGAGTAAAGAATGCATACACTACAAAATATTCTTTAGGGAATTTCCCTTGTGCATCAGTATCAATAAAAATAAAAAAGAAAAAATTACCGGTAAAATACATAAAAAAGGCAACGCTAATCCAAAAGCTAATTGTTTGGGTGAGCGGGTACTGGTACACAGTTTTTATTTTCTCATAGAAGTAAAAAATGAAAAAGATAATTAATAACAATGCTTCTACAATGGCCGGAATACTGTCAATATATTGTTTTGGCCTTATCCAAAACATAAGGATTGAGAATAAGGCAAATGGGATTATAGAAAAAAGAATGATCTTTTTTAGCTTTTTGCTCACTAATAAGGAATGAATAAACAATGCAATGATCGTAAATTCAAATATCTGGAAAATTCGAAAAAATATAATATAAGGCAGTTCGCTTGTAAAAGCTTTACTGCGTAAATAACTTAACAAAAAAAGGCTAAATACTATTGTTATAGTATAAATAAAAAAAAGCCTCAGAGGTTTTGTTTTTAATTTTTTGTAAAATATAAAACAAAACACCAAAGGCAGAATTTCGGAAAGCGGAGCAAAAATTAGTATTTGATTCAGAATTTCAGATTTCTACAAATGTAATAAACTAAAATTCAATATCAAAATTCATATTTGCTATTACCAAAGCCATAAACACCACATAATTTTAAAGAGTTTTTGTGGTTTACGATTAAATATCACATCAAACATCCGTCATTCCGGTTATCCACACAAGTGGATAAACTGGGCATTCAATCTTTTAAATTTACTAAATAACAGATAATCAGTTAATTAAAATTAAATAAAGTTGTTTGATGTAAAAATTACTTGGTAAATATACGAATAAAAATTAGTAAAATTACTATTCAAATATCGTAAGGATACGTCGTGATTTTACGATTTAACTTTTTTTTAATCCCCCTTTTCTCATAAAAAAATAAGAAATTACCCGGTTTACGGCATCAAAAAAATGGAAAAATTACGTAACTGGCTATCCTATTTCAGGCTAAATCAATAAATATGAAAAATCAGGTATTTACTCTCAAATACGAATAATCGCCCATAATAATTCGTAAATACCACATACTACAATTGGGTATATTTGCGTTAGTATAAAATTATTGCATTAAATTGAGTTGCTTTATTTATTAACCCAAGGAATAATTTACCAATGTCTGCCGATAACCAAATTAAAATAGCGATAGCTGATGATCACAAAATATTTCGTGATGGCATCAAAATGGCTTTGTCAGGAAAACCCAATCTCAAAATGCTTTGGGAGGCAGAAGATGGCAAGGATATGATGCATAAAATAGGCATTAAAAAGCCCGATGTGTTATTGATGGATATCCGGATGCCTGAAATAGACGGGATTAATGCCATACAAATAATCCGAAAAGAATACGAAGGGATTAAGATTATTGTACTAAGTATGTATGATGATCAGCAAATGATTAGTAAAATGATGGAAATGGGCGCTAATGCTTATTTAGCCAAAACCACCGATCCGGAAGAGATTTATGAAGCTATCCTTACTTGTATGAATGAGGATTTTTATTTTAATGATTTGGTAAACAAAGCGGTAATGGGGCGTTTGATGCAAAAGAAAAACGTAAGGCAGCACTATGGCAATACCATGCCCATCCAGTTTAGTGAAAAAGAGATTAAAATTTTGCAATTGCTGGCTGAAGATAAAACAACAGATGAAATTTCTAAAGTGGTGTTTTTAAGTCCCCGTACCATTGAAACCATCCGGCAAAACATGAAGAGTAAAGTAAATGCCAAAACCATTGGCGGGCTTATCATGTATGCGATGCGCAATAAACTTATTGAGTAAATTATTGTTTAGCAAGTTCCGCAATCCGGTTTATATATTTTCCTATTACATCAAACTCGATATTCACTTGAGCGCCGATAGCCAGTTCCTGCATGTTTGTATGCTGTAAAGTGTATGGTATAATTGCAACTGTAAAACGGGTGGATGTAACATTAAATAAAGTAAGGCTTATCCCATTAATACAGATAGATCCTTTTTCTATAATCAATGGGGCAAAGGCTTTGGTGATTTCAAAACTAAATTCCAGGCTCCCGTTTTTTTCAACCCTATGGGTGCATATGGCGGTTCCGTCTGCATGGCCTTGTACCAAATGCCCATCCAGCCTGCCATTTAAAACCATACAGCGCTCCAGGTTTATGGCCCGGCCGGTCTTCCAGTCACTTATTGTGGTTTTTAAAAGTGTTTCCGAAATGGCGGTTACCTGGTGCATATCATCTTTTATTGCTTCTACGGTAAGGCAAACCCCATCGTGGCTAAGGCTTTGATCAACCGAAAGATGAGGCGCCAGCGGCGAAGAAACCCAAAACCGGGTATTCCCATTTTTTACTTCTATTTCTTTTACCTGGCCAATGGCCTCAATTATACCTGTAAACATGCTGCAAATTTCGGAACAATATTTCTTTTTTTCAATTATTATCCTATCTTTGCGCCCCTGCTTTAGCAAACTAAAGTAAATTTATTCACCAAAGGAGGTATATTTTATGTTGATTATTGATTCAAAAGATTGCGAAAACATAGATAAAGCGCTTAAGAAATATAAGAAGAAATTCGAAAAAAGTAAGACTTTACTCCAGTTAAGAGAACGCCAGGCGTTTACAAAACCATCTATCAAGCACCGTACAAAAGTGCTGAAAGCGGTTTATAAGCAGCAAATCGCCTCTGGTAAACTTGAAAAGTAATTAGATATTCCAGCAAGTTATATAAACTGATAGCCATTTTTAGTAAATTTGGTTATCAGTTTTTTTATGCCCCATACTCATCAACCTTACCTCACAGAATTTTTAGCGTATCTGAAATTTCAAAAAAGATATAGCCGGCATACCCTTGTAGCCTATGAAAATGACCTAACAGGTTTTTTTAATTTTTTGGAATTACAATATGCAGGTATCGAATTACCTGAAATAAAAGCCATTTTTATAAGAAGCTGGCTGGCGGCAATGAAAGAAAAAAATGAGGCCGAGGCTAAAACCCTCAATCGTAAAATTTCTTCACTTAAATCGTTTTTTAAATTCCTTATGAAAAAGGGGGTCATTGACATAACGCCCATGGATGCCGTTGCAACCCCCAAATTACCCAAAAGGGTGCCCCATTTTGTAGATGAAAAAGATATGAGCCGGTTGTTTGACCCTATCCGGTTTGCCAATGACTGGATGGGTAAAACAGAAAAATTGATTTTAGTAATATTGTATCAAACCGGAATCAGAAAATCAGAATTAATCAATTTACAGGAAGGCCATATTGACTGGGGCAATCATACTATAAAAGTGTTGGGAAAAGGGAATAAGGAAAGGATTATACCCGTATCTGCCGGCTTAACGGAGAGTATGAAAAATTACAGTAAAGAAAAAAAAGAAATTTTTGAATCGCTTCCCCATCCAAACCTGCTGGTAGGGAAAAAGGGTTTACCCCTGGATCCAAAACAAGTATATATTATTGTGCGTAAATATTTAACCCAAATCACCACCATTGAAAAGAAAAGCCCGCACATACTCAGGCATAGTTTTGCAACCCATATAGCCAATAACGGGGCGCCTTTACAAGCAGTAAAAGAATTGCTGGGGCATAGTAGCCTTGCCGCAACCCAGGTATATACCCATACCAGTATTGAAAAGTTGAAAGATGTGCATAAAAAAGCCCATCCAAAAGCTTAAAAAACGAATCTGTTATTTATTTAATTTTGGATATAATTTTATTTTGAAACTTGCGTTTAAAAGGTTAATTTCATTCTTATAAAATGTACATTTTTTTTTACGCCTATGACCTGATTTTTACCTCACATTTATTCATTTACATTTAAAAATAGCAGGCTATGAATCTAAAAATTCAGACAGTGCACTTTGATGCAGATTCCAAATTATTGGAGTTTATAGAAAAAAAGGTAGAAAAATTGAACCAGTTTCATGACCGGATAACGACAGTGGATGTGTATTTAAAGCTTGACAATATTGTTCACACGATTAAAGATAAAATTGCAGAGATTAAAGTGACCATCCCCAGGCATGAGTTTTTTGTTAAGCAGTCTTCTAAATCATTTGAAGAGAGTTTTGATTTAGCGATGGATTCATTGATCATTCAAATTAAACGGAAAAAGGAGCGCCAGGCTGCCTGATCCACTAAATAAGTAGAGATATAAAAAAATCCTGTTTACAAGCAGGATTTTTTATTTTAAATCAAGGGTATAAAATCTTAAAAATATTTTTTTACAAAGTTTTTCTATTAATCATTTTCACTTACCTTTGCCTTCCCAAAAAAAAGGGGAGCATTGGTATGCCCCTTATTTGGAAGTTCTTAACAGGTAAAAACAGGCCGAAATAGCTCAGTTGCTGCTGTTGCTGCAGAATTGCGGGGATTAACAGCAGGGCGCTGGTTCTTTGGAATATTAAAACATGCCGAAATAGCTCAGTTGGTAGAGCAACTGATTTGTAATCAGTAGGTCGCTGGTTCGACTCCAGTTTTCGGCTCAAGGTTGGAGTGGTTCCACGGTTTAGTGGAAAAGTTCTTTGTTCAGGGCAGTTACCAGAGTGGCCAAATGGGGCGGACTGTAAATCCGCTGTCTTTCGACTTCGGTGGTTCGAATCCACCACTGCCCACAGGAAAATGTTAAATTAGTAGATATTAATTTTTCATCATTGTGCTTTGTAATTTATAAGTATATTTAGCGAAATACGAATGTGCTTATAAAAATATTAGCGGAAGTAGCTCATTTGGTAGAGCGGTAGCCTTCCAAGCTTCAGGTGGCCGGTTCGAGCCCGGTCTTCCGCTCAGTGAAAAGTTCTTTGGGATTTTAAAAAAAGGTTTTGCTCTGCAAGCCGTGGTAGCTCAGGGGTAGAGCACTTCCTTGGTAAGGAAGAGGTCGTGAGTTCAATTCTCATCTACGGCTCTTTTTTGTATTCACAGGCTTGCTAAAGAATGGAGGAGGATAAAAATGAGGGGGTACAAGCTGAATATAGATTTATAGTACAAGTGTGCGACGCCACCGAAGCTGATTGCAGTACGGTAGCCGGGTACATAAACAATAAAAGCCCATGGTTTACAGGCTTTAAATGAAAACTGATTTCAAAACAAATTTTAAAAATTTATACAATGGCAAAAGAGTCTTTCAAGAGGGATAAACCCCATCTTAACGTTGGCACCATCGGTCACGTAGATCATGGAAAAACAACACTTACAGCCGCCATAACCGATGTTTTGTCAAAAAAAGGTTTGGCGGAGAAAAAAAACTATGACGATATTGACGGCGCTCCTGAAGAAAAAGAAAGGGGTATCACTATTAATACCGCACACGTAGAATATCAAACAGCAAGCCGACACTATGCACACGTAGATTGTCCGGGTCACGCTGACTATGTAAAGAATATGATTACCGGTGCTGCACAAATGGATGGAGCTATTCTTGTAGTGGCTTCTACAGATGGCCCGATGCCACAAACTAAGGAACATATCCTTTTGGCCCGCCAGGTGGGTGTACCTCGTATTGTGGTATTTATGAATAAAGTAGATCTAGTAGATGATCCCGAACTTTTGGAACTGGTAGAAATGGAAATCCGTGAATTATTATCTTCTTACGGATTTGATGGTGATAACACACCTATCATTAAAGGTTCTGCTACCGGTGCTTTGGCCGGTGACGAAAAATGGGTTGCAGCCATTGAAGAATTAATGACAGCTGTTGATGAATACATTCCTTTACCTCCCCGGTTGGTTGATCAGCCATTCCTGATGAGTGTGGAAGATGTATTCTCAATTACTGGTCGTGGTACCGTTGCTACCGGTCGTATTGAAAGGGGCCGTGTAAAAGTGGGCGATTCATTAGAAATTGTAGGTTTAATGGAAAAACCATTAACTACCACTTGTACGGGTGTAGAAATGTTTAAGAAACTATTGGATGAAGGAGAAGCAGGCGATAATGCCGGTTTATTACTTCGTGGTATTGAAAAAAGCCAAATTCGCAGGGGTATGGTTTTAGTAAAACCAGGTTCCATTACTCCACACACTGAGTTTAAAGGTGAAGTGTATGTATTAAGCAAAGAAGAAGGTGGCCGTCATACTCCATTCTTTAATAAATACCGTCCTCAGTTTTATTTCCGTACTACTGACGTTACCGGTGAAGTTACCCTGAACCCGGGTACTGAAATGGTGATGCCTGGTGATAATACCAACTTAACCGTTAAGTTAATTCAACCCATCGCAATGGAAAAAGGTTTGAAATTTGCGATTCGTGAAGGTGGCCGTACAGTAGGCGCCGGACAGGTAACAGAGATCATTAAATAGTATTGGTACTAAGTATTTAGTACAGAAAATACAGTTGTATTTATATCTTTACAAAGTACTTAGGTCATGCATCTAAGTACTTTGTATTTTATAGGATAAACGGGCATGGTGCAATGGTAGCATACGGGTCTCCAAAACCTTTGATCTGGGTTCGAATCCTAGTGCCCGTGCAAAGAAAATATGATTTGGCTTATTTTATAGCCATTATATAAAGAACAAGCAATTATGAAAATTACAAATTTTGTAAAAGATTCTTATTACGAACTCACTGAGAAAGTAAGTTGGCCAAAATGGGATCAGCTTCAGCAATCTACTATGATTGTACTGGGCGCTACGATATTTATTACAGCTATTGTAGCACTAATGGATTTTATTGCCAATGGTGCTATGAAATTTATTTACTCTTTATTTTCATAAAATGGAAGCAGAAAAAGATATGGTAACCGGAGAGGGAACCAGTACCCCCGAAAAAGAGACCCGTTGGTATGTATTAAGGGTGGTGAGCGGGAAAGAACGTAAGATTAAAGAATACCTGGATAAAGACATCATTCGCCAGGGCTGGGATAAAATTATAAAGCAAGTTTTTTTACCGGTAGAAAAAGTATATAAGGTGGTAAATGGTAAAAAGGTGATGCGGGAAAGGAATTTTTACCCGGGCTATATAATGATGGAATTGGTAGAAGGTAAATTAACAGACGATATTATTTTGCATGTAAGCAATATCAGCAATGTAATGCATTTTCTTACCGACGGCAAAGGCTCTAAAGGAAATATTATTTCTTTACGTAAAGCAGAGGTGAACAAAATGCTGGGTAAAGTGGATGAGATGAGTGATGTAGGAGGTATTAGTATGAGTGAACCCTTTATTATTGGTGAAACCATTAAAATTATTGATGGGCCCTTTAATGATTTTAACGGTGTGATTGAAGAAGTAAGCGATGAAAAGAAAAAATTAAAAGTGCAGGTAAAAATATTTGGCCGTGCTACACCGGTAGAGCTTAGTTATATGCAGGTAGAAAAAATTATTTAAAGATTACAAACCCTATAAAAATCCCCATCTTAAGCAGGATGGGGATTTTTTTTACCCGTTTATGTTTCCCTGCCTTATATTGCAAGAGCAAGTATACTTTATTTAATGGTATAAGTTAAAAGCAATGCATATACAAATTATTAATGGACCCAATTTAAATTTATTGGGGAGCCGTGAAACCGAAATGTATGGGAACGAAAAATTTGAAACTTTTTTGGAGCGGCTTAAAAAAACATACCCCGGTATTGTATTTAGTTATGTACAAACCAATATTGAGGGTGAAATGATAAATGCCATACAGGAAGCAGCCATGCATGCCCATGCCATTATCCTAAACCCGGCCGGTTACACGCACACTTCTGTAGCTATTGGCGATGCCATTGCGGCTATTAAAATACCGGTGATAGAAGTGCATATCTCCAATATTTTTTGCCGTGAAGAGTTCCGTAAAATTTCACATGTATCTGCTAAAGCAGTAGGGGTAATTAGTGGGCTTGGATTAAAGGGGTATGAGTTGGCGGTAAATTATTTTGCTACCATGAATAAAGAAAGGTAGGGCGTACTTATAAATAAGGTATATATCTCCCCGGCTAAGGAATAAAATTTGAATTGGATGATGATGCCCTGGCTTTAATACAAATAGCTGCTAAAATAACTTATATAAAATCTGGCGCTCAGTTATATCATACTGTTAGCCCTCCATTTCAGTAGCCCACTTATCACGGTCATCGGGGCTCATCTTCCAGGGTGCAAAATTGTTTTCGATATTGCTGAACATGCTGTTCCATTCCTGCGGGGCATTGCTTTCTTCCATGATCAGGTTTCGCCTAAGTTCTAAAATAATATCCAGGGGGCTAATGCTTACCGGGCATTCCTGTACACAGGCATTACAGGTAGTGCAGGCTCTTAATTCTTCTGTAGTAATATAATGATGTAACAGCGTTTTATTATCATCTTTAAAAACGCCTCCATTTGCTTTTATGTTTCGGCCCACCTCTTCAGCCCGGTCCCGGGTATCCATCATTATTTTTCTTGGACTGAGTAATTTGCCGGTGATATTTGCCGGGCAGGCAGCGCTACACCGGCCACATTCTGTGCAGCTATAAGCATCTAATAAATTTTTCCAACTTAAGTCCATGATGTCTTTTGCCCCAAATTTTACAGGAGCCGCCTCACCGGTAGGAGCCAGTTCCGGCTGCATCATATATTTTACTTCATTTTGAATGGATTCCATATTATCCATTTCGCCCATTGGCTTTAACCGGGCAAAATACGCATTGGGGAAAGCTAATAAAATATGGAGATGCTTGCTATAAGGCAGGTAATTTAAAAAGGCCAGGATACCTATAATATGAAGCCACCAGGCACTTCGCTCAATCCATACCAAACTGGTGGAGGGCATATTTTGAAACAGGGGAAGCAGCAAACTGCTAATAGCGAAATCACCGGTGTTTTTATAATGTTCATGTGCTTGTAATTGCAATGACCTGTCTGTAGCATTCATGGTTAAAAAGAGCGTCATTAATACAATCTCCGTAATAAGAATATAATTGGCATCACTATGGGGCCATCCATCTAAGTCTTTACTGATAAATCTTTTTAATTTGATGCCATTACGCCTTATTAAAAAAATGCTGCAGGCAATGATTACAAGCAGGGCCAATACTTCAAACGCATTGATCAAAACAGGATATAAATTTCCCAATGGAGATAAAAAAAGGCGATGGGTACCCAGTAAGCCATCCAATATAATTTCCAGTACTTCAATATTTATAATGATAAACCCGGCATAAACAAATAAATGCAGGATGGCGACCAAAGGATTTCTAAACATTTTCTTTTGCCCCAATGCCAGTAAAAAAACATTTTTCCAGCGAAGGCCGGGCTGATCTGTCAGGTCTTCCTGGGTGCCCAATAAAATATTCTTTCTTATTTGTATAATATTTTTTGCAAAAAGCCAGCTGGCATAAGCCAGGATACAAAAGAATAAGATTTGTGGCAAAATGTGCATGATACAATGAATTTAGAGCTAAGATAAAATATTTGCTGCTATGAGCGTTATTCTTATGCGTGAATAAATTCGGGGAAATGTTTTTTTTCAATCTCACGCCACTCTGTTTTTATGATACTAAAAAAGACAGAATCTCTTAAACTGCCATCATCATTAATTATATGATGGCGAAAGACTCCTTCTTGCGTAGCGCCGATTTTTAAAATGGCTCCCCTGGATTTGTAATTTATGGCAGCTGTCTTAAGTTCTATCCTGTTTAAGCCAATGGTATCAAAACCATACTGTAACAACAGGTGTTTACAGGCTTTATTAATGCCTGTTCTTTGAACGGCAGGGTGGTACCAGGTCCATCCTATTTCGGCCCTTTTATGCTCTTTAACAATATTGCCAAAGCGGGTGCAGCCCACAAAAGTATGTGAAGGCTTATCATAAACTGCAAAGGGGCAGCTTTGGTTGTTTTCTTTTTCTTTTAAAGCCGTATGAAAATAAAGTTCAAAGGCTTGTTTCGTTTTTATTTTTTGAATGGTAAATTCCCATATTTCAGGATGGGATGCTACTTCCCATAAATCGTTGAAATGTTCTGGTCGCAAGGGTCTCAATATAGCCCTTTGGTTTTCTAATGAAATGGGTATGATGTATGGATCAGGCATGGTTTTTAAGGATGTGGGTAACATGTTTATCAATGGGCAGGCTAAGTTCATTTTCATTTAATAAGTGCCAGTCAATAAACCGGAAACATTCGGGTATATTCTTATTATTTGATATTTGGATGGGATCAAAATCAAATGCCTTTATATGCAAAGGAACGGTAATAGGAGCCAGGGCTTTTACAAAATAATAAATACTGATGATTTGGTGAGCCGGGTTAAATGCGCTTTGCTGATAAAAATCTGTTGTATAAATATGATCGCCCACCCGGACAGGGAGTTGCAACTCTTCCCTAAATTCCCTTTCTAAACAAGTGCGTGTACCTTCTCCCAATTCTAAGCCTCCACCGGGAAACTTAGTGTAGTACTTACCCTGTATATATTCATCACTTAAGAGTACTTGTTTTTTGTCATTGATCAAGATGCCATATACCCGGATATTGAACATTTTTATTTTTTATTACGAACAATAAAATTATAAATCGCATAACCAAGAATAATAAAGCAAATAACGAGGGGTATCCAAAAAGCAAAATGAGATTGCTGAAATGGCAAGGGTACGTTCATGCCATAAATACTGGCAATTAAAACCGGTATGCTGAGTAAGATGGTAAGGGTAGCCAGCCGTTTTAAAACCTGGTTTTGGTTATTGCTTATGATGCTGGCAAAGGCATCGAGGGTACTGCTGAGAATATTGGTATAAGTATGAGCCGTTTCCAATGCCTGGCTGGTTTCAATCACCAAATCATCCAGAAAATCTTTTTCAGTTTCATTTAGCAATAAGAAATTGGTACGGGCCAGTTTCATCATCAGCAATTCATTACTTCGTAATGCGGTTACAAAATACACCAGGCTTTTTTGAATGCGCATTAATTGAAAAAGTTCTTCATTTCGATTGGAATCATACAATTTTTGTTCTAAAGAATTCCTGCGATTGTTTATTTCTTTTAAATATTCCTGGAAGTTAAATGTGATTTTTTCAAAAATTTTAAGCACCATCATGTTCTTATTATTGGGATGGCGGTTTTGAAAACTGTTTAGGAACTTTTTGATGGCTTCATTTTCAAATGAGTTTACGGTTACAATTTGGCCGGTGGTAAGTATGATACAAATAGGAATGGTAATATAAAATGCATCACTTTCATTAAATGAATTATTTTCAGTAGGAGTTTTTATTACAATGAGCTTTACATTGTCTTCTACTTCATAACGGCTGCGTTCATCTATATCAAGAGAATCTTTTAAAAAATCAATCGGGATATCCAGAGTTGTGCTGAGTTCTGTAAATTCTTCCTGTTTCAGGGGGGGCAATACGTTTACCCAGGTGCCTGATGCGGGCTTATCTGTAGCCACTGTTTTTTTATCTTCTATATTAAAGTACTGTATCATGTAAATGGGATAGAGGCAGTAAGTTATACTTTTTTAATCTTCCATAATTATCTCACCTTTATATACAAAATTGGCGGGGCCGCATAACCATATATTTTCAAATACATCATCGGCTACTTTATTAAATTCTACACTCAGTACACCGCCCTGCGTTTTCACTTCTACCCGGTTAAAGCCCCGGTTATTATGGGCATGAATGAGGGCAGAAGCGGTTACGCCGGTACCACAGCTCATGGTTTCATCTTCTACGCCTCTTTCATAAGTACGTACAAAAATAGAATCATCATTGCCCGGTTCTACAAAATTTACATTGATGCCTTGTTCAGCAAAAGGTTTACTGTTTCTTATGGCACGGCCTTCTTCCACTACATCTACTTTGTCTATATTATTTGTCAGTTTTATATAATGGGGCGAACCGGTATCTACAAGGGCATACGTAGTATGTTCTTCTAACCCGTTTACATCTTTCATCTTTAAGCGAATATTCCCATAATTATCAATTTCGGCTTCATGGTCACCGTCGGGAGCTGTAAAATAATAAGTGTATTTACTTATACCCTGGTCTTTAGCAAACTGAACCAAACACCGGCCCCCGTTGCCACACATGGTACTGGGGTTACCATCTGCATTAAAGTAAACCATTTTAAAGTCGTAACCCTCCATGTTTTCCAGCATGATGAGTCCATCGGCACCTACGCCAAAGCGGCGGTTACACATTTTATTAATTTGCTTTTGAGTGAGGCTGTCAAATATTTTTTCCCTGTTATCAAGAATAATGAAGTCATTGCCTGTACCTTGATATTTATAAAACCGGATTTGCATAACGAACTATTTGAATAAGAAAATAAGATTTGAGATAAAATATACTTTATACATGCTGCTCTATTAATCCCAGTGTCTTTTTAATTAAGTTTTCAACTGCTGCTGTGCCATCTTTACTGAATTCTTTGCTGATTCGATTGGCCACAATAGCGCTTAAGGATAAACATTGATGGCCCAGTATTTTACCCATTCCATAAATAGCCGAGGTTTCCATTTCGAAATTAGCGATACGGTGGTTGCCAAAATTAAAACTGGTAAGCCGGTCAATTAAATGAGGATGCGTGAGCCCCATACGCAATACCCGGCCTTGCGGCCCGTAAAAACCGGGGCAGGTTACTGTAATGCCCTGGTGGTAACCCGTAACAAATTGTTTAAGCAGGTTGATAGATGCGCCGGAAATATAGGGATGAGAAATACCCTGGTGAAGTTGGGTATGGGTGTTAAACGACTGGAGTATTTGTTTTTCTTCTTCATGATTTGAATGAATATAATAATTCAATAAATTATCCAGGCCAATGGCGTGGGTACTGGCTACAAAATGATCTACCGGAATTTCAGCTTGTAAGGACCCGGCAGTGCCAATACGGATGATATTGAGTACGGTTAATTTTTCTTTAATTGTCCTGCTCTCAAAATCAATATTCACCAATGCATCCAGTTCATTAATTACAATATCAATATTATCGGGGCCAATGCCGGTGCTGGTAACCGAAATTCTTTTTTTACCTATGTAACCGGTATGTGTTATAAATTCACGGTGTTGATTTTTAAATTCAATTTTATCAAAATATTTGCTCACTTCTTTTACCCGGTCAGGATCTCCCACAGTGATTATAGTATGCGCTATTTCTTCTGGCCTGCAATTGATGTGGTAGATGGCGCCACGATCATTAATGATTAATTCGGATGGAGCTATTTGGTTCATAACAAAGTTTATTTTATCTTTTTTTCGTTTGAAAATATGGATAAAAATACCCTATTTTTGCTACATCGTAAATCAACCTGAATGATAGGTTGATTTTTTTTCAAACCAGGTCCTTTGGCCGAGTGGCTAGGCAAAGCTCTGCAAAAGCTTCTACAGCGGTTCGAATCCGCTAGGGACCTCTAAAAGGCTTGTAAGCAACCCTTATAAGCCTTTAATTTTAATAGGATGAAATATAGTAAATGGGTAGGCTTATTCATTTGTATTGCTTTAATGGCAGTATGCTTTTTGCCCTGGACCTATCATGCAGATGTACATAAAAATTTCACTGGTTTTTTTTCACAAAACAATGCTTATGGAAAGCCGGGAAAGTTTATTATCTTTTTAACCCTGCTTAGTGGTTTGTTGATAATAATACCCAAACTTTGGGCAAAGAGAACACATATATTTATAGCCGGTATTTTAGTTGCCTATGCTATTAAAACCTATATTTTATATACCTCCTGCTATAATGCCTACTGCCCCGAAAAAAAGCCGGGTATTTTCCTAATGATAGGGCTGTCCTTTCTTCTTTTTATCATATCCCTGGTACCCGATATGAAGCTAAAAAATAAAGATTAACTTTTATCTTAAATAGCTTCTCAGCATCCAGGCCATTTTTTCATGTTGCTTTAGCAGGCCTGTAGCAAAATCTGAACTCCCTATATCTTTATACTTTTCATCGAAAGTTTTAATAAGCTTCCTGAGTTCCTGTACAATAATTTCATGATCGCTGGCCAGGTTTTCTATTTGCTCTTCTTGCTTTGTGGGTACTTCCGGTTCTTCTAAGGAGGCGAGTTTGAGTATTTCTTTTAAACGTCCTTCAGCAAAATGGCCAATGGTCCTGATTCGTTCAGCTATTTCATCAATGATGCGGGCCAGTTCGGTATATTGAGCTTCATATAGTTTATGAAATTCCATAAAACTGGGGCCTTCTACGCTCCAATGATAACTCCGGGTTTTATTGTATAATACATGTTCGCTGGCAAGAACTTTATTGAGTTCCAGAGCTACTGCCTGCCTGTTTTTTTCGGTAATGCCGATATTTACTTTCATAATTAATAAAATTTAGTATAACTATACGTTCAAAGTTGATGCCACGATATTGGCTGCCAATATTTCATAGTAACCTGTTTCTGAAATTCATTGAGTATAGGCTTTATGTAGACCGGGGTATTGAAAAGGATTATTCCGGGGTATAAAAAAAGCTGCTCAAAAATTGAGCAGCTTGTACTTTATTTTAAAAAGGATTATTCAGGTTTAGCCTCTGATTCACTATTTTCATTATCTAATTTGGCTTTTATATCCGCCAGGGCTCCCAGGTCGCCTAAGGTTGCTTTTTCAACTTTGCTTTGCAGGTTTTTTACCGCTTTTTTAGTTGTTTCAGCTTCTACCTTTTTCTCTTTTACATGGGCGTGATGTTCTTCTTCTTTCACTTGTTCCCAGCAGCGGGTATGGCTTAGGATGATACGTTTGTCACTGCGTTCAAATTCTATTACCATAAAGTTTGCCACTTCATCCAGCGCTAAGGTTTTACCATCTTCTTTCACACAATGGCGGGCCGGTGTAAAACCTTCAAGCCCGTAAGGTAATTGAACCATTACGCCTTTATCGTCTTTTTTAATTACGGTGCCTTCATGTATAGAACCGATTCCAAAAGTTGCTTCCAAAGCATTCCAGGGATCTTCTTCTAATTGTTTATGCCCCAATTGTAATTTACGGCTTTCCTTATCAATATTCAGAATGATCACTTCTATCTCGTTACCTACTTTGGTATATTCACTGGGGTTATTAAAACGCCTTAACCAACTCAGGTCGCTAATGTGAATCATACCGCCAATACCGGTGGCAAGTTCTACAAACACACCATAGGGAGTAATATTTTTCACTACGCCGTTGTGTTTGCTGCCTTCGGGGAAACGTGTTTCAATGGTACTCCATGGGTCTTCTGTCATTTGCTTGATAGAAAGACTCATTTTACGGGTTTCTTTATCTAAGGTTACTACTTTGGCTTCATATTCATCACCCAGTTTAAAGAATTCTTTTGCGTTAATGGGTGTATTTGCCCATGTAATTTCGCTTACATGTACAAGTCCTTCTACACCGGGCATCATTTCAAGGAAAGCGCCATAATCTTCAATATTCACTACTTTACCTTTTACTATTTCACCTTCTTTAATATTTTCTGCCAGTGTATCCCATGGGTGGGGAGTTAATTGTTTTAAGCCCAGACTGATGCGTTTTTTATCATCATCAAAGTCTAAAACAACCACATTTAATTTTTGATCTAATTTCAACACTTCAGAAGGGTGTGTGATGCGTCCCCATGAAATATCTGTAATATAGAGTAAGCCATCTAAACCGCCCAGGTCAAGAAATGCGCCAAAGTCAGTGATGTTTTTGATGGTACCTTCCAGTACTTGTCCTTTTTCAAGTTTACCGATAATTTCAGCTCTTTGTGCTTCAATATCACTTTCAATAAGTGCTTTGTGAGATACCACTGCATTTTTAATGGCTTCATTAATTTTAACCACTTTAAACTCCATGGTTTTACCCACAAACTGGTCGTAATCGGTAACGGGTTTTACATCAATTTGTGATCCCGGCAAGAAGGTTTCCATTCCAAATACATCTACAATCAAGCCGCCTTTTGTTTTACTGGTAACGATACCGGTAACTATTTCGCCGGTCTTATTTACTTCCATAATTTTTTCCCAGGCCCTTGTAATCCGTGCAGATTTCCTGCTCAGGTTCAGGTTACCGTCCCGGTCTTCTTTTTCAACCACCATTACTTCTACGATATCACCAACTTTTACACCTCCGGGAATATCCCTGAATTCGTTTAAAGAGATGAGCCCATCGCTTTTGAAGCCAATGTTTACTACGGCATCAGTTTTGGTTAATGATTCTACAGTAGCCTGGATCATTTCGCCATCGTTAATTTGTTTAAAAGTACCTTCATATACTTTGTCGTACTTTTCTTTTTCTTCCTGGCTGTAGGCAGAAATATTTCTTTTATCCCTGCTCCAGTCGAAATCATCATGGGCTGTTTCTACTGCTACCGGTTCTGATTTTGACTCTGACTCTGTTTCAGCTTGTACAGGCTCATTTGTTGTCGCAGTTGACTCAACCGCCTCAGAGGCTTTTGGTTCCTGTTCGTCTGCGTTTAATTGTTTATTAATATTAAAAGACATAAAATAACCCCGGGTTTTTAAACGGGGAGGCAAAAGTACCATTTTTTTGTGATAAATGGGGTATAAAACTTAGATAAAAATCCACACGTGAAGCCCTTTTTTGAGTAAAATAAAGCCGCCCGGTTACTACCGGGCGGCTTTATTAAATATTTGAGAATTAGAGATTATTTCACTAATACTCTTCCGGTTTGGATGCGAACACCTAAACCATCATGAAGTTCAACAGTATAGATTCCTTTTGGTTGGTTAGATAAATCTACATTCATGCTAGAATATCCAATGCCCACAGGGAATCTCTTGTAATAGATCCTGGAACCTTTGCTATCAAATATGGTAAGGCCTCTTACTAAATTGGTCTTACTGTAATATCTCACCTGGAACTGACCAGAAGTAGGACTAGGATAGATAAATAAGATAGTAGTTACTGAATCATTTTTAATCTTCACATCTGATGACATGGTTGAGCAACCTTGTTCTGAAGTTACCAAAACACTATATGTACCATAATCATCTACACCCAATCCAGGGATGGTGTTGGTAGTAGCAGATGTGATTTCCTCTCCATTTTTGTACCAGGTATAAGTGGTTCCTGAAGTAGGAGCCGGGTTTACCGCTACGGTAAGTGTAGTAGTAAGGCCTGGGAACAATGATGTGTAAGGAGCTGCTGTTAAATTCACAGCAGGAGGTAAATTCACTGTTAATGTACCAGTGGAACTATAAATAAAGCTTCCACATACAGGAACAGATATTGAATCCCTGTACATATAACCGGCCATGCCTGCATTAGCTGATGCAATATTCAGTGTGGCAGTGGTAGCCCCGCTATAGGTAGCACCATTCGATACATTGGTATAAGTAGCGCCACCATTGGTACTTACTTGCCATTGATGCCTCAATGGGGAACCTCCTGAAGGTAAAGATGCTGTAAATGTAACGGCACCATCTGCACAAGTGCTTACACTGGAAACAGTAGAAGTACCGGTGATAGGTTGATTTACAGTTACTGTTACAGAACCTTGAGAAGAAGTACATGGGCTTAATGTGGAATAAACAACATTATAAGTAGATGTAGTTGTTGGTTTCACATAGATAGTATTAACAGGTGTACCTGTATAAGCTGTGGTAGCGCCTGCATCTGTAAACATGGTACCTGTTGCAGTACTTGTCCATACACCGGCAGCAGGTCCGCCGGTAGTTGTATAAACTACATCATCAATTCCAATATAATCAGAATTACTACCAGAAGGGCCACCGTTGGTTACATAGTACCTGAATCCTATTTTACCTGTAGTAGGAGCCGGTAAACCGGAGATGGTAGCAGTGTATTGAGTCCATGTATCAGGATAACCACTTGGGCCAGAGATTAAGGTTGGGTTCACCGTTAATAACACGGTTGTGAAATCACCCACCGAAGTGGCTGTTGCACCCACATTTACACTAGCGCCACTTGTACTTAAGCGTACTTCTAAACGGTCAGCATAAGTTGCACCATCGGTTGTACGTGTCCAGAAGCTAAATACATCACCATTTTTAATATTAATAGTGGGTGATAATAACCAGTTGCTGATAGTACCTGCACCTGTAGTTGATTGGTAGTTGATACCGATATATGAGGTAGGTGCACCGCTGTGAGCAGCAAATACACCATCATTACCCTGGAAGAAAACAGCAGCACCTAAAGGACTACTATTGTTTTTTTCTGACCATCCGGCAGGAAGTGGTACGGCCACATCAAAACCTTCATGAATCAGATCAGCATTTCCCAATGTATTGGTAAGTGATAATTGTTGAATAGAACCATTACAAATAGTAGCTGATGCTGGTGAAATAACCGGGGTTAATTTATTAACCGTTAAAGTAGCAGGTGGTGTAGTAAAGTCAACACCGGCACATGCGCCACTTATTAAAGCCCTGTATTGGTAGCCATTGTAGCTATCTAACACATTGGTTAAATGTAATACATTGGTAGTGGCGCCTGTATAAATACCACCGTTTGAAATGGGTAACCATACTGAAGATGCATTTACCCTGTATTGCCATTGATATACCGGGATGCTACCAGTAGCTGTTGCGGTAAAGGTTGCCGCACCACCACAAGTAACAGAGGTGCTGGCGGGAGCTCCTGTTATTTGAATGGGAACACAAGGAATCAAGTTCACTGTGTAATCTTCTGTTTCTCCAAATGAGTATCCTGCACATGGGGTAGTAGAAGTAAGGCCAGATAAGAATCTTACCCTTACTCTCATACGAGTATAACCAGCAGTAGTACCTGCAGGAACAATAATGTTTCCATTATGTACTCCGGCAGTAGCAATGGTGCCCAGGTCAGTAAATTCATTGGCTTCAAAACTTCCGCTTCTGTCATAATCAATCCATACGGCTACTTGTTCTGTCCATGAAGTACCGGTAGTAACAGCAATTGGATTGCCACCACCAATGATCAATTGGGCCGTATCTGCCGTTAAATAAGAACCATAACCACCCGGAGAACAATCTGTTGTATTATCTAAGCCACCAATTTTTACATTGTAAATAACATCTTCATCACTACAATCAGATGCACCTGGTGTGCAATAACAGTTTGAAGAAGGGGTAGTACCCACCATTACAGGGGTAGATGTACCTGAGTTGCCACTACATGTTACTATTACCTGGTAGTATGTAGGTGTAGTTAAGTTCGCTACACTATAGGTAGAGAATGTAGCGCCCGCAATATCTGTCCATGGGCCTGTAGCACTGCTTGAAGATTGCCATTGATAAGTAACTCCTGAACCTGCAGTTGGATTTTGGGTAGATAAAGTAAATGGAATATTAGGACAAACAGATGTTGCTGTAGAAAGTGTAGCGCCCGGTGTAGGCGTACCTGAGCAGGCACCTGTAGTATAAGATAGAATAAATGGAAAATCCTGGGGGCCGCCGCCATCAACGACTGCAGCAATTGCATTTGTTGATATGGTTCTTTGTTTTGCATCCCATCCTGCTTGTGTTGCTATACCGGGGATAGTAACTGCGGGGCTAAAGTTAGAAGCGCCTGGTGTCGTTGTACCAATTTGCCATTCAATCCAATATTGACCGGCAGGAAGAGAAATAGCAGCAGTTGCATTCACTCTCCAAATTTTACGGGTAGTTCCGGCTGTACCATTAAACATCCTGTACATCAAAGCATCTGTACTGGAAGCAAAGCGATTGGTTGTTAAATCTCCAAATATGGGAGTAGGGTTACCCACGGATGGATCAGAATTGAAAATCCGTAAAAAAACCCTGTTAAAAGGAGAGGTAACACCGGCATATCCTGTGCTGTAAGCAAAGAATGATGCTTGAGTTAAATTCCATGCTCCAATTACAGTAAAGTTGTCAATTATAGTAAAACCCCCATCAATAGAAGCACCATAACCGGCACTGGTATTTGGGTTTTGTACTTCACTCCAGGTATAACCTGCAGGAGCTGCAGATCCATCAGAAGAGGTTGCCCCTGTACTTAATGGACCATTTACATAAGTTTGGGCAGTAGCCAAACCTGTAAATAAGGAAAGAAATAGCACCGCCAGTGTGGCGCTTTTGATAACTCTCCTTAAATAGTTGAAAGTAATTTTAGATTGCATAATATTAGTTTGTTTTAAAATAGATTTCACTTTTACAGATTGAGAAAAGTGAATGCATTTAGTTTTTAGTGTAGCTGTGATAGAAAGACATCCGGGAATTCAAATAATAAAATGAATTTATTAATTGTCTTTTTTGGCATCTACTTTTTTATCTGCAGCTGCAGCATTTTGTTTAATAGCAGGATTTTGTTGCCCCTGGTCATAAGCTTTCGCTATGGCAATTTTTTGAGCTAATCGCTCAGCCTTTTGCTGGCTGGTTGCAGTGGTTTGTTTCTTGCTCTGTGCCTTAGAAGCCGGCTTTTGTGCAGTAGCAATAAAACCAAAACCTAAAGCAATGAAAGCAGTAAGTAAGATTTTTTTCATTTTTTTTAATTTTGTTAAAACAATAAGTTATCAAATGTACATAAAATTATAAATCAACAGCAATAATTTTATCGTGATAATGATGACTGTAGCACTTCCATTTCGGCCCATCCATGCCGGGGAATAGCCCGCAAAGAATTCGGGGTTAGTAAATTTCAGCCGGGAAGAATCATTTTTTAATGAATTTATGAAAAAAAACGGTTATAAAAAATGCCTGTTGGTTTTTTTGCCGGTTATTTTATAAAGAGCGCTTTTAATTCACTGGCATCATCGGGTTTCATTTTTCCTCCCAATATCAGCCTGAGTTGCCGGCGCCTTAAAGCCCCATCAAATAATGCCTTTTCTTCTTCTGTTTCGGGGATTAAGGCATTCACTTTTCGGGGTTTGCCTGTAGGGTCTAAAGCAACAAAAGTATAGTAAGCTTCATTGCTTTTATACTTGTATTGCTGTAAGGCATCTTCACCCCATACATTCATATGAACTTCCATGCTGCTGTTAAAAGAACGGGTAACTTTTGCTTCTATATGCACTACATTTCCCAGTTTAATGGGATTTTCAAAACTTATATTATCAACAGAAGCGGTTACTACCGGTGCGCCGCAATGTTTCATAGCAGCCAGGGCGGCGGCAATATCCATCCAGTACATTAATCGGCCCCCCATCAGGTTGCCGAAAGTATTGGTATCATTGGGTAAAACAAGCTCTGTCATAATAACGAGTGATTTGGAAGCAGCCTTATCCATAGTATTTTTTTTTTGCAAATATAGTTATGCAGGATAGTAAGTAAATGTGGCGATCTTTTTTCCTGCCATCATTTTTATTTGGCAGTTCATTGCTCTTTTCTCAATTTCGATTAAAATACCAATGTATATGATATCTTTTGATAATACAGAACTGGCTTATGCTTATAAATCCAATAAAGAATTAAAAAGGGCTCATTTTCTTTTTTCCATGATGGGCAGTCCGTTTATTTTAAAAATGGCAATAAAACTCACGCCCCTTGCTATAAACTGGCATTTGCCATTTACCAAAACGGCATTGCGATCCACCATTTTTAAACAATTTATTGGCGGCGAAACCCTGGAAGAAACCGCCCCGGTTGCAGAAAAACTGGGCCGCTTTCATGTGCAAACTATATTAGATTATGGCGTAGAAGGGGGAAACAATGGCGAAAAGGGATACGACCAGGCTACCGATGAATTTATAAAAGTGATTAATTATGCCGCTACCCAGGAAAATATCCCGTTCATGAGCATTAAAATTACGGGCATAGTGCGAAGCGGTTTGCTGCAAAAGTTAGATACCCTTATGCATCAGCAAAACGATACTTTAATGAAGAATTATGAAGCCGCCATACAAAAATTACCGAATGAGGAAAAGGAAGAATGGCAACGGGTATTAAATCGTTTTATTCGTATTTGTGAAACGGCAAAAGCGAAGGATATCGGCGTTTTGGTGGATGCAGAAGAATCCTGGATACAAGACCCGGTAGATGCCATGACGATGATGATGATGGATGTGTATAATAAAGAAAAGGCATTGGTTTTTAACACCCTTCAGTTATACAGGCACGACAGGTATGAATTTTTAAAAAAGAGTTACGAAGCTGCGGAGCAAAGGAATTTTATACTGGCTGTAAAATTAGTACGGGGCGCCTATATGGAAAAAGAAAGAGAAAGGGCATTGGAACTGGGCTATGCCTCACCCATCCAACCGGATAAGCAATCCTGCGATGCTGATTATGATGCATCTGTTGATTACTGCATTGCCCATGTAAATAGAATTTGTATGATCCTGGCATCGCATAATGAATTGAGTAACCTGCGTTGTGTTGAATACTTAAAAGAAAATAAAATTCCTTTTGATCATAAGCATGTTCATTTTTCACAATTATACGGCATGAGTGATAATATTACTTTTAACCTGGCTCATGCGGGATTGAATGTAAGTAAATACCTTCCTTTTGGCCCCATAAAAGATGTTGTGCCTTACCTCATGCGCAGGGCCCAGGAAAATAGTTCTGTATCGGGACAAACGGGAAGGGAATTAAGTACGATTGAAAAAGAATTAAAAAGGCGGAACCAAAAAAATTAAAGTTTAATAACGGCCTTTGTTGTAATGGCATACACCGTATCTTCTTTCGCAGGGGTAATGGGAAACGTGCCGGTAAATTTTCCAAATGCTGGCATAATACCAAATCGCTTGCTGAAACAAAAACAAGGTACTTGTAAATGCTGCCGCCCCTTGCCTTTTAATTGTATGGCCGGGTGCACATGGCCGCTAAAACAAAATACATGTTCCGCTTCATGATCAAGGATATCATGAGTAAAGCAAAAAGAAGATAGTTCCCATTTTTTTTCATGAACAATGATACCGGCTGCTTCATAAAACTCCTTTGATAAAATATCATGGTTCCCTTTTACCAGGTGAAAATCAATACCGGCTATATCTTTTCTCCACCTTAAAAATAATTGAAGTTCTTTATTTTCCCGGCTATGAAAAAGGTCACCGATTATAATAATTTGTTTTGGTTTTTGAAATTGAATGATGGCCAGCAGTCTTTGCATATCATCTTTAAAAACCGGCTGGGGTACCGCAATGCCGTTTTTACGAAAATGCCCGGATTTGCCTAAATGCAGGTCACTTAAGATAATAGCCTGCTGTTCTTCCCAATAAATATAATGTTCAGTAAAAAGCAGGAAATGATGCCCGTTTATTTTATGAAGGATATACGCACTCATAAAGCAAAAATAGGGTGGTTGTTTTTGTAATTTTGTTATATCAATTAAGATTTAATATTTTGCACGTTAAAATATATCATAACTACTATGCAAGACAATTCAACAACACAACTGGATTCAGGAGAGTTTGATGCCCCTCAAAGGCCGCAAATGCTCAATATACTTACTATACTTACCATTGTAGGTTCCAGTATATTCCTGTTATTATCCCTGGCTTCGCCCTGGACTACCAGGTTTTCAAGAAACATGATTACCAAACAGCTTGAATCGGGAGGAAATAATTTAACGGAATCGCAAATGGTAAAAATGCGTGAAGGGCTTACCAAACTAGACCTGTTACAACAAAACATGGTTCCATTCATCATTATTTCGGTGGTAGGCCTTGGCCTTTGTCTCTTTGGCGCTATTCTGATGCGAAAATTAAAGAAAGATGGATTTTGGATTTACCTGGCTGGGCAAATTGTTCCGCTGATTGGTACTTTCTTTATTATGGGCAGTGCCCAATTAACTGATATGAATTCGGTAATAGGCATGGCCATTTCATTGGTATTTGTTGTGCTATATATGACCCAAAGAAAATACTTGGTTTATTAATGAAATTTTTATGGGTCTTCAAAAGTTTCTTTATAACAAATATTTATTGAATTTAAATTCTTGTTCCCAATCTAATTGAAATAGATTTGCAGCGTAAAAAAACAAAGTATGAAAAAAATAATGGGATTTGCAGTGGCCGTTTTATTAACCACCATGGCAACCGCTCAAAACAAAACAGCTCACAGTCTTGAATACAAAACGGCAGCCGGTATTAAAGTATGGGATGGTGTGGGCTTATCTTTAAAAACTTTTATACAGGATAAAGCAGCCCTGGAGTTTATCGGATTTTTTAATAGTGCAGGCGCCCGTATTACCGGCTTGTACGAGTTTCATGGTGATTTAAATACCGAAGGGAATTTAAAATGGTATATTGGCCCCGGTGCTCACGTTGGGTTTTATAAAGGGAATAATACCCTGGTGGGGATTGATGGTGTAGTGGGGCTGGATTATAAATTTAATGAATTGCCATTAAATATTTCATTGGATTGGCAACCTTCATTTGAATTTTCTAAGGGATATGGTTTTGCAGGAGGCTGGGGAGGCTTAGGCATCCGGTATACTTTCTAAAAAAATAAATTTTATAAGACAGGAGAGGAGCCCGGCTCCTCTTTTTTTATGAAGGTATGACTGGTTCGGCATTCCCGGGAGAAAAGCATTGTTTTATTTTTCCAGTAAGATCTGTGTTCAGCATATCGCATGCCGTAAGGATCATATTTTTAAAAGCAATGGCTGTGGAAATACCATGCCCGATAATTACCGGTTTGGCCACTCCCAATACCGGTACGCCGCCATAGGTTTCAAAATTGAAGCGGTTAAAATGCTCATCGTTTATATTTCTCCTGATCACCATATCGTAAACGCTTTCTGCCAGTTTTAAAACTACGTTACCGGTAAAGCCATCGCATACCATTACATCGGCTTTGTTAATTAAGAGGTCCCTGCCTTCTATATTCCCGATAAAATTTAGCTGGCCATTGTTTTTTAATAAGGGATAAGTGGCCTGCATAAGTATATTTCCTTTTCCTTCTTCTGCGCCTAAATTTACGAGGCCTACCCGGGGGCTTTTAATTTTTAAGATATGCTCAGCAAATAATGATCCCAGTAAAGCAAACTGGTTTAAAAGTTCCGGTTTGCAATCGGCATTTAAACCTACATCCACCAAGAGGCCCAGGCTCCCGTCTTCCCGGGGCATATAGGCCCCAATGGAAGGCCGAATTACACCCTCAATAGTTTTTATGCTAAAAAGCGATCCTACCATCATGGCGCCGGTATTGCCGGCACTAATAAAGGCATCACATTTTCCCGATGCCAGTAAATGAAACCCGGTTGAAATAGACGATTGTGGTTTTTCTTTTAAGGCTTTTGTGGGATGCTCATGCATTTCAATAACCTGGGTAGTAGGTATAATGGAATAAGCAGACCCCGGTAAAGGGGAATGCTCCATTGCTGCTTTTAATTTAGCTTCATCTCCTATTAAAAGGAGATGTACATCCGGCGTATGGTTTTGTAAAAATGCTAAAACACCTTTCACTGCTTCTAAGGGTGCAAAATCGCCACCCATCATGTCAATACCTATTGTCTTCATCCTCGATAATTACAATTAAAAATTCCAAAATCCGGATTGAAGTTACTCAATCCAAATTTTGGAATCAACTTTTTTGCAAAAAAACAAATTCAATTAAGCCTTAAGCGGTGCTTTTTCAGCAACCAGTTTGCCTTTATAATATAATTTTCCTTCACTTACATGAGCACGGTGACGCACATGCATTTCACCTGTTGTAGCATCTTTGCTTAGCGTGTTGGCTACAGCTTTATAATGCGTTCTTCTTTTTGCACTACGTTGTTGACTATGGCGCCTTTTTGGATTTGGCATGACTCTTTATTTTTTATTATTTTTTAATTTTCTTTAAACTTATCCAGGCCTTTCCAAAGGCTGTTGGCGTTGTTCTCCGAAGTTCTTTCTTCCATTTCTTTTAGTTTTTGCAGTACTTCCTGGTTACAGGTAGCATTTCCCTGTTCATCGGGGGCACACATGCGTTGCATGGGTACACTCAGTAATACAAATTCATACACCAGGTCGCTGATGTGCAGGTGACTTTCCGTTCGGGATATATAAAGTATATCCGGATCTTCTTCCTGGTCATTCATTTCTTCGGGATTATCCACCATTTTTACAACCATATTAAACTCATCCCAAAGGTCTAAATGCAAGGGATTGCCACAACGGTCGCAATTTACTTCGGTACTGCCACCCACCTCAAATTTTAATAGCATGAAACCCGATTTTTTATCGAGTAACAATTTAATATGAGCCTGGGTATGGCTGAGATCTGTATTACCTTTTTCTGCAAAGAACTTATCATCGAGATCAAAATTGAACTCATGAACACCGGGCTTCAATCCCACAAACGCAATGTCAAATTCCCTTCTATTGGCCATCGTGTTCCTTTTTAAAGGACGGCAAAGGTAATATATTTTTTGAAAAAAGGGATTGCAAACCTGTTTTATTAATTCAAAATTACAAATTATTGTTTTTCCTTAGTTTTAAAGAATGAAAACGGAACGAAAGCAAAAGCTAACCCTTTGTATATTAGTGCTTTTATGTATTTGTATTCACCTCTTTGGTTATTTTCCTATGGCTGTGGAAAAGGGATATGCCAATGGATTTTATCCTGTTTTTTCAAGGCAATTGCGTTTTTTAACCGGCTGGCTGCCCTGGAGCCTGGGAGATGTGTTGTATGGATTATTAGCCATTTGGCTTGTTTGGAAAATATTTCAATTTATAAATTGGATATATAAGAAGAAATGGAAAGGCTTACCTCTTGCATTTTATAAAGCAACTTTGCTGAAAGGATTGATGGTATTAGCCAGTATTTATATTGTGTTTAATGTGTTTTGGGGTATTAATTACGATAGAATGGGAATACGATGGCAGTTGGGACTGCTCCCGCAAAAATATACCAAGGCTGATTTAATAGAGATAAATGACCTGCTACTTACTAAACTAAATAATAGCAAAGCCTACCTGGTAAGGGAACAAATTAAACTACCCGATGTGAAAGGCCTGGTACCCGATGTAAAAAAAGCCTACCGGGAAGCCAGTTACAAATTCCCATTTTTGAAATATCAAAATGCATCATTAAAACCGGGTTTATGGAGTATTTGGCAAAGCTATACTGGCATTACGGGTTATTATAATCCATTTACCGGTGAGGCGCAGGTAAATAAAAAAATCCCTGCTTTTTTATTGCCTTATACCAGTTGTCATGAAGTAGCGCATCAATTGGGTTATGCTAAAGAAGATGAAGCTAATTTTGTGGGTTACCTCGCTGCCATGGCTTCCAAAGACACTTTATTTCATTACTCCGTTTACTTTGATCTTTTTTTATATGCCAATCGGAATTTATACATGCTGGATTCTACGGCTGCTAAAACAATAAGTGAAAAACTGAATGATGGGGTAAGGGCAGATATTATAACGATGCGTACATACCAACAGCAGTACCGAAGTTTTTTACAGCCTGTTATTATCTGGATTTACAACCAGTTTTTACTGGGGAACAGGCAGCCCCAGGGTATTTTAAGTTATGATGAAGTGGTGGGCTTTATTATAGCATATCATAAAAAGTTCAAGGTTATTTAAAGGTAGCGGCTAATGTATCCCGGAAACGGGGAGATGATAAAACAGAAAGTTCAAAGCTATTCATCCAATTTTGCAGCATTTCATTTTCTACGGGTGAAAGGTCATTAAAGAAATAACTTAATTCTATACGATCTCCATTTTTTAAAGTGGCATATAAAGTTTTGGTCAATACAAATAAAGTGCTGCCGCCCTTCATGCCCGCATGTTTCAACCATTGCCGGTTTGCCGGATTTTCCATAATCGTTTCCAGGAGCTCGGCAATTACAGCATACGCCTCTTCGCTAAAATATTTACGGTTGTTTAATACATTGGCTATATGAACATATTCTTTGGTAGTAGAAGCGGGTAACCGGTCGGACCATTCTTTTTGCATAGCCAGACTTAAATCCTGCGGCCTGAAACTGGCTTTAAGAATGGTATCATATTTTAAGGCATTGTGCATATCATAAATATACCTGCAATATGCTTCTTCAGATAATTTCTTAATTCCTTTGATAATTTTTTCTTCCTTTATTTTTTTAGGATTTTGATACATAAATAAGGAAGCAACCAAAGGGAATATAGCGGTATGTTTGCTTAGGCCCAGCAACTGGATATTATTTTTTACATTATCCATACCCAGCAGGTCCTGTAGGTACTCAGTATTGGCATTACTGCTAAACATCATCATACCCCGGGCTACATCAACCAGCGGAACACTGTCATTTTGTATGTTGCCTGATTTTTTTTCGTATTGCAACCATTGCAAGTGGGCGCCCCCATCGGTATTGGGGATGTAATATTTATCCAGTTCTTGTAAAGCTACTTTGTCGTTCACATTTACTATATGGCTTCCGGCTTGCTTGGCAAATTCAATGGCAATCATTATTTTAACCGTACTGGCCAGCGGCATCAGTTTATTTTCATTCAGCCTGGCTTTTACGGTATCATTTTGAACGAGGTAAAGAGATGAACGGTTTTTATTGGCCTGTAAAAATTGAAAAAGAGAATCACTGCCTGGCTGTGCAAAAAGGGGAACACAATAAACCATTAACATCATATAACTAAAGACATATTTCATACCATACCGGGTTTAATTTTTAAAAGGCATTTTTCCACATCATACTTTCTACCGGTTTATTGGGCTGCCCACTGTATTTCGCATTTTTTTTCTGGTTGTATTTTACTTCTATTTCACCCTCTACCGGAAAATAAATGAGTTGTCCAATGGGCATTCCTTTATATACACGTACCGGTTGCTTTACGGATATTTCAAGGGTCCAGTTGCCACAAAAGCCTACATCACCTTTGCCTGCAGTAGCATGTATATCAATGCCCAGCCGGCCTGTAGATGATTTGCCTTCTAAAAAAGGAACATGTTCATGGGTTTCGGTGTACTCCATGGTAACGCCCAGGTAAAAATATTGAGGTTGTAATACAATGCCTTCGTCAGGAATTTCAAAATGCCGGATGGTATTGTGTTTTTTAGCGTCTAATTCTGCATCCACATACATAGCCAGGCAGGCGCCCAAATGAACATCATAACTATTACTGCCCAGGCAATCCCGGTTATAGGGTGAAATTTTAATGGAGCCTTTTTCCATTTCCTGTAAAATTCTTTTGTCACTTAGTATCATGTATCAAGTGTTTGTTTGTTAATTTGTAAAATTATAAGTTTCATTTTTCATTTCTGTTTTTATTCGTAATTATGCCACTGGTTTATCAACAAAATATCAACGAAAGCGCCGGTCTTGGTGTATGGCATATTACCGAAGATGAGTCTTTCTTCCTGCATAAGGTATCTTTACTTACTCCTGTAAGCCATGCCCACAAAAGGCTGCAGCATTTGGCTGGCAGGTATTTGCTGAAAGAGTTATTTCCGCAGTTCCCAACAGAACATATTTTAATTGCCGATAGCCGTAAGCCTTATCTGGCTGATGAGTTATACCATTTTTCCCTTTCCCATTGTGGTGATTATGCTGCTGCCATTATAAGCCGGTCGCAGCGGGTGGGCATTGATATTGAATTGCCTCAAAAGAAAGTAGAGGCCTTAAGTGTTAAATTTTTAAGTTCCACCGAAGCAGCGCTTATCCAGTTATTGCCTGCCAATCCCATTCAAAACCTTACCGCTGCATGGAGTATTAAAGAGGCATTGTTTAAATGGTACGGGCATGGAGCATTGGATTTTAAGAAGCACATGCATATTTTAAAAGTATCTTATACGCAAGATTTTTTTACAGCGGAATGTGCCATTTTAAAAGGCGAAAAAACAGAACTAACTGTAACAGGTACTATAATTGAAGATAATTTATTAACCTGGGTAGTACAATGATTTTAGTTACAGGAAATCAGGCTATTCCTCTTCCAGTAAGTTGTTGGTTTCATTTTCTAATTGCATGTTAATTGTTTCCAGTCCTGCAATCCCTTCTACGGAACCTGAAATGTGCAAAGAATTTTGTATGATTAATTCTAATTGTTTTTCCTTTTTCTTCCAGTTCTTTTCATAATCTTCTCTTTCTTTTTGCAACATATTGCGCAGTTGCTTAAACCCATCCCGCATGGCGTTCCAGTTCAGGGTAAACTCGGCACTGGTGAGATAATTGTATAACGCCACCATTTTATCACCTTTATTTTCCTGGTTTTTTTTAGTTTCACTTATTTTAATAATGGCATTCCGTAATACAATGCTCAGGCTTTTCACTTCAGAAAAACTGCAAATATAGATTCCGTTTTTTTCACCAAATTGTGTCATATCTTTTGGCATTGCCCGTGTTACCAATACCGCAATATCTGCTCTTTGGCTCAGCATATCCCTTTTTAATTTCTCCAGCCAGTCCATACCAAAATGTTCGGTACGCTTGCTTTCATAAATAATGCTGCCACAAACCTGGCCCTGGTTATTCCGCACTGTTTGTATACAGTCTGCTCCTTTTACTCCTTTACCTACTTCGGTAATCAAGTCAAATGGAAAGTTGTTTTTTAGTAAGTCTTCCAATGCCTGTTCCTGAACTTCGCCCTGCAGTTGCATAGAACCCTGTTCATGTTTGCGCTTCATTTCATCGGCTAGTTTTTTTTGATCTTCCAGTTGCTTTTCCAGTTCTCTTATTTTAAGTGCATGTTCCGTATCCCGTAAAGCGTTTTTTTCAATTTCCTGTTTTCTTATTTGTTCAGTAAGCAGGTTTCGTTCTTCTTGTAATTTCTTTTGCAACTCTATTTCCAGTTCGGCCTCTTTAAGTTTTAATGCTTGTGCCTGTTTATAAAATTCTACTTCTTTTTCCCTGGCTTGTTTTAACCTGGTTTCATTGTCTGCATTTTGGGTTTGCAGCAATTTCAGTTGTGCTTCAAAATCGCCCGCTATATTTTTACGCAGGGTAGCTTCCATGTTTTCACGAAGGCGTTTTTTTTCAACTTCCATTTTTTCAATATACTCTTCATCTTTTTTGGTGCGCCATTCATTCATCTTATTTCGCAATTCTTTTTCTACTTCATCTCGTATGGCATCACCGGGTTCAAAAAGATGGCCACATTTAGGGCATTTAATTTCCTGGGGCATTTCAAGTGTTTTTTTTACAAGATAATAAATTGAATTGGTAATACAGGCGAAGTTGAGCCAGCTTAAAAGCAAATTTACTACCGGGCCCCGGAAACTTATTTTATCAATTATATTTGTGCATAATTCCATTCATATATGCCAGTTTCACAAGTTCGTATTGCAGCCGGTGATCTTTTTCCCGAAGTTTCTATTGTGATCCTGAACTGGAATGGTAAATTATTTCTTCAGCAATTTTTGCCCTCCGTATTGAACAGTTCCTATCCCCGAAAACGTATAATCATTGCTGATAATGGGTCAACCGATGATTCTGTTGCATTTTTAAAACTTCATTTTCCTTCAGTAGAAATTCTGGAAAGCCCGGTAAATGAAGGTTATGCAAAAGGATACAATACAGCCCTGAAGCAAATACAAAGCGATTATTATGTTTTATTGAATAGCGATATAGAAGTAACCCCCGGCTGGATAGAGTCCATCATTTCGCTGATGCAAATGAATACAAAAATCGCCGCCTGCCAGCCCAAAATATTATCCTATACTTCAAAAGATAGTTTTGAATATGCCGGTGCAAGCGGCGGATGGATTGACAGCCTGGGATATCCTTTTGCCCGGGGACGGGTATTTGATACTTGTGAAAAAGATACGGGGCAATATGACGATGCCCGGCCTTGTTTTTGGGCAAGTGGCGCAGCCTTATTTATCAGGCCGGATTGTTTTTTTTCGGTGGGTGGTTTTGATGAATATTTTTTTGCACACCAGGAAGAAATTGACTTATGCTGGAGATTGCAAAGGGCAGGATATTGCATTTATGTACAACCAGCCTCTACTGTATACCATGTAGGGGGTGGCACATTGCCTAAAGAAAATAAATTGAAAACCTATCTCAACTTTAGAAATAACCTGGTAATGCTTTGTAAAAACTACCCGGTTACCCAAAAAGGATGGAAAATTTTCATACGCCTTGTACTGGATGGGGTATCTGCCATCAAATTTTTGGCCGATGGCCATAGCAATGGTTTTTTTGCCGTTCTAAAAGCACACAGGCATTTTTTTTATTGGCTGTTTTTTAAAAAGAAATCAAAAAATAAGCCCGGCAGGCAGCAACCGGATAAAGCAGTAAAATACAATGGGCTTATTGTATGGGACTATTTTATTGCAAAGAAGAGAACCTTTTCTGAAATTACGGCATCCAAAAAATGATTATTTGAAGTGCAAACCTTATTTTTGCTTTGAAAATATACTGCAATGGAAAAAGAAAAAGAGTTTATAGATAATTCTCATAAAGATCTTGCACACAATTGGGTTTCTACTTCAAGGTTTATTTGGCTTTGCCAGATTTTTTTATTTTTAGCACTCGTATTAGGCGGTTGTTATAATTTATATACCCATCGTTACAAAGGTCATCCGCAAGTGGAAGTTCCCGATAACACATTATATAATCCAAAATATAAATAAAAATTTTGGAATTCAGAATCAACCCTTATTTTTGCAGTCCTTAAAAAAAGGAACGTTCTTTTAAGGTGTTCAAGAAGCAACTCATGATATTATTTTTTTCATGAGGAAATACAAAACATGGAAAATGTTTACTTGCTTCTATTAGTTCTTAATGCGGAAGTAGCTCATTTGGTAGAGCACGACCTTGCCAAGGTCGGGGTGGCCGGTTCGAGCCCGGTCTTCCGCTCATTATTTCCCGACCTGGTTCGGGATTTTTTTTCAAACTAAGTGTCACTCGGGTGGTGGAACTGGTAGACACGCAGGACTTAAAATCCTGTTCGCAGCAATGCGAGTGTGGGTTCAATTCCCATCCCGAGTACGGGCAAAAGGTTATCGATTATTCCGATAACCTTTTTTATTTTACCAGGGCTGGTAATTCCGTATACATGACTTCTGCGGATGGATGGGGACTGGTTCTAAAATCTTTGGCAACTGGATGGGCATCCAGGTAAGCTTTATGTAAATCTTTATTTACCAGTTCCAATATCTCCTCATCTGTAAGGTTGGGTAAAATCCAGCGCCGGGCATCCTCTTCTGTAAAAATAACCGGCATTCTTTTTTTAATATTATGCACCTGCTCCATGATGCCAATTGCTTTCTTAGTAACAATGGCAAAAGTATCTATTAGTTCCCCGGTTTCTGTATCTGTAAATGGCTGATAAATGCCAGCCATATAAAAATAATTATGCCCCGGCATAAAAACACAATACGGGTAGGTATCGGTTTGCTTTAAAACTTTTCCTGATTTACCCGTTTTTGGCATGTGCCTCCATTCAAAAAAACCGGATGATAATACCAGGCAACGCCGGTTACGGGCAGCATCTTTAAAGGAAGTTTTATCAAACATTTCTTCACCAATGGCATTAAGGGTGAGTCGGGGCGGGTGATAGCCCCGCTCGTCTTTATATCCTTTTCTGAATTTTTCTGCATCTGCCCGGGTATGAATAAAAGAAGGGATGAGCCCCCATTCCATAAAAGATAAATTTACATCCATCCCATCGGGGCTGGGTTTTAACACCGGCCATTCCCTGTAATCAAATCCAGATTGAAAAGGAATCTGTAATCTTTCATATTCTAACCGGGTAAGTTCTTTTAAAATTTCTTTTAAACGCAGGTATTGCTTACGGGGCATTTGAATACTATTGGCAACACACATATCTTTTCTTTTTATTCAATATTACAAATAAGAAATTTTGTTTTTTAAAATGATTTGCTAAAAATGAATTTTAAAAATAGCAGGCTCTGCGCTTAAAAGTTTATTTTTAAGTATGGTTTCTAAATTATTAAACTGGAAAGGTATTCTCATACTGGTAGCGATTGCTATTGTAATAGGCAGTTTATATTATTCTAATTACCTGGCTAAAAAAATTGCCCTGGATGAACGCCGTAAAATAGAACATTGGGTAGAAGCTGTTACAGAAGTGGGTACCAGCCCCACACAAAGTAACTTAACGGGCCGTGTACTGGTAGAAAACAGTAAAGATATTCCCATTATTGTAGTAACTGAAAAAGATAGCGTGCTGGATTCCCGGAATTTAGATACAACCCGTATAACACACGACCCGGATTATATTTTGCAGAAACTGAAAGAATTTAAAAGTCAAAATAAGCCCATCGTTTGGAGAAACCCTTTTAATATTAAAGAGAATAACCTGGTGTATTATGGGGAGTCAAAATTGCTAAAGCAAATTCGCTATTTTCCAATGGCACAATTGATCGTGGTTTTTTTATTTATTGGCATTTTATTGTATGCAGTAAGTATTACCAATAAAAGCACTCAAAACCAGGTATGGGCAGGCATGGCAAAAGAAACAGCCCACCAGCTGGGTACGCCCTTATCATCCTTACAAGGCTGGGTAGAAATGTTAAAAGAAACTGCAGGCAGTGAGAAAATTGCCATTGAAATGAACAAGGATGTAGAGCGTTTAAAATTAGTGAGCGAACGATTTGGTAAAATTGGCAGTACCCCACAGTTAGAAGAAGAGGATTTATTGCTTCATATACAGAATATGGTAGCATATATTAAAAGGCGGGCCCCGGAAAAAGTGAATTTTCATGTAAAATCAAATGTAGCGGGTGAGTTGCCTGCCATGATTAACGCCCCATTATTTGATTGGGTTATTGAAAACCTTTTAAAAAATGCTCTGGATGCCATGGAAGGGCATGGTAATATTGATATTGATGTAAAAAATGAACTTACCCAAATTATAATAGATGTAAAAGATACCGGCAAAGGAATTGGTAAACAAAGCATAGCGAAAGTATTTACGCCGGGGTTCACAACAAAAAAAAGAGGCTGGGGGCTGGGCCTGTCACTTACCAGGCGCATTATTGAACAATACCACAAAGGCGAAATTTTTGTAAAACATAGTGAGGTGGGGAAAGGAACTACATTCCGGATTATTTTAAAAAAATGATGCTGAATCAGTATAAAAATTATATTCTTCATGTGAAGCATAATTTTTATTTTTGCAAACTTCAGTATGCGGCGATGGCGAAATTGGTAGACGCACTACTTTGAGGTGGTAGCGCCCGAAAGGGCGTGGGAGTTCGAATCTCCTTTGCCGCACCGGGCTGTTCATTTGAACAGCCTTTTTTTATGGATGTGGCAGGTAAACTTCGTAAACGGCACTAAACAGGTAATATTTTTTTGTTGCCGGTTCTAAACATTTGTAACGGGTTCTTATTTTTTCACCTTTTATGAAACTACGCCCTTTTGCAATATGAAACAGGCTGCCGGGCGGTATTTGCTCCAGGAGATAATGGCGCTCTTTTTTTACATCGTAATTTCTTAACACCCGTAATAGTTTTTCATCACTGCAACTGCTGGCTGCCGGGTTCTTCAATGAATGCAGCAATACCGATTCTACATCTGCAGGAAATATCTTATGGGCTATAAATTCTTTTAAGATCATAGCATATTCATGTTTCCATTCCTTACCATGGGGAGGTACTTTGTTTTTAAACTTTTCGTAGGTGAACAAATGTGCCAATTCATGTAAGAGTGTAATTAAAAAAGAATATTTATTCAACGAACCATTCACACTGATGCGATGGCCCTTTGTACCATGGGCATGGCGGTAATCACCTAAAACACTACTTCGGTTACGGGTAATGGTAAGTTGCACCTGGTATTGCTGAATATAGCCAAGAACCCACTGAAAACTATTTTCTGGAAGATAAGGCGCTAATGCATCTAAAGGATAGCGTTTAGCCATTATGCTTTTTATTCAGTTTAAGCGTTACGAATACTTCAGCGGTTAAATAAGCCATATAAATAAATAACCCAATTAAAATAGAAGCGGCGCTAAAGTTTTTATTTATCAGCAATGCATATACCAGCACCGCAATAACACAGAGCAGCATTTTTATGATGATCCCGCTCATGATACTCCTGATAAAAACATTTGGGTTGGTATGTTGTAATGCTTTTTTCTGAATTAAAAATACAAGGATGCTAATGAGCAGGAAAAAAATATTGGCAGCATGCAGCAGGTACACATCAATCCCTTTATTTTCTAAAAAGCGATGGAACAGCAGGATCATTACTGTAAAAGTAAAGAAGACGATGAGGTAGGGAATTAAAAGCCTGGATGGATTTTGCATGTATTTCTATTTGGGGCCTGGTATTTTTAAACCAGCAAAGTTAATACCCAAACAGCATTAGCCGTACACCCCCGTGTTCAATCATTTATATTTATAATAAACAGGAGAGTGGGTGATTCCACAATAACAGGAAGGGCTGGCATCATCAAAATAATAAAAAATGAATTTTTTATTCATTTACCACAAGTTGAAGTTCCTTATTCAGCTCCACAACATTCGCTCCCATTTTACACTGGCCATTAAAGCTGGCTGTAGTTTCCATTAATAATTTTCCTGTACTGATATCACCCTCTACTACAGCATTTCCTTTTAATTGTAAAAGATCGGTAATAATTAGTGAACCTTTAATATGGCCGCTGATTTCAGCTTGTTTACACCACACATTTCCTTCTACAACGGCAGATGGCCCAATAATCACTTTTGCCTTACTTCGAATACTGCCTTTTAAAGTGCCATCCATACGAAGATCGCCCTCGCTCTCCAGGTTGCCGGTAATGGCTACACTGTTGTGAATGAGGCTGGCTACGGTACACTGTTGTTTTTCTGCAAAAGATTTTACTTTAGATGTAAACATGATAAGCGCTTTTAATGTAAATAAAAGGGGTGTAAAAGGCTAACGCTTATCTGGCAAAAATATTCTTAATCGTCGGAGTTTTCTAATTTGGGAAGTGATAATTTGTTGGTATCCAATGAGATAACTTTTCCACTTAAAACCTTTTGAATGTTATTTAAATAGTTATCCTGCATTCTTAAAGCATGTTCCATGGAGTCTGTTCTCATTTTTAATTCACGCAACTCTTTTACCTGGCGGGCGCTACCCATCCCTACCCCCGGCAAATAATATTTTAAGGGTGTAAAAATGATGAGTGCTGCCGTAAGCCCGGTCATTAAAATGAATAAAACACTAAAAACCGTGTAAACGCCCCAACGGGATAGCCTGAAGCGGGTAACCTCTTCATAGGTATCTTCATTTAAGATCACCATCCGGTACCTGTTACGCAATCTTTTTAATGTGCTATTATTCTCCATAACCTGGTTGATATTTGTAAAATTAAGAAACGCTGCTGAGGGATTGAAATCTAATTCACAGAGGTGATGTATTGTAAATACCCGAAATGTAAGTGATATATTCATAAATATACCTTCATTTTATGATACCGGGCTTTACTGTATTAATTTTTAATAATTTTCACATGAGTAACCTGTTCTCATTCATTTGTATAAACTAATTTTGAATATTGAGTATTTAGTAAAAAAATGCGATATTGAGCGTTATATAACAACCCCGGTTCTTCATGATCAAACAACCTGTAGTTTTAGTATGTAGTATTCTTTTTTGCTCCTTTTTTATGAAGGTGGCCGATGCACAGCCTACCTGGGTTTTTGATCCTTTTGGAAAAGAGAAAAAACCGGAGCAATATGAAAATAAACAGCTGGCATCGGAAAAAACCGCTGATAAGAAATATACTTTTACCCGTAAAATAATTCAGAATACGGTTTCACATTATAATTATTATTTCAATGCCAATAATAAATTAAATGCGGTAATAGAAAGAGCCAAAATGTCGAACAAAGACGATTATGGGAAACTTCTTTCTTTTTATCCATATTCATTAGAAAATACAGCCTCACAAAAAATAGAATTAGATTCGGTTATTTATAAATCTACAGCAGGTATCCTATTGCATGATTTAAGAACGAACTGGGTAGATAATTTTTATTTGCTTATTGCAAAAGCCTATTTTCTTCGCCAGGATTTTGATTCAGCGGCACTTACCCTCCAGTTTATTAATTATAACCTGGCGCCCCGCAGTAAAAAAGAAGGTGATGATGATAAATTGGTGGGATCTAATGAAAGCCATCAAAATGGTGCATTATCTATTGCCAATAAGGAGAAAAGAAATTTCTTACAAAAGACATTTACTTTACCTCCCAGCCGAAACGATGCCCTGCTTTTACTGGCCCGAACATTTATTGAGCAAAACGAATATGGGGATGCTGCTGGCTTACTGAATATTCTGCAAAATGACCCCAACTTACCCAGGCGCTTGCAAAATAACCTGGAAGAAGTGAATGCATACTGGTTTTTTAGTCAAAAAAACTATGATAGCGCTGCCAATCATTTAGAAAAAGCGCTAAGCGCCGCCGATACCAAACAGGATAAAAGCAGGTGGGAGTATTTGCTGGCACAGCTGTATGAAATAAATGGCGATTTTGATAAAGCCTCTCTGTATTATACAAAAGCAGGCAGCCATACCACCGATCCGGTAATGGATATTTATTCACATTTGAATAATGCTAAAATGTGGAGAGACCGGGGTGATTTTAAACAACTGGATAATTCTATCAACAATTTATTGAAGATGGCCAGGCGGGATAAATATGAAAACTACCGGGATATTATTTACTACTCGGCGGCACAACTCACCTTACAAAAGCCCGACACCCTGAACAGTATCGCTCATTTACTAAAAAGCACAAAATATAATAATGGCAATATCCCTTATAAAAACAAAGCATTTTTAGACCTGGGAAATATTGCCTTTGAACAAAAAAGATACCGGGATGCCCATCGTTATTATGATAGTTTACAATTAGAGGACCCCGAATTGGAAGCCAAAGCAATGCAGTTAGAAGAACGTAAGCAGGTACTCGGAAAATTATCCGGTTATTACGAAGACCTTGAACGGGAAGACAGTTTGCAAAATGTAGCCATGCTGAGTGCAGGAGAAAGAGATGCCCTTATAAAACGGGTTATAAAAAAATACAGAAAAGAACAGGGATTAAAGGAAAGTGATGATTTTATTGGGAATTCATTAATCACTTTTAATAATACAAAAGATAAACCTGTTGATCTTTTTTCCTCTTCTGCAAAAGGAGACTGGTATTTTAATAATAACAGCATGAAGGCAAAAGGCTTTTCTGCTTTTAAATCTAAATGGGGCAAGCGTGAGAATGTAGATAACTGGCGCCGGAAAGCTGCCATGGAATCAGCCTTGCAACAAATAAAATCAGCCCAAAATAATAACAATCCGGATGAACCCATGGCACCCGAAGATTCGATGGCTGTTGCAGGTGGCCGGCATATACTTACGGCCAATGATTACAATTATGAAACCATGATGGCAAACCTGCCATTAACGGCCGAGAAATTAGATAGCAGCAATGCCATTGCAGCCTCCAGCATGTTGCATATAGCTAAAATTTTTCAAAATGATTTACAGGAATATGGAGAAGCTATAGCAACCTATCTTAAATATATTGACCGTTTTTCACCCTCAGAAAATGATGCCGAAGTGTATATGGGTTTATATTATTGCTATACCAAGCTGGGTAATGTAAACCAGGCTGCTTATTATAAAAATATCATTACCCATAAATATGCTGATACCCATTACGGTAAAATGATTTTAGATCCGGCTTCATTAGATTCTACAAAAAATAATGAGGTAGTTACACAGCGCTATAAAGCCATCCTGGATTTATATGTAGAAGGTAAATATGCAGAAGCAGAGATGGCCAAGCAAAAAAATGATAGCTTATACGGAAATAATTACTGGACGCCCCAACTGCTCTATATTGAAGCAGTACATTATATAAAAGAAAATAATGACAGCCTGGCAATTGCTACTTTACAAAGTTTGCAAACACTTTTCCCGGCTTCGCCATTAAAAGAAAAAGCAACTACAATGATAGAAGTGCTGGGCCGCAGGAAGCAAATTGTTGATTACTTAAATAACCTGGAAATTACACGGGCAGAAGAAGATAAGGTAATGATCGCTGATGAAAGTAACCGGGTGAATGTAAAACCGGCCCAGGTAGAAATTGTACCGAACAAACCCATATCAGCACCCGTTGCTCCCCGGGTGAATATGGCAGATTCGCTAATTAAAGTTCCTGAAGTGTACAAAAAAGACGGCTTTGTTTTAAATCCTAAATCTGCCCATTTGGTGATTATGATTTTAGATAAAGTAGATGGCGTATATGTAAATGAAGCTAAAAATGCCTTTGCCCGATTTAACAGGGAAAGTATGGCTACCGTAAACATTCTGGTGAATAAAGAAGTATTGGATGAAAGCCGTCAAATGCTGGTATTCTCAACGTTTGAAAATGCAGATGCAGCCATACAATATTATAATAAAATTAAAAGGGCAGCACCTACCGAAGTATCCTGGCTACCTGCTGCTAAATATTCTTTCCTGATTATTACGCAACCCAATCTTGATCTGTTAAAAGAAAATAAAGATGTACAGGCTTACCGCCAGTTATTGAATAATAATTACGAAAATAAATTTTAAGCTTACTCGCTAATTAAAAGAAAACTATGAGCCGTTCCGTTAAAATATTATGGACTTTATTTTTTGGCGGCCTTGCCCTGGTATTGTTGATTTTTTTACTGGCAGGCTTTGGGGTATTTGGTAAAATGCCTTCCTTAACGCAATTAGAAAACCCGGAGGCTGATCTTGCCAGCGAAGTCATCAGTGCCGATGGTCTCCTGATGGGAAAATATTATTCTGAAAACCGGAGTGAAGTAAAATATACTGATATTTCTCCCAATGTGATTCATGCTTTAATAGCCACTGAAGATCAGAATTTTTATGAACATTCAGGTATTGATGCCCGTGCTGTTGCCCGGGCCGTAATTAAGTTAGGCACCGATGGCGGGGGAAGCCCCATCACCCAGCAGCTGGCCAAGATGATTTTGAAACAAGGCAAAGGAAATATCCTGGAAAGGGGATTAGATAAAGTAAAGGAATGGATTGTGGCAGTAAGGCTTGAAAGAAATTTTACAAAAGAAGAAATTCTAACCCTGTATTTAAACCGTGCTGCCTGGGGCAATTTATATGGCATCAGGAATGCCAGCCTCACTTATTTTCAAAAGGAACCTGCCCAATTAAAAATAGAAGAAGCGGCTGTATTGGTAGGCATGCTCAAAGGTTTTATCTACAATCCTATTTCCCGGCCGGCCGCTTCGCTTATGCGGCGCAATACGGTGATACAAAGGATGGCAGATTGCAAACAAAAATATTTACAGCAATCTGAAGCCGATAAAATAAAATCAAAACCCCTTATCACCAACTACAAACCTATTGACGAAGCGATTGGTATTGCTCCGTATTACAGGCGCACTCTTATTGATGTGATGAAGAAATGGTGCCAGGCCCATACCAACCCAAAAACAGGAGACCCCTATGATTTATACCGGGACGGATTAAAAATTTATACCACCATAGATTCCCGTATGCAGAAGTATGCAGAAGAAGCCGTGGATCAGCACTTGCCTGTAATTCAAAAAAAATTAAATACCTCATTAAAAGGCCGTACTGAAAAATTATGGAAAGGGCATGAAGATATTTTAGAACGTGCCATTAAATATTCTGAACGGATGAAAGCCATGAAAGAAGCCGGGATTAGTGATGCTGATATCCGAAAGAGTTTTGATGTACCTGTAAAGATGAAAATATTTTCCTGGTGGGGCAATAATAAGCATGAACGGGATACTGTGATGACACCTTTGGATTCTATAAAATATCACAAGCAATTGTTACAATCGAATTTTGTAGCCATGGATCCCAAAACCGGTGAAATAAAAGCGTATGTAGGCGGTATAGATTACAGGTGGTTCAAGTATGACAACGCTGCAGCCATGAGGCAGGTGGGTTCTACTTTTAAACCCTTACTGTATACCCTTGCGGTAACAGATGCAGGGTATACACCCGAAACCATTATCCCCGGCGGCTCTCTTACCTTAGGCGGTAAAACTATTACCGGCGGGGGTGGCACGATGGCCTATTGCCTGGCCCAGTCAAAAAATGCGGCTGCATGGAGGCTCATGTCAGTAATTGGGGTTAAGCGAACTATTGAATTTGCTCATCAATGTGGTATTAAAGTAGATATTCCCCCGTACCCTTCAATCGCATTGGGCTCTGCTGAAATTCCCATGTTACAAATGTTGCAGGCATATACCATGTTTCCAAATAAAGGATATAATACAGAACCGGTTTATTTAACCCGGATAGAAGATAAAAACGGTAACCTCATTTTTGAATTCCCGGTGGCGCAAAGTAAACAGGTGATTGGAGAAGTAGATGATTACACGATGGTGAAATTGATGGAAGGCGTGGTTAAATCCGGTACCGCCCGGTCCTTAAACGGCTATAAAATCCCGGTAGCCAAAGCAGGTAAAACGGGTACTACCAATGGAAATACCGATGGATGGTTTATAGGTTATACCCCCGATTTATTAGCCGGATCCTGGGTGGGGTGCAGCGATCCCTTTATTCCTATTTATCAAAATAATGCAGGCGGTGCAGAAATGTCGGCGCCACGCTGGGGTATTTTTATGAGTAAAGTGGCGGCAGATAAAGAAATTAATTATGTAAAGCAAAAAGACTTTGATGAGCCGGCAGAATTAAAGATGAACCCAATTTATGCCGACAATAGCCGTTTTGCCGAATTATTATCAAGTGGCGATAGCCTCAGCATTGAGTCAGGAAATAACGATGGCAGTGATTTTTTTGACGATAAACCAGAACCTGAAAATCAAATGAAAGGAATCGATTCTGTAAAAAAGAAAACAGATAAACCAATAAATACAACAGACGAAAAAAAGAAACCTGCAGCAAATAATACAGAAGAGAAAAAACCGGCAAATAAACCCAAAGAAGCGGGTAACGAATATTAATTGTTTTTTAAGACCTATGCCCAAAGATCAGGCTGCCCACCCGAATCATATTGCTGCCATATTGCAATGCTAATTGATAATCTCCGCTCATACCCATGCTGAGCGTATTGAATGCAATATGGGGCGCCGGGTGAGCGGAAAAATAGCGCTGGTACTTATTAAATAATTGTTGCAACAATTTAAATTCGCCAGCTACTTTATGCTCATCCTGGCTAAAGGATGCCATTCCCATCAATCCTGCAATCATTATGTTTTTAAATGTACTTTGCTGCAGTGATATTAAAAGCGCTTCTGCCTGCCCCGGCAATAAGCCAAACTTACTGTCTTCTTCAGCAATATGAACTTGTATGAGGCAATGAATAACCCGGTTATTTTTTGCAGCCTGCCGATTGATTTCAAGTAATAATTTCTCAGAATCTACCGTATGTACCAGGTGTACAAAGGGGGCAATATATTTTACTTTATTCGTTTGTAAATGGCCTATAAAATGCCATTGAATATCTGCTGGCAACTGAGGCTGTTTTGCCATTAATTCCTGTACATAATTCTCGCCAAAATTTCGTTGCCCCCAGGCATATAAACTTTCAATGGCACTTACGGGTTGTAATTTTGAAACGGCAACAAGGATGCTGTTGGTTTCTTGTGTTTCTTTTAAAAGGGTATTAAATGCACTTTTACTGATTGCCATACGTATTAAAAAAAATGCCTGCTATCATGCCGGCACAATGAAAAAAGATCATGAATAAAATTATTTTAAAATGCTCCGGCTTATTACAATCCGTTGTACTTCACTGGTGCCTTCATAAATTTGAGTAATCTTGGCATCCCGCATCATACGCTCCACGTGGTATTCTTTTACAAATCCGTATCCACCGTGTATTTGAACGGCCTCGGTGCTGGTCCACATGGCTGTTTCACTGGAAAATACTTTGGCCATAGAACTACTCAGTGTGTAATCCATATTATTGTCTTTTTCCCAGGCAGCTTTCAGGCAAAATAACCTGGCTGCTTCAATTCTTGTAGCCATATCTGCCAGTTTAAACTGGATAATCTGGTGGTGCATAATTTCGGTGCCAAATGCTTTACGTTGTTTGCTGTAGGCAAGAGCAAGCTCATAAGCGCCACTGGCAATGCCTAAGGCTTGTGAAGCAATACCAATGCGGCCACCGGCAAGGGTCTTCATGGCAAACTTAAATCCAAAGCCATCTTCACCAATACGGTTTTCTTTAGGCACTTTTACATCGTTAAACATGATGGTATGGGTATCGCTACCTCGTATACCCAGTTTATTTTCTTTGGCGCCTACTACTACACCTGGCCAGCTTTTTTCTACAATAAAGGCATTGATGCCCCGGCTGCCTTTTGCCGGATCTGTTTGGGCAATTACCAGATAAGTGCTGGCAGTGCCACCATTGGTGATCCAGTTTTTGGTACCGTTTAATAAATAATGATCGCCCTTATCTTCGGCTGTGGTACGCTGTGAGGTAGCATCACTGCCGGCTTCGGGTTCACTTAATAAAAAAGCGCCAATATGCAATTGGCCATCTTTTTTCCCCTGCGCTAAGGGTATTAAATATTTTTGTTTTTGTTCTTCTGTTCCAAATTCCTGCAGCCCGTAACAAACCAGGCTATTGTTTACGCTCATACAAACGCTAACGCTGGCATCAACTTTACTTATTTCTTCCATAGCCAGTACATAACTTATGGTATCTAGCCCGCTTCCACCATATTCCGGTTTTACCATCATGCCCAGGAAACCCAGGTCGGCTAATTTTTCAATTTGTTCTTTTGGAAATTTTTGATGTTCATCTCTTTCAATTACACCGGGCAAACATTCCTGTTGTGCAAAATCCCTGGCAGCCTGCTGAATCATAAGATGTTCTTCACTCAGTTGGAAATTCATATTGCAAAATCGTTTTAGTGCCACAAAAATAAGGAAATGCTGCTTAGGATTTACTAACCCATCCGGGTGCATTCTAAAAATGAATTATAAATACATCGCAGGTTGGGAAGAGGCATGGGGGAATGCCCCGTATGGTCTTTTTTAAATATCAAATAAAATGGATGTTTACAAGAGAGCCAGGATAGCTGATTTTATAAAATAAGTTGCTGAAACAATAATTACAGCTACCTGTTTTTTAAAAAAAAATCATCCCCATACACAGGAACATCTTTAAAATGGCTGGGCAGGAAATATTACAATAATATAATGAACGAAACCGGGATAAGTATTTATTTGATTACTTCAAACTGGCACTGTAAAACGATTCCGTTTTTTTACCCATTACAAAACACCTGTAAATCGGTAAGCGACGATGATTACCATATTTCGTAAATAGTGTTTCCTAATTTAGCAAGTATCTCCTAGCTCTTCATTTAGATTTGCAAAAAAAAATTAAATGCGTAAGACAATTCTATCGTTGGTAATATTATTTCCATTCAGTGTAATGGCTCAAAGAAAAGACAGTACAAAAACAATATTATTACAAGAAGTCATTATAAACGGAATAAAAACAGTAAGAGGTACCGGCCATATGCCCGAAGTGAAAGATGGAATAATATATGCGGGTAAAAAGAATGAAGTGATCCTGGTAGATAGTTTAGATGCAAATAAAGCCATCAATAATACGAGGCAAATTTTAGGCAGGATCCCCGGCCTGAATATTGTGGAGACAGAGACCGGTGGCTTTACGGCTAATGGAATTGGTACCCGTGGGTTAAACCCCACACAAAGTATTGAAATGAACATACGCCAGGATGGCTACAATATCAGTGGTGATGTATATGGGTATAACGAATCTTATTATTTGCCCCCCATGGAAGCAGTAAGCCGGATAGAAATGGTGCGGGGCGCTGCCTCTCTGCAATTTGGATCGCAGTTTGGCGGTATGGTAAATTATGTATTAAACGAAGGGCCAAAAGATAAAAAATTTGAATGGTACAGCTCAGAAACCGGGGGAAGCTTTGGATTGTTCAACAGCTTTAATTCTGTGGGAGGTACCCTAAATAAATTTAACTATTATGGTTTTGTTCAATATAGAACATTGAATGGCTGGAGGCCCAATAGTCAGCAATGGCAATTGTCAGGCTTTGGCAGATTGCAATACAATGCTTCTGAAAAAATAAAAATAGGACTTGAATACACGCTTCTCAGGAACCGGATTCAAATGCCGGGCGGACTTACGGATAGTATGTTTGCGGCGAACCCTAGGGCTTCATTCCGAACCCGGAACTGGATAAAAAGCCCATGGAATATTGTGCATGCATTTGCTGATGTAAAAATATCTTCTCAAACATCTTTAAATATAAAAAGCTCATTAATGATTAGCAACCGTTCCCTGGTGTGGCGTAATGAAGATGGCGGTGCAGGAGCATTTGATGATATAGATCCGGTTACAGGTAAATATGTAAACCGGGAAGTGGGTTTAGAAGATATGAATAACAGCAGTACAGAAATAAGGCTTTTGCATCATTACAGGATGGGTAAAATTAGCAGCACCCTGTCTTCGGGAATCAGATATACCTATGCCTGGTTTTTAAAACAAAGTGGCGGGGAAGGCACTGCAGGAACCGATTTTGATCTTTCCGTTACCGGTGAGTTTGGGAAAGATATTAAATTTACGACTACCAATGTAGCCCCTTTTGCTGAAAACATTTTCAGGTTAAATAACCGTTTTAGTATTACGCCCGGTTTCCGGATGGAGTATTTGGTAAGTACCAGTAACGGCTATAAAATAAAAAGCGGCGTCAAACTTCCGTCTCATGAAAACCGGAAAAGACTAGTGCCTTTATTAGGTGTGGGAACAGAATATAAACTAACCCCAAACACAAACCTGTATGCAAACCTAAGCCAGGCATACCGGCCGATAACTTATTCTGATCTTACTCCTTTTGGTGTAACTTCTAAAATAGATCCCGATTTAAAAGATGCCAGCGGATATAATGCGGATCTTGGGTACCGGGGTACCGTTAAAAATTATTTGAATTTTGATATGGGTTTCTTTTATATGGCATATCAAAATAGAATTGGAAAGATTTTGGTGAGCCCTGCTTCCGGGCCGGCTTATAGCTTACGAACCAATGTGGCCAATAGTGTTCATAAAGGATTGGAAAGTTATGTGGAATTTAATGTATTGAAATACCTCGATATGAAATCTAAAAAAGGGTTAAGCATTTTTAATTCTTTGGCCTTAATAGATGCGAAATATACAAGCGGGGAATTTAAAGGGAACCGGGTGGAAGCGGCAGCAAAATATATTAACCGGTTAGGCATTACTTATAATGACCAAAAATTATCCGGCACTCTTCAAATGAGTAATATCGGCGATGCCTATGGCGATGCTACGAACCTGCGCCTGAGTGAAGACCCTGTTGCAGGATACATTCCGGCATACACTGTTTTAGATGCCAGTTTCACTTACCGGCTGTTACGCTATTCTGTAAAAGCAGGTATGAATAACATAGCCGATAAGAAATATTTTACACAGCGTGCAGATGAATATCCCGGGCCCGGGATTATACCTTCTATTGGCAGAAGCTTTTATGTAGGTATAACAGCTAAGTTTTAAAAAAAAGCTAAATTGTGTGATAATGATAAACGGAGCTTCGCTTATGCGGCTCCGTTTTTTGCTGCTGTGGGTATCAAAAAAAATACCTGCCTTGGGAAGGTAAAGCAATTATTGTAAAAATGAAATTAATTGTGATCAATCATAGTGTAAGTAACCCCATATCCTACATACCCATTATACACCCGCTGAAATTCCCAGTGCAAAAAATTGCGGTACACCATGCCGATGTTTTTTGCATAGATCTCTTTAGCCAGTGTTTTTTCTGCATATTGGGTTTCGGGAACAATGGGCAGGCCCAAAGAATCTTCCCGTTGGTTTACGGTAAGGGTACTGTCGAATGTAAATGTGCCCACAGTAGCCGGTTGGTTTACGTTTTCATATACATAATCCCAGTCATCCATAAATCTAAAATCAGTATTGGCGCTGCGGGTATCAATATATACATTTCCTTTCCAGCTAAAGTTTTCCCTTACAGGCTGCATGAGTTTTAAAAAGCGAAGATTATTTTCAATAAACTCATACGTGTTGCCGGTATGGATAGCCCAAAAGGTATTATCCGGTATCCAGTTAGGGGTACCATTGTACTTAATATACCTGAATAAACGATAAGCCGGCCGGCCGAGGGCATCCGTGGTAAGGGCATCTACTGTTATTTTTACCTGGTAACTATGCATTTCGGCTACCGTACCAAAATTGGTAAATACCAATGAATCCAGCTGGTAAGTTATGTATTTACCCACGGTCATGGGTGCATAATCGGTTAAAGGAACCGTGTTTAATTCTTCTGTAGATTTTTTGCAACTCAATACGCTTAAGAGCATACTCGTTGCCATAAACAGGGATAACAGTTTATTCATAAATATTAAGATACTACTTTATTTTGTTTTGCAGCTTATTAGAAAATTTAGCTCATAAAAGGCATAGGGCGCTGTATTATACCACCGCCTATCACATCGTCTTCCTCGTAGAAAACGGCACTTTGCCCGGGGGCAATACCTTTTACCTGATCATAAAAACGTACATGTACGCCATTTTCGTATGTGCTGAGATGGCTTGCGGCCCCTTTATCTTTATAACGGATTTTGGTTATAGCATCCATGCCCTGGCCTGCCGCATCGTATTTGATCCAGTTTATTCCCTTTACTATAAGTTCACTTCCCTTAAGGTCCTCTTCATCGCCGAGTACAACCGTATTGGTTTCAGGAATAATTTGGGTAACAAATGCAGGTTTGCCCAGGGCAATATCCAAACCTTTGCGCTGGCCTACGGTATAAAAAGGGTACCCTTTGTGCTGCCCTAATATTTTTCCTGAAGTACTTATAAAATTACCTCCGGCTACTTTTTCTTCCAGCCCTTCTACTTTTCTTTTTAAAAACCCCCGGTAATCATTATCCGGCACAAAACAAATTTCGTAACTCTCGCTTTTTTTTGCCAGCTCCGGGTAACCAAAATCATGTGCCATTTGCCGAATGGCCGTTTTACGGTAGGTGCCCAGGGGTAGCAAGGTGCGGCTTAGCAAGTCTTGTTGCAAGCCCCATAATACATAGCTTTGATCTTTGGTTTCATCTATTCCTTTGCGGATAAAATAACGACCATTTGTATGTTGATGAATTTGAGCATAATGGCCGGTTGCAATAAAATCGCAGTTTAGAGCATCGGCTCTTTTTAGCAAAGCCCTCCATTTAATATGAGTATTGCACATTACGCAGGGGTTAGGGGTACGGCCGGCCATGTATTCTTCTACAAAATTCTCAATTACAAAATCACCAAACTCATCCCGGATATCTAAAATATAATGTGGAAATCCATGTTGCACCGCTGCCAGGCGGGCATCATTAAAACTATCAATATTGCAGCAACCGGTTTCTTTTTTTGAAGTTTTACCCCCGCTGGTAGCATAATCCCATGTTTTCATGGTAATCCCTACCACTTCATAACCTTCCTGGTGAAGCATCAAAGCGGCTACGGTACTATCAATACCGCCACTCATGGCCATTAATACTTTTCCTTTTTTGCTCATAAAATAAATAAGTGGGCAAAGATACAAATAGTTGATGGCTTGCTATGAGGGACTATTTTCGAACTTAGGTAATTATAATTTGCAAATAATCTATCAATCAGTTATGCTCTATAAAATTTATTAATAATGGGAACTATAACAGTATTTGATTTGTTAACCTTTAGAAATTTACAATTTCTTTCATTGAGTTTGATTTCATAGGGGCAGGTATGGCGTTTACAATTTCATGGATTACGCTTTCTATTAATTTTTCTTTAATAAAATAGCGGTATGTTACCAATCCAATTTCACGAACGGGTACAGGCTTTTTAAAATAACGTACATGTTTCTTTTGTTTAGCGGTAAGGTCATTCAAAGAAAGCATGGGTAAAATGGTAATGCCCTGGTTTGTATCTACAATTTTTCTCAGTGTTTCAATACTTCCTGTTACAAAATCCCATTGGCGCAATTCTTTTTCTTTGTCCCTGAGTTCGCATAAATTTAATACCTGCGACCGAAGGCAATGCCCTTCTTCGAGCAGGCATAAGCGGTTAATATCAATATCACCGGCCAGTACATATTTTTTCTTTAAAATTTTTTCGTTTGATGAAGCGTACACAACAAACTCTTCGTAAAACAGGGGTTGTTCCCTTAGGGAAGGGTTACGTAATGGCGTGGAAAGTAGGCCCGCATCCAGGGTATGCTTTTGCAATTTGTCTATAATGGTTTCTGTGGTCATTTCACTTACCCTTAAATTTACCCGGGGATATTTTTTTAAAAAATTATTGATAAATAAGGGTAATAAATAGGGGGCGAGTGTAGGAATAATACCCATATTCAATTCCCCGCTTAATTCATCTTGTTCTTCCTGTACCATTTCTTTGAGGCGGTAGCTCTCCCGTACAATTATTTTTGCCTGGGCAATAATTTTACGCCCCATTTCTGTAGCCACAACGGGTTGCCGGGAACGGTCAAAAATTTTTATACCCAGTTCTTCCTCCAGTTTTTTTATCATCATACTTAGTGTAGCCTGTGTTACAAAGCACTTTTCTGATGCTTTTACAAAATGACGGCAATCATTTACGGCAATAATGTACTCCAGTTGCTGGATATTCATAATTATAGATATTATCTATGCTAATATAGATAATATCATTTTTATTGAAGAGAATATATCAGTATTTTTGAAATGCTAAAAATCATTTATTAAAATTATATATACGATGAAACAGGATAAAGACCAGGCCAATAAACTTACAACACGAACCGGTACCCCGGTACCCGATAACCAGAATATACAAACGGCCGGCGTGCGGGGCCCTGCTTTATTACAGGACTTTTGGTTCCTGGAAAAGATGGCTCATTTTGACAGGGAAGTGATTCCTGAAAGAAGAATGCATGCAAAAGGATCCGGTGCCTTTGGAACGTTTACCGTTACGCATGATATTACTCAATATACCATGGCAGATATATTTTCTGAAATAGGTAAAAAAACTGACATGTTCGTTCGGTTTTCAACCGTAGCAGGCGAACGGGGGGCGGCCGATGCAGAAAGAGATATTCGTGGTTTTGCTATGAAATTTTATACCCGCCAGGGCAATTGGGACCTGGTGGGAAATAATACCCCTGTGTTCTTTTTTAGAGACCCGATGAAGTTCCCGGACCTGAACCATGCCGTAAAAAGAGATCCTAAAACAAACTTAAGAAGTGCCGATAATAACTGGGATTTCTGGACCCTGCTGCCGGAAGCATTGCACCAGGTAACCATTGTAATGAGCGACAGGGGAATTCCAAAATCGTACCGGCATATGCATGGTTTTGGTAGCCATACCTTTAGTTTTATAAACGCAAAAAATGAAAGGTTTTGGGTAAAGTTTCATTTTAAAACACAACAGGGTATTGAAAACTTAACGAATGAAGAAGCTATAAAAAAGATTGGTACCGATCGGGAATCTCACCAGAGAGATTTATTTACCAGCATTGAAAAAGGTGATTTTCCGAAATGGAAAATGTTCGTTCAAATTATGACGGAAGAACAGGCCGACAAACATCCGCAAAACCCATTCGATCTTACCAAAGTATGGAAAAAGGGAGATTACCCATTAATCCCTGTGGGTGAATTTGAATTAAATAAAAATCCTGAAAACTATTTTGCTGATGTGGAACAAGCCGCATTTAACCCGGCAAATATTGTTCCCGGTATTGGCTTTTCACCCGACAGGATGTTGCAGGGAAGATTGTTTTCTTATGGCGATGCTCAGCGCTATCGCCTGGGTGTAAACAATGCACAAATTCCGGTAAATGCCCCTAAATGCCCTTACCATGCATTTCATAGAGATGGCGCTATGAGAGTAGATGGCAATTATGGAGCAGCCAAACATTACGAGCCTAATAGCTTTAATGAATGGAATGAACAACCCCAATATAAAGAACCGCCTTTGGCATTGCATGGGGATGCAGGGGCATGGGATCATCGCCCCGATGATGAAGATTATTATTCACAACCCGGTGACTTGTTCCGGTTGATGACTGATGAAAAGAAACAATTACTTTTTAATAATACAGCCGCAGAAGTGGGCCAGGCACAAAAATTTATACAAATAAGGCATATCCGGAACTGCTATAAAGCTGACCCGGCTTATGGTGAAGGAGTGGCTAAAGCCTTAGGATTAACAATGGATGACGTAAATAGCTTTAAGCTTGAAAAGTTGCCATTATAAGCATTGCATTCTTTACATTAAAAACTTTTGAAGAGTGTTTGCTTTTCAAAAGTTTTTTTTTGATTAAAATCTTTGGGAACAGGCCTGTTTAAAATGCAGGCAGCAGTAAGCAATTATTATTCGCCTTTCGATTCTTCCAGATCGTTATGAGCATCACCACCCAGGCTATAATAATTATTTTCCTCATCTTCTTCACCTATCAATTCATCGGCATCATCTAAACTGGATCCCGGTACATCGAGGCCCTGATCAAGCGGCTGCGGAATTTCTCCATCTTGCTTGCCAGGCATTTCTTTATCATTAAAAGGGATCTTTTCTTCCTGGTTATAAATATCCTGGTTGGCATCATATTCAGGATCTCCATACTGTTTTTTGCCTGAAGGATTTGAGTTGTTTGAATTGGTTTCCATTATTTTTATTTTCTTGGTATACAATATAAACTATTAACACAATTATTGTGCTAATAATTTCTAAATCCCGTTCATACCGGTAGTAGCAGCATGTAAAAAAAATGATCCTTTTATTTCTGTTAGCAATATTTTAAAACCACCCGGCCGATTATTTAAATGAAATTTTTATTGCATATTAAAAAAGCTCAGCTCTGAATATTTTTTATTTTATACCTGATTTAATATTGTTTTTTTATCTTTAAGGGTATAATTTCTCTATATTTTGATAAAATTCATTCTTAATGAGCATTCAGTAAGTACCGACGTTCACCCCGGTATTACTGTATTAGATTTTATAAGATACCATAAAAGGCTTATGGGAACCAAGATTGGTTGCCGGGAGGGTGATTGTGGCGCTTGCACCGTTTTGGTTGGTGAAACAGTCAATGAGAAATTATCTTACCATTCAGTTACGAGTTGCCTGATGCCTTTAGGCAATGCGGCAGGTAAGCATATTGTAACCATTGAGGGCATCAATGCTCATGATTTAACGCCGGTGCAGGAGGCTTTCGCCAATGAGGGCGCTACCCAATGCGGCTTTTGTACCCCTGGTTTTATTGTTTCACTCACCGGTTATTGTATAAGTGAAAAAACGCCCGGCTACCACTCAGCCATTGATGCTATGAATGGGAATATTTGCCGCTGCACGGGGTATAAATCTATTGAGCGGGCAGCCAAAACAATTACGGATAATTTACAACAAAGAAAACAACCGGCGCTTGATTATGCCATTGCACAAAAAATTGTTCCTGCCTATTTTCGTGATATTCCTAAAAGACTGGAACTACTGGGTACCCCGATAAACGAAAAAAATGAAGTAGCCAGGAAAATGGGGGGTGGCACCGATTTGTATGTACAGCAACATGACCGGCTACATCATGAAGATTTAAATTTTCTGCGCCAGGATGATGAATTAAATAAAATTACCCGGCTACAGGATACCTGTTACATGGGGGCGGCGGTAACGGTAAGCCAATTAGCGGAATCTGCAGTATTTAAAAATGCATTTGCAAACTGGGACCATTATATTAAATTAGTATCCTCTACACAAATACGGAATATGGCTACGGTGGCCGGAAATTTCATCAATGCCTCTCCGATAGGTGATTTTACGATTCTATTCCTGGCTTTACAAGCGCAAATTAAATTAAATCATGCCGGTGCGGATAGAATTTTGCCTTTGCAGCAATTATATTTGGGATATAAAAAATTAAATAAAGAACCTGAAGAAATAATAACAGAAATTATTTTTAAACTCCCCGGCCGGAATGATCTCTTTAATTTTGAAAAAGTAAGTAAAAGAACCCATTTAGATATTGCCAGTGTGAACAGCGCTATGCATATTCAAATGAATGCGGGGAAAATAGTATATGCTGCTTTGTCTGCTGGTGGCGTAGGCCCGGTTCCTGCATATCTTTCAAAAAGCAGCGATTTCTTAAAAGATAAAGAAGCTTCCATTGATACGCTCCGTGCATTATTAAAAATGGTACAATCAGAAATTTCACCCATCAGTGATGCCAGGGGCCAGGCAGATTATAAAAGATTATTGCTTGCACAATTAGTAAAAGCACATTTCATTACATTTTTTCCCGGCTTACCGGTTGATAAAATAGTAGCATTACCCGCATGATAAATATAGATACACATACACATGTACGGGGGGAATCCCTTTATTTAGATGATATTCCTGAATTACAGGGTACCTTATATGCAGCTGTATTTGGCGCCCCGGTAGCCCATGCTAAAATTATTTCTTTGGACCTGGACGAAGCAGCAGCGATGCCCGGTGTACATCGCATCTTTACATATAAGGATATTCCCGGCATCAATCAAATTGGGGGCATTGTAGCCGATGAACCGCTGTTTGCACAGCATGAAATTCATTTTAATGGAATGCCAATTGCCCTGGTTGTTGCCGATACCGTAGAATTGGCAAAATCTGCAATTAAAAAAATAAAATTAGAAACCGAGGTCTTGCCTGTTATTACAGATCCCCGTATCGCCAAAGAAAAAGGTCTACTCATTACACCTGCCCGAACTTTTAAGATAGGTGATAGTAAAAATGCATTTGCCCATTGTAAATATATTTTTGAGGGAAGAGCAGAAACCAATGGCCAGGAACATTTATATATAGAAACGCAGGGTGCCTATGCCATTCCGCAGGAAAATGGTTCTGTTAAAATATATTCCTCCACCCAGGGACCCACTGCAGTACAGCGTCATGTAGCAGAAGTATTAGGCCTTCCCATGCATCGGTTTGAGGTAGATACAACCCGCCTGGGCGGTGGGTTTGGGGGTAAAGAAGACCAGGCAACTGTATGGGCTGTTTTTTGTGCTTTGGCTGCATATCATTTAAAAAAGCCGGTTAAGTACAGCCTGCACCGCATGGAAGATATGCGTATGACGGGCAAACGAAATCCATACAGTTCCGATTTTAAAATAGGATTAACCGAAGACCTGGAGATACTTGCTTACGAAGCCACTTTTTATCAAAATGCAGGCGCCAGTGCCGACCTTTCACCTGCCGTTCTGGAAAGAACTTTATTCCACAGCACAAATGCCTATCACGTTCCCAATGTTACGGCAACGGCGTATTGTTGCAGAACCAACCTGGTGCCCAATACTGCATTCCGGGGTTTTGGCGGCCCGCAGGGCATGTTTGTAATAGAAGCCGCCATTGCAAAAGCCGCCGAATCGCTCTGCATACCTGCCAGCGAAATACAATATAAAAACTTAGTGAAAACCGGGGATGAATTTCCGTATGGCCAAATAGCGCAAAGTGAAGCTAAAGCTAGCTGGGATAAGGCATATGAATTATATGATGTAAAAAAGAAAAGAGAGGAAATTGAAAATTTTAATGCATCACATTTCCATATTAAAAAAGGCATTTCTCTCATGCCGATATGTTTTGGTATTTCATTCACAAAAATATTTATGAACCAGGCAAGGGCCCTGATTCATATATACCAGGACGGGAGTATAAAGATAAGTACCGGGGCCGTAGAAATGGGCCAGGGCGTAAATACCAAAATGGTACAGGTGGCAGCTTTTGTACTGGGTGTAAAACCAGCTCATATTAAAATAGCAAGTACCAATACTTATCGCATTGCAAATACATCGCCTTCGGCGGCAAGCGCTACCGCCGATTTAAATGGCAAAGCGGTAGAGATGGCTTGTAATGCCCTCATAGAAAGATTAATTCCGCTGGCAGCTGACATTTTAAAAGCGCAGCCTGCAGAAATTTCAATGGCAGATGAATGGGTTTATGTAAAAGATATAAAATCTACTTTAAGTTGGAGTGCGCTTATTGCCCAAGCCTATCTTAACCGAATTAGCCTGAGTGAACACAGCCATTATGCGACCCCCATTATAAATTTTGATGCCAGCATAGAAAAAGGACATCCATTTGCATATCATGTATATGGCACAGCCGTAACTACTGTAACGGTAGATTGTTTAAGAGGAACTTATGAAATTGATGCGGTTGATATTGTTCATGATTTTGGTGTATCTATGAACCCTTCCATTGATCTTGGCCAAATTGAAGGTGGCCTGGTGCAAGGCATTGGCTGGATGACCATGGAGGAAATTGTATTTGATGAGGAAGGAAGGTTGCGCAGCAATGCTTTGAGTACTTATAAAGTGCCGGACATTTATTCAGTACCCAAAAAAGTGAACACTCATTTTTTAAAAACAAACCAGGAGAATATGGCAATCTTTCGCTCAAAAGCAGTAGGAGAGCCACCCCTCATGTATGGTATTGGATCTTATTTTGCATTAAGGAATGCCGTACTCGCTTTTAATCCGCATTCTTCAATTGCCCTGTCAGCACCTATTACACCCGAAAAAGTTTTAATGGGCTTATATGAAAAGAAACCAACAATCACCGATTAAATATTTCTTTTTTTGAACGCTTCCGGTAAAATATACAGTTCCCGTTGCTGGTACCAGGGTAACCTGCTACCTGCTACCGTATGTTATGAAGCCGGTAAGATTACAGGCATTTTTTTTGAAAAATTGCCCGGCGCTACTGATGCAGGAGAGGCCCTGCTGATGCCCGGTGTGATTGATGCGCATGTGCATATAAATGAACCCGGGAGAACCAATTGGGAAGGCTTTGATACAGGTACCCGTGCTGCTGCTGCCGGTGGAACAACCTCACTGGCAGATATGCCATTAAATGCAAACCCGGTTACTACAACGGAAGAAGCATTGCTGCAGAAATTAAATAGTACCCAAAATAAATTACACACGAATGTGGGGTTTTATGCAGGCCTGGTTCCGGGTAACGCTGCCCGCATACCGGCGCTGTGTAAAATGGGCGTATTGGGAGTAAAAGCATTTTTAACGCACTCAGGCATTGATGAATTTCCCAATGTAACGGAAAAAGATTTGGAGATAGCCATGCCTTTGATCCGGGATGCAGGTAGTAAACTTCTGGTACATGCAGAATTATCGGATGATACCACTACCGGTTTACTTAGCAACAATCCTTTCTCTTACCAGGCATATGTAGCAAGCCGGCCTAAAATATGGGAGAATCGGGCCATTGAAATGATGATTCATCTTTGCCGGAAACATCGTTGCCCGGTTCACATTGTACATGTTTCTTCAGCGGAAGCATTACCCCTGATTGCGGCTGCAAAATCAGAAGGCTTGCCCCTAACGGCTGAAACATGTGCTCATTATATTTATTTTAAAGCCGGCATGATCCCGGATGCACATCCCGTATATAAATGTGCGCCTCCCATTCGGGAAAAAGAAAATAATGAACAATTAAAAGCCGCATTGCAATCAGGAATTTTAGATTTTTTAACCACTGATCATTCGCCTGCTCCTCCCGGCATAAAAGCATTCGATACCGGCAACCTGCAAAAGGCCTGGGGCGGTATTGCCGGCCTCCAGTTTTTATTATCAGCTGGCTGGAGTGCCTTACAAGATGTACTTTCCCTGGAAGAATATATACCGCTTGTTACCACGAATCCTGCCCGTTTTTTAGGATTACAGGAAAGCAAAGGGCTGATAGAAATCGGCGCTGATGCAGACTTTGTAATATGGCAACCGGAAATAAATTTTACCGTAGAGCCCTCACAAATACTGCATCGTTATAAAGATACCGCCTATGCACATCAAAAATTATACGGAAAAATTGTAAAAACCATTATAAACGGCATTACCGTTTATGAACATCATAAAATTATAAATTTAAACGCAGGAACATGGCTTTTGAAAAAGTAAATGAAATCATAAAAGAAGAACCGGCCTATGCCTCTCTTACCGATTTAGCCGCAGAAAAATTAGGAGGTAAAGCCCTTTATTGTACCGATGACTTTTTTGCCGAAAAAGAAAACTTATTAAAACCCGGCCGGGGAATTTTTATAGCTGATAAATTTACGGATCGGGGAAAATGGATGGATGGATGGGAGAGCCGGCGTAAACGGGTACCGGGCCACGATTGGGTGGTAATTAAATTAGCGGTGCCGGGTATCATTGCGGGGTTTGATATTGATACTCATTTTTTCCTGGGAAACCACCCGCCGCATGCTTCTATCGAGGCAATGTATTTGCCCCATACAAATGACAATGAGGAATGGGAAAAATTAAGTTGGGAAGAAGTGTTAGGCAAAAGTTCGTTGGACGCCGGGAGCAGGAATTTTTTTTCATGCGAATCTCAAAAAATATATTCACATGTTCGCCTGCATATTTACCCCGATGGCGGCGTTGCCCGTTTTAGGGTATATGGCCAGGTGGTAAAAGATTGGAATGCGATACAACCCCATGAAGATATTGACCTGGCTTCTGCTTTACATGGCGCTAAAGCCCTCTGCTGCAATGATATGTTTTTTAGTGAAATGGATAACCTCTTAATGCCACATAAGGGAATTCATATGGGCGACGGATGGGAAACCAAAAGAAACCGTACGCCCAATAACCGGGATTGGGTAATTGTAAAACTGGCTACACCCGGTTTGATACATAAAGTAATTGTAGATACAGCCCACTTTAAAGGCAACTATCCCGATTGCTGTACTCTGGAAGCTTGCTTTAGTAAGGATGATGAAGCTGTAAAGAATAATCAAGTGGACTGGCAGGAAATTTTGCCCACTCAAAAATTAAGTGCAGATGCCGAACATGAGTTTACATCCCAACTAACATGCAATACAGTATATTCACATGTTCGATTCAATATTTTTCCTGATGGTGGGGTGAGCCGGCTCCGGATTTTTGGATGTAAATCATAAAATATGTTACCCATTTTTATCCTGGTATTACTGCTTGTAATTTTAATGGTGCTTATCATAATCACCTATACCCTGCATGCAAAAAAAGCAGGTAGTGAAGATGAAAAACCCGGTATCGTACAGGCACAGAATTATGTGTATGCCTCCATCGTGCTGGTAGCGCTTGCTGCAGTAGCAACGCTTTACATCTGTTTACATGGTACTATTTGGCAGGCACACCTGATGGAATGGATGAATATAGTGGTACGGCTTATGCATATCACCTTTGGTATTGCCTGGATTGGCGCTTCTTTTTATTTTGTGTTTTTAGAAAACGCTTTAAACCGTACAGAGCAGGTAAGAGAAGAACTGGCCGGAAATTTATGGGCCGTTCATGGCGGCGGTTTTTATTATTTAGAAAAATATAAAATAGCACCTAAAACTATTCCTAAACATTTGCACTGGTTTAAATACGAAGCTTATTTTACCTGGGTGAGTGGATTTTGCCTTTTATTTATTGTTTACTATTTCAATGCTGCCGCATTGCTGGTAGATAAAAATATCCTGGATATTTCTTCCTGGCAAGCGGTGACCCTGGGGATACTTTCTTTTATTATTGCCTGGTTTATTTATGATTTACTTTGCCGCTATGTAATGCCCAAAAGTAAAATCATATTTATGATATTGGGTTTATTATTTGTTTGCGGCTTTGCTATATTTTACACGCATGTATTTGCTGCAAGAGCGGCCTATATTCATTTTGGAGCCATGCTGGGAAGTATAATGGCAGCCAATGTATTTTTTGTGATCATTCCCTCTCAAAAGGCAATGGTAAATGCTGCCCGCCTGGGGAAACCACTGAATGCCCAACTCGGTAAAAATGCAGGTTTAAGAAGTTTGCATAATAATTATTTTACACTCCCGGTTTTGTTTGTTATGATCAGTAATCATTTTCCCAGTACATTTGGATACAAAAACCCGTGGCTGATATTATTACTCATTAGCTTTGGCGTGGCAGGGGTAAAACATTATTTAAACAAAAGAGAACAGGGGAAAATTTCAGTGTGGGTAATGCCTGTTTCGATACTGATTTTATTATCTGCTGCTTATATTTCTGCCCCTCCCAAACCGGGCGCTTGTAATGCAGATGTTTCTTTTGCAGAGGTGAATAAAATTGTACAGCAGCGATGTATCAGCTGTCATTCGGCAAAACCCACGGATGATGTGTATAAGGCCGCTCCCAATGGCGTAATGTATGATACCCCCGATGAAATTGTAAAGTATAAAGATAAAATAATGGAAAGGGCTGTAGTTACTAAAACGATGCCATTGAATAATAAAACCAATATCACAGAGGCAGAAAGAGATGCGCTTCGTTGCTGGATAAACCAGGGCGCTTCTGTAAAATAAAACGTTTTTGATAATAAAATAAAGAAAATGAACCTGGCAAATTTCAATGAACTTTCTCATGATGAAGCGGTAAAACTGCTGTCCGCCTGCTGCGCCTCGGAGCATTGGGTTACACAAATGCTGCATGCAAGGCCATTTGAAAATGAACTGGCAATGATTACGGCTGCTGATACCATTTGGTACCAGCATTGCAATGAAAGCGATTGGCGGCAAGCGTTTCAAGGCCATGCCAAAATTGGCGATGTAAAAAGCCTGGCAGAAAAATTTGCAGGTACCCGGCAAATGGCCATGGGAGAACAGGCTGCTGCCACTGTTGCCGATGAAAATATATTGCATCAATTGGCCATTGCTAATGATAACTACCTGCAGAAAAATGGGTTTATTTTTATTGTATGTGCCACGGGTAAATCAGCAGCCGGAATGCTTCACTTGTTACAATCTAGGCTACACAATACCAGGGAAGATGAAGTATTGCATGCCATGGGAGAGCAACAAAAAATAACGATTTTAAGAATTAAAAAAATTATCCCGGAGGGGGATTGGCAAAATTTACCCATAAGCCAACTTACCACGCATGTATTAGATACTTCACTGGGCATGCCTGCTGAAAATATGCTTATTCAATTGAGCCGGATGAATGATAAGCGCTGGCAAAGTATCGCCCAGGGATTAACCAATAAGAATGGCCGGGTAGGAGACCTGTTGCCTCCTGTGCATATTTTACATGAAGGCACTTATAAACTTAGTTTTGATACCCGTGCCTATTATGACCACTTACCATTAAAAACATTTTACCCAGCTGTAGAAATTCAATTTACAATTGCTGATGCAAGCCATTACCATGTTCCCCTGCTCATCAATCCATTTGGATTTACAACCTATCGGGGAAGTTGAATATTTTATTTATAAAATACATTCAGCAACCCGGGTTTTATAAAATTAAAATCTGTAATAAATACTTTAATCATATACAATGAATACAACCATACCTAAAAAAAAGAAAGACGAAATTTTTGGAAAGTTAAAAACTGCTAATAATGCTTTTCAAAAAATATATCCTGGTGACAGGCCCGAAAGGCAGCCCGTACATACACTCTATGGTGGTGCCAATTTATTTAAATTTGATGCCGCACAGGCATTGGGCCAGCGGGCATTGGATATTTTTAATTTATATGCTCCGGATTTTCTCGTTTTTGGAAAAGTATTTGGCTTACAGGGTATTGCTGATTTACCTAAGTCTGCCACTGCTTCATCAGTAAAAAAAATATATGAAAAATTAAGTGCAGATAAAAGAAAGCAGCATCCAGCTTATTTGTCTTACGAAGTATATCATAAAGTGATTACCAAATTAAAACAGGAAGCTATCGAAGATTTCAGGATTGATTTTGAAGATGGATTTGGCAACCGCAGTAATGAAGAAGAAGATGCTACCGCCGTACAAGCGGCAAAAGAAGTAGCCCTGGGCATGAAGAAGAAAACCTTGCCTCCCTTTATTGGTATTCGCATAAAGCCATTTACAGAAGAAATGAAAGAAAGGGGATTGCGCACACTGGATATCTTTATCACTACATTGGTGAATGAAACAAAAGGGAAATTACCCAATAACTTTGTGGTGATGCTTCCTAAAGTTACCATTCCGGAGCAACCCGCTGCCCTGGCTTCATTGATGGATAGCATGGAAACCCAATTGAAATTACCGAAGGGCATATTAAAAATGGAAATGATGGTGGAAACAACACAATCCATTATGAGCAGCGAAGGAACAAACCCATTACGAAAATTTATTTTAGCATCAAAGGGCCGTTGTATCGCAATGCATTTTGGAACCTACGATTATACAGCATCCTGTAGTATTACCGCTCGTTACCAGGAAATGGATCATCCTGTGTGCGATTTTGCGCATCATGTTACCAAAGTGGCGCTTGGCCATACCGGTATTTGGTTGAGTGATGGCGCCACGAACACCATGCCTATTGGCCCGCACCGGGGCGAAAAATTAACGAAACAGCAGCAGCAGGAAAACCGGGAAGTGGTACACCGTGCCTGGAAAAAAGGATATGATCATATTCGTCATTCATTATGGAACGGTTTTTACCAGGGATGGGATTTAAATCCCGCCCAGTTTCCGATGCGGTATGCCGCTGTATTTGCTTTTTTCTTAGAAAGCTATGAGGATGCTGTAGAACGGTTGAAAACTTTTGTAGATAAAGCCGCAAGGGCAACCCTCATAGGTGATGTGTTTGATGATGCAGCAACCGGCCAGGGGCTGCTGAATTATTTTTTACAAGCATTGAATAGTGGCGCTATCACCGAAAAAGAAATGCTGGCTACCGGTTTATCATTACAGGAAATTAGGAGCCGTTCATTTAAATATATCCTGGAAAACAGGAAAACAAAAAGGTCATGATGGTATGGCAATTTGTATTGCAAAAAATGAATGCCGGTAACCGGGTGGTATTGTTATATGTTTTAGAAAGTAAAGGCAGTTCACCGGGACGACAGGGCTTTCATATGGCCGTGGCAGATGATGGGAGTATGCAGGGAAGTATTGGCGGCGGTATTATGGAACACAAGTTTGTGGAATATGCCAGGCATGCCCTAAAAATGAATTATGCGCTTAATGAAATAATACAGCAGGTTCATGATAAAGAAGAAGGAAAGAACAGGAGCGGTATGATTTGTTCCGGTGAGCAAACCATATTTTTATACTGTGTCTTACAAAAGGATAAACCCGCTATTGAAGTGTTATGCAGTTCAAAAAAGGGAATGGCAGCCGGGAGCCTGATTTTATCTAAGGCAGGAATACAGGTTGATCAAAAAAAATCCAATCAGAATTATACATACCATTACAACCGGGGCGAATTTATTTATACTGAAAAATTAGGCTTTAAGAATACCATTCATATTATTGGCGGGGGGCATTGCGCCCTGGCTTTGAGTAAACTGATGCGGGATATGGATTTTTATATTATGGTATATGATGACAGGCCGGGTTTACATACCCTGGTTCAAAACAGGTATGCCCATCAAATCATAACAGTGCCCGCATATAAGAGCATTGCAACTTATATGAATGCGTGTAAGGACGATTATGTAGTGATCATGACATTTGGTTATCGTACCGATGATGAAGTAATACAGGCTCTCGCATCGCATCCATTTAAATATGCCGGAGCGCTGGGTAGTGCATTTAAAATGAAACAATTATTTGAGAAATACAGGGAGCTTACTATTACGGGGCCGTTTATTGATCAGTTGCATACACCCATTGGCCTGGCAATTCACAGCCAAACACCGGAAGAAATTGCCATAAGCATTGCAGCAGAAATCATTCAGGTTAAGAACAAGCCAGTTTAATATTCCGTTTTATCCGGCTTGTTTTTCCAGGCTTCAAATATTTTTATTGCTTCCTCCCTGCCCAGGTTTTTAATCGGGATCTTTCTTTCTTCTATGGGGCTTTTCATCTCTTCATAAATCATGGAGTCATCAAAACCAATATCAGCCGCATCCTGGCGGTTATTGGCAAAATAAACAATTTTAGGCCGGGCCCAATAAATAGCGCCCAGGCACATGGGGCAGGGTTCGCAAGATGTATAAATTTCACAATCCTGCAATTGAAAACTTTTTAAATTTTTACAGGCATCCCGTATCGCCTCTACTTCGGCATGAGCTGTGGGGTCATTATGGGAGGTAACTTTATTATAACCCCGGCCCACAATTTCATTTCCTTTTACAATTACGCAACCAAAGGGGCCTCCTTCATTTTTGTAAATACTTTGCCCCGAAAGCAGGATTGCCTCCTGCATAAATTTTTCTTCCCTCGTCATAATTATCAATTAAGATGAAAGTAAAGATAAGGTAAATGGCTTACAATTTTCACTCCCCGAAAGCCCGTGAAATAAGTAGAATTCATATGCGTATCCTTTACACCATTGCTGAAAGAAAATGAAAGATTGAAGCAGAAATAAGTAGAATTCATATGCGTATCCTTTACACCAGGCCTTCCTGTAATGCAATCCTCACAAGCCCTGCCGTGTTTTTTGCATTTAATTTCTGAAGCAGGTTATTTCGATGGTTTTCTACGGTTCTCAAACTCAGGAATAGTTTATCTGCAATTTGCTGGTTGGTATTTTCTTCCAGTATCAGTTTTAATATTTCTTTTTCCCTGCGGGTGATGAGTTGTTTTTCGCCATGCCCCGAAAGGCTATTGAGCAATTGTTTTTTTAATTCTTCATTTAAAAACTGTTCGCCCCCATATACCGTTTCAATGGCTTTGATTAAAATGCCGGGGCTTACATCTTTTAGTAAATAACCCAGGCAGCCCTTTTGCAGCATCTGCTTCATTTGTGTAAGCACATCTACATTGGTAAGGGCAATCATTTTTATTTCAGGATATTTTTTAGAAATGATGGTTGCGAGTTCAAGCCCCGATTTATGGGGCATTTGTATATCAAGTAATAACACATCGGGTTGTTCTTTTTCCAGTGCCAGCAATAAATCATCGCCATCATGAAAAAGCCCGGTGATGTGAATATGATTGGCATCGGCCAATATTTTTTGTAAACCATTTAAAATGATGACCTGGTCATCAACGATTGCCACTTTTATCATATACTATTTTCATTGTTGTGCCAGGAATCAAATTCTAAATATATACTGGTGCCTGTTTCGGGAGTGCTTTGGATATCTAATTTTCCGCCCAGGTCGTTTACTCTTTCTTTCATATTTTTTAATCCCATTCCTTTTGAATTTATAAATGCATCGGCAGGAAGCCCAATACCATCGTCTTCAATGGTAATATTCGTAGACCCTTCTTCATGAAAATTAATTTGAACCAAAGCATGTGATGCATGGGCATGTTTAATTACATTATGCAACAGCTCTTGTATAATCCGGTATATAGAGAGATCAAAAGTCGTGCTCACTTCCTTTCTTTGTCCTATTGCCTGGAAGGTAATATTGGTATTGCTCTTGCTTGCCATTTTTTCACAAAAAGCCTGTACCGCACTTGCCAGGCCCTGGGTGAGTAATACTTCGGGCATCAGGTTATATGCCGCCTTTCGTAATTCCACAGTGGCTTCTTCCAGCATTTGCAGGCCATCTGCAAAATCTTTATTGGTTTGATTTTGGTTTACCTTTTTTGCCAATTCAAAATTCATACGGGCTACCGATAATAAGCCGCCAATGCCATCATGTAATTCACGGCCTATGCGTGTACGCTCCCTTTCTTCTGCATTGATGCTGGCTTTAAGCCGTTCTATATTTATTTTTTGTTGCAGGTTACTAATGCGTTCTTCCTGTAACTTTTGTTTACTAATATTTTTCTTTCTCCATAATGCGAAAATTAAAATACCGCTTAGGGTTAAGAGGGATATCCCGATGATCCATGAATTCTTATCCCTGATTTTATTTTTTACTTCAGAAAGGTTGAGTTTTTGAAGGGCCAGTTCTTTGTCTTTTTCGGCGATGCGGTTGCGGATTTCTAACCTGCTAATGATGTCAATCTTATCTTTCCGGGTTAAACTGTCATTTAGTTTTACATAGATGTTTTTATATTCCAATGCTTTTTTGTAATTACCCAGTGCTTCATAGCAGGAGGCATAGGTGTCATAAGCTTCAACCACTTCGTTTCTTAAATGAGAGCCGGTGCGGCCTAAGCCTACCAATGCCGTATCTAATATGGAGATACATTCTTTATATTTTTTTTGCTGGAAGTAGGCATTGGCCGTTTGCAGGTCAATAAAGCTCATATAAAAAGCCAGGTATTTCTTTTGTTCGGGGTTTTTGGCCATATCCCTGATCTGCTGTAAATATTGTAGGCTTTTTTGGGTATTCCCTTCCTGCAGGTAGGTATCAGCAATATTGGATAGGGTTGAAATTTTTCTACTGGTACTCAGTAAGCCTTTTTTTTCTCTTTCAATTAGGTAACTATTATAAAAATACCGGGCGCTATCAAATTTTTTTGTTGCATGATAATACGCTCCTTCTACAAAATATACGGTTGTACGCCCATTGGCCGTGTCTTTAATTTTTACACTTGCTTCCCTGGCTTTATTTACAAACCGCTTAATTGTTTCCTTTGTACTCTTGTTATTGGATATATCATTGTCCACATTTATCCAAAAAATGCTGAGTTTGGTAAAAACAACAACTGCAAATTCAGGATCGGTAAGGTTGCCTTCCGTCATTTCTGATCCCAGTAAATAATAATAATAAGCAGAGGAATCTTTTTTTCCTGCCTCATCGTATGCTTCGGCTAATAGTAAATGCGCTTTTGCCAGTTCATCTACACTGGTTGTGCTGGTACGCTCGTATGCCCGGATTGAATTATTGCCCATTTGAATGCTCATGTTCAGGTTATTCCCAAAATACCAATGCCCCAGCCGTTCCGATGCCATACCAATGCCTTTATAGTATTGAATGGCCTCGCTGCTGTGCAAAGCTTCACTTAAGGATTGGAATGATGCTTCTGGCATATTTTCCATCTGGTATTCACCTTGTGCAATCATTTTTAATATAGCGGTAGTATCCGTTAATAATTTTGTTTGTAGGGCATTATTATCCTGCCCTACAGCATTTAAAATGCAACTATTTATTATAATAAGTAAAAAGGAAATAAAAACAATTCTTATTACGCTCTTACTTACCCGGGCAAAATGCCTTATTTGGTTTTGTGTTGCGTGCATTTCATTTAACTTTTTTTAAAAAGATAAATGTACACTAAGAATTTAAAAAAGCAGCTAGGCCGGGGAGGCTTTGCTGCTTTTAAATTCTAAACCAAAACCTACTACTATTTTCTAAACTGGTAACTTAATATAAACTCATGCGCAGCATTACCACCGTTAAATAATCCTACCGGGTTTTTATATACATCATAAGCATAGCCCAGGGTTAAGCTTTTTTTGATGTGAAGGCCTGCAGAAAGCATTACGCTTTGTGTAGACCGGTATCCCACACCCCACCATAATAAATTATTATGTGATACCCTGATGCCCGCTGTTACATCGGTAGGGGCATTGGGTAAATAAGTAACAATAAAATGAGGGGTGATGGTAGTGAAACCATCTACGTTCCAATTGTATAATCCATGGAAATAATAATGGCGGTATAATCTTGCTTCTTCTGTTCTGCTTAAGTTCCCGCTATATACATCTAGTTTAGATTGTATTAATTGAGAGACTGAAGCGCCAACCTGCCATTTTTTATTGGTATAGGACAGGCCAAAACCAGCATCGAATTTAAAACGGTTATCCTTTGCACCCATTACCGGGTCATTGGTACCCAGCGCCTCCGATAACTTATTCATATCAATGGCATATTGCTGAAACCGGGTTTCAATACCGAGTGAGAATATGCCTCCATCTTTAAAATTGATATGTTTAGCCAGGGCTACTTCCAGGCCGGTCCTGGAAGTAGGGCCGGTTTTGTCGTTATACGCATAGGCGCCAATACCGATTTGATTCTTGGGTAAATTGAACGATCCGAAAGCAGTAAATGTTTGGGGGCTCCCGCTGATACCACTCCATTGTGTGCGATAGGTTGCACCTACCACGGCTTTTACATTTTCATCTTGTTGTACGCCTGCTACAGATGGATTACTCAGGATCCCCTGCATATCGTAAAACGAAGAGTTTTGTAATTGTTGTGCTTCTGTTACAGCAAACCCGCTTAAGAGAATGGCTGTAAGAATATATTTTTTCATTGTATTTATTTCTTTTTACAAATTATCTTAAAATGGTTACATCCCCTTTTGCCGGAACTACATCTCCATTGGTAAGGCGGTAGCTGATCACATAGTAATAAGTGCCATCCGGTACAGGTTTGCCTTTATAAGTGCCATCCCAGTTATTTTGGTAATTATTATTAGCATATACTTCACTGCCATAGCGGTTAAATACTTTTACCATTATTTGAGAGGTACAGGCATCTCCAGTTGTTACCATCCATTTATCATTGATGCCATCACCATTGGGTGTAAATGCATTTTTGGGATTTATACAAAATGGAATTACATGTACAATCATATCATCGGTAGAAGTACAACCTTCATCATTTATTACCTGTAATGTGTAAGTGGTAGTAACAGGTGGTTTTGCAGTGGGGTTATACGTATTCAAATTAGTAAGGCCTGTTGCAGGTGTCCAGCTAATTGAAGTGGTGTTTGCCGGTCCGCTGCCATCCAGCATTACAGCATCCCCTTGTATAATTGTTTTGTCTGGCCCTGCACTTACAGTTGGGCTTTGCTTAATGGTAATATTGATACTTGAAGTTTTAGTACAAGTTCCTAAAGTAGCGGTTACTAAATAGCTTGTATTTCCATTGGCTGTTGCTACCGGGTTTGCAATGGTGCTATTGCTTAGGCCCGATGTGGGAGACCATGTATAGCTGGCTGCATTGCCAGAAGCTATCAATTGTACGGGTGCGCCGGAGCATACCGTTGTATCTGTTAGGTTGGTTGTTAATGTTAAATTATCTGTAAAACCAACAGTAACATTTTTAGAGAGCGATCCGCAATAGGCATCTTTTATTACTACTGTGTAATTACCGGCAGCTAAGCCGTTAAATACGTTGGAAGTTTGAAAATTTGTTCCATCAATACTGTAGGTGTAAGGTGCAATAGCGCCTGTAGCATTCAGTGTAATACTTCCTGCATTTGCGTTGCTGCAATTAGTATTTACTACTGTTTCTGTGCTGTTTACAGAAATATTGGCGGGGTTACCATATTCCATGATATTGTTGCTGGAACCGCCCGGGCCACTAAATCCGGCAAAGAACATTTTCCTGTTTTCCATATTTATACCTGCAGGAACGGTACGTGGAGCAAAAGCCATTGTTTGCGAAATAATTCCTGTTGGTGAAATATCCAAAGTCCAGGTTGCACCCCCATCTGTTGTTTTACATATTGAATTGCCTATGGCGATGTAGCCATTGTTTGCATCATGAAATAATACCGTAGTGATATTACCTGCTACAAGCTGATCTATATTTCCACTAATATCAGTCCAGGTTGCGCCCCCGTCTGTTGTTTTATAAACTCTTCTATTGTTTTGGTCTGTAAACATGTTACCTACTGCAAAAACAGTATTCTCATCTACTGCCATGATATCGGTATAGGTTACAAATCGATTATTGAAACCGGTTGGGTTCTCGTTGAGCGCCGGAAAAGGATTTATACTTGTCCAGGTAAGCCCGGCATCAGATGTTTTATAAATACCATTGCGGGTTCCTGCTGCATAACCCACATTTATACTGGGAAATGCCAATTGAGACAAATTAGGTGCTGTAAAAGCGGGCGTTGTAGTAGTAGCAACGATATCAATTGCATTAAAAGTAGCCCCATTATCTGTAGATTTAAAGAGTGTTGTTTTCCTGTTAGCCGTTGGTACCGTATAGGTGCTGTAACCTACTGCATATACAGTATCATTCCCAAGGGCTACTACATCGTTCATTTGAAAGGATACATCATTATACATGGGATCAATGACAAAATCGGTCTGCGATGCATTGGCATTTTCTGATTTATACAGAAAACCATTGCTTATAGAGAACCAGGCTTTTGAAACTGTAGGATAGGATAGCCCGGTAATATTTACCCCATTGGTAAAATCAGGCCGGTTATTATCTAACCAGGTTTTTCCACCATCCAAAGTCCTGGTAATAGCTCCGCCACCTGCACCAATACCTGTATTGCAATCTGCGAATTCAAATTTTGAGTAAGCACCTCCAGGAGCCACTAAATTGTAATTACTGAAAAGGGCACCGCCGGGAATAGAATCTGCCACAGCTCCATTTTGACCCATGAATAAGAATTTTCCACCGGGTGCAATATCCATTGCCCATGCTGCAAAATCGCTATAGTTTTCTCCTTCGGGATAACTTCTTTCCTGTATCCAATTTTCACCATTATCTATTGAAGTCCACACTCTGCCAAAATTAGCACTGGCATATAATTTACCACTCGCTGCTTTTTTTATATGATAAGGGTTTGAAGCTAATAAAACCTGTGTAGCCGGGATAGGGGGGCCGGCATTGGGGCCACCTGTTGGCGGGTAGGGGAAATTTAATATTTGATATTTTCCTTTTTCAAAATTGCCCGGGTTATTTACATTTTCAGTACTATCATTTACACCTGTATGTACTCTCACAACGCAATTGTTATTCAACGACATCATCACCACAGTTGAGTCATCCAGAATACTCATCGCTTTGTAAGATTGTCCGGCAGGGGTAACACCTGCAGAGTTATATTGTGTAGTACAGGTAACGGTATTGGTATTGATACCGGTATAACCCAATCTTTCTTTACTTAATGAATAATCTGTAATGGTATTGCCGGTTATTTTCCATAGCAATGCCGAAGTACCGGCACTACTGGTTAAATTACCGGTAGGGTTGGGCAAACAAGTAGAAGAATTGGCAGATTGCGATACCCTGGGATACAAGCCATTGGCACTACCAATAACATACCCTACATTATCATTTATAAATTGTATGCGATAAATTTGTTTTCCTTTTTGTTCTACATTTACCAGTACAGATGAAATATTGGGATTATTAATATAACCTGCCCTGGAAGTTCCATTTATGATGGGAGCGGCTAAGGAGTCCCAGGTAGCGCCGCCATCATTGGTAACATATACTTTTGGAATTGAGTCAAGTGAATTGTATTCGCCACCGATGTATCCTTTGTTCTCATTTAAAAACCAGCAAGTATTTATATTTTTCGAATTTGCATATAAAGGTGTCATTACAAAATTCCAGGTAGCGCCACCATCGGTTGTTTTTGCCATGCAACCACGGTCACCTACGGCATAGGCGATATTTGCAGTTATATAATGAACATCATAAAAAGTGGATGCGGTTCTTACGCCTGCTGCATTTACAAATGTAAAAGGGCCATAAGTCCAGTTTCTTCCGCCATCAGTACTTTTTGCAATGCCTCCATATGCACCTACTGCAATTACATTATTGTCATCAAAATAATCTACATCCAAAACAGTAATACCCATTTGTTTGGGGTTACTAAATTTCCAATTTACAGTATTGTACTGCCCATCCTGGGCAAAACTGGCTGTACTAAATAAAAGAAGCATACTGCTGATACAGAATGCTATCTTAAATTTTAAAATACATTTTCTCATTTTTTAAAAAGTTTAATTTGGTAATAAAACACGATTTTTTAGATATTGAAAAAGCGGGACCTAACCCTTTTTAGAGAAATTAAAATTAGCTTTTATGATGTTTGAATTTATAGGCATTTCTACTTAATTTTTAAATTGAGCATAAACCCTCAATTATTTAAATCCCTCGTAAATAATGGCGGTTATTTGAAGTTTCCTACTATAAATGGGCTAATTTGTATTTGTTTTTCTCAGTTGTTATGAAATAAAACAGACCAATTCTTCATTTATGAAAAAAACATTTCTTTTACTTTTGCTGATTGTTTGTTATAAAACAATGTTAGCACAAGATAAGAGCAATAGGGGTACTGAATTTTGGTTGGCTTATGGGTATGATTATACTTTTTATTATGAGCCACCCATCAATTCGCAGGAAATGGCTATATATATTAGTACTGAATTAGCAGCTACCGTAACAGTAAGTATTACGAATACAGGGTACAATCAAATTTTAAATATTCCTGCAAACACGGTTAATGCCAGTATCCTGATTCCTAAATCGGGTCCTAATGATGCCCGCACGCTTACAGATGGTTTACAAAACAGAGGTATCCACATTGTAAGCGATGTGCCGGTTGCTGTTTATTCACATGTATATGCCAACCAGGTTTCAGGAGCCACTATGCTAATGCCTGTAGAAACTTATGGATATATTTACCATTCTATAAATTATTATCAAACTACATCTCAAAGTAGTCCGAACGAATGGTATTCCTGGTTTTATGCCATTGCTTCCGAAGATAATACCCGGCTGGAAATTACCCCTTCTGATACAACTAAAAATGGATGGTTACCCGGCCAGACTTATATCGTTAATTTAAATAAAGGAGAATCATATCATGTATTTGGAAAAGCCATTTTTAATGGCAACCCTGCTGATGCCAGTAAAGATATGACGGGCAGTAAAATTGTGTCGGTTCCCGGTGCCGATGGCAATTGCCACCCGGTGGCGGTATTTTCAGGCTCCAGTGGTATCCGTTTATGCCGGGGCGATGGGGGTGAATTCATGCAGCAACAAGTTTTCCCGCAACAAGCCTGGGGTACCCGGTATTTAACCTATCATACCATTAATAATGCGGTTACTAATATTTTGGAAACCAACAGAAATTATTACCGGGTTTGTGTAGCAGACCCCAGTACCGTTGTAAAGAAAAACGGGGTTGTCATGACGGGTTTAATAAAGGGGTTTTATTATGAATATATGGATTCTACCGGGGGCGATTATATAGAAGCGAATAAACCCATTTTAGTATCGCAATACATGGTGAATAAAAACCAATGCTGGAATTATCCTACCAGCAGCCCTGTTCCGCCTTCATACGGAGACCCGGAAATGTTTTATATCAGCCCCATTGAACAAGGACAAAAGTATGTACTTTTTTATACCAGTAGAAAATCTACTATTGATTATGTTTATGCAAATATACATTTGCCCACAGCCGCTGTGCCTTCGTTACGGGTAGATGGAAACATTGTGCCTGCTGCTCAAATTATACCGCATCCCCACTATCCATCCTACTCAGTTGCCCTGGTAAGGTTCCCGGGCCCTCCCGCCCAGCACTGGATTAGCAGTGATTCCGCATTTACTTCTACCGTGTACGGCTTAGGCAATTTTGAAAGCTATGGATATAATGTAGGCACCCTCATCAATAATTTAAATAATTACAGTGCCATACAGAATAGCCTAAACAGCAATGGGCAAACCGATACATTTACTTGTCCCAAAAGCCCGGTTCGGCTCTTTGTAAAATTGGCTTACCCTGCTTTATCCATTCATTGGAAGTTAAGCCAGCTTAGCGGTGTTACACCCAATGCAGATTCTATCATCAATGCCCCCGTTCCTCTTTACACCCAACTCATTAATGGCAGAACGTATTATGTTTATTCTTTGCAGCAAGATTTTATTTTTAATAATGCCGGTACCTATTATTTACCCGTAAGCTATACGGCAGCCGTTATACAAAACTGTAACCAAACCGAGCAAGCCACTGTAAAAATTATAGTGAAACCCGGGCCGGTAGCCGATTTTATTACCCCCTCCCCACTATGCCTGCAAGACAGTGTACGGTTTACAGGAAATTCAATTTCAAATGGTTTTAACCTTACCTACTTTACTTATACTTTTGATGACAACAGTACCATTCATACCCGGGATGCCGTAAAGAAATTTACAAGCCCGGGAAGTAAAGTGGTGAGCTATAAAATAATTGCCGATAACGGGTGCCTGGCAGATACAGCTAAAACAATTGTAATTCAAGACGCACCCACTGCCAATTTTGGTGTTGATTCTGGCATTTGCATTGGCGACTCTGTTTATATTACGGATACATCTGCCATGGTAAATGGAAATATTTTGCAATGGAACTGGAATTTTGGAGATGGTACTACAAGTGTGAACAATAATGGGAACCCCTTTTACCATACATATACCAATGCCGGCACCTTCACCGTAAGTTTAGTTGTACAAGCTGCAAACGGTTGCCAAAGCGATACCATAAAAAAAATAGTTACGGTAACTCCCAAACCCATATCTAAATTTGGCTTTGATAAAAATGTCTGCCTCGGCCAGGCTATTGCCTTTAGCGATAGTTCTACTTATGCCAATGGCGCTATTACCGAATGGCATTGGGATTTTGGCAATGGTTTTACAGAAATACGAACCGATGCTTTACCATTTAATTATACATACCCCACGGCAGGATCATTTACAGTTTCACTAAAAACCCGGGCGGCAGGCGGTTGTTTAAGTAATGCATTTAGCTTGCAAGTGATTGTAGCGAATAAGCCTGCAGCTGATTTTACCTTTACGGGTAAACCTTGTGTTGATAGTGCATTTCAATTTTCATCTGCCATTGCCTATGATGCGAATACCCCCAAAAGCTGGTATTGGGGATTTGGAGATGGGCAACAAACAAATATCAACACAACCCATACGGTTTCTCATGTTTATAATAATGCAAACACCCTTATCACGGTGAGCCATGCAGTTACGGTAGGCGGATGTAAAAGTGATACCGTTACAAAAGTGATACCTGTTATAAATAATAATCCTGGTGCGGTTTTCAATATAAATAAAAATATTTTTTGCGAAAACGAACCGGTTCAATTCTCAGCAACCGGAAGCCCGGATATATCTCAATGGATATGGAATTTTGGGGATGGAACAGGAAATCAAACACCTCCTTTTAATAAAGCATATTCAAATGCAGGAAATTACACACCTGTTTTAATAGTGGAAAATACAGGTGGCTGCAGGCAAACAGTTACAGGAACCCCGCTTAGCATTATAGCGTCTCCGCCCATTGATGCAGGTCCGCCCATTTATTTACAATTAGGCGGTAGCAAAACTATTGAAGCCAGTATTGCCAATGCAAATCAATATAACTTTTTATGGCAGCCCAATACAGCACTTAGCAGTACCACGGTATTAAACCCGGTAACATCGGCCACCCAGGATATCCTGTATTTTGTTACCGCTACGCATAAAACAAGTGGATGCGCAGCCACCGATAGTGTATTGGTGAAAGTAGTTACAGATGTATATGTTCCTACTGCATTTACCCCCAACAACGATCATAAAAATGATGAATTTAAGGTACTGGGATCGGAACTGATAGAGCAAATGGATTTTAAAATATTTAACCGCTATGGCCAGCTCGTATTTGAAACAAAAGACAAAAACAGGGGCTGGAATGGCAGGCTGGGCGGTGTGCAGGCCCCTTTAGGAGCTTATATTTATTTATTGACCTATAAAAAATATAACGCCTCCAAAACAGTGTTCATTAAAAATAGTTTTGTGCTGTTACGATAAAAGTGTGAAAGCTTACAGGGGCTTTGCATTAACTTTGCCATATAAAAAACAGGACCCCATGGGCATACTACGTCAAATAGCAGAATACCTGTATCTTAAAAAAAAGGATCCTAAAGAAGATCCTACCCAGTGGATGAAATATATGCATGGGATTAACCGTATTTCAATTTTCTTATTCATACTTGCCATGATCATCCTGGCTATTAAATTAATACGGCGTTAAGCCATTGCTTCCTCAACAATAATTTTGGCTGCCTGGGTAGAAGCATGCCCTCCCTCGCTTAATAATTTTTTAAGCTTTTGGTAATCTTCCTGGATTGCCGCTTTCTTATCTTCATTGTGTAAAATAAGTGCTAACTCACGGGATAGATTGGCAATGTTAAAATCATGCTGAATAAGTTCTTTCACTACTTCCTTATTCATAATTAAATTTACCAGCCCAATATATTTTATTTTTACCAGCCTTTTTGCAATTTGATAGGAAACAGGATTTCCTTTATAACAAATAACCTGGGGCACAAAAAACAATGCGGTTTCCAGGGTAGCAGTACCGCTGGTAACTAAGGCTGCCTTCGCTTTGTATAATAATGCATAGGTTTTTCCGGTAATGGCATACACATTTTTAAAAGAAGAAAGCATGGATGCATAAAAATCATCTTCAATACCCGGTGCTTTTGCTACTACAAAACTATATTCAGGAAACTTACTGCTTACCTGCAGCATGATGGGAAGCTTTTTTAAAATTTCCTGTTTACGGCTACCCGGCAGCAGGGCAATGGTACCTTTATTATTTTGATATAAAGGGATTTCAGATTCATCTGCACGAACAATAAAATCATCTACTTCCTCTACCAATGGATGGCCCACATAGTTAACCGGGTAATCCCATTTTTCATAGAAATCTTTTTCAAAAGGAAGTATCACTATCATTTTATCAACAGATCTTTTTATTTGCTTTACCCGGTTTTCCTTCCATGCCCATACCTGCGGGGAAATATAATATACCACTTTAAACCCCTGCATTTTTGCCCATTCTGCAATTCGCAAATTGAAACCGGGGTAATCTATTAAAACCAGCACATCGGGCCGGTAATCCAGGATGTCTTTTTTGCAAAAAGAAATATTCTGTAAAATGGTAAAAAGATTTTTTAAGACCTCTACAAAACCCATAAAGGCAAGGTCTTTGTAATGCCTCACCAGGGTAGCCCCTGAGGCCTGCATTTTATCGCCACCCCAGGCTCTTACATCAGCCAGGGGGTCTGTTTTTTTTATGGCCGTAATTAAATTGCTTCCATGTAAATCTCCACTCGCTTCACCGGCAATAATATAATATTTCATATTATGGATATTGTGTCAAAATTATTTAAAAATCGAATGTTTTTATTTAACCTGTTTTGGTTTGCTTAGTTTTTGTAAAGTATGAAAAGGCAGGTTCATCAATTCAAAATTTTTAACACCCGGTAAATAATAATGCCACCACTCTGTTTCTAAAGCAATGAACCCGTATTTCTCCATCATTGATTTTAAAAAGGCCCTGTTTTGTAAAATAAGGAGGTCTAAATTTTTAAAATTATGATGTGCAGTATCCGTAAAATTATCAAAATCAGTGCCCATATTGTAGGCTACCGAATCATTTGCATTTACAATCGTGAGGTCTATTGCAATGCCCCGGTTATGCCCGCTACCCTGCCTGGGGTCGGCAGCATAACGGCTGTCTTTAACGGGTTGCCACATTTGTACCGTTACTGAATAGGGGCGGTATGCGTCAAAAATTTTGAGGCGCAACCCTTGAGGTTGTAATTCATTTTGCAGGGCTAAAAGTTTTTGAGCAACCGCCAGCCGGGCATACGTTGTTTTTATTACCGGATAAAGCCGGGTTTGCATAAAATTATTATGCCCGCTATACCTTAAATCAAATTGAATACCGGGTATATACTGCGCCAGGTCAACCATACGTTTCAATGAATCGGCTGCAATGGTTTTCTTGTATTCTTTTTTCGTTTTTATAACCTGTAAGCCATACTCATTGGGCTGCGCCTGCAAGCATTGATAATTGAATACACAAACGGCGAAACCGGCTATAAGGGTTGTTAAAAAAGAATTATTATTGTATTCCATAACTTGTGTAATTTACAAGATAAGCCATCTCCTCCAAATGAAAATTTTCTCTTCCATACTATTGTTATGTGTTGTTGCGCCTCTTTTTTTTGTGTGTTGTAAATCTGCAAAGAAAAAAGAAGGGGAAAGCCAACTGGTAAAAAATAAAGACCAGATGGATGGATTTGTACAAAAACAAATTAAAACTTTATTAACGCAAGCCCATGATAATAAATTAGACGATACCACACGCCTCCCTTTTTTACCGGTTACCGCTACATTTTATAACTCAAATAATTTTGAACCGGTGTGGAGCAGTACAGAACAATGGAAAAAAGGAACCCTGTCTTTTTTACATTATTTGGATACTTGTATTTATGATGGATTATTTAAAGAAGATTATCAATATACCCTTTTAAAAAAATATTACAGCACATTACAAGCCAACCCGGAACAGCGGAGAGATGCGGTATTATGGGCCAAAGCAGACTGCTTGTTCAGCAATTCTTTTTTTCATGTTTTGCAGGATATTCGCCAGGGCCGGTTACAAAAAGACAGTGCCGGATTACAATATGACAGCACCAAACAAAAAGATTTTTTTATACCTGCTTTACATTCATTCTTACAAGATAATTCGCTTAACCCGCTGCTGGCCCAATGGCAGCCAAAGCATAAAGATTATATTTTATTAAAAAGAAATTTGCATGCATTTGCTGACAGTATGGATCTTCATGAATACACTTATTTGCCCTATCCTTCTAAAGATTCAAGTGCATTTGTAAAATTGCTTAAAAAACGAATGGCAGAAAGCGGTGTATCCTTACAACAGACCCACCCCGATAGTGTGCAATTGCGTTTAATGATTGCCCAGTGCCAGCAAAAACTGGGAATGAAAGCAGATGGTAAATTGTCATCAGCTTTTATCAAAAAATTAAATGAGAATGACCATGAAAAATTAATTCGCATTGCTATAAACTTAGACCGGTATAAATATTTGCCTGCCACGCTTCCGGAAAAATATATTTGGGTAAATATCCCTTCTTACCAGTTACAACTCATGAGTAATGATTCAGTAAAATTAGTTTCTAAAGTAATTGTAGGAAAACCGGGAACCCCAACGCCTGAATTGACCGGGAAAATAAATAACCTGGTAACCTATCCCACCTGGACGGTACCGGTAAGTATCATAAAAAAAGACCTGCTGCCCGGCCTAAAAAGAAACCCGGGTTACCTGGCTAAAAAAGGATTGGCCTTGTACACATATGCAGGGGAACCCGTAGATCCCTATACTATTGAGTGGAATAAGTATAACAAAGGAATTCCTTTTAAAGTACAACAAGGGAGTGGGGATGCCAATGCCCTGGGCGTAATAAAATTTAATTTTAATAACCCCTACGATGTTTACTTGCACGATACCAATCAGCGGTATTTATTTAAAAGATCAGACAGAAGCCTGAGCCATGGATGCGTGAGAGTAGAATCCTGGAAAGAGTTAGCTTTTTATATAGCCCGAAATGATAGTATGCAATATCAAAAAAATGATACCCTGCGATATACCACAGATTCCATCAGCAACTGGATAAATCGTAAAGAAATGCATAAAATTTATATAAAAAACGGCTTTCCCGTATATATAAGGTACTTTACCTGCATGCCAAATGATAAAAAAATCGTTTTTTTTGACGATATTTATAATAATGACAAAGCGTTAAGAAACCATTTTTTCACAAAAAAATGATTTATTCACTTTAATTTAATAAATGACAGGATATCGTATTTTCTTTATTTTACTTTTTTTAGGATTCTCCATTCACAGCCAGGCGCAAACAGGTAAAACAAAAATGGCCAAATCTAAGACCAGCATCTTATATGGCCAGGCTAGTTTTTATGCCAATAAATTCCATGGCAGGCGTACTGCCAATGGTGAAATATTTGACCAGAAAAAACTTACAGCGGCATGTAATTCTTTGCCCCTGGGTACCTGGATAAAAGTAACCAATCTTAGAAACAAGAAAGTGGTTTATGTGAAAGTAAATGACCGGTTACACCCCAAAACCCATAGATTACTAGATCTTACCCGTGCTGCAGCCCAAAAACTGGGCTATATCAAATCGGGGTTAACCCGGGTAAAAATTGAAGTATTGGGAAAAACGAAGCCTGCACATACAGGTTAACCCGGAAAAGGATACACGGAATTTAAAAATCAGGCTAACTAAAACAGATATATTTTTCCTCATTTCAAACTAAGCCGTTATTTTTGCTACGTTTACTGTAAACTAATTATTTATGAAAAAGTGTATTTTACTGCTTTTGGCTTTTGGCATATTCAATAGTGCATTTAGCCAAACCGATAATAAAAAACCCGGAACCATTGGAATTCATTTTGTTTTAAATGATTTTCAAACTGCTGCCGACATCCGGTCCAGCAGCATTACCAATGTTATTAATGACAAACAATGGTTTAAAACTTCCCGTATGGCTCCCGGTATTGCAGTGAGTTATATGAAAGGGATGATGCAAAATCTTGACCTGGCTGCCACTTTATCGGGTAGTTTTGTAAAATACCCTTATCCCGACAGGCCAAAATCTACCAGCGACGAAGTGCTTTTTGAAGCTGCAGCAACTGCAAACCTGAAATTGCTTTCGGATAAATACCTGTTAAATCCTTTTTTAACCGGTGGTGTAGGTGCATCTAAATATAGTGTGCATTTTGGTGCATTTACTTTATTAGGTGTAGGGTTACAAATAAAACCTGCCGATAATTTCTTTATTTTCCTAAATTCTCAATACCGCATGCCGGCTAGTAGCGATGTGGCTTATCATTTTTATAATAGTTTTGGCGTGGCTAAATCATTTCCTAAAGCCAAGCCGGTGGTTGTAGAAGCGCCCGTGGTTCCCGTTGTTTCCGATCGGGATGGCGATGCTGTTCCTGATGCAGATGATAAATGCCCCGATACGCCGGGATTGGCATCTTTACAAGGTTGCCCCGATCGGGATGGTGATGGTATTGCTGATGCTGATGATAAATGCCCCGATGAAGCCGGCCTTGCTAAATATGGCGGCTGCCCTATTCCTGATACAGATGGGGATGGTATAAACGATGAAATGGATAAATGCCCTACTGTAAAAGGGGTTGCCCGTTACCAGGGTTGCCCGGTACCCGATACCGATGGAGATGGCGTAAATGATGAAGAAGATAAATGCCCCACTCGTCCCGGCCCGGCAAGCAACCAGGGTTGCCCGGTAATTGCAAAAGAAGTGATTGAAAAAGTGAACATGGCAGCTAAAAATGTATTCTTCTCTACCGGTAGTTATAAATTACTTCCAAAATCTTACAAATCATTAAATGATGTAGTAAGCATTTTAAAAGCAGATGAAAGCCTGATGATTGATATTGATGGCTATACTGATTCACAAGGAAGTGATGAACTGAACCAAACTTTATCTGAAAACAGGGCAAAATCTGTAAAAGATTATTTGGTAAGCAAAGGCATTGATGAAAGCAGGCTAAAATCTACAGGGTATGGCGAAACCAACCCCATTGCAGATAATAAAACAGCTGCAGGCCGTGCTAAAAACCGCAGAACAGAAATGACAATTCGTAATTACTAAACGTAATCATACATACTTATTATGCCCGGTATTATTGCCGGGCATTTTTAATTTGGGGCATGGAGCATGAGAGGATGAATGTGCAGGATACGCATAGGGTCATTATGCATCATAATTAAACAGTATGGGGGAGGGGGGCATAAAAAAACCTGCAGAATATGCAGGCTTTGCGTTGGGTTACTAGGATTCGAACCTAGACAAACAGAATCAAAATCTGTTGTGCTACCATTACACCATAACCCATTATAAAATCCCGTTACGGTTAAGGGAGTGCAAAAATAGGGGTTCGTAATAAAATATCAAAATTGAACTTTTAAAAGTGAAAAATATATTTTAAACTCATATTTCCCCCGGGGGGGCAATTAAATATTATACCAATTCTTTGTCTTCCCTGTTTTTAAGTTCTTTTATTTTATCTAAAGCGCCCGTTACTACATCGCACATCATCGTGTATAAAGCGCCTTGTTGCGGGTTTGCATAAATGTATTCTAAAGCTTCGGTTTCATTCGCAATGATGGTAATGGGCATACCCGGGTTTTCAGAAATGATTCCTTCTTTTAGCAGGTCAATAATTTCTTCGGCACTGCGGCCTCTTAAATTTTTATCGCAACGGATAATAATCTCATCAAAATTTTTTGCAGAGATGATGCCGAGTTCCCGGATGTCTTCATCCCGCCTGTCCCCGGTACCGCTTATAATTCCAATCTTTTTCGGATAATCTAATTTGTTTACAAAATCGCAAAGCAGGTTTAAGCCATGTGGGTTATGTGCAAAATCTGCCAGGATAGTAAAAGTTTTAAAATGAAAAAAGTTTAACCTGCCGGGGGTAAGTGTGGCAGAGGGTAAAAATGACATGAGGGCACTGCGAATATCTTCAATAGTAATATCCCGGTATAAATAGGCTGCCATTACAGCGGGCAGGCAATTATTTACATTATGCACTGCCTTGCCTTCGTAGGTTACCGGTATATCTTTCACGTGCATTACCCTTATTTTCCAGGTGCCTTTTAAAATACTGATATAGCCATTTTCATATACCGTAGAGAGGCCCCCTTCTTTTGCATGTTTTAAAATGTAAGGGTTCTTTTCATCCATACTGAATAAAGCAATATTGCATTTTAGTGATTCCCGCATCGCATATACCAGTTCATCATCTGCATTTAATACAGCATACCCATGGGGAAATACAGTTTCAGGAACTACTGCTTTTACTTTAGCCATTTGCTCCAGGGTGTTTATGCCGGCTAAGCCCATATGATCGGCAGCCACATTGGTAACAATCGCTACTTCGCAATTTTGAAAGGCAAGCCCATTTTTAAGAATGCCACCTCTTGCACATTCCAGCACTGCAAAATCTACTGTGGGGTCTTTTAAAACAAACTGCGAACTGATGGGGCCTGTACAATCCCCTTTCATCATTAATTGGTTCTGGATATACACCCCATCGCTGGTTGTATAGCCCACTTTTTTACCGGCTGTTTTTGCAATATGAGCGGTAATACGTGTAGTGGTTGTTTTTCCATTGGTTCCTGTAATTGCAATTATGGGAATTCTGCCGGCTGATCCACGGGGGAAGAGCATGTCTACAACCGGTTCGGCTACATTCCGGGGCAGGCCTTCGGATGGATCAATATGCATCCTGAAACCGGGCGCCGCATTTACTTCTAAGATGGCGCCTCCATTTTCATTTACGGGTGTACGTAAATCGGTTGCCATAATATCAATACCACATATATCCAGGCCCACTATTCTTGCAATACGTTCGCACATAAAAATATTGGTAGGATGAACTTCTTCTGTTACATCGGTAGAAGTGCCTCCGGTGCTAAGGTTTGCTGTTGGCTTTACCAATACAAATTCTCCTTTGGCAGGAACGGTATCTAAAGTATATCCTTTTTCATCTAAAATTTTTTGTGTAAACTGGTCTACGGTAATTTGGGTTAATACATTTTCATGGCCATAACCCCTTCGGGGATCCTGGTTTGTAATATCAATAAGTTCCTGGATGGTATGTTTACCGTCTCCCGTTACCGAAGCGGGTGTGCGTAAAGCGGCACATATAAATTTATAATTAATTACAAGGCACCTGAAATCGAAACCGGTAATAAATCTTTCTACAATTACACTTCGGCTATAGGCTTTAGCGGCATCAAAGGCGATGAGCGCTTGTTCCCAGGTAGTGATATTGGTTGTATTTCCTTTACCATGATTTCCGTCAATTGGTTTTATCACCAATGGGTAACCATATTTTTCAACTACAGCCTGCAATCCATCAACTGTTCTTACTACCATTCCCCTGGGAACCGGAATTTCTGCTGCCTCTAAAAGGTTCTTGGTTTCTTCCTTATCACAAGCAATATCTACAGCTATATTACTGGTGGTGCTGGCAATGGTTGCCCTTATCCTTTTTTGGTGTACGCCATAACCTAATTGCACCAGTGAGTGTTTATTTAACCGGATATAGGGGATGCCTCTTTTTCCGGCTTCTTCTACAATACAGCCGGTGCTGGGGCCGAGCCGGGTATCTTCTCTTATTTCACGCAGGCGCATGATGTCATCTTCTAAATTATAGGCTTCTCCTTTTATTAATGCTTCTGCAATTCTAAAAGATGCTTTTGCTGCATATACGCCGGCATCTTCTTCTAAATAACTAAAGCATACATAATATTCACCTTCTTCACCGGTACCTCTTGTTCTTCCAAAACCCGTATCCATACCGGCCAGGGTTTGTATTTCCAGTGCAATATGTTCAATCACATGCCCCATCCAGGTACCTTCATCTACCCGCATAAAAAAACCACCGGCTACTGCTTCGCTGCAACGATGTTCATATAAACTGGGCATTAATTTTTCAAGCCTTTCTTTAAATCCCGGAATTTTATTGGTAGGCATTTGCTCCATTTCCTCCAGGTCTATTTTCATTTGTATCAATTTACCCCTTCGTACGCTCCAAAAATTAGGGCCTCTTAAAATCTTAATTTCTATAATTTTCATTCATTCAGTTTTGGTAAAAATTCAAACAAGTAAATTAGTGAAATCTTACTGTATTGCAAAAATCAATATAAGCGATCAGGCATTTTAGTTAAATCAGCAGTACCGTTTATAGCCTGCAAGTATGGGGATCTCAATCATGAAGAATAAAGGTATCAACACCCTCTTAATAATTAATGGGTGGCCATGCTGTACGATTTCCATTAAATTTGCGTTTATCTAAAAAGAAGCGTTATTATGATTAAAGGAAAATTGATTGCGATTGGCGGGGCAGAAGATAAAGGTACCGACCTGGAATTGGGCCAAATACAAAGAAATAACCTTAATTTTTTTGAATTGGGTATTTTAAGACGTATTGTGGAAGAAGCAGGAGGCACAGATTGCAGAATTGAAGTGATTACTACCGCAAGCACCATACCCTTAGAAGTGGGACAAAATTATTTAAAAGCATTTGGTAAAATTGGGTGTACCAATATTGGCCTGATGGATATCAGGAACCGGAAAGATACCACAGACCCTGGATTCCTGGAGCGTATAAAAAAATGTGATGCCGTGATGTTTAGCGGGGGAAATCAACTTCGGCTAAGTGTTACGGATGGGGGAACAGAATTTTTATCTATCCTTAAAAAAAGATATACTGAAGAAGAAGGATTTATAATTGCAGGAACCTCTGCAGGAGCCATGGCAATGAGCCATACCATGATTTATGAAGGCAATGCTAGCAAGGCCCATTTAAAAGGAGAAGTAAAAATTACTACCGGGCTGGGATTTATAAATACACTTATTATTGATTCTCATTTTGAAAAAAGGGGAAGGTTTGGCCGCCTGGTGCAGGCCGTAGTTTGTAACCCCGGCAGCATTGGTATAGGATTGGGTGAAGATACCGGCATGATCATTACAAAAGGCAATAAGATGGAAGCGATTGGCAGTGGATGTGTAACGATCGTAGATGGTCACAATATTGGATTTACCAATATTGCCGATGTACCCGAAGGGAACCCTTTTTGTATTGAAAATATTAAAGTACATATTTTAGAACACGGGAATGCGTTTCTTATCAATGAAAAACAATTTATTGCCGAAATACATGAAGGGGCTTTATCCGGCAAGCAGGTGGCAGTAGATTAAGGATGGTTTGTAGAGTTAGTTTTTTAAAAACCTTTCGTAAATTATTTTATCTAATGCTTCCCTGTGTGCAGGGTGGGCGATACTTTGCAGGGCCCTGGCACGCTGCAGTAAATTCTGGCCAAATAAATTCACTTTTCCGTATTCAGTTACAACCCAATGTATATGGCCTCTTGTGGTTACTACACCGGCTCCTTGTTTTAAATACGGTACAATACGGGAAATGCCTTTTGATGTAGTAGAAGGTAAAGCAATAATAGGTTTACCCCCGGCAGATAAGGATGCACCCCTGATGAAATCCATTTGCCCGCCAATTCCGGAATATTGGTAGGTACCCAAAGAATCGGCACATACCTGGCCTGTAATATCAATTTCTATGGCACTGTTTATGGCAATTACTTTTGGATTTTTTCGAATGATGGCAGTATCATTTACATAACTTATATCCAGCACCCTGATGGCCGGGTTATCATGTACAAAATCATATATTTTTTTTGTACCTGCTATAAAACTCGTAACAGACCGGCCAGGGTTGTTTGATTTGCGGCTATTGTTTATGGTGCCGTTTTGTATTAAAGGAATTACGCCATCCGAAAACATCTCGGTATGGAGGCCAAGATCCTTATGATTTTTCAGGTTTTGTAATACCTGGTCCGGTATGCTTCCTATACCGAGTTGCAGCGTGCTGCCATCTTCAATCAGGGAAGCTACATGTTCCCCTATTTTCTCTACTATTTCATTTTTCTTAGATGCATAATCCACTTCGGGCAAGGGGTGATCTATCCATACCATGCTGTCTATTTTACTGTAATGTAAAAATCCGTCACCATGGGTTCGGGGCATTTGTGGGTTTACCATGGCAATTATGTGTTTGGCGGTATCTACTGCTGCCCGGGCAATATCTACCGAGCAACCCAATGAACAATAACCATGTGCATCCGGTTCTGAAACCTGGATGAGCGCCACTTGCAGGGGCAGTATCTTTTCTTTGAACAATTGGGGGATCTGGCTTAAAAAAACAGGAACATAATCTCCCCGCTCACTGTTTACAACCGCTCTTGTATTGGCTGAAACAAATAGGGAGTTCATGAAAAATGATTTACGGTATTGTGGGTCATCAAAATTTAAATCACCCATATTACTGATGCTTACCAACTCCACATCCTGTAAACAGGCATGCCTTTGTTGCATGGCAGTAATAAGAGGAACGGGTGTTGCTGCACTGCCATGTAAAAATACACGGTCACCGGATTTTATAACTTGTACGGCCTCTTCTGCCTGTATGTATTCTATTGTTTTCATGTGATTTTTTTAAACGAAAAAAGTTAGTTAAACAGGTAAGTTGTTTACTCAAAATAAATGCTGCAAAAATAATAAAGAAATGGCTCAGCCGGGGTGAAGACAAGGCTTACCGGGATTTATTTTAATGATCGCCCGATAAAATTTGTTTTTAAGGGTTTAATACTGTTCCTTCTCATTTGGAAAATCTTTATCCTTAATATCTTTTATATAATGTTGCACGGCTTGTGTTATTTGTTCGCCCAGGTTTAAATATTGCCTTAAGAAGCGGGGTTTAAATTCGGTGTTTATACCCAGCATATCGTGCATTACCAATACTTGCCCATCACAAGCGCCACCCGCTCCTATACCAATGGTTGGTATTGCTAAATTGGCTGAAACCGTTTTAGCTAAAGAAGCGGGAATTTTTTCTAACACAATTGCAAAGCATCCACATTCCTGTAACAGCAATGAATCCTTATGTAATTTTTCTGCTTCCGCCTGTTCTTTGGCTCTCACTGTATAGGTGCCGAACTTATAAATGCTTTGGGGTGTAAGGCCCAGGTGTCCCATTACGGGGATCCCGGTATCTACAATTCGCTTTACTCCATCTGCCACTTCAGCCCCTCCTTCCATTTTTACTGCATGAGCGCCGCTTTCTTTCATTATCCTTATTGCAGAATTAAGAGCTTCTTTACTATTGCCCTGGTAACTGCCAAAAGGTAAATCTACCACTACCAGGCTTTTTTCTACCCCACGTACCACCGATGAGGCATGGTAAATCATTTGGTCGAGTGTAATGGGCAATGTAGTTTCATGGCCGGCCATTACATTACTGGCGCTATCACCTACCAGTATTACATCAATACCGGCTGCATCAAAAATGCGGGCAAAGGAATAATCGTATGCCGTGATCATGGAGATTTTTTCACGGGCTTCTTTCATTTTTAATAAGGTATGGGTAGTAATTCTTTTTACTTCTTTATTTATTGACATAGTTTAAAATTTGTTATTTATGATTTTGGGTAGCCAATGCCTTTACATGCAGTAATAGAATGGCTGCCTGAGGGGGTAAATATATTTTAGTTTTTATTGTGGGCTTTATTAAATATTTATAATTTCATTTTTAATATGGCATGATAACCATCCTTAAGCAATACACTGTTGTTTTTAAAAATCATTTCATCAGCGGCGCATAAATAGATACTTATGACTTTAGTAAAGAACCTGTTTTTCTTTTTACAATAATACCAGTCCTGTTCAATGGCTATTTTTTTAAAATCTTCCTGTTTATAATCCGGGGACAGGGATTTGTTGCCGGTTAACTCACCATATATATTATACACCGGTACGTTTATTACTATACTGCTTTTAAAACCATTGCCTTCTGTATTTACCAGGGCTCTGCTGCTGTCTTTTGCAAAAAATACCTTTTCGCTTTTCAGCCATACCGGCCACAAAGTGCCAATTAAACCCTGGCCGTATAATTCTTTTAATTTATTATCTGCCGTAAGGGAGTCTAAATTAAAATATTGGAAAGACCGGCATAAGAAATCTTTTTTACGAAAATCTTTCTTCCTGCTTTTGGTATTCACAGCGGTAGTAAATATTCTTGCTTCCCCTAAAAAATTACCGGCAGGGGTAACGATAGGATAGCGCACACTCACCCAGGGAATATAGCTGTATAGTTTATCTTTTTGAATATAGAATATTTCATCTGCTGACAAGTTTGCATCTTTACGATTGGCTTCCTGGCTTACATCAATATTGTGTATGGCTTTAATTTGTGCTTTGTCAACCGGTGTTAATTCCAATGCATCGGGCCACCGGTATTGAACCGGTTTATAAGCCTTCAGTGTGCCTTTTATAAACTGGTCCAGTAAATAATTTTTCACATCGCCACAACCTGGTTTTATGTAAGCAGGGAAAAGCCCGGCCCACTGGATTTTTGAATTATTAATAAATGCATCATACCGGGTGGGCCCATTTTGTATTTGTGCTATTACAAAATGGCAAAAGAAAATTGAAGCAAATAAAAGGAACCTGGATTTCATGATTTGTTTTTTATTTCGGCCCATAGATGTTGTATTAAACCATCTGCAAGGCCAATGCGTGGAACAAAAATCTCGTTGGCATTAGCACATCGCATTACTTGTATATAAATTTGAAGTGCAGGTACAATCACATCTGCCCGGTCTCTTCGTAAATTATATTTTTCCATACGGGCTTCTATTGAATTTGCAGCCAGTTCTTTGTAATAATCTTTTAGTAAATCCAGGCTTAAAGATTTTCCATCTTTCTTTTTGCTGAGTGAGAATACCTTATTGATATTGCCGCCACTCCCTATGGCAATTACTTCCTTATGCCCCTTGGTTACCGCTTTTATTGTATTTTTCAATACATCCCAGTCAGATTCGGTAAGCTGCCCTTTTAGCAAGCGAATGGTGCCGATGTTGAATGATTTATTAAATATGAGTAAACCGTTACTAAAGAAAGAAATCTCGGTACTTCCGCCACCCACATCAATATACATATAACTATGATCAGCATTCATGTTTTCGGCTACATGATTTTCAAAAACAAAATTGGCTTCCATATCACCACTGATGATCTCGATTTGTATGCCTGTGTGTTCATAAATTTTTTCTATTACACTTCTGCCGTTAATCGCATCCCTCATAGCACTGGTAGCACAAGCTTTTATTTTTTGTACAGCATAAGCACGGGTAAGATATTTAAAAGATATCATACTGTTCAAAAACATATTGAACTTGTCTTCTGAAATGGCTTTGTTTTCAAATACATCGAATCCGAGCCTGAGGGGTACCCTTACCAAATTAAGTTTATTGAAACTTAGTTTACCTCCCGGTGTTTCCGTTACTTCCTTTATCAGGAGCCTTGCTGCATTACTTCCTATATCTATGGCTGCTAAAATCAAATTGGGTGGTTTGCTTCAAATTTCGGATAAAATTGAGGAAAGAAGCATAAATAAAAAAGAAAATAAAACGGGCAATTAAAAATTGGCGGGAAGTGTACATGGGATTAACCAGGCAGTGTTATTTATTTTTTAATTTTTCTATGATTACCGAGGTAGATATTCCATCCACTATATTGGCTAAGTGAACATGCCCTCCTGCAGCGATTACTTCTGTGGCTCCCGCAATTTTATCAATCGTATAATCTCCTCCTTTCACCAATACATCGGGTAAAATAGAAACGATCAGGTCCCGGGGTGTATCGGTTTCAAAAAGTACAACAGCATCTGTCATGAGCAGGCTGGCCAGTATTAATGCTCTTTCCTGTTCACCTAAAACGGGCCTGTTATCTCCTTTTAGTCTTTTTACAGACGCATCGGCATTTACACCCACAATAAGTATGTCGCCCAATGAAGCGGCTTCGCATAATGAAGCAATATGGCCCTGGTGCAATAAATCAAATACACCATTTGTAAATACAATTTTTTTATTGTGCAGCCGCCATCTTTTTAATTCCTGTTGCAGTTGAGTTTCGTTCAATATTTTATTGGGTATCGCTTGTGTATGCTTCATCTTTGCTTTTATTTTTATAAAACAGGTATACCATACTCATTACCCCCACCATTAATATAATACTGGTAGTAACGCCCCACATCAACCAGCCAAATGCTTTACCGGTGGGGGCCGATATATGATAAATTAAAAGTGTTTGCATTACAAACATAGGGAAAGACCCCAACCCGCCGGGGGTTGCAATCATAGAAAGCGTGGCCAGTGATAAAATGGCACAGGCTGCTTTAATGCCCAGGTGGGCAGTACCCTCAATCACCTGGAAGCCAATATAAATTTGTAATAAATACATACTCCATATAAAAATCGTATGGAATATAAATAATTTCCGGTGTTTTAATTTTTTGATACTGACAAAACCGGTTAACATGCCCTTTAAAAAATGGCTTGCTTTGATGATGATGGGATGTTGCGGGTATTTCCTGGCCAGGATTATGACAATTATAATAAAAAGCAAAAGTAATCCTGTTATTAATTGAATGCTGGTGGAAAGGTTACCGGAATGGGTAAAGGAGTGGAGCGCTTTTTTAAAATATCCTCCCACAAGATCAATTTGAATGAGCACAGAAAATAATATAAACAGAATATAACAAAACATATCGAAAATGCGCTCAATAATTACAGTACCTAAAACTTTATCTACTTCCAGTTTTTCTTTTTTTGATAGTACGGTACATTTTACAATCTCACCCAGGCGGGGAATAAAACTATTTATAAGGTAACCCAGCATGACACTGGCAAAAACAATTCGGGTAGCAGGCGTAAAGCCCAGGGGTTCCATCAGTAATTTCCATCTTAAGCTTCGGCTTAAATGGCTTAGTATAGCCATGATGAATACAGGAATCAGCAGGTAGTAGTTGGCGCTCCTGAGTGCCAAACGAAATTCAGCAGTCTCTTCCGGGCTCATGGAACTTAATTGCCACCATACCAGAAAAATGCCCGCCAGGGTAAACACACCATATTTTAAAAATGTAATTATTTTCTTTCGCATTTTGTAATACAAGATTGCCGAAGAAAAAAAGATTAAAATCCTTAATTTTTATACTACCCGGTAGCTATTCATTTAATAGCATATTATCAATTAACCTCACTTCTCCCAGGTAAGCGGCTACCAGCGCTACTAATTTTTTTTTACCATCCCACACATCTATACTTTCAAGCGTATCAGCATCTGCAATTTCCACATAATCTACCATAAATCCATGTTTGGTTAATTGGTGCTGCATGGCCATTTTTAATTCTTTTAGGGAGCCCGCTTTTATTTCCTGCTTTATTGTTAGCAGGCATTCACTTATTTCTTCGGCTTTCTTTTTTTCAGGATCAGTTAAACGCATATTGCGGCTGCTTAATGCCAATTTATTATTTTCTCTTATTGTAGGAACCGTAATTACCCGGGTGGGGTATGATTTAAGTTCTATTAATTTTTTTATCACCATGCATTGCTGGTAATCTTTTTGGCCCAGGAATAAATGATTCGGTGCTATTATTTGTAATAGCCGGTCCACTACCTGGCATACACCCTGGAAATGCCCCGGCCGGAATTCTCCTTCTAAAATAGTTTCTAAAATGCCCAGTTCATAATGTGGCGCTATATAGCCTGCGGGGTATATTTCTACAATACCCGGAATAAATAAAATATCGCAACCAGCAGCTTCCAGCATTTGAATATCCCGGGTAAGGGTAATGGGATATTTTTCAAAATCCTGCTTATTATTAAATTGGGTTGGGTTAACAAAAATGCTGCATACACAAATATCATTTTTGGTTTTACAGGCATCTATAAGAGCCATATGCCCGGGGTGTAATGCACCCATAGTAGGTACAAAACCAATTGATTGTGATTTTATTTGTATGCTGCCTAATATATTTCTGATGTCAATCAGCCGCTTACTAATAATCATTTTAATGTATATAATTGTTATACTAAGTAAAAAATGGCAGTCTCTTTAAAAAAACGTAATTTTGCAGCCAATTTCAAGGAATAGGCTTATATAGCCCTCTAACTTAGCACAATATGTCAACAAAGAAACGGATTTTATTTATTGCAAACGAAATGTCGCCCTATTTGGAACTTACTGAATTTGCAGAAGTAGTGAACAAATTGGCAATCATGTCCAATGACAATAATATTGAAGTTCGATGTATTATGCCTCGTTTTGGTGTTATTAATGAACGCCGGCATCGCTTACATGAAGTGGTTCGTTTATCGGGTATTAATGTGATGATTGATGGAGATGATTATCCCCTCGTAATAAAGGTTGCCTCCTTACCCAATGCCCGCCTGCAGATATACTTTTTAGATAACGAAGATTTTTTTAAGCGCAAATCAATTTTTACAGATGAAAATGAAAATTGGTTTGATGACAATGGATTGCGGACTGTATTATTTTGTAAGGGCGCTTTGGAAACTGTAAAGAAATTTGGCTGGCCGCCAGATATTATTCATTGCAGTGGATGGATGACCGGCCTGATACCGCTATATATTAAAACAGCGTATAAAAAAGAACCTGTTTTCAACCATAGTAAAGTAGTTTTTACCATTGGTGAAAATACGTTTAAAGAAAAATTAGAATCTGATTTTGCAAAACTGGCAACCATTAGCGATTCCATAGGTACTAAGGAACAATCGCTTTTTAAAGAAGGGTCCAATACAGCATTATTCAGAACTGGCGCCTCTTATGCCGATGCTATTACTTTTGGCGCTGCCAAAACGGATAAGAAATTAACCGAAGAGTTTTCAAAAGTAAAAGGGAAAAAAGTTTTGAAATTTAATCCTGAATCTGATTTAACAGACTATTTACAATTATATAACGACCTTGCTAAATAGTTAACTGCAACCTGATTATCTTAAATATTTATTTGTGCGCAAAAATGTTTTCCCTGTAATTTTTACCGGAATTGTAGCCGCCTCATTCATTTTTTGGGGCTGTACAAAATTAGATACTACAAACCTGGGTATTGACCTGATACCCGCCGTAGATAATGTTCACACCTTTCGGGACACCTTTCAAATTGAAACCACCCAGGGCTTTTTTAATGATACCAGCCAGGTAAATCTTTCGGGTAATTTTCTTTTAGGAAGAATTAATAATGACCCTTTATTTGGCACCACCCAGGCCGATTTGTTTTTACAATTTAAGCCTCCTTTTTATCCTTATTATTATGGCAACCAGGGAGATACCCTGGTAGGGATTGATTCTGTTGTTTTAGCCTTAAAATACAGTGGTTCCTGGGGCGATACTACGGTGGCACAGCAATTGGAAGTGAGCCGGATTGTAGACCGGGAATTCTCTGATTCTTCATTCAAGTATCACAATATTAATTATAGCCCCATGCTGGGCCTGCCCGTTTCTTCCATTGAGAATATTGATATCAGGACTTTGGGCAATAAAGTATATTTTGCGCATGGTAAAGATTCCAGTACGAACCAGATCAGAATTCATTTAGATCCCATTTATGCCAATGAGTGGTACCTGTATGATTCCAGTCAAACCGGTAATTACAATGCCTTTAGAAGCGATTCCTTATTCAGGAAATTAATAAATGGATTGGCCGTAAAATCGGTTGGTTCCGGCAATGCATTAATGTATTTGGTTTTAGACGATCCGGGTACCCGGCTTGAAATACATTTACGGAAAAGATATAATGGAAGAATGGATACTTCTTATGTAAGCCTGGGAATACAAACGGTTACTTATTCCGATCTGTTTCAATCGGCCGTAGCCAATCATGTACAAAGAAACAGAGCCGGTACGCCAAGTGTGAACCCGGGGCCCGATGAATTGTATTTACAAACAAGTCCGGGCTCTTATGTAAACTTACATTTCCCGGCATTGCACCCCGATAGTATCAGCAACCGGGTAATAAACCGGGCTGAAATTGTAGTGGAACAGATACCTGATAATGTATATTACGATTCTATTTTTTCTGTGCCACATGCCTTGTATGTTGATTTGGCAGATACTGCCGCCGGGAAATGGAAACCTATTTATTTCGATTTAAACCCTATGGCATATTACGACCCGGATAATGCAAGTTTTTATTTTCCTTCTACTATGGATTATAATAGTTTTGGCGCTTTTCCTAAACATAAAACAGGGCCCGGGGGCGTTGGTATTTATTATTATACTTTAAATGTAACCCGGCAGTTGCAAGATATGGTAACCCGGAGGCATATAAATTATGATATGCGTTTATTCGCCCCTTATACTTTAGTATATCCGCAATATTCCAAAACCATTTTACCCTATGCGAACCCCTTGGCTTTGGGCAGAATAAAAATTGGAAGCGGTACGAACCCGCAATACCGCATGAAACTAATAATGACCTGGACGAAAATATAATTTTCTTAAGCCCTCACAATATTGTGGGGGCTTTGTTGTTTTATGTCCATACCCTTATCTTTGCATCCTTAAAAAAATATATATTTATGCCTTATTTATTTACCTCCGAATCTGTAAGTGAGGGACATCCTGATAAAGTTGCTGACCAGATCAGTGATGCTTTAATTGATCATTTCCTGGCCTTTGATCCGCAAAGTAAAGTAGCTTGCGAAACACTGGTAACTACAGGCCAGGTGATACTGGCCGGTGAAGTAAAAAGTAAAGCATACCTGGATGTTCAGGAAATAGCAAGAGCTGTTATTCGTAAAATTGGATATACCAAAAGTGAATATATGTTTGAAGCTAACTCCTGCGGTATTTTATCTGCTATACATGAGCAATCATCTGATATTAACCAGGGCGTAGATAAAAAGAAAAAAGAAGAACAAGGCGCCGGTGACCAGGGTATGATGTTTGGCTATGCAACCAATGAAACCGAAAATTATATGCCCCTGGCTTTAGACCTTGCCCATTTTATATTAATTGAAATGGCGGCTTTACGCAGGGAAAATAAACAAATAAAATATTTACGCCCCGATGCCAAAAGCCAGGTTACCCTGGAATATAATGATCAAAACCAACCGGTGCGTATTGATGCCATCGTTGTTTCTACCCAGCATGATGATTTTGGAACAGATGAAACCATGCTGGCAAAAATTAAAAAAGATATTATCAATATTGTAATACCCCGGGTAAAAGCAAAATACCCTAAATACAATCATTTATTTAATAATAAAATTACCTATCACATAAACCCTACCGGCAAGTTTGTAATTGGCGGGCCACATGGCGATACCGGCTTAACCGGTCGTAAAATTATTGTAGATACTTATGGCGGCAAAGGCGCACATGGCGGCGGCGCTTTTAGTGGTAAAGACCCCAGCAAGGTAGATCGCAGCGCCGCATATGCTACCCGCCATATCGCTAAAAACTTAGTGGCTGCCGGCCTTTGCGACGAAGTATTGGTACAGGTATCTTATGCCATTGGCGTGGCACAACCTACCAGTATAAATGTGAACACCTATGGTACTGCCAGGGTAAAACTTACAGATGGCCAAATTGCAAAAAAGATCATGGGAATGAAATGTTTTGATATGCGCCCATTCTTTATTGAGCAACGGTTAAAACTACGGAACCCCATGTATAGCGAAACCGCAGCTTATGGGCATATGGGCCGTAAAAATGAAACTGTTGATAAAACATTTGTTTCTCCGGATGGTAAAACGATTAAGAAAAAAGTTGAACTCTTTACCTGGGAAAAGCTGGATGCCGTGAAAGACGTAAAAAAAGAATTTGGATTAAAATAAGGCCGGCTTTACAATATATTTGCCCAACATCGGTTGGGCTTTTTTGTGGCATGCATTTAATAGAGCATTCATTAAAGGCACATAAAAAAAAGGGTCCCTCCGTAGAAACGGAGCGACCTTTTCGATTGCTTGCCATATGAAAAAAACTAAACAGCAAAATGCTGTAAAAAATATTTATCTTGCTTTTAGGTTATTAAAACCTGGCCTTTCCGATTGCTTTCCCTTTTCGATTGCCCGCTAATATGAAACCTGTATTGTAAAACAATAAGCAAATGTACCTGGATGAAGGCATTTGTAAATACCAGATTATGAGCCAATATATGATGCTAAAACAATGCCTGTACCCTTATAATGCAGTATAGATAAGAATTGTAGCCTATCTCTTTTATTATGCCCAACCGATCTGCCGACATATTATTTCAACTTGTACATTCCCTGGAAAAGGCGGAAAAAAGGAATTTTAAACTTTATATAAAAAGAAATTCGGGGAACGCCGATCTAAAAATTATTGAACTCTTTGATGCCTTAGATAAATTGGAAGAGTATGATGAGAAGCTGCTCTTTAAAAAACTACGTTCTATAAAAAAACCGCAGTTGGCCAATGTAAAAAGTCATTTATATAAACAATTGCTGGCCAGCCTTAGGCTCATAAAAATTGCAGACAGTATAGATTTACAGCTACACGAACAGTTAGATTATGCAAAAATATTGTATAACAAAGGGCTCTACTACCAAAGCCTTAAAATATTAGAGAAAGCAAAGGAACTGGCCATTGCTAACAACCAGGACAGCCTGTTAATACCAGTTATTTCACTCGAAAAAAAAATAGAAACCCTGCATATAACCCGAAGTATGGAAAACCGGGCAGAACAATTGAGTAGCGAAGCAGAAGAAATTTATAGAAAACGCAGGAATATTACACGGCTTTCGAACCTGGCTCTTAAAATGTATAGCTGGTATATTAAGTATGGCCATGCCAGGAATGAAAAAGAGGGCGCCGCTGTAAAACATTTTTTTACCACCAGCCTGCCAGCCGGGGCACAAAATTTTACAGGTTTTTACGAAAGATTGTACCTGTACCAAAGCTATTGCTGGCTTGCATTTATCCGGCAGGATTTTTTACAGTATTACCGATATACCCAAAAATGGGTAAACCTGTTTACGGATCAACCCTTTATGATTGGGATAGAAACCGGCCACTATATTAAAGGCATGCATAACCTGATGAATGCCCATTTTGATTTACACAATTATCAAAAATTTGATGAAACTTTACAGGAATTTATTCTCTTTTCAAAATCTAAAATTGCACAGCAGCATGATAACAACCGGGTACAAACTTTTATATACCTGGTAAGTGCAAAAATTAATAAACATATCAGTACCGGTACTTTTAAAAAGGGGTTGGAACTGGTACCCGATACAGAAAAAAAACTCGCCCAATATTCTTTATACTTAGATAGGCACCGTATCCTGGTGCTTAATTATAAAATAGCAACCTTGTATTTTGGAGCGGGAGATTATAGTACTTGTATTGATTACTTACATCGAATCATTAATGGGGTAGATGATTTAAGGAGCGACTTGCAATGTTATTCCCGTTTATTACATTTAATTGCTCATTATGAATTAGGGAATACCATGATTATAGAATCGTTGGTAAAATCGGTTTACCGCTACATGGCCAAAATGGATAATTTATCTATGATAGAAACCGAAGTATTGAAGTTTTTAGAAAGATCTTTCTTTATACCGGTAAATAAAATGCAACCCCAGCTTACCCTTTTTTTGAAAAAAATAAAACACTATGAATTTAACCGTTTTGAAACCCGGGCATTTGCTTACCTGGATATTGTTTCATGGCTGGAAAGTAAAGTAAACAATGAACCTCTTCAAAAAGTAATACATGATAAGTATTTAAAAAGTTCACGCCGTTAATCAGGCAGTAAGTAAACTGCATCCTCGTAAATCGGTAACATCTAACCTGCCTGTAATTTCAAAATGATTCGTGTTTGTAATATGCCCTACATCATCGGTAGCAATAAATGCACAACTATATATATTCGCCAGGTCAATGATATTAATAACCCCGCTTGTGCCCGGTACCGTTGAAACGGCGTAAGGGTCATCTTCTGCCCGTATTAAAACCTGCATCCAGGGCGGGCAACTAAATTGGCCATCTTTGCGTGCATAAGCCTGCGACAAAAGTTCTGTCATTCCATATTCTGAAGCAATTTCTTTCAGATGAAATTTTTCTTTTAAAATTGTATGCACTTCCGATCTGGTAATTTCCTTTTTTCTTCCCTTCATGCCGCCGGTTTCTATTACCTGGCAGTATTGTAAGGGCATGGGGAATTTATCTGCAAAATCAAGCAAGGCATAGGTTACGCCAAATAAGATTGTTTTAATTTTATTTTTTTCATTTTCAATTAAGGTTTTAGCCAGGGCTTCCCATTCATGTAAATAAAAGCCACTGTTGGGGTGCTTGCTCAGCCGGGTTAGTTCCTGTACCATATATACCAGCGAAGAATTCCCTTTTTCTAAATAATTGGGTAATAGCCCCAGGATGCAATATTGAGCAGGATCGCCAAAGAACCGGGAGAAGGTTTTTAAAAAACTCTCTTTATAAATTTCTTCATTTGTAAGATAGTGCTTGCTGGAGATCATGCCCGTAGTGCCACTGCTTTCAAAAATGAGTTGTACCGGGTGGGCGCCTGAAATAAGGGTATGTGTTTTAAAGAAAACAATCGGCAAATAGGGGATATCCAGGATTGTATGCACATTACCGGGCCCCTTTTTTAGTAAATCGCAATATTCACGGTATAAGGAATTATGTGCATATTGATACCGGAATACTTGAATTGCCAGGGGGTCAAAATTAAAATTCGACGCATGAAATACTTCTTTTATAATATCAATATCCAGTTGGGGCATTTGAAAGCTGCAAATTTCCGTAAAAAATTTCATTCCTTTCAAAAGGATTATTTTATTAAGAGGTTATTTAGAAATCTGTCGTTAAATTTGGCTATGCAAATAATGAATATAAAAAAAGCCTTTCTTTTGGGGGGTACTGTAGTTTTACTTTTCTCTTGTGGTAAGGATAAATTTAATTCTGTTCCCGAAATTAAGTTTACTTCTATTTCGCCCAATGTGATTAGTAATTCCAGTTTTCCCGGCCAAATTGATCTTACTTTTCAATTAAAAGATGCCGAAGGCGATTTTGGTGTGGGAGGAGGACAGGATTCTTCATTTGTATATGTAAAAAACATTACCACATCGCAGGAACTGGATTCATTTAAATTCCCTGTATTAAATGGCATTAGCCGCAAAAACCTGGATGTGGAAGTTACCGCCAATATTTTACGGGACGCCAAACCCAGTAATATTCCTGCGCCTTATACAGATACTTTATATTTTGAGATTTATGTAAAAGACAATGCAGGGCATAAAAGTAATGTAGAGCAGGCGGGCCCTTTATACTATATCCGAAATTAATGCGTTGGTTACAATTCATCTTATCACATTCTATCTTCATTTCTTTTTGTGCAGCAGCATTGTGTATGCAAACCTATATCCTGCTGCATATACCACCCAATATTCATATTATTGGCCTTGTATTTTTTTCTACCCTCTCCGGTTACAATGTGTATTGGTTTTTGAGTAAGTTTTTCTTTAGCACTTCCACTTCAATTTTTAAATTTATTAGCATAGCCAGGTCTTATTTTAGTGTAGCTGTAATAAGCGCCGGGCTTACCTTTTACTTTTTTTTAAAGGTACCCTATAGTTTGCCTTACCTAATTATTTCCATTTTTCTTACCGCTTTATATTCCATGCCTCTATGGCCCATTCGCCGTTTGGCAGGCCTGGCACAAAAAGCCGGGTTTTTAAAAACAACTTTGCTGGCATTTACCTGGGCATATACTACAACCGTATTGCCTGCTATTGAAATTTTGCAGCGTGAAGCTTATGCTATCGCACTATTATTTGCCTCCCGTTTTTTCTTTATGCTCATGTTGTGTGTAATTTTTGATAAACGGGATACCGAAATAGATAAAATTCATTCTTTACGAAGTATGGCTACCGATATTCCTGCCCGCACACTTAGGGCCTTAATGTATGTAACGCTGTTTTGTTATATGATGGCAGGCATTTTTGTGCGAATACATTTTGGAGATACGCCCCAGGTTTTTGCTTTTGCACTAACCGGCGCTGTAGTATGGATCGTTTTTGAAATGTCCTTTAAAAAAAGAGGTTATTTTTTCTATTATTTTGTTGTAGATGGCCTTATGCTCCTCTCATCTGTTTTTACCTGGGGAGCCGATCTGTTAAATTATTAACCGGGAACCAAAGCTTTAGTTACTTTTGCACAAAATATTTTTACTATGGCTAAAGCAGCAAAATCTAAATCTATACTTACTCCTGCTTCCTATCAATTTTTAGAAAAGTATATTAATAATGCCTCTCCCACAGGGTTTGAAACACGGGGGCAAAAATTATGGATGGAACATTTAAAACCCTATACCGATGAATTTTTCACTGACCCCTATGGCACTGCAGTAGCGGTTATCAATCCAGGCCATCCCTTTAAAGTGGTTATTGAAGCCCATGCCGATGAAATTAGCTGGTTTGTAAATTATATTTCTCCCGAAGGCCTTTTATATTTAAAAAGAAACGGGGGAGTAGATCACCAGGTAGCGCCCAGTAAAAGAGTCATTATCCATGGAAAAAAAGGGCCTGTAAAAGCGGTATTTGGCTGGCCCGCCATTCATACCCGTATTGGCGGTGCAGAAAAAGAAACACAGCCAAAAGTAGAAAATTTATTTTTAGATTGCGGGGCCCGAAATAAAAAAGAAGTGGAAGCGCTGGGCATACATGTAGGTGCCGTAGCCACTTATATAGATGGGTATGAAGAACTGGCGCATGATTTTTTAATAGGCCGTGCATTTGACAACCGCATTGGTGGTTTTATGATTGGCGAAGTAGCCCGCTTATTAAAAGATAATAAAAAGAAGCTTCCCTATACCTTATATATTGTAAATGCCGTTCAGGAAGAAATTGGCCTCCGGGGCGCAGAAATGATTGCCCGGCGTATAAAACCCAATGTCGCAATCATTACCGATGTTACCCATGATAGCACAACCCCGATGATCAATAAAATGATAGAAGGCGATTGTGTTTGCGGAAAAGGTCCTGTATTAAGTTTTGGCCCCGCTGTTCATAATAAATTATTAGGGTTGGTGCAGGATGTGGCGGAAAAAAATAAAATTGAAGTGCAGCTCCGGGCCGCAAGCCGCAGTACGGGTACTGATACTGATTCTTTTGCTTATGCCAATGATGGCTGTCCTTCGGTACTTATTTCTATTCCTTTAAGATATATGCACACAACAGTAGAAATGCTTCATAAAAGGGATATAGAACTTACCATAAAATTAATGTACGAAACATTATTAGCGCTGAGCCCCAAAACCAACCTGAGTTATTTTTAAATTTATGGAAGATCGTTTTTCTAAATATATAAAACTTACTACAGGGCTTATGCTCACTGTAATTGGGTTTGTATTATCCATCGCCATTCTCTTAGTTCTTATTCGGTTATTATTTGGCATATTAAGCTATGTTCCCTGGATAAGTTATTTTTTTATGGCTTGCTTAATTATATTTCCTTCCATATTTTTTATCACGGTGTTTTATATTTACTATAAGCGTACCCGGCTTTATCCCCGTAAATGGATCAGGTACCTCTCTTTTTTTATTTTTTGCGCCATCAGTTGTTTTTGGATGTATGTGTTAATTAAAGATGTGATCACATTCACCCGGTATCAATATACAGAAATAGATAAATATATGGGATTTGGTATGTGGTTGCTTGCCGGCTCGGTATTTACCTTGTTTTTGGTAGGTATGATGCAGGCTTTAGGCCAGCAAAAAGAATTAGACTGGCGTACAAAAAGACAACAGGAGCGGGGCGACGTAGATTAACCCGGGTTTTGTAAGCAGTAAATGGCCGAATCGTAAAACTTACTTTCGTAATAATAATTTTCTGTAAAATGGGCTTCTTTTTGGAATCCCATTTTTTGTAACAGGTGCTCACTTCCTTTGTTTTCAGGATTGATGTGTGCTTCTATACCATGCAGGTTCATTTTCTTAAAACCATATTCTATTACGGGTTTTGCGGCTTCCTGCATTATGCCCTGTTGCCAATAATCAGGGCTTAATATATATCCTAATTCTGCTCTTTTATGCTCGGCATCTATTCGCCAGAATGTTATATTTCCAATCATCATTTCCGGTTCTTCTTTTAATGCAATCACCCATAAAATAGCTTTATTTTCAAACCAGTTATGCTCAATCATTTTTATCATTGCCCGGGCTTCTTTTATATTTTGCAAAGGTTTTTTTTGAATATATTTTAATACCAGCGGGCTGCTGCGTAATGCATACAAACGTTGCGCATCCTTTATACCAACGGGCCTTAACAGCAATCTGCGGGTATGTAAAACCGGGAAGGGGTGAAAATTCAAATGCAGGTTAAATTTATTTTTCTCCATTGAGTTTATCCTGTTTTTTTACCCATGATGATGAGTGAAAATTCTTTGCCATCCATACTGGCCACATCCGGTAAATGCCCCCAGGTTTCAAAGCCCAGGGATTTAAAAATAGAAAGGCTGGCATAATTATGGGCAAAAATAAACCCTAGTAAATTTTTTATTTTTAAAGCAGGCGCTTCCTTGATACATTCACTTAATATCGCCTTGCCATACCCCTTTCCCCGGCATTTTTCATCCAGGAAAATACTGATTTCTGCAGTGCCGGAATAGGCAGGCCTCCCATAAAAATCGCTGAAACTTACCCAACCGATTTTAGAAAATTGAAGATCATCTTCAATAATCCATATCGGGCGATTACCTGTATGTGCCCAAAACCATTTCTCTTTATCCTTCGTATTTACCGGCATCGTATCGGCAGTTACCATACGGCTTGCAATGGTAGAATTATAAATTTCTACTATATAGGGAAGGTCATCAATATAGGCATTCCGAATGAGCATCCTGTAAAAAATTAAGTGCCGGTTGCAGATTATATTCTAATTAGTAATCTTCTGTTTATATAGTTATTTGGATAGCAATTTACTCAAGAAATATTCCGAAATAAAAAAAATCTGCTCATTTGAAGCGGATTGCGTAAATTCCTCATTGATTATTTAGGGTAAATACGCTTAATTTTGAAATCTTTCGTAATTAAATAGTAAAATGTGCGTTATTGAATGAGTAATCTTACTGATCCAAAAATTTACTAATTTCACGTTTTTATGAAAAACAATATGCCAGATCCAATAAAAGTTATAATTGCCGATGACCATGTGTTATTCCGTGCCGGCGTAAAAGCATTTTTAAGTTTAAAAGAAGATATCCGTGTAATCGGTGAAGCAGATAATGGAATGCACTTACTCACTTTACTAAAAGCACAGGTTCCTGATATCATTTTATTAGATATTCAAATGCCCATCATGAGCGGTATTGATGCCTTACCGGAGATTAAAAAACTTTGCCCGCAAACAAAAATCATCATGCTCACTATGCTCGATGAAAACAGTATGATATCTAAATTAATGGAACTGGGTGCCAACAGTTACCTCTCTAAGTCCAGTGATAGCGAAGTGATTTATGAAGCCATTAAAACCTGTGTAAGCCAGGAATATTATTTTAACGACCTTACCAATAAGGCCATGCTTACCAGCCTGAAACAAAAAAATAATGTAGTGCCTCCCCATTTAATGGTACAGGAAGCTGTATTGAATGAAAAGGAAACCACCATCCTTCGGTTGATGTGCGAAGAAAAAAGTACCAAAGAAATAGCCGATATTGTAGAGCTTAGCCCCCGTACCGTAGAATCCATAAGGGATAAATTAAAAGTAAAAACGGGTTCAAAAAGTACAGCAGGCTTAATTATGTATGCTGTGAAACATAAGATAATCGAAGAAATTTAGCGGATGACGCTTGTATATTTTTTTCATAAACCCCTCGCTTTACGCACTGGGGTTTTTTAATGTATTTCAAATGAACTATTATAATTTTAATGGAAAACTTTTTCCCGAACAGGAACCCGCCTTAGGCCCCAATAGCCGGGCAGTACGCTATGGCGATGGTTTGTTTGAAACCATTAAATACCGAAATGGCCAGTTGCTGCTGCAAGAAGAACATTTTGACCGCTTATGGCAGGGTATGAGATTATTGAAATTTGATATCCCTGCACAGTTTACCCCCCAGCTATTGAAAAATGAAATAGAAAGAACAGTACAAAAAAACAAGCATACATCGGCCAGGATTAGAATGGCGATCGTACGGGGAGAGGGCGGCATGTTTGATCCTAAAAATCATTTGCCCAATTACATTATACAAAGCTGGCAATTGCCCCAGAAAATTGAACTGCTTAATAGCAATGGCCTTGTATTAAGCATTTACCGGGATGGATGGAAATCCTGTGATTCATTCTGTAATGTAAAGCACAATAATTACCTCTGCTATTGTATGGCAGCATTATATGCAAAAGAACAATTTAGTAATGATGCGTTATTGCTGAATAATTACGGGCGCATTTGCGACAGTAGTATCGCCAATGTGTACATGATAAAAGACGAAAAAATTTTCACCCCATCTTTATCAGAAGGGTGCATTGCCGGCGTAATGCGGAATTTTTTAATACAACATTTGCCGGTATTGGGTTATCCTGTTGAGGAAACTCAAATTACGGAACAAATGTTATACAGCGCTGATGAAGTGTTTCTTAGTAATTCTATTTTTAATATCCGCTGGATAGCCCATGTGGGTAGTTACGATTATAAAAATAAAAAAGTTGTTGAGATGGTAAATGCCCTGCATAATGCCTGCCCCGGTGTGTTTTATTGATTTGTTCAATGCATTGCTTTCATTCATTTTGCCTTTCATAACCCGGAAGGCTTTTTTTTAATTGTGATTGTAATTTTTCTATAAAATAAATATGGCAATTACATGACAATAAAAATGCTTTAAAAAAGAGAAGAGAAGAGTTACGAAAATAACTTTGCCAAAATATTTTTAAAATATAACCTGGCCTGTTTGCAGGCATCCCTTCCGCTTTGGGGTATTTTAAAAATACAACACATCAACAAAACTAAATGAAGAAAATAAGCCTCCTCGCATCTGCCTTACTCCTTGTGATTATAGCTGCTGCACAGGATTCCCTTGCTGTAAAACAGTTAGATGAAGTAATTGTAACAGGTCAATACCGGCCACAGTCTATTAAAAAATCAGTTTATCAAACCCGGGTGATCACAGCCGATCGAATTGAAAAACAAGGAGCTTCCAAACTACAGGATGTATTAAACTCCGAATTAAATATCAGGTTTGCACAAGACCTGGCAACCGGGGGCACCAATACTACCATGATGGGAATGAAAGGGCAAAATGTAAAAATATTATTAGATGGAATACCCATTGTAGGCAGGCAGGGCATGTCAAACGAATTTAATATCAATCAAATTGATTTAAATACAATTGACCGGATTGAAATTGTAGAAGGACCCATGTCAGTAATTTATGGGGCAGATGCGTTAGCCGGTGTGATCAACATCATTACAAAAAAAATAAGTAATGCTGCTTTTTCAGTAACTGCAAAAATACACGAAGAAACGGTGGGTAAGGAGTATAGCTTTTTCGAAAAAGGGATACATGAGCAAAACCTGGGTGCTACCTACCGGTATAAACAGTGGAGTATGGGGGGCAATTTGGGTTATCATTATTTTGGCGGGTGGAAAGGTGAAGAGGTTGGCCGTGAATTAGAATGGCATAAAAAAGATCAAATTACCGGCGCAGGATTTTTACATTTTCAAAAAGCAAGGTTTCATTTTAATTATCGTTTTGATGGGTTGGATGAAAAAATTACAAATCCCGGAAATTTTATTAGTCCCCAGGTAGCTTCTAATGATACATTGGCAAACGACCAGGAATATTATACGCAACGGGCCATGCAGCAACTGGAAGCTGCCTATCATTTCCATGACCGGCTTTCTTTATCCCTGCAATCAGCATATACCGTATATGGCCGCCAGGTAGTATCCAGTACAGTGAGTAAAAAAACCGGGGCAATAAGGGAAAATAATGCACCAGGTGCAAACTCCATGGAGCAAATTACCGGCTTTACTTTCAGGTCAATGATGATTTATAAATTGAATCATATATTTTCTTTTCAGCCGGGTGTGGATGTTAATATGGAAACGGGGGATGGAGAAAGATTAAAAGCCGGGAAGAACAGGATAAATGATTATGCTTTGTTTTTAACTTCAGAAATTTCTGCATCGCCAAAGATAAGCCTGAAGCCGGGATTGCGTTTTACCAAAAATTCAAACTATAATGCCCCGGTACTCATTCCCTCTATTAACAGTAAATTTATTGTAAATAAAAATTTCGATATTCGGGCATCTTACGGAAACGGATTCCGGGCTCCATCCATGCGGGAACTCTATTTTAATTTTATAGATGCCAATCATACCATCCTGGGTAACCCCGATTTGAAAGCAGAGGTATCTAATAGTTTTAATGCTTCAATAAACTGGAATAAAGTTCAAAATGCAAATACCGTTTTTACCGCCGTAATCAGCGGGTTTTATAATGATGTGAAAAACCTGATTGATTATGCAGCCTCTTTAAGTGAACCGGGAAAAACAACATTGATTAATGTTTCACACAGTAAATCTGCCGGTATCAACTGGCAGGGAACCGTTACCTCCAAAAATTGGAATATCAGCATGGGCGCTGCTTATACAGGCTTTAATAATGAATATGCTGAAACTGAAAAAAACCTGTCCCGAATGTTATGGTCTCCTGAAGCTACCACTACATGGGGTTATCACTTTTATAAACAAGCATTGGATATAAACCTGTATTATAAATTTACCGGTAAACGCCCCATTTATGCTTTTGATAATGATCAAAATTTAGTGCTTACAAAATATGATGCCTTCAGTATGGCCGATATTACATTAAATAAAAAGCTGGGTAAAAATTTAAAAGTGAATATGGGTATTCGGAACCTGTTTAATGTAACCAGTATAAATAGTAATTCTTCTGTTACCAATAGCAGTATTAATACTTCATTCCAGGGAATGTACCAGGCCACCGGCAGGGGGTATTTTGCAGGACTTACTTTTAACTGGGCAAAATAAAATTTAAAAATGAAAACGATGATGATGAAAAAAATGAAAGTTGCATGTATCTTGACTCTGCTAAGCAGTATTTTATTTATCGCTTGCCGCAAACAAGATCATTTAGCAGCTCCTGATGTTCTTGTAAATTTTGAAGCCAATACATTGGGAATACCTGCTGCTGAAGATAGTATCCTAATTAAATTAAAACTTACATCATCTACCCCGGTAGATGTACCTGTAATCATCAATGTAAATGAAGACCATTTGCAATATGATCAGTCTTATACCTCTGTTCCTGCCCTGGCAGCAGGAAAAATAACAGTGATTGTACCGGCTGGAAATAATGAAGCACAATTCATCATTAAAAAGAAACCGGGTGTTTTTTATACCGGTGATGAAAAACTAAATTTAGAAATTTACAGTTCAGCCCAGCCGGTAATTATTGGTGCCGTAAAAAAACTGGAACTTAGTTTTGGTGAAATTATAGCCACAAATGTGTCTGCCGTAATAAATGGAGGGGGGGGCGATTTTCCGAATAAAGTATTTATTGACCTGAGCGCAAATCGGCAAAACCCGGTATTGCGTACCAACTGGGATTTGGGTTTTTATACCGGCCCGGGCTTTAATGTAATTCTTAATTCATCTACGGCCATGATGGCAAAGCAAATAAATAAAAATGATTTGAGCCTGGTAACGGCAAACGATACCCTGGGATTTGCTTCAGAGGTTTCCTTTAGCCTTACCAATCCTTCTCCCACAGCCTTGCCTTATATTGATTATCCTGATGGTGACCTGGGCCGTACCGCTATCTCCCCCGTTTTTGCTACACCTTCAGAAAATAAAGTGTATATTATTAACCGGGGAACCGGTGTAGGAAACCCGGCTCCCGGGCGGGGTTGGAAAAAAATAAGGATATTAAGAAATGCAAGTGGGGGCTATAGTTTACAATATGCCGATATCGGTTCGCCCACCTATGCTACTTTAGAAATTCCAAAACAAGATGCCTGGTATTTTAATTATGTTTCTTTTGATAATGGTTTATTAAATGTAGAACCCGAAAAAGATAAATGGGATTTTGCCTGGACTTATTTTTCAAATGTACTTTCTTATATGGGTACCGATGTTCCTTATTTATACCAGGATTTTATTCTTATTAATAAGGATGTAAGTGTTTCGAAAGTGATGGTAACCGCTAAAGGATTTGATGATTTTGGTGCTGATGATATTAATGGATTAAGTTTTTCAACTGCACAAAATGCAATAGGAGCCGATTGGCGCTCCGGCGGTGGGCCTACAACGCTGCCTTATGTACGTACCGACAGGTATTATATTATTAAAGACGCAGATGCAAATTATTATAAGCTCAAGTTTACCGCTCTTACACAAAACAATGAAAGAGGCTATCCTGCATTTGTAGCGGTTTGGTTGAAAAAAGGATAAAAGTAAAATTCTATTCTTAAAAAACTGTCTGTAAGGACAGTTTTTTGTTTTAATAAATAGGTTTCTCCCGATATCGCAAATGGTAAATTGGGGATGAATCCTTTCCATCTTAATTTTGCAAGAATCTTTTTATTATGAATTTAGCGGAAGCTTTACAGTGGCGGTATGCAGTGAAAAGAATGAATGGCAATACAATTCCGCCTGGTAAATTACACAGGATATTAGATGCGATCCGCATGGCGCCATCCTCTTCGGGGCTTCAGCCTTTTGAAGTTTTTGTAATTAGTAACCGGGAGTTAAAAAATAAAATACAACCCATTGCTTTTAATCAACCTCAAATTGGCCAGGCAAGCCATGTATTGGTATTTGCCATTTGGGATGCGTACACTGAGCAAAGGATCAACGATTATTTTTTATTGAATAACCAGGAACGAAATATTGATGATACCCTTACCGATGTTACCCGGAAGCGAATTATTAAAAATTTTTCCCAGCAAACAGAACAGGAGCATGTACAGCATGCCTCCCGGCAATCTGCTATTGCCCTGGGTTTCGGGTTAGTGGCAGCCGCTGTAGAGAAAGTTGACAGCACTCCCATGGAAGGATTTCATGCAGCCCAGTTAGATGAATTACTGGGCTTTCAGGAAAAACATTTAAAGAGTGATTGTATCCTGGCATTGGGTTACCGGGATGAAGAAAATGACTGGGCATTGAATTTAAAAAAAGTTCGCCGCCCCAGGCAGGCATTGTTTACATTTATTGAGTAATGGAAAAATAAGCCAGGTCCTATTCATCTATATCAACAATAGGCTTTTGACTTTCTTTAGGAACCCGTTGTATATTGCTGCCAGGCATCCGAAGGGTATCTTCTCTGCCAGTAATAAGGGTATCTTTTATATTTTTAATTTTCTCTTTAGCAATCCATAACAAGGTCAAGTTCCATTCATCATTCCTGAAACTTACTTTGTAGCATTTTGTGATGATGGTACCGTTATTGGTTTGCTCTCTTACAAATACTTCCCTTGCACTGTCTTTTGAGTGGGCAGTGAGTGAAACGGGAATAAAGAGAGATTGATTGTAAACAGGAGGATCATCAAATTTATTATTTGGAGTTCTAATCTCTGCCTCCCGGAATGGCCTTGGTTGGGTACTTGCTATTTGCCGGGTAATAATTTTTTTAGCATGGTTTTCTATGTATTTCTTGTTGATATCCTCTTCCTCCCTGTTCACAGGGGTGGTATGGGTCATCGCTACAGGAATCAGGATATTTGTTTTGGCCGTAGGGTATTTTGTATGATTACCGGTTTTTGTAAACGGAACAATCGATATAAGGGTGGTAAGGAACAAAAAGGCCAGTGGAAATATGAAATGATGCCTGCCTTTAGAAAGGTTATTGTAACCGGTAAAAAAATGGATTCTTTTTAATAATAAAGGCTTGCTGGAACTTGCCGCCAGTTGAAATGCATAATGCCGCTGGTTAAATTGAGCCGTTTTAAATAATGCAGTGGCATACATAATGGGGTTGTAACCAAAATTTAAAACCTGCAAATCACAGCATTTTTCCCTTTCTAATTTTACATGCCTGCTTATGATATAAACAAATGGATTGAAAAAATAAATTGTCTCTGCAAATAAAATCAGCCAATTGAAAAAATAATCTTTTTGGCGGATATGGGCTAACTCATGTAATAAAATGGATTCTATCTCATCGGCGGTTAAGCTGGATGCCAAAGCCAGGGGAAATAAAATAACTGGCTTTAAAAAACCCATTGTACAAGGTATTACTACTGTATTGCTAAGCCAAACCTGTACATTCTTAATTCCAAAATGATGGGCAGCCTGTTTTGTAAACAGCCGGATAGCTGCAGGCGCTTTTTGTAATGATTTTTGATAATTTATTTTATTTTTTCTCCAGCTCATTAAAATATAATTCCCTTTTATCAAAAGGAGCAGGAAATAAAACAGCAGCACATAGGGTGAGTAGGATAGAAGTGAAGATTTATCTATGGATACTAATTTTTCCGGGAAATTTACATCACTAAAAGCTGAAATATTGATGTTGAAAAAATAATAAAAAAATGTAAGTAAAGAGCAGGCCAGTAAAAATGGGAAAATTAATAATAATCCATTCCGCCGGGTATGAGGGGATTGAATGTGAAACGAAAAAATAGATATCCTGTAGATAACATAGAACAATGCTGCCTGCCAAATACTATGCAGTAACATTGCAATGAAACTATAAGAAACTAATTCCTTCATAAAATTTAATGGCCGGCTTTTAATTTTGCAATATAGGCTTCTATTTCTCCCAATTCCTGCTTACTGGCTGTATGGTTGCCCAAAGCCTGTAAAATCATTTGAGAAGATGATCCCGAAAAAAGATTTTGTATCATCTTGTTTACAAATAATCTTTGCGTTTTTTCTTTATTTACAGCAGCCTCATAAATATGAATTTTGCTGCTGCTATCCCGGTTTACTAATTTCTTCTCAAACATAATTTGCATTAGTTTAAGCGTGGTGGTATAACCACATTCTTTGGTTTTACTCAACTCTTCATGCACAGTACGAACCGATGATTTTCCTTTTTGCCAAAGCACGGTAAGTATTTCCAATTCGCTTTCTGTAGGTTTGCTAACTTTATTTTTCATAACGATTACGATGTATTTCGTAAGCAATGTAAGAAATTATTCGTAAACAAAATCAAAATTTTTATTACATATTTTGTTGACATGTAAAATAAACTAAAGAGTATTATACTGATAACCAACATTATTTATTTTATACATATCTTAACAATTTTAACAGTTACTAAGCGGTTTATACATTTTACCTTTGTAGGGTTATTACTTCAAGCAATTTTTTAATTTACTCCCATAAGGATACCTATACTTAAAATTATTTTTTAACGTTAATGTGTTATTGAATAACACTTTAAGTATTTGCCGATGTTCAAGCTCAAGCGTATTTATTTCTTATTTTTTGTGGTGCTTTTTTTAATGGTTCATTTGCCTTTTGCTTTTGCAAAGAGTAACGAATTTAAGTTTACACAACCTTTAGTAAAGCAAAGCATCTCTGCCCCCTTATCGCAGGTAAATACCCTTTCCTTTGCGTATGATAGCCTTCGTTTAGAGGTGAAGGGATTATCCCGCCAGGCATTTGATTATGCATTAAAAGGATATGCCATTTTAAAAAGTAAAGGAGAATTAACCAATCCCAATGTGATTACGATTGCTGATTTTTCAAAACCTTCTTATCAAAAAAGATTATTTGTTATTGACATTAAAAACCTGAAATTACTCTATAATACGTACGTGGCTCATGGCGCCAATTCCGGTAAAGAAATGGCAGTTGATTTTTCTAACCGCCCTGAAAGCCTGAAAAGCAGCCCCGGTTTTTATATTACCTCCGGCACTTATGATGGTAAGCATGGTTATAGTATGAAATTAGAAGGTATTGAAAAAGGGATTAATGACCTGGCTATGGACAGGGCTATTGTAATGCATAGCGCAGATTATGTGAGCGATGGATACATCCGTGCCAATGGATGCCTGGGCAGGAGCTGGGGGTGCCCGGCTGTAAGTAAAGAATTAAATAAACCCATCATCAGCAAAATAAGAAATGGAAGTTGTTTTTTTATTTATAGTAACCAACCGAATTATTTAAAGCGGTCTAAAATTTTAAATGCCGCTTAGTCAATATTTCTCCGTGAAAAACCAGGATTGTTTATATTAACATCAACTGTCTTACACAAAAAGTCTCCAACCCGGAGACTTTTTTATTGGAAATAAGCAGGTTTCTTATTATTCTACCCTGGTAATTTTTATGGTGTTGGTATTTAAATGTAATTCTACAGGGGTACTGCCTGTACTCACCGCAACATATCCTTTCTTTATAAATCCTCTTTCTTTTAAGATTTCAATCTGGTCGAATATAATATCATCAAAACTTTCTTCCTCGGCATAATAAAATGCCCGCACACCCCAGCTCAGCGCCAATTGATTGATAAGTGTTCTTTCTTTACTAAAAACAAATAATTTCGATTTGGGGCGGTAACTGCTCAGCATAAAACCGGTATAACCGCTTTGGGTCATGCCGATTAAGGCATCGGCATTTGCGTCTTGTGCAATTTTACAGGCGCTATAGCAAATAGCATCACTAAGGTAAGAGGGGGAGTGTGGTTGAGGTGCTAAAATATCGTCCCGGTTATATTCATATACTGTGTTTTCCATGTGCTGTATGATCTTGCTCATGGTTTCTACCACTAATTCAGGATAAGATCCGGTAGCCGTTTCAGCGCTTAACATTACTGCATCGGCGCCTTCTAATACAGCCGTGGCTACATCGGTAACTTCACTCCGGTTGGGCTTTGTACGATCCATCATGCTTTCCATCATTTGGGTAGCCACTATTACCGGCTTAGCCCGCCGCATACATTTCCTGATGATATCTTTTTGTACAACGGGTACATGTTCCACCGGAATTTCCACACCCAGGTCTCCCCGGGCTATCATAACCGCATCACTTGCTAAAATAATGTCCCGCAGGTTCCGGATCGCTTCGGGCATTTCAATTTTAGCAATCACTTTTGTTTTGCCATTTCTTTTCCTGATGATCTCTTTTAATTCGGCAATATCAATAGAACGCCGCACAAATGAAAGAGCCACCCAATCCAGTTTTTGGTCGAGTATAAAATCCAGGTCGGCTATATCTTTTTCTGTGAGCGAGGGCATGGATAGGGTAGTATCGGGGAGGTTTACTCCTTTATTGGGCAATAAGGTACCGCCCAGGGTTACGCTGATTTTTACTTCATGGTCATTTAAAATCTTTTGAACCTGCACTTCCATTTTGCCATCATCTAAAAAAATTCTTTCGCCGGGAGATACATCTTTGCAAAGGTTGGGATAGGATACATATATTTTTTCATGAGTACCCATTTGCTTCACTGAGGAAAATATTAATTCATCACCGGGTTTTAGCACCAGGCTCCCGTTTTCCAGGTCGCCCACTCTTAATTTGGGGCCTTGCAGATCAGCCAATATGGCTATGTTATAGGGTTCTTCTTCAATAATTCTGCGAATTTGCTTAATGATTTCCACTTTTTCTTCGTGGTTCCCATGTGAAAAATTTAACCGGAATACATTGGCGCCTGCCTTTACCAGTTTCAATAACATTTCATAGCTATTGCAACTGGGCCCTACCGTAGCTACAATTTTTGTTTTTTTAATGGCATGCGCTTTTGCAGCTTCATTGTCCATGTGCAAATGCAGGTACTTGCTTATATCTTTTGTTTTCTTCATCATTTTATTTAATAATCATAATCACTAAGAAGACAGGATCCGTACTATTTTCATCCATTCTTCATTAATTCGTTGTTTTTTCTTTACCGCCTCAGAGAGGGGAGTATAATTCATCCTGTTTTGCAGTACGCCCACAAAAACATTATGCCTACCTTCCAGCAGGCATTCTACGGCATGGTATCCCATACGGCTTGCCATTACCCGATCCATACAAGTAGGGGCGCCCCCTCTTTGGATGTGGCCCAATATGCAAACCCGGGTATCCAATCCGGGGATTCTTGCCTTTATTACCTCTTCAATATATTCAGCGCCTCCTTTTTCTCCCTCAGCAACAATAATTAAGTTTACTAATTTTTTTCTTCTTTCTTTTTCCTGGAGAGAAGCCACCAGGTTTTCTATATCTGTTTTTCGTTCGGGTATTAAAATATTTTCAGCACCGGTAGAAATACCGCTGTGCAAGGCAATGTAACCGGCGTCTCTGCCCATCACTTCTATGATGAATAATCGGTCGTGGGCATCGGCAGTATCCCGAATCTTATCGATGGCTTCAACTGCAGTATTTACGGCAGTATCAAAACCTATGGTAAAATCGGTACCCGCTATATCCCGGTCAATCGTACCCGGGAGGCCAATACAGGGAATATCAAAATCATTACTAAACGCCTGCGCTCCCCGGAAACTTCCATCGCCACCTAAAATCACCAAACCATTAATTCCTCTTTTCTTTAAATTATCGTATGCCTTTTTGCGGCCCTCGTAAGTCATGAACTCTGCCGACCGTGCAGTTTTTAAAATGGTGCCACCCCTTTGTATGATATTGGCAACACTGCGGTTATCCATTTGAAAAATATCATCTTCAATCATCCCGGTATAGCCTCTCATAATTCCAAAAACCTCTAAACCATAGTAAAGGCCGGTACGCACCACTGCCCGAATACCGGCATTCATACCCGGGCTATCGCCCCCACTGCATAAAACGCCTATTTTGGAAACTTTAGATGTCATTTTTTTATTTTTAACTGCTTCTTTTTTATATTTTAATTACATTCTCTCGGGTACGTCAATACCCAATAAGTTCATACCTGCTTTAATGGTATTAGCCGTTGCCCGGCTTAACAGTAAGCGTAATTGCTTTTTTGCTTCTGTTTCGGCAGCGGCAATGGAATGTTCATTATAGAATGAACTGAACGTTTTGGCTAATTGATAAATATAGATGGCCAGGGCAGCAGGGTTCATTTCTTCGCTGGCCTGGGCTACGGTGGTAGAGAATCTTTCGAGCAATACCAGCAACTCTTTTTCCAGGGGTAAAAAACTGCCCGATGGCTTTGCATCTTCATCTATTTTATTTTTACGTAAAATAGATTTTATACGGGCATGGTTAAATTGGATGAATGGCCCGGTAAAACCATGGAAATCGATACTTTCTTCGGGGTTAAAGATCATTTTCTTTTTGGGATCTACCCGTAACAGGAAAAATTTTAAGGCGCCCACACCAATGATGTGATAAAGGTTTTGCAGTTCCTGTGTTGTAAAATCTTTTACTTTACCCAGTTCCTCTGTTTTAATGCGGGCTACATTTTCCATTTCATCAATAATATCATCCGCATCTACCACAGTTCCTTCACGGCTTTTCATTTTACCGCCCGGCAATTCTACCATACCATAACTTAAATGGTAAATATCCTGGGCATAGGGTAGTCCCATATGTTTGGCAATTTGCTGCAGCACTTTCATGTGGTAGTTTTGCTCATCGCCAATTACATAAATACAGCGGTCAATTTTCTCTTCTTCATAGCGCTGCTGGGCAAGGCCAATATCCTGGGTTATATAAACGGAGGTACCATCTTTGCGTAAAACTAATTTTTCTCCCAGGCCTTCCTTTTCCAAATCAATCCATACACTGCCGTCTTCTTTTTTAAAAAACACATTTTTTTGAATTCCCTGCTGTACAATTTCTTTTCCCAGCAGGTAGGTGTTGCTTTCGTAATATACCCGGTCAAAATCGCTTCCAATTTTTTTATAAGTTTCATCAAAACCCTCATACACCCAGCCATTCATTTTGGCCCAGAGTGTTTTTACTTCGGGGTCACCCTCTTCCCATTTTAGCAGCATATCCTGGGCTTCTAATAATATGGGTGTTAGTTTTTCTGCTGTATCCTTATCTAATCCCCGGGCCAGGCCTTCGCTTACCTGTTTCTTATATTCATCATTAAATTTTACATAGTATTCACCTACAAAATGATCTCCTTTTATGCCTGCCGTTTGGGGCGTAGCCCCGTTTGCAAATTTTTGCCAGGCAATCATACTTTTGCAAATATGGATACCCCTGTCATTTACGATGCAACCTTTCAATACTTCGTAGCCCCGGTATTTTAAAATTTCAGCAATACTCCAGCCTAAAAATATATTGCGCAAATGCCCCAAGTGCAGCGGCTTATTGGTATTGGGAGAGGCGTATTCTACCATCACTTTTTTACCATTGGCTTCCTGCCTGCCGGGTTGGTCTTTTGAACTGTTTTTTGCTAAATAGTCCAGCCAATATTCATTGGCCACGGTGATATTTAAAAAGCCATTAATGATATTGTAAGAGGCGTAAATATGAGGTTGATTTGCTATTAAAGCTCCGCCTAAATCTTCTCCCAACTTGGCCGGGCTCAGTTTCGTTTTTTTTAAAAGAGAAAATAAAACAACCGTATAATCCCCTTCAAATTCCGCTTTGGTTTGGTTAATTTGAAAATCGGATGGTATAAATGGCTGCTGGTATAAATTTTCCAAGACCTTAATTACTGAGTCCTGTATGATCTTCACAATATGCATGATGAGGCAAAAATAATACTATCATTCTGCTTTAACTAATTATATGTACAATTTACACATTAGTGCCCCGGGCTGTTATTCAAATTTTTCATCCTGCCATGGGCCGGGTAAGGTTGCCTGATTTTTATTCTAATTTTGAGGCTTTATGGCAAATCTTACTTCAGAACAAAATCAAAGAGCCGTTTTAAGTCTTACTGCTTTATGGGGTTTAGTAGAATCCGGCCTGGGCGGTTTTTTATTTGCCTTAAAGATTCCTTTAACGGGTTTACTTGTGGGCGGTTTTGCCATTATCATTATTATTTTATTGGCAAGTTTTAGTAAAGATCCAGCACAGCAAATTATAAAAAGCACACTATTGGTGTTATTGATAAAAGGGATGGTAAGCCCGCACGCACCCATAACAGCATACCTGGCTGTAAGTTTCCAGGGTTTTACCGGGGCCCTGTTTTTTTATTTGCTGCCCAATCGGGCAATGGCCGCTATATTGCTTGGTTTCTTTGCTATGGCCGAAAGCGCTTTACAAAAGATATTGCTGTTAACAATTGTATTTGGTCGTTCACTCTGGCTTGCGGTGAATACTTTCTTTGAAACACTGATGAAGGATTTTAACGGGTCTGCCCATTTTAGCTGGTATATTATTACACTGTATGTTTTATTGCATGCCTTGTGGGGAATATTCCTGGGTGCCTGGGCGGTAAGTTTGCCGGCAAAATTAAATTTTAGAAAGGAGGGTGTAATTGCGGCGTATCGCCAGTTTACACCGGGATCACAGGAAATGGTATTTGGGAAACCCAACAAAAGGAAGCGTTTTGTTTTTTTAATATCGATCCTGGTTTTTGTAGGGTTTGTAATTTTATTTATGAAACCGGGAAAAGGTACTCCTACTACCCTTATTTATTTTATAGCCCGGGCTGCTGCTATGCTGGGGCTCTTATTTTTGGTTTTGCGGCCCCTTGTTTTATTTATATTTAAAAGATTTTTAAATAAAACTTCTCAGCAAAATAAAGAACAGGTTGCCACTCTTTTATTTCAAATGGAGGGCCTTAAAAAATATATTTTACCGGCCTGGCAAATGACGGCAAAAAAGAACCCGCTCGCCCGGCTATTTTTATTTATCCAAAACTTGCTGATCTTAACTCTGTATTTACCACCATCCCAAATATATATTTTTAGCAGCCCGGTGCGAACGGGTAAAACTACCGGGCTTCAGCAATGGATAAAAAATAGGGAACAGGTAGCCGGGATTCTTACCCCCGATGTAGAGGGAAAGAGAATGTTATATGATATTGGCTCTAAAAAGTTTACTTTGCTGCAAGTAGATAATGATTTTCCGGGAGCTAAAATATCCATTGGAAGATTCATTTTTTCGGCTGATGTGATACAGCAGGCCCGTCAAATTTTGATGAATGCTTCCGGTAAAGAAGAGTGGTTAATTATAGATGAAGTAGGTAAGCTGGAAGTATATCAAAACGCCGGGCTGGAACCGGCTATTTCTGCCATTATTGAAAAATATAGATTAAATAGTGGTTTTGGAAAACTGTTGCTGGTCATCCGGAAGGAGATTTTACCCGATGCTATAAAAAAGTATAACTTGCAGGCATCCATTGTATTAGAAGATTTATCTGTCTTAAGTGCCGGGTAGCCTTCATGTATTAAGAAAAGTATTTTTTTTAATAATGATAGCGTAAATACGGGATAATCACTTACCTTTGCGACCCGAAAAGAAAAATATTCTTTTCGTATCATTTCCCACAAGGCCCAAAAAGTTCCCGTCTGTTCGGGACGCCAGCAGGGAGTAACGATAACAAGTTATATAATGCCAAAGGTTAAAACCAACAGTAGCGCCAAGAAGCGCTTTAAAGTTACAGGTGGAGGTAAAATCACTTTCCAAAAAGCTTTTAAACGCCATATTCTCACAAAAAAATCTACAAAACGTAAACGCCATATGCGTAAACCCGGTGTGGTTGCAGATGCCAATCTTCATTTTGTAAAACGTTTATTGGGGATGAAATAGTCCACAAAAGCACAACTTTAACTTTAAAAACATTAAGATATGCCACGTTCAGTAAATGCAGTAGCCAGCAGGGCCCGCCGCAAAAGAATATTAAAAGCTGCCAAAGGATATTATGGTAAGCGTAAAAACGTATATACCGTTGCTAAAAATGTAATGGAAAAAGGCTTAACATATAGTTATGTAGGCCGTAAAATCAAAAAAAGAGATTATCGTACATTATGGATTGCCCGTATCAATGCAGCTGTAAGGGCAGAAGGCCTTACGTACAGCGAGTTTATCCATAAATTAAATAGTAAGAATATAAGCCTAAACCGTAAGGTATTGGCTGATCTTGCCATGAATGAACCAGAAGCTTTTAAAAGCCTGGTTGATTCAGTAAAATAGATTTACCCAAACCAACTGAAAAAAACCGCTTTGATTTTCAAGGCGGTTTTTTATTTTAAATGATATATTTGCTTCCACAAATTTTTAGTTCATTCATTACACAGGTAATCAGGCATGAATAATACATACAATGATCTTGTACAACAGACATTTAATTTTCCCCAGGAAGATTTTAAAGTAAAAGATGAATATCTGCAATATAATAATCTTGATTTAAAAGCATTAATAGATAAATATGGTACTCCATTAAAGCTTTCGTACCTGCCCAAAATAAGTATGCAAATACAAAAGGCGAAGCGCATGTTTGCATCGGCTATAAAAAAGCATAAATACGAAGGTGATTATCATTATTGCTATTGTACCAAGAGTTCACATTTTAGTTTTGTATTAGAGGAGGCATTAAAAAATGACATTCACCTGGAAACTTCTTATGCCTACGATATTGAGATCATCAATGCCCTTTACAAGCGGCGTAAAATAAATAAAGAAACTTATATTATTTGTAATGGCTTCAAACAAAAAAACTATACCAGCCGTATTGCCAGGCTTATTAATACCGGTTTCAAAAATGTAATACCCATACTGGATAATAAGGAAGAGCTGGCCATGTACAAACGAAGCATACGTTCTAAGGAGCCTTTTAAACTCGGTATTCGCATTGCAGCAGAAGAAGAACCTTCTTTTCCCTTTTATACATCCAGGCTGGGCATTAAAGCCAAAGATGTATTGGAATATTATGTAGATGAAATAGAAGGCAATGAGGATCGTTTTCAACTTAAAATGCTGCATATTTTTTTAAATAAAGGGATTAAAGATGATCTTTACTACTGGTCAGAATTACAGAAAAGCATTAACCTGTATTGCCAGTTAAAGAAAATATGCCCGGAATTGGATTCCATCAATATTGGCGGTGGGTTTCCCATTAAACATTCACTGGCATTTAATTACGATTACCAGTTTATGGTAAATGAGATTGTAAGCAATATTAAAAAAGCATGCCGTAAAGCCAAAGTGCCCATGCCTCATATTTTTACCGAGTTTGGCAGCTATACCGTAGGGGAAAGTATGGCTCATATATACAGCGTAATAGGAGAAAAAATGCAAAATGACAGGGAAACCTGGTATATGATAGATTCTTCTTTTATCACCACATTGCCAGATACATGGGGTATTGGTGAAAAATTCCTGATGTTACCCATAAATAAATGGGCTAATGATTACCAGCGGGTAGTACTGGGCGGCATTACCTGCGATGGCCATGATTATTACGATTCTGAAGAACATATCAATGAAGTGTTTTTACCCAAAATAAAAAATACGGATGGGGCAGAGGAGAGTAATAAAGAACCGCTTTATGTGGGTTTCTTCCATACGGGTGCCTACCAGGATCAAATAAGTGGATACGGGGGCATTAAACACTGCCTTATCCCTTCGCCAAAACATGTAATTGTGAGTTACGATAAAAATGGTAAGCTTACCGATTGGCTGTATGCAAAACAGCAAACGGCACAAAGTATGCTTAAAATCCTGGGCTATTAATATAGGTTATCGTTTTTGAAAATCCTTATTTTCAAACATGCCTTTATGATACAAATAGTATTTTCCGTCTTTTTTGTTTTTCCAATACCGCTTGCCTTCCAGGTCGTAGTATAACCTGCCTTCTGCTGATTTTCGGGCAGCATTATCATTTACCGTTATTACTTTGGGAACCGGAGTTTTTATGGGTTTTACCACTGCCGGCTTTGCAGGTTCTTCGGTTTTGGCAGGAACTGTTTTTTTGCCGCAGCTTACCAATAAGATACCCATTAAAATTACCGGGATATATTTAATCATTTTTATACAGGATGTTTATCTTGTTTTAAACAAGAACTTTACCAAGATTTTAAAATTGTGTATTAATTTAAAAGATTCCCGGGATTTGAGATTGAATGTATTAATTTCGTGGCCAGTTTTTTTAATATCAACTCCAGTATGCAGCCCACTAACTTAAGATCGTTTAAACGCAAACTCTCTTATCATCGTAAAACTTTTCGTCGTTTTTTAAATAAAACAGAAAAAACAACAGTAAGAGGTATTGATAAACTTACCCCGGAAATTGAAAAAGAAGTTTGGCAGGAAGTAGATTGCCTGAGCTGTGCCAATTGTTGTAAAAAAATGACACCCACTTTTACGGATAAAGATTTAAAAAGAATATCTGCTCATTTTAATCAAACCCCGGAAGCATTTAAAAAGCAATGGCTGGAGAAAGATAAAAATAAAGATTGGGTGAATAAGTTACAACCCTGCCAGTTCTTGAATGTAAAAGACAATAAGTGCAGCATTTATGAAATTCGCCCTGCCGATTGTGCCGGTTTCCCCCATCTGTCAAAAAAACGCTGGAAAGAATACGCCCACGTACACAAGCAAAATATTGATTATTGCCCTGCTACGTATAGCATGGTAGAAAAAATGATAGCCCGCTTGCCACAGGTTTAATTAAACATATACATCTTCTATTAAAAAATAACCAGGATTGTTTTGATCCAGTAGGGTTATTGCCAATACATCAAATTGTTTGCGGTCAGGCGTTTCGTTTATTTGGCAATATGCTTCTGCAGCATTCATCAGGTTCAGTATCTTTTTTTTACTTACCGATTCTTCGGGATGCCCAAAACGAAGGCTGCGCCTGCATTTTACTTCTATAAAATGAAGCACCCGGTCTTTTTCTGCAATGATATCTATTTCCCAATGGCCAGACCTCCAGTTTGTATGCAAAATTGTATAGCCCCGGTTTAAGAAATATTCGGTGGCGAGGGTTTCGCCCAATTTGCCGGTATGGTTATGTTTAGCCATCTGTTTAAAGTTACGGTATCGGAAAAAAATAACGCTTAAAAAGGAGCAGTAAGTCGCAAACTAAATTATTGCTTATTTTTGCTGAAACTTTGAAGATGATGAAAAAATTTAATTCTCTTTTTTGGATAGCCGTAATTATGATATTTATTGCTGCCTTGTTACGCCTGGTAATATACCCGGCAAACTTTAGCCCGGTAATAGCCATGGCCTTATTTGCAGGCGCTGTAATTAAAGATAAAAAATATGCACTCGCATTGCCTTTATTTGCCATGTTTATTTCTGACTTAGGTTTTGAAATCTCGGGCATGGGCCTTGGCTTCTGGGGATGGGGACAATTGATTGGATATGGCATCCTGGCTATCATTGTTCTTGGCGGATCAGCGATTAAAAAAATATCCGTCTTTTCGGTACTGGGATTTGCAATGGGTTCATCGCTTTTATTTTATTTGTTAAGTAACGCTTCTGTATGGTTATTTGATAGCTATGGCATGTATGCACGTAATTGGGCCGGCTTTAAGCAATGCATGATTGCGGGGGTTCCTTTTATTAGAAATACAATGGCAGCTACTGTTCTGTTTAGCGCCGTATTATTTGGTTCTTACTATTTATACAGCCGTTCGGCCCATGCGAAAGTAATTGCTTAATTGAATTTATTATATTATAAAAAATCCCCGGTATTTAATTTCCGGGGATTTTTTTGTACCTGCGTTTTTTTATTTTTTAGCCGGTTTCTTTTTGGGAGCTGCTTTTTTAGCCGCTGCTTTTTTGGTTGCCGGTTTCTTTTTGGTTGCTGCTTTTTTAGGTGCTTTTTTGTCGAAAGCTTTTGGGTCCTGTGCCAATACCATTTTTTTAATTTCGTCTGCAGTAATTGAAGCCAGTTCTTCGGGGCTATATTTTTTACCTTCTTTATTTTGCGTGATCTTATACATTTTCTTACCCAGCCTGATGAACGGGCCCCATCTGCCGTTTTCAATAGCAAGTTTTTCTTCGGGCCATTGTTGAATGTAGCGATTGGCTTCCTTTTCAATTTTCTTTTGTATCAGGGTATCACAATCGCTTTGGGTAAGGTTTTCAAAATTATAAGCACGGGGAATATTAATAAACATATCATTCCATTTTATGAAAGGGCCAAATCTTCCTTTACCTTTGGTTATGGGTTTTTCATTATAATAACCAATGGGGGCATCTTCTGCCTGCTTGGCTTCAATAATCTCTATGGCTCTTTGCAGATCCACATCCGTAGGTTCTTCTCCTTTGGGGATAGAAATAAATTGTTCGCCCCATTTTACATAGGGGCCAAAACGGCCGATATTCACAGATATTTCCTGCTCCTGGTAGGTACCTAATTGTAAGGGAAGTTTAAAAAGTTCCATGGCCTCGTCCAGGCTTATGGTTTCAATACTTTGCCCGGCTTTTAAACGGGCATATTTTGGTTTTTCCTCATCCGATTGAAGGCCGATCTGCACCATCGGGCCATACCGGCCCATGCGGGCAATTACGGGTTTCCCTTCGGCATTGCCGAGAGATCGTTCTCCTACTGCCCGTTCTGCCGTTTCCAGGGTATGTTCTACACCCGTATGAAAAGGACCGTAAAAGTCGCCAACCATCTTATTCCATTTCATTTTACCATCCGCTATTTCATCAAAATCTTTTTCTATTTCTGCAGTAAAGGAATAATCCATTACATTGGTAAAATGCTGGTTTAAAAAATCTGTTACTACCAGGCCAAGGTCAGTTGGAAAAAGTTTTGATTTTTCTGCCCCGGTATTTTCTGTTTCTGTGGCTTTTTGTATGGTATCGTTTTTTAATAAAAGTACCCGGTATTTTCTTTGTATGGCCTCCTTATCTTTTTTTACCACATAGTTTCTTTTTATGATGGTAGAAATGGTAGGGGCATAGGTACTGGGTCTTCCAATACCCAGTTCTTCTAATTTTTTTACCAGGGATGCTTCTGTGTAGCGGGCACCGGGGCGTGTAAATTTTTCTGTAGCCATTAATTGTATAAAGCCCAGTTTTTGCCCGGGTTTTAAATCGGGTAAGCGGCTCTCTTGTTCGTCCCCGGTATCTTCATCATCGGTACTTTCTAAATAAACTTTTAAGAAACCGTCAAATTTTAATACTTCCCCGGTAGCGGTGAGATCTGCGGGTTGCTCTTGTTTTGCATGAATTTGAATTTTAGCAATTGTTTTTTCAAATTCAGCATCGCTCATTTGCGAAGCAATTGTACGCTTCCATATCAGTTCGTATAACCGGCTTAATTCTGGATCATCTATATGGTGGTTATCAATATAAGTAGGCCTGATGGCTTCATGTGCTTCCTGGGCGCTCTCGTTTTTATTTTTGTAACGGCGTTCTTTTACGTAGTTATTGCCATAGCTTTTTATAATTTCCTGTTTTATTCCCTGCATGGCAGTGTCACTCAGGTTTACACTATCGGTACGCATATAAGTGATCTTTCCACTCTCGTACAATTTTTGGGCAATCATCATGGTTTTGCTTACACCATATCCTAATTTACGGCTGGCTTCCTGCTGCAGGGTGCTGGTGGTAAAAGGGGCTGCCGGGCTTCGTTTACCCGGTTTCACCTGGATGTCTCTTACGGAATAGGCAGCGCCAATACAAGATTGTAAAAACTTTTCTGCATCTGCTTCCTGGTTGTATTTTTCACCTTCGGCTTTAAAGGATACTTCTTTTTGGTTTAAATCGGTAGCGGCAAATAAGCCTTCTATTTTAAAACTACTGGTACTTTTAAATGTATTTATTTCCCTTTCTTTTTCTACAATGAGTTTTACGGCCACACTTTGAACCCGGCCGGCACTCAGTCCGCCTTGCATACCAATTTTACGCCATAATACCGGGCTTAATTCAAAGCCTACAATACGATCTACTACCCTGCGTGCCTGTTGTGCATCTACCAGGTTCATATCTATTGTACGGGGGTTTTGCACTGCTTTTTGTATAGCCGGTTTGGTAATTTCGTGAAATACGATTCTTTTGGTAGTAGCCGGGTTTAGCTTTAATACTTCTGCCAAATGCCAGCTAATACTTTCTCCCTCCCTGTCTTCATCCGATGCCAGCCATACTTCATCTGCCTTCTTAGCCAGTGATTTAAGTTCCTGTACTACTTTTTGTTTTTCGGGAGGTACTATATACGTGGGGGCAAAATTGTTTTCAATATTTATGCCCATATCATTTTTCTCTAAATCCCTGATATGGCCAAAACAACTTTTTACCTCAAAATCTTTCCCGAGGATTGCACCAATGGTTTTTGCTTTCGCAGGGCTTTCAACGATCAATAAATTTTTTGCCATAATCCTTTTATTATTCTCTACTTATTTTATTCTTTTTTTATATGACAAAGGATGCCAAAAAAAAGAATAAGATTTCTGCAATATTAGTTTAAAATTAAAAAATCAAAATTTTCATTGCCTTTTTATGGCTTGATCGGCTTTTTATGGTGTTAATCAACTCCAGATTAAAATGAGGCAAATTAAAAACCACCGGGGCGTTAAAGGTATTCCATCACCCGGTTTTGTACATTTTTATCTTTATATATCTTTTGATGACCCAGCCCTTGCGTAGTAATTAAATGAACATATGGTAAATGATCTTCTAAAATTTTCTGTGCATCCCGGTAAGGGGTAATTTTATCATCCTGGTCGTGAACCCATATCACTTGCGCCTGTATATGATGTAAAGCCCTTCTTACCGAGTACCATTCAGCCGGTTTACCGCTCTTTTTTAAAATCGTTTCTCTTAGTGCATTTTTAAATTTTGGCTGGGGTAATTTTAAAATATTAAATGCCCCCTCAATAGCAGTATTGGTTTCCGTAGCTGGTGCTATTAATACCAATTTAGTATCTTTTTGGAGTTCTGCTATTTCTTCTAAAGCCAGGCAAACTGCCAGGCCTCCAAAGGAGTGGGCGATGTAAGTATCAATTGGGCCATATAATTCAATAATTTTTTTGATCATTTTACTGTAATCCAGGGCATTTACTCTTTTACCACCGCTTTTTCCATGAGCGGGCGCTTCAAAAGCCAGTACTTCATATCCCTTTTGCACAAGCGCTTCGGCATAATTTGAAAATTTATGATAGCTGGATGAAAACCCATGAAGTAGTAAAGCTTTTTTTGATTGGTTCCGGTTGAGCCTGCATCCCGAAATTTTACAGCTATCTAATTGAAACTGCAGTTGTTCCCCCTTATTAAATAGATCAACCCCGTTGCCTTTGTAACGGGTATAGGGGGTACAAAATAATTTAAATGCATAAGCGCCACTATACCGGCTACCCAATACGTCTAGTAAATACAGTTTTGTACGAATGTAACTATAAATGATATTTTTTTGTATTTTCATGCTCCAAAGTTATTGCTTATGAAGATTGTATTGATTGGCTCCGGAAACGTAGCCACGGTACTAGGCAGGCTTATTATAAAAAATGGCCATACCGTTACCCATGTTATTAGCCCACACGTAGAGAATGCAGCCACACTCGCCAATGAATTAAATTGTACTTATTCTCATTGCAAGCAACCTATAACCCCGGATTGCGACCTGGTGATATTATCCGTTTCAGATTCGGGCCTGGAAAATATTCATGCCAATGTAAAAAGCTGGAATAAGCCCGTAGTTCATACCTCCGGATCTGTTTCAATAGAAATATTAAAAAAATATGCCGATGTTTTCGGGGTACTTTATCCTTTACAAACTTTACGTAAAGAAATGACAACGATCCCGGAAATTCCTTTTTTAGTAGATGGATCCACTGATGATATGTACACATTCATTGAAGGGTTTGCCAAAACACTCTCACACCAGGTACAGCGGGCAAATGATGAAGAGCGCAGTAAACTACACCTGGCTGCCGTAATTTCGAGCAATTTTACGAATTATATGTATAAACTGGCAGAGCAGTATTGTATTGATGAGGGGGTAAATTTTACCTTGTTACACCCGCTTATCCTGGAAACAGCACAACGGGCCACTTTGTTTTCTCCCGGCAATGTACAAACCGGGCCCGCTATCCGAAAAGATATTCAAACACTCGATAAGCATTTACGTTTATTAAATGCCTATCCCAAATTACGTACAACTTATTTACGTATTACAGATAGTATTATGAACCCTTAATTGGTTATTTTATCTTCTTATAAGGCATCACTATATCTGTTTGTACCTTATAAGGGTTTTTTACATTCCCTTTTTCATCAATCGGGTCACTCACATAAATTTCATATGGAATTGCAATCGCTTTCCTGTTTTGTGATGATAACCTTTCCTGTAAAGCTTCATAAGCAATACCCGTAATTTCGTAAGGCCCAAAAAAATGGGCTACCAGTGCGCTATCGGCACCTATTTCCCGGGTGAAAATATTTTTAGAAAGTTTGGCCGGTTTCTTTGCTACAGGAAAACCAATTTCAAAAAAATAAGGGGCTTTACGGGTTTTATACCAGGCCATGGGCGGACCTGTCGCCTTCATTTTATTTGCTTTTAAAAATGACAATAAGGTACCCGACAGGCTGGTTTCAATTTTCTTACTTACTGATGCCATATTGGTTGCACTGTCATTGGTATACAAAATAAATTGTTTTGCAGTAACCGTATCTTCTATATTGATCACAGGGGCTTTTAATTGCCGGGCTTTATCCAGGGTATCTACCACAGGGGCATGAAGTTTAATGCTATCTTTTTGAGCCGAAGGATGGCTGCTTTTATTTTTACAACCTATTGAGATCATACAACTATACAGGATGATGATGAACAGGAGGAGGAACTTCATACGGGGTATATTTTTAATTGAAATAAGAGGATGTTTATACACAAGTATTGCAAAATAAACGATTGTTTTAATACTTATCGTTTAATATTTTTCGCAAATAGTAATCCTCATTGAGATTGCAAACCGAAATTTGCACAATGTATACGATTACCTTTAAGTTTGAACAGAAAGGAATAGAGCCGGTAACCATTAAAAACGTGGAAGATGGACAATCTATTTTAGAAGTAGCCCTGATTAATGATATTGATTTACATCATAATTGCGGGGGAGTATGTGCCTGTAGTACCTGTCACTTATATGTAGAACAAGGCGAAGAATTTTTGGAAGAGCTAAGCGATGCAGAAGAAGATTTTATTGACCGGGCCATTAATCCCCGGTTAAATTCTCGTTTGGGTTGTCAATGTGTTTTGCAAAAGGGCACCGGTGAAATTATTGTAAGGTTACCTGACCAAACCCAGTTTTTGGGTGAATAACAGCATCATTCTTTTGCAGCAGCAATAAAAAATCTATTACTTATACTAAAAATTGATTATATTTATGAGTTATGAACCCCCCATTCATTGGAATGATTATGAGGATATTGCCCAAAAGTTGTATGAAAAGTTTGGAGATGAATTTGGCGAGGGCAAAATTTATCGTATTCGTTTTACTGACCTGCACAAATGGGTGCTTTCCCTTCCGCATTTTGAAGGCAAACCGGAAGATAGTAACGAAGGGCACCTGGAAATGATACAAAGCAGTTGGGTTTACGAATGGCGGGATAATCAAAAATAAAATATCATGAATATGCTTTCAGATTTTAAACCCATCAGGCTATTTGTATTTGATATTGATGGTGTTTTAACTGATGGCAATATACTGTTAATGGATAATGGAGAGCAAGTACGCAAAATGAGTATTAAAGATGGCTATGCCTTGCAAATGGCCATCAAAAAAGGGTATTATATCCTGGTGATTTCAGGAGCCCGGCAAACTTCAGTTATTCATCGCCTGGCATTATTGGGTGTAGAGGATGTGTATGCTGAAATTACAGATAAAGTAGCTACGTTGCAGGAGTATATAAAAAAACTGAACCTGCGTGCCGAAGAAGTTTTATTTATGGGTGATGATATGCCCGATATGGGTTGTTTACAAATCGTGGGGGTTCCCTGTTGCCCCGCTGATGCTGTACCGGAAGTAAAGGAAATGGTACATTATATATCTCCATTTAATGGTGGCCAGGGTTGTGTAAGAGATGTGATAGAAAAAGTACTTAAACTGAACAGCCATTGGGTACACGATGCTCCCATCACTTCTCAATAGAGTTTTTCCTATTTTTACCAAATGAGATTAATTGCAGCTTTTTTACGACTCATTCGCTGGCCCAATCTTTTCTTTATTATCCTTACCCAAAGCCTGTTTTATTTTTGTGTATTTAAACCCATGTTGAAATACCCGCTTCCTGCATCATTTGATGTTTTATTTTGGATTTTGGTAACGGCCTCGGTATGTATTGCTGCTGCCGGTTATATCATTAATGATTATTTCGATTTTCATATTGATGCTATCAATAAACCTCAAAAAGTGGTGATTGATAATGTAATCAAACGCCGATGGGCCATTATCTGGCATTGGTTTTTATCTGGCCTGGGTATATTGTTAACGGCCTATATTAGTTATAAAACAAACAAATTTCATATCCTGGCTGCCAACATCACTTGTGTGTTATTACTTTGGTTTTACAGTACTACATTTAAAAAGAAAATATTGTGGGGCAATATTCTTATTTCGCTTTTAACTGCTTGGGTAATACTCGTTATCTATTTTTTTGTGGGTACCGGCATAGGTAAATGGCAATCGCCAGACCTGGCACTGGATGTAAAAAGGCTTTACAAATTTGCTATCTTGTATGCCGGGTTTGCATTTTTACTTTCGGTAATAAGAGAAGCAGTGAAAGACCTGGAAGACCTGGAGGGTGATATAAAATATGGCTGCCGTACCATGCCCATTGTGTGGGGTGTGCCTGCCGCTAAAGTATATACCGCCATCTGGTTGGTAGTGTGTGTGGGTATGCTTACCGCTATTTTGATTTATGCCGGTTTAAGTGGCTGGTGGGTGGCGTCGCTGTATATAGCCATAGCCATATTAATTCCGCTTTTTATGATCCTGTTTGCCCTGGGTAAAGCCGGGGCGCCCGAAGCGTATCATAAAATCAGTTCAATGCTCAAGCTGGTGATGCTGGCCGGCATATTATCCATGTTATTCTTTCTTATCCTCAAATAATCAAAATGCAAAAAATTGTATTGGCATCAGCTTCGCCAAGGCGAAAGCAGTTATTAGAGTGGGCAGCCCAAGAATTTGATGTAATAGTAAGCCATTGCCCCGAAGAAGCGCCCGGCAAATTGTCTCCCCATGAAACGGCCATATATATTGCCAGGCAAAAAGCACTTGCCGTTTTAGAAAAGGTAAAGGAAAACATACCGGTATTGGCAGCTGATACCATCGTGGTATGTAAAGGGCGTATTTTAGGAAAACCCAAAGACCGGGAAGAAGCTATTCACTTTTTGGAATTATTGTCTGGTACCAACCATACCGTAATTACCGGCGTGGTAATCCGGTATGGAAAAAAAGAAATTTCATTTGCCGATGAAACGATTGTTTCTTTTCATGCGCTAAGCCGGGATCAAATACAGTTTTATGTGGAGCATTACAAACCCTATGATAAAGCGGGGGCATATGCCATCCAGGAATGGATTGGCGTAATCGGGATCAAAGCCATTCAAGGTGATTTTTATAATGTAATGGGCCTCCCGGTTAGCCGTGTCATGCAGGCTCTTTCTTCCTTATGAGTTTTTGATTAAATTTTAAATTATTTGTAATTTTCAGAAAGATTCCGCCCCATGACTGAAAAATTACTTCAATTTATCTGGCAGTTCCGCCATTTTGACCTGGCTCATTTACAAACAGAAGATGGCGACCCATTACAAATACTTCATCCCGGTACTTTAAATAATAACCAGGGACCCGATTTTTTAAATGCCAGGATACATTGCAGGGGAACCACCTGGGCCGGTAATATTGAGTTGCACGTATTAAGCTCTCAATGGAAATTACATAAGCATGATGATGACCCCAATTACAAAAATATTATTTTGCATGTGGTATGGCAACACGATGCAGATTTAAACTTACCATTTCCAACTTTCGTGCTGGGTGGGAGAGTGCCTTTATTGTTTTTAAACAGGTACGATCAGTTGATGAAGGAACAGGGTTTTATAGCCTGCGAAAAAAACATATCACAAGTACCGGAAATTATTCTCCTTAGCCGTATAGATAGTATGCTGGCAGAACGACTGCAACAAAGAGCGGATCGTATATTAACATCCCTGCAAAATAATAAAGCACATTGGGAAGAAGTATTTTGGCAAACCCTTTGCCGGAGCCTGGGTACTAAAGTGAATGAAAGCGCCTTTGAAGCTATAGCAAAAACTTTACCCATTTCTTTACTGGCAAAGCATAAGCATAATTTAGTACAGGTAGAGGCGCTGCTCATGGGCCAGGCGGGGTTATTATCAGCCGGCACAAAGGATGCTTACCAAAACATGCTCTGCAAAGAATATCATTTTTTAAAAAAGAAATATACTTTGGCCGGCATTGGTTTGCCGATTCATTTCTTAAGGATGCGCCCGGCCAATTTTCCTACTATTCGGCTGGCACAACTGGCTGCCTTGATTAATGAGAGCCAAAAACTATTTTCTAAAATACGGGAAGCTACAGATGTGCAGCAGGTGCAGCAATTATTTACTATTACCGCCAATGATTATTGGCATTATCATTACCGGTTTGGCGAAGAAACTCCTTTTAAAGAAAAGCAGTTAGGCAGGCAAATGATACATGGGATTCTCATCAATACCGTAATACCCATATTGTATGCTTATGGCCAGTATCATCAAAATGAGAAAATAAAAGAAAAAGCCATAACCTGGATGCAGCAATTGCCCGCAGAAAAAAACAGCATTACAAACGGATTTAAAATATTGGGATTACGTTGTGTAAAAGCTAGTGAAAGCCAGGCCTACTTACAATTGAAAAATGAATATTGCAACCATAAGCGTTGCCTGCAATGCAGTATTGGGAATGCTATTTTAAAAATGAAATAAAAAAAGCCGGTAAGTACCGGCTATCTAAAATCTTTATAGATGTGTTAAATGTCAATGGCTTCTCCATAAGCAACAGCGGTTGCTTCCTTTATTCCTTCGCTCATCGTAGGGTGCGGATGAACGGCATTTAAAATTTCATGGGCCGTGGTTTCCAGTTTCCTGGCTACTACCACTTCTGCTATAAGTTCGGTTACATTCATGCCAATCATGTGGCAACCTAAGAATTCGCCATATTTGGCATCGTAAATTACTTTTACAAAACCTTCTGTGGCACCGGCTGCACTTGCTTTGCCGCTGGCCATAAATGGAAATTTTCCTACTTTAATTTCGTATCCTGCATCTTTTGCTGCTTTCTCTGTAAAGCCTACACTTGCAATTTCGGGTGTACAATAAGTACAGCCGGGAATATTGTTATAATCCATGGGTGTAATTTTAAGGCCAGCCAGGTGTTCGGCTGCATTGATGCCTTCTTTTGATGCAACGTGGGCAAGAGCCTGGCCGGGTGTACAATCACCAATAGCATATACTCCGGCCACATTTGTTTGCTGGTTTGCATCTACTACTATTTTCCCTTTTTCTGTTTTAATGCCTAATTGTTCCAGCCCTATATTTTCAATATTGGCAACTACACCCACCGCACTCAATAAAATATCGGCTTCTATTACTTGTTCACCAGCTGCAGATTTTATAGTTGCTTTTACCCCATTTCCACTGGTATCTACTTTGGTTACTTCGCTGGATGTGAGTATCGTCATCCCTTGTTTTTTGAATTGTTTTTCCAATTCTTTACTTATTTCCTCATCTTCTACAGGAACAAGCCTTGGCATAAATTCTACCATGGTAACTTTAGTACCCAGGCTATTATAGAAATAAGCAAACTCACTGCCTATGGCACCGCTTCCGCATACGATCATGCTTTTGGGTTGTTCGGGTAATGCCATAGCTTCCCGGTATGCAATTATTTTTTTACCATCTACAGGCATACTGGGTAATTGCCGGGCACGGCCCCCGGTAGCAATAATAATATTTTTAGCTTCCAGTGTTTGTTTGGTTCCATCTGCTGCCGTTACCTCCAGTTTGTTGGCGGCAATTAATTTGCCGGTACCCATGATGACTTCAATCTTATTTTTCTTCATTAAAAACTGCACCCCTTTGCTCATTTTATCGGCCACACCCCGGCTGCGTTTTATTACTGCGCCAAAATCCTGGGAAACTTCGCTTACGTTTATGCCATAATTGCCGGCATGTTTTGCATAATCATATACCTGGGCACTTTTTAATAATGCTTTTGTGGGAATACAGCCCCAATTCAGGCAGATGCCGCCCAGGCTTTCTTTTTCTACAATTGCAACTTTTTTACCAAGCTGGCTGGCCCTGATTGCTGCGGGGTAGCCTCCCGGGCCACTTCCTAAAACGATTACGTCGAATGCCATAATATTACTGTGTTTTTATAAAAAATCCCTGCAAATTTACTCGCTAATAGCTGAACGCCAAAATGTAATTTTCTCTACCGGTTCTGTTATTTTTATTAAAATTTAAATGGATTGTCAAAAGTTACTAAGGTGTGTCAAAGAATATTTTTAAAATCTCTTTTATATTTTCATAGGTATTGGCTACCGGTTTTTTTATATCTTTTGTTTTAAACCATCTTATTTCTGTAATATCTTCTTCGGACTGTGGTTGGGTGGGCTGTTTTTTTACCGTAAAATAATACCAGTGCGTTTTTTTTAAATAATGCTTACCATAGGCTTCGTAGGTATGCCAGGTATCGGTGATTTTATTTTTTAGAACCAGTTTTTTTAATCCTGTTTCTTCTTCTATTTCCCGGGTGGCCGCTTTTTGTGCGGTTTCTTTTTTCTCTATTTTACCTTTTGGTAAGTCCCATTTGCCCAGGCGATATATAAATAAGATCTCTTTATCTTCATTTTGAACCAAACCACCCGCTGCTTCTATTACGGTAAACTGGCGTGAAAACAATTTTTGTAATTTATCTAAATCATGATCTAATAAAATGCCTGCATGAAATGTTTCTTTTTTTATTTCGTGTAACAGGCTATGTATTGCGGCTGTGCTGGTTTCATCAATAAATACCGTATCGGGGTGCTTCAGTAATTCAGTAAGTTCCGGTGTAAGCGTATCGCAAAGAAATACGGGTTTCTCTCCAAAAAATATTTTTACTTGCATAGCTGGCAATTTACGTTGTAAATTTAGGCTTTTGTAAATGAATACGATGGTTATATCCGGCTGTGCCGGTTCCCATTTTAAAATAAAAAGTAACCGTTTTTTTTTTGAAATGCTGGCAACTAACTTTGTATCACATAATAATATTAAATATGACAAATGAAGCTGCCATTGCCGAAAAACTTTTGCATATCGGCGCTGTACAGTTAAATACTGAAAAGCCTTTTACCTGGGCCAGTGGCTGGAAAAGCCCCATTTATTGCGATAACAGGAAATTACTTTCTTTTCCCTATGAACGGGACTATGTGAAAAGTGAATTGTGCAGTGTGATTTTTGAAGAATTCATGCAAGCCGATGCCCTGGCAGGTGTAGCTACAGCCGGTATTGCATGGGGGGCCATGGCTGCCGATCAGCTTAAACTTCCTTATTTATACGTACGGCCTAAACCCAAAGAACATGGTTTGGGCAATCAAATAGAAGGAAATTTACAAAAAGGACAAAAAGTTGTATTGATAGAAGATTTAATCTCAACCGGTAAAAGCGTTTTGCAGGTATGCGAAGTGCTAAAAAATGCCGGTGCCGAAATACTGGGTGTAATTTCTATTTTTAATTATGGGTTTCCACAAGCAGATGCCGCCTTTACATTGGCAGGCATTCCCTATCGTTCGTTGAGTAACTACCCGGTTTTAATTAAACTGGCCCGGGAAAAAGGTTTAGTAACCGGTGAGGAGTTAAAATCGCTGTTAAACTGGAGGGAAAACCCATCAGAATGGCAGGGTTAGTGTAAATTTGATGATATAAAAAGAAAGGTTATGAAAAAAGCGTTCCTGATTATTTTTGTACTGTTTGGGTTTAGCTTACTGGCTACAGCCCAAAAAACTACCGATAAAGCCGTTATAAAAACACCAGCAGCTCAATGTGATGCATGTAAAGATAAAATTGAAAAATATTTATTTAGGGCACAAGGGGTTACTTCGGTAAAAGTGGATATAAAAAAAAGAACAACAACAGTTACCTGGATCAAGGATAGAACAAATATTGAAAATATAAAAACTGAAATTGCGAATATTGGCTTTGATGCCGATGATGTAACTGCCGAACCCGGCGCTTATGCCAAGCTGCCTCCTTGCTGTAAAAATGCAGAAACCGGCGAAAAGGTAAAAGAATAATACCGCTCATTCTTACAATGATATAAAAATAAAATAGCAACTCAATCCTTGCTTTTTTTTTGATTCTTTTATTTTGCTGCGGGAATATTTTTCCAGTTTTCTCCCCTTTTAATGCGTAATACCTGGGTTTCAGTAATATTAAACCGGTTGGCCAAGGGCGCTAATGACCCTGGCTTTTTTAATAATTTCTTTAATTTTTTCACATCATTTACCGATAACTTGGCAGTATTGGTTAAATCTCTTTCACGGGTTCGCCTTAAAATTTTATCTTTTATTACCAGGGGACTCTTTTTTTGATGTTCATAGTTTTCTGCTAAAGTCATCCATTTAAGGTTAGTTACCCGGTTATCTTGTTTATTGTGGTTTAGGTGCGCTACTACTTCGTGCCTGGCTCCGGGCTTAGGTAAAAAATACTGGGCCACCAGGCGGTGTATTAAAAAATGATGATTAATGGTGCGTTCTTTTGCATTGGATTTAAAAAAATCTTTTAATTCCTTTTTCTGTTTATGCATCGCCGAACGTAATTCTTTAAGCTCCTTAGCATTTGCCTTATTGCTGTGGAGTGCTTTTAGTTTTTGGCTCATTTGAGCCATTTGCTTTTTCATTTTAGTCACCTGCTTTTCATCTTTATCGGTTCGGGGGGCGTATAATTTTAACCTGATAATTTTATATCCATTTACCGTGGATCCTTTAAGTATATTGCCATCCGATTGTTTATTAAAGGAACGCACTCTTCCCAGGTTTGAAACTTCCAGGCGGAAAGTATTAGTAAATTTGAAATCAAATTTTACTTTTTTCCAGGTTTCAGCTGTGTTTAATTTAGCCATAATAAAATATGCTTTTAGTGAATGATGGATATGCTAAAAGTCTTGATTCTAATTCCGTTGATATTGTCAAGGGAATAAGGTTTCCTGCTAATTGTTTAAATCTCTATAAAACTATGTCATTATATATGAATAAATATGAACCGGGGTATATTATTTTTATAAAATATAAAAAACCCCTTTATCAGGGGTTTTAAAAATAGGGGGAGGCCTGTTTAGTCAAATGACTCGGTGTTTAAGTGAACCTTGGTCATTTCATAAAAATGATTTTGTAATACATGCACCGGTATAGGCTCCATAATATGCCTTTTCTCGTCACGGTACCACAGTTCAAAATGAGAAAAATCGCCTGGTTTGGGAATTAACATGCGAAAAGCCCCTTTGCTGTACTTTACCGTTCCATCTTCGTTTTGTTGTTTATGAAATTTGAGATTGCTTAATTCTTCATCATTAATTTCCAGGGGAAAGAGTTGATTGGTTTCATACCAGAAATCCTGTACGCCGTTATTTAAACAAACCTGTTTTTCATCTCCATTCAAATTGGTTACTTCACCCCGGCGCAGGTCTCCTTCATTATCGGCCACTAAAAAATCACCTTTTTTAATTTCATTGAATTTAAGCATAACGATATTTCATTTTATATGATTAATGCATCAATTTAAGATTTTTTTGGAATGATAAAAAAAATCTTATTCGGCCCAGCTCATAATATAATTCTTGTCTTCTATTCCTAATGCATCTTCTGTAAGCTTTAAAGGCCTGAAAGTATCTACCATTACGGCGAGTTCTTTTGTTTCTTTAGCGCCAATGCTTTTTTGTACGGCACCCGGGTGCGGGCCATGGGGAATGCCGGCCGGGTGCAGGGTAATCATACCCCTGGTAACATGTTTACGGCTCATAAAATCACCATCTACATAATACAAAAGTTCGTCGCTGTCAATATTACTGTGATTATATGGAGCCGGTATAGCTTCCGGGTGGTAATCGTACAAACGAGGTACAAAAGAACATACCACAAAGGCATCGGTTTCAAAAGTTTGATGCACAGGTGGCGGCTGGTGTACCCTGCCGGTTATGGGCTCAAAATCATGAATTGAAAAAATATAAGGATAGCAGCAGCCATCCCAGCCAACAACATCAAAAGGATGGGTGCCATAATGAATACCATACAACCAGCCTTGCTTTTTTGTTTTAATAACAAAATCACCTTTCTCATCATACGATTGCAGGTTATCCGGTGTACGGATATCTCTTTCGCAATAAGGCGAATGTTCCATGAGCTGGCCAAACCGGCTCATGTATCTTTTAGGATAGCGCATGGCATGATGGGACTCAACGATGAACAAACGGTTTTTTTCATCTTCAAACTGAATTTGATAAATAGTGCCCCTGGGTAACATGATGTAATCACCATAGCCAAAATGTAATTGGCCATAGCAGGTGGTAACGGTGCCTTTGCCTTCATGAACAAAAATCATTTCATCGGCATCTGCGTTTTTATAAAAATAATCTCCCGTTCCCTGCCGGGGGGCAGCCAGTATGACCTGGCAATCATCATTTACCAATACCGCTTTTCGGCTATCTAAGTAATCTGTTTCCGGTTTTATATTAAAGCCTTCAAAACTACGGTGCTTCAGCATTTTTTCTTCTGCAATTTTGGGCATTACATTTACCGGTTCATCGCATTTCACAATTTGAGTAGGGGGGTGGGCATGATACAAAATGGAGTATTCTGTTGCAAACCCTTCAGTAGAAAATAATTGTTCGGAATATAAACTCCCATCAGGCTTTTTAAATTGAGTATGACGTTTATGTGGAATTTTTCCGAGTTTATAATAATGTGGCATGGTACTTTTTTTAAGTAAAAAATAATTTGGCTAAAGATTGTATTGATATGGGTATCACCTTACATAGCCCGAGAGATTGAGCGTAGCTAGCAGGAAAATATATTTCCACTTTCGCTTATCTATCCAATAAGTAAAATTCCGGTACAATAGCATAATTCGTAAATCATATTATCTTCACATCAAATTTACAACTTTTATAACCACATTAGTTTCCCGGCTAAGAACTCATAATTTGAAACAAATTGGCTTAATATCAGATACCCATGGTTTTTTAGATGAAACCATTTTTCAACATTTTTCCCCCTGCGATGAAATATGGCATGCAGGTGATTTCGGTAACCTGGAACTGGCCAGGACGTTACAGGCCTTTAAACCACTAAGGGGGGTGTATGGAAATATTGACGATGCCAAAACCCGGCAAGTATTTGGAGAAAAACTTTTTTTTCATTGTGAAGATATTCTCGTTTATATGCAGCATATCGGGGGCTACCCGGGCCGGTATGCAAAGGGTGTAAAAGAAAATATCATGCAACACCAGGCTCATCTTTTTATTAGCGGCCACTCACATATTTTAAAAATTATGTATGATGAAAAATTAGGTTGCCTGCACATGAATCCCGGTGCAGCCGGTAAACAAGGATGGCATACAAAAAGAACCCTTATACGCTTCCTGGTTGATAAAATGGATATAAAAAATTGTGAGGTGATAGAATTGGATGTTTCATAAACTAATATTATTTATTAAATTTGCAGAATGAGTTGGAATGAAAACCAATCAATACGTGTTGCAATTTTAGACCTGTATGAAGGTGTTGAAAACCAGGGAATGCGATGCTTACGTGAAATCTTAAATCAATTTGCAGATTTCCATCACCTCAATTTACATAAGGATGAATTTGATGTGCGCTTACAAAATGAAGTGCCGGGCCTAGATTACGATATTTATATTTCAAGTGGCGGACCGGGCAGCCCGCTAGAAAGTGAAGGCAACAAATGGGAGAAAGTTTATTTTAACTGGTTAGAGGATGTGCAGGCATACAACCGAAATGATGCCCATGTTATAAAGAAGCAAGTATTTTTTATTTGCCACTCATTCCAGCTGGCATGCCGGCAATTGGGATTGGGAAATGTAACCCCCAGGAAGAGTACTGCATTTGGCGTTTTTCCCGTTCACTACCTGCCGGGTGCCGAAACAGAACCCGTATTTGCCGGATTAAAAGATCCTTTTTATGCAGTGGACAGCCGGGATTTCCAGGTAATACAACCCGATCATAATAAGATAAAGGAAATGGGGGGGCAAATTTTGGCAATTGAAAAAGCCCGGCCACATGTACCTTACGAAAGGGCCATGATGGCACTTAGGTTCAATGAAAACATGATTGGCACCCAATTTCATCCCGAAGCCGATGCCATAGGAATGAGCCTGCACCTGCAATCTCCGGAAAAAAAGAAAACGGTGGTAGATAATTATGGATTTGAAAAATGGCAAAACATGATTGGTAACCTGAATGACCCGGATAAAATAATGCATACCTATGCACATATTTTGCCCAACTTTTTAAATGAATCCATTGCTAAAATGCAACCGGTAGAAATTTAAGATCATATTCCCGTATAGGTTTGGGGGCTAATGGCTTTTAATTCTTTCTTCAGCACAGCGCTTATTTTTAATTTATCAATAAAAGCATGGATGTCTTTTTTTTGAATGCCGGCTTTTCCCCTCGTTAATGTTTTGAGTGCTTCATAGGGAGCCGGGTAATTTTCCCGCCTTAAAATAGTTTGTATTGCTTCTGCTACCACCGCCCAGTTTTTCTCAAGATCATTGTGGATGGTTATAGGATTCAGGATTAATTTATTTAACCCTTTTTCAATCGCATTCAGGGCTATACCCGTATGAGCCAAGGGAACGCCTATATTTCTTATCACCGTACTATCGGTAAGGTCCCGCTGTAGCCTGGAAACAGGCAATTTGGCTGCGATGTGTTCAAATAATGCATTTGCTATTCCCAGGTTTCCTTCCGCATTTTCAAAATCTATCGGGTTTACTTTATGGGGCATGGCACTGCTGCCTATTTCATTCTTTTTCGTTTTTTGTTTAAAGTAATCCATACTGATATATGTCCACAGGTCACGACACAAATCAATAAGGATGGTATTGATGCGTTTGATAGAATCAAAATGAGCAGCCAGCATATCATAATGTTCTATTTGAGTGGTACATTGCTGTCTTTGTAAACCCAGTTTTTTATCTACAAAATTATTGGCAAATTTTACCCAGTCTGTTTTTGGAAAAGCAACTACATGGGCATTTAAATTACCGGTAGCGCCACCAAATTTTGCCATAAAAGGAATATGAGAAAGCAATTGAACCTGGTTTTGTAATCTTTCTACAAATACATTTATTTCTTTTCCTAAGCGGGTGGGAGAGGCAGGCTGGCCATGGGTGCGTGCCAGCATAGGTATATTTCTCCATGCTTTGGCCAGCTGGCTAAGATGCTGCTGTAAAGTGAGTAATAATGGCAGGTAATATTGTTCCAGGGCATCTTTCCATAAAAGGGGAACAGCCGTATTATTAATATCTTGTGAGGTAAGCCCAAAGTGTACCCATTCTTTTAAATGAGATGCTCCCCATTGTTCTAATTTATTTTTAAGAAAATATTCTACTGCCTTTACATCATGGTTGGTGATGGCTTCAGTTGCTTTTATTTCTTCGGCCATAGCCAGTGAAAATGTAAGTACGGTTTTTCTTAATTTATTTTTTAAAGAAGCAGGAATAGGAAAGAATTTTTTCTCTCCCAGGTAAATAAAATATTCCACTTCTACAAAAAGGCGGTAACGGATAAGCGCTTCTTCAGCAAAATATGCCGAAAGGGGCTGTGTAAAATGCTGGTACCGCCCGTCAATGGGCGAGATGGCCTGGAGTGTAGATATTTGCATGGTAATAAAATGTAAAGAAGTAAATTTGTACAAATTTAATTGAAAGCGATTGGACAGAAAAATAAGGGTTGGAGCCGTAAGCTACCTCAATACATTGCCGCTGATTGATGGATTTAAAAAGGGACTTCTCCAAAATGAAATGGACTTAATAGAAGCATACCCGGCACATTTAGCCGGTATGCTCATGGGCGATGAAATTGATGTAGGACTGGTACCGGTGGCGGTAATGCCAAAACTAAAAGAGGCACACATCATTTCAAAATATTGTATTGGAGCCAGTAGCCCTGTTTGCAGTGTATGCCTTTTTAGCGATGTACCTATTGAAGAAGTAAAAGAAGTGCTGGTAGATTATCAAAGCCGCACTTCGGCCGCTTTGCTGAAAATATTATTGCAAAAATACTGGAAGCAACATCCCTTGCTTATAGATGCACAATCGGGTTTTGAGGAAAAATTTGGAGGCCATACGGCTGCCCTGATCATTGGCGACAGGGCTTTGCAACAAAGACAGCGCAATAATTATATTTATGATTTGGCAGAAGCCTGGATGCAAATGACGAGCCTCCCCTTTGTATTTGCAGCCTGGGTGGCCAATAAACAAATACCCGAATCTTTTATAACCCAATTTGATGAGGCAACCGGCCTGGGTTTACAGCATATTGATGACATTGTAAAAGCAAACCCCTGTCCATATTACGATTTGCATACTTATTTTACAAAAAATATTGATTACCGTTTAGATGCAAAAAAATTAGAAGGGCTGAATTTGTTTTTAGAGATGTTGTAAAAAAGAATTTAGCGCATCAGGATGATACTTCCTTTTCTCATAAAGTATCCACATTCCGATATGCCAGATATGTAGTAGATATAAGTTCCTGTATCGGCATCTGTATTTTTATATTTACCATCCCAGCATTTTGATGGATCGTTCGTACTAAATACCAAATTACTCCAGCGATTGTAAATAATAAATTTAAATTCTTTGATTTGATTTCCTGTAACCTTCAATCCAAAGCAATCGTTTTTTCCATCTTTATTAGGAGTAAATATATTGGGCATATAAATATCCCCATCTGAGGGACTATTATTAGCTTTTACCCATACGGTATCAGTATTTGAACAATTCTTAAGATCCGTTCCAATTACGGTATAGTACATTGATCTGTCGGGATGAGCATTGGTTGTTGCAGCAGTAGAATCATCCAAACTATTTCCCGGGTGCCATATATATGAGTTAGCGCCCGATGCAGAAAGGGTGATTCCCAGAATACTGCATTTTGCATCATTAAATGCTTTTGCATTTACATTGGGCAAGGGATTTACAGTAACAGGTACTATAAAAGTTTTGGTTTGAGGACAAATATGGTCAGTTATAATTACCTGGTAATTTTGAGTATTTACAGGAATGGCAGTTGGGTTTTGTAAGGTACCATCATTTAATGTCGTTGATGGGCTCCATTGATAACTAATCTGTGGACTATTCCCATTTGCTCCATTTAATATTACACTGTTGCCCTGGCAAGTTTCTTTTGCTGGAGGTTGTACAAATGTTTTAATTTCATTTGATGTAATTTTTACAGAATCTTTCCCTTTGCATCCATTGGTAGCGGTACCGGTAACAATAAATAAAGAGGACCCTACTGAGCTCCCTGTAAATACCGGGCTAGCTATATTTGGATTATTTAATCCTGATGCCGGGCTCCAGGTATATGTGTTTGCCCCGCTTGTGGTAAGGGTTACGGATTGTCCTTTACAAATGGCAGTATCCGGTATTGATTTTACAACGGGAATTGCTTTTACGGTAACGATGATTGTATCTTTTGCATTGCAGCCATTGGCAGCAGTACCAGTAACAAATACAGTTTGCGAAGTATTCCCGGTAAAAATTGGGTTTGCAATTCCCGGGTTATTTACAGCAGTGGCAGGCAACCAGCTATATGTTTGTGCACCCGTAGTGGTAAGTAAAAGTAATTGACCATTGCATATAGAAGTATCATTTATACTTTTGACGTTCGGCAATGGGTTTACCGTAATTTTTACACTATCTATAGCAGAGCAACCCATGCCATCAGAAACAGTGAGATAATAAGTAGTTGTATGGGTAATGGCAGCAACAGGATTTGCAATATTAGGATTACTTAAACCTGCAGCAGGGCTCCAGGAATATGTGCCGGTGCCGCTTCCCTGTAAGCTGTGTATTACGGTTGTATTACTGCAAAAACTGGTATCTGCTCCTGCGTTTGCAGTAATAAGAGATACATTTAGTACCCTGCTAAAACTATCCTTGCAGCCATTAATATCGGTAGCTATTAATTTTATGGTATAGTTGCCACTGCTGAGATAAGTATGTGAAGTGTTTTGAGTATTAGCAGTGCCCCCATCTCCAAAATACCACTGCCAACTTATGCTGCCAATAGGATTAAAATAAACATTCCCGTTAAAGTTGTACGTATTACAGGATTGCGCACTTGAAGTAAATCGTACTGAATCTATATTGGGCGTATAAGCAACAGAAGAAACAGGAAGCATTAGGTTAAACAAAACATTCCCAGGGTTTCCTGGCAATGCGCCATTTGCCGTATTACCATTATTTGTATTAATACCATTAAGCCCGCCATTTATGGCAGGAATAATATTTGGCGGGGTAGTAGCAGTTTTTAGCCAGATTGCGCCGCCGCCACCGCCGCCACCCGGGCCAAGAGCGCCCAGCGCCTCTCCGGTCATATTGGCTCCTTTGCCACCCTGGGCAGATACATGGGTATTACCAGCAAAATTTTGAGTATTTATTAAAATGGTTCCACCAGCACCACCGCCTCCCATGCCTTCATGGCAATAATATTGAGCCTGGCCCGAGGGATCACAGTCTTTTCCGTTATCGCCATTAGAAATAATGTCGTGGTTATTTGTAATAAGTTGATTGCAATTAATAATTATAATTCCACCCCCATTACCACCATCAGAATTAAAACCTAAATTATTACAATGGCCGGCGCCTCCACCACCGCCTAAGAATATTTTATTTTGTAGGGCTGAATAGTTCAATGAATACCCGCCAACACCTCCATTTTGACCGGGGCCGGGGCAAGTAGCCCATTGATTTCCTCCATTACCGCCCTGGCCAAAATTACCCCCACCGCCACCACCGGAATTATGATCTAATCCGCCGCCACCCCCATTGGCAGGTGCGCCACGGCCACTGGCTCTTAATAAGGAATAATCTGCAATTCCCTCTCCTTTTAATGCTGCTAAAGTAGAAGAACTTGGCAAATAATAATCTAAAATATTACAGACATAAGAACTGAGAAGGGTATTAATTCCTTTGCCTCCTTTAAATCCATTTCCACTGGTATTGATATCAGCGCCTAAGGTTAAAGTGTTTTGAACATTGAGGGCTAATACACCCCCTTTACTACCATCCCAGGGCAAGCTGGAAAGCGAAGCACTTGTGCTGTAATTACTAAAGTAAGGTACCCTCACAAATTGAACTTTGCCATCGGGAATATCGTAAGGCCTTAATAAATCATTTTTTAGTTCCAGGGTATTACCAACTTTTGATTTAATATAATTGTATTCGTAATTCCCACTATTTGTATAGTTTGTAATTGTTCCATACTGGTTTGTATTGGTACTGTCAATCACAGCGCCTTTCATTTGAATGATGAGGATGGTATCGCCCACATTAAAAGCAGTTGCATCTTCTACTTCAAATTTGTTTGAGCAACTTATTTTACTGATAACAGGGGTATAATCATTTATAATATTTGTATCTGGTGGAGTCACTATGCAACTATCCACAATGAGTGTACATTGAGGGTTCGTAGAATTTATGGTTGCACTACCCGAAAGTGTTCCGTTGTAAAGAGTATTTCCTTGCTTATTGATCAAATTATCAAAAACATAATAAGCTTTAAGCCCCGTTTGGGTTGTGGGATTGGGCAGTGAATTGGCCATATTAGCCCTTATTTCTGATTGTGTTCTTGCAACGTTCCAAATGCGGACTTCATTGATGTAACCTTTAAAATTTTCGATAAATGCGCCACTGTATAACCCAACCCTGGTAGGAAAATCATTTTGAAATAAATTACCGGTTGCGTTGACCTGGCTCATTAAAAAACCATTTCTATAAAACTTTAAAGTAGCGCCATTGTAAACCATTGCAACATGATATGTTTTATTTAGTGTTGGTTCACATACATCGGGTGTAGCAAAAAAACCATTAGAAGTTGTAATGTAACCGCCATCTAATCGCAACAAATAATTGGCGTCTGATGGACTAAGATGTTTTGAAACAATATCACCAATATTATCATTAGCGGCATGAGGAATATATGGCTGATCTCTGTTTACGACTGCTTCTATAGTAACTTGATTTCCCGGAATATCGATATCCCCAAATTCTGCAAATGAAGAATATGTTGTAAAATGAATCCAGTTATTACAAGCCAGGTTAAATTTAGAATGATTATTTCTAAAAGTAGAATTATTTTGAGCACACAAAGTAGTTGATATTAAAAATGTAGCAAAGATTAATGCTCGCATGTATGAAATTTTATTTATCAATAATTTTTTTAATTCTTTTATTCAAAGCGGTGAGAATCGGTCTTACATCAGGGGATATATTTCTAGAATAAATGATAATTATAAAAAATATAATGAAGAATAAAGTTCGTCCTATTAACCCACTAAGTCCAAATATATTATTGAAAATATAGTAAGTTATTATGTATCCTATAAAAGAGTAAATAATTATTTCCAATGTTTTTATACTAAACGGTTGCAGCCTGAATTTTTTCCAAAGAAACCAGTATCGAATAGCATTATAAATGGTAAATGAAACCAGGTTTGCAAGCGCCGGGCCAATGATTCCATATTTAACGGTGAGAATGTAACTCAAAGGTATTATTAATGCCGTTAGCAACACACTTGTCCATAATTCAAAACGCCAATATACCGACGTTCCGATGATTTGTGAATTTACGCCTGTTCCCATTTCAATAATGGTTACCATTCCAATAATGAAAAATACCCATTTGCCTTCTAAATATTCCGGGTTAATGTTAAAGAAACGAATGGCATCTTCATAATTTAACCAAATACAAAAAAAAGTAAACAAAGCAAAGCTTAATAAATTAATAGAAGATCTTTTGTATATTTTACTAATTTGATGGTGATCTTTATCTTTCCAGGCACGGGATAATACCGGGATGGTAATGGCGATGATGCTTCGGTAGGGCGCTTGTAACAACGAAACCAGGTAAATTGAAAATGCAAAAATACCGGCTTTAGCAAGATCTAATTTAGAAGCCAGCACCAGGGTATCAATAACCGATCTTAAAACACTTACAATAACTACAAAAGAGGAAAGGAGCATAATGCTGAATATTTTCTTCCGAAATTTATGCGTCACCCTGCTTTTTTTAAAACTTAACCATAGCTCACCCTTTTTATATAATATAAAGACCAGTAAGAGTACAATAAATCCATACTGGAGTATGAATAAGAAAACAAAAGTTTCAAAACTAATGATGTTTAAAACTTTTAAAACAATTACGGCCAATGTAAATACACGTAATGCACATTCTTTTAAAAAGCTGGTGAGTACCCCTTTTTGGAATGCATACGAATAAGATTCCAGGATATTAAAAAGTAAGATCGTAAATGCCATGGGTAATGTATAGTAAAAATATTCTACTAACATTTTTGAGTTCGTATTAAACTTACGGATAATTAAAGGTTGCATTAAATAAAACACCAGGCAGGTAATTACGAAGCCGCCCATAGCCACTTTAAGCGCCAATGCCAGGGCATCATTGTCCCTGGGAAGGGTATGATCCTGGTAGTAAGGAAAGAATTTTACCAGGTAAGAAGTTACGCCAAAAGTAGAAAAGGCACAGATCAGCAAACTTATTTCTCTTAACGAGGTGGTAAGTCCATATTGTTCCGGTGTAAACCACCCATTGTGGGTAAGCAGGTACACATTCAATGCGCCAACGAGAAAGCCCAGGTAAATCCACCAGGTGGCTTTTAAACTGCTTTTCCTTATTTGCGACATGAATTAGTAATTAGTTAAGTGTGTTTATTAACTATTTTTGCGAAATTATACGAAATAAGGCCTAAATATAATGCATTGAGAATAGTTTGCTTTATTTTGAACTTAAAACTACATTATGAAAGTGGTGATATTTGCTGGCGGGCTGGGTACAAGAATTGCTGAAGAAACCGGCTCGAGGCCCAAACCCATGGTAGAAATTGGCGGCAAGCCCATCCTTTGGCATATTCTGAAAATGTATAGTCATTATGGCTTTAATGAATTTATTATTTGCCTGGGATATAAAGGATATGTGATTAAAGAATATTTCATGAACTATTTTTTACACAACGCCGATTTTACCATCGATATTGCAAAAAACGAAGTGGAATTCCATAGCCGCACCAAAGAAAATTTTAAAATCACTTTAGTTGATACCGGTTTAGAAACCAAAACCGCTGGCCGGCTTAAAGCCGTAAAAGAGTATATCGGTAACGAAGATTTTATGCTTACTTATGGCGATGGTTTAAGTGATATTAATTTGCAGGAACTGTTAGCTTACCATACATCACATGGTAAATTAGCAACGGTTACTGCGGTACAGTTAGAAGCTCGTTTTGGGGGTATGGATTTAAGTAAAGACAATGAAGTGCTGGCCTTTAGAGAAAAAGCAAAAGATGAAACAAAATGGATCAATGCCGGTTTTTTTGTATTAAAACCCCAGGTGTTCGATTTGCTTGAGGGCGATATGAAAAATACGATGTGGGAAGATGAACCCCTGGAAAAATTAACCAACCGGGGGCAATTGCAGGCATATCGTCATTTTGGATTTTGGAAATGCATGGATGCATTAAGAGATAAAATGGAATTTGAAACCTTATGGGAGACCGGTAATGCAAAATGGAAAAAATGGTAAACGAAGATTCTTTAAAAAAATATTATTCCGGTAAAAAAGTATTTATCACCGGCCATACCGGGTTTAAAGGAAGCTGGCTTTCCTTGTGGTTAAAAATACTGGGCGCTCAAATAAAAGGGTACGCCCTGGCACCGGAGTATGGCGGCGGCATTTATGAACAAGCAAACCCATTTTCACCGGCATTGGATGTAATTGCCGATATCCGGGATAAAGAAAAATTAACCCACGCTCTTTTATCTTTTAAACCGGATTTTATTTTTCACCTGGCTGCCCAGCCACTGGTTCGCCGAAGTTATCGCATACCTGCAGAAACTTTCGATATAAATGTAACCGGTACCGCCAACCTGCTGGAAGCCGTGAAGGCGCTGCAAAATAAATGTACAGTCATTATTATTACTACCGATAAAGTATATCTCAATAAAGAAAAAGATATTTTGTACACAGAAGAAGATGCCCTGGGCGGCTATGATCCATATAGCGCCAGTAAAGCCTGTACAGAATTAGCTGTAAGTGCATTTAGGAATTCTTTTTTTAATACCCTTGAATACCGGCACCATCAAAAAGCAATTGCAACGGTTAGGGCAGGCAATGTAATGGGAGGAGGAGATTTTAGTGAAGACCGCTTGGTGCCAGATATCATTAAAGCCATTATGGAAAAACGGGAAGTGGAGTTACGAAGCCCGGCATCGGTAAGGCCCTGGCAACATGTACTGGAGCCATTGGGTGGCTACTTGCTTTTGGGAGGATTGCTGCATGATGATATACAATATTCGGGCGCTTATAATTTGGGGCCTGAACCCGAAGATCATCTTACCGTACAGCAACTGGCAGAAGAAGCCATCGCCATATTAGGAACGGGAAACTGGAAATATACCGGGGATAGTACCCAGCCCCATGAAGCCGGTATTTTAAAACTGAGTATAGAAAAAGCGAAAACTAAATTAGGATGGCAGCCCAAGCTGAATGCCCGGCAGGCCATTGCCTTAACCATGAACTGGTATAAAAATGCAAAAAACCAGGTGGATGCTTTTTCTACCAAACAAATTTTTGATTACATGCAAAAATGATATTTACTGAAACCATATTAAAAGGTAGTTATGTAATAGATCCTGTTATTTTAGGTGATAACAGGGGTTGGTTTATGCGTACATTTTGTAAGGAAGAATTTGCAGCAATACAGCATACAAAAGAATGGGTGCAAATGAATCAATCATTCACCCGGCAAAAAGGCACCATACGGGGAATGCATTTTCAACATGCCCCGCATGCCGAAATAAAACTGGTACGGTGTATTGCCGGGGCCATTTTTGATGTTATTATTGATATGCGGAAAAACAGTAAAACATACCTGCAATGGGTGGGCACCACCTTAAGTGCTGAAAATAAAAAGTCATTTTATATACCCGAAGGTTTTGCTCATGGATTTCAAACACTGGCAGACAATACTGAAATTGTGTATGCGCATACCGGTTTCTATAATGCCGAATTTGAATCCGGTGTTTTATACAACGATCCTAAAGTGAATATTCAATGGCCTTTGCCGGTTACTGAACTATCAGTAAGAGACCGCAATCATGCGCCTATAAAAGATTAATTTATGAATTGTAGATTTTGCAAAACAGCATTACAAAATGTTTTTATTGACCTGGGCAATTCACCTGCCTCTAATTCTTTTTTAACAAAAGAGCAGTTAAACGAGCCCGAAATATTTTATCCTTTAAAAGTATTTACCTGCCCTTCTTGTTTCCTGGTACAGGTAGATGAGTATAAAAAGTCGGATGCCATTTTTGATAATACCTATGTTTACTTTTCTTCGTATAGCACAAGCTGGCTGGCGCATGCCAAAAAATATACAGAAGAAATGGAGCAAAGATTCCAGCTTGATAAAAATTCTTTAATAGTTGAAATTGCCAGTAATGATGGTTATTTGTTGCAATATTTTAAAGAGAAGAAAATACCTGTTCTTGGGATAGAGCCCACAGCCAATACCGCCCGGGTAGCCGAAGAGAAAGGAATTCCCTCGGTAATTGATTTTTTTGGGGTTCGATTGGCTACCGATTTAGCTGCAAAAGGAACCTGGGCAGATTTGTTATTAGGCAATAATGTACTGGCGCATGTGCCGGATATTGTGGACTTTGTTAGTGGCATGAAAATTATTTTAAAACCCCGGGGTGTTATTACCATGGAGTTTCCCCACTTGCTGCAACTGGTAGAAAAAAACCAGTTTGATACTATTTACCATGAGCACTTTTCTTATATATCTTTTAATGCCGTAACTAGAATATTTGAAGCAGCAGGCCTGGAGGTGTTCGATGTACAGGAAATACCTACCCATGGGGGATCTTTGCGGATTTTTGCAAAGCACAAAGAAGATAACAGCAAAAAAACAGAACCCGCTGTAAAAGAATTATTGCAGAAAGAGAAAGATCATGGTATGTTGCATATGGAATATTATGATCATTTTCAGCAAAAAGCCATGCAGGTAAAACTGGCTTTACTGGAATTTTTAATAAGCCAGAAAAAAGCAGGCAAAAAAGTAGCTGCTTATGGCGCTGCCGCCAAAGGGAATACATTATTAAATTATTGTGGTGTAAAGGCTGACCTGGTAGATTTTGTAATTGATGCCAACCCGCATAAGCAAGATAAGTTTATGCCTGCAAGTCATATCCCGGTTTATGCAGAACAATATTTAAAAGATCAGAAACCGGATTATGTTATTATTTTACCCTGGAATTTGAAGGAAGAAGTAATGTCGCAACTTGAATATATTAAAACATGGGGAGGTAAGTTTGTAATACCTATACCTGCTTTGCAAATTATTTAATATGCCTGAAACAATACTGGTTACCGGTGCAACAGGTTTTATTGGCAATTATGTAATAGAAAATTTGTTGCAAAAAAAAATGACTGTTATTGCAAACTCTCATCTAAAAGAGAAAGCGGTTTTAATGCCATGGTATGAAAAAGTAAAGTATATCCCTTTTGATCTTCATTCCAATTTTTCATCACAGAATTTATACGAATATTTCGAAAAACCTGATGTTTGTATTCATTTAAGCTGGCAGGGTTTGCCCAATTACAAAGAATCCTTTCACCTGGAAAAAGAATTACCGGCACAGCTCCTGTTTTTATCGAACCTGCTTCGGCATGGATTGAAAGACCTGACTGTAACGGGCACTTGTTTTGAATATGGCATGCAGCAAGGTGAATTAACCGAAGAGATGGAAGCAATGCCCAATAATAATTATGCGAAAGCCAAAAATGAATTAAGATTACAATTGGAAAACCTGCAGCGGGATTATCCCTTTTCTTTAAAATGGTTACGCCTGTTTTATATGTATGGTAAAGGGCAAAATGCCCGGTCTTTATTTTCTCAATTAGAAGAGGCATTACAAAAAAAGGAAAAAGTGTTTAATATGAGTGGAGGTATGCAGGTGAGGGATTTTTTAGCCGTAGAAAAAGTAGCCGGCTATATTGTAGAAGCAGCTTTACAAACAAAAATAACAGGCGTGATTAATATTAGCAGTAATAAACCCGTACGTGTAAAAGATTTTATTGAAAACTTTTTACAGGAAAATCATCAGCATATTGGTCTCAACCTGGGATATTATCCTTACCCGGATTTTGAGCCTATGGAATTTTGGGGAAACAATCACAAATTATTATCCATCCTGCAATGAACAAAAGAGTTACCATAGTAATACCTTGTTTCAACCAGGGTATATATTTGGCCGATGCCCTGGCAAGTATCAGCAGTTGTAACCCTCACTTTGCAGAAATACTTATTGTGAATGATGGTTCTACTGATGATGCAACAAAAAGTATCCTGGCAGATCTTTCCAAAAAGGGATATCGCATTATAAACCAGGAAAACCAGGGTCTGGGTGCTGCCCGTAATGCAGGTATCCGGGTTGCCACTACAGATTATATTTTGCCGTTAGATGCTGACAATAAGATAATCGCTTCCTTTATAGAACGGGCTGTTCAAATATTGGATAAGGAACCTGGTTATTCCGTTCTCTATTCTAATGCAAATTATTTTGGAGATAAAGAGGGCATCTTGAAACCGGGGAAATTTAATTTGCAAAGGTTAATGCTGGGGAATTATATTGATGCCTGTGCAATCATCAGGCGTTCGGCGCTGCTGGAAGTGGGCTTGTATGATAAGATGGAGATCATGGGCTATGAAGATTGGGACCTTTGGTTAAAGTTGGCCTTTGCCAGCCATGGATTTTATTATTTGGATGAAACCGGTTTTGAATACCGGGTACGCAAAGATTCTATGATGAAAGATGTGAATCAAAACAGGGATCGCCAGAATGAAATAGAAACTTATTTCCTTGAAAAATATGCCGATAAACTGGATTTTCCGTTTGTATTTGATCATGTACTTTATCAAATCAAGAAAAAACCATTTTTATTTTTCACGCATATTTTTTTAAAGAAATATTTTCCAAGCTATTTCGCCCGGCTTACCGGGAAAAACAAAATAAGAAAGCATTTTATTTATGATTGAGAGAAAGAAATATACAGCCGCATTTTATGAAGAGCTGGAGAACAATTCGTATAAATCGGCAAAAGCGATCCTGCCATTTGTGAACGAACAGGTACATCCAAAATCGGTAATTGATATTGGATGCGGTACTGGGGAGTGGTTAAAAGTCTGGTCGGCAGATTTTGGTATTACTGATTATAAAGGCGTAGAGGGTCCCTATGTGAAAAACGAATTTATAAAAATAGATCCCGATAAATTGGTGCTGCATGATTTGAAGCAAGCGTATACTGAAAACCGAAAATATGATTTGGCCATGTCGCTGGAAGTGGGTGAGCATTTACCTGAAGCTGTATCTGAAAACTATGTAAAAAGCCTTACGTTATTAAGTGATGTGGTATTATTTTCTGCTGCATTGCCCGGCCAGGAAGGAACCTATCATATCAATGAACAATATCCTGAGTTTTGGGCTGCCTTGTTTTTAAAGTTTAATTTTTTACCGGTAGATTTTTTGCGGCCACTGCTGTGGAATTTGCCGGGTGTGGAATATTGGTATAAGCAGAACATGCTCATGTTTATTTATAAAAATAAGCTGTCTTCTTTTCCTTATTTAGAACAAAACAGCCAAACCGTAAACCCCCATTTTTTATTCCGGCTGCATCCTGATCTTTATAATATAAAGAGAAAAAGATTACAGGAAACGAGTACCTTTTTGGGATTGATCAATTGGAAGTGGGTAGTATTTAAATACAAATATTTAAAACGTAAATAAAATGAGTGGTCGGCAGAAAAATTTAAACAGGCTGGCAAATGCAGATTTACACGTTTTAAATCAGCATTACATCATCAATTATTTTCTTTTTAAAGATATAAAATGGGCACTGCAAAAATTTGCTACAGGAAAAACACTTGATTTGGGTTGTGGTAATAAACCTTACCGTGAACTTTTTAAATTCCCGGTAACTGAATATATAGGTTGTGATATAATTCAAAGCAGCGGGAACCTGGTAGATGTAATTTGCCCGGCCACTGAATTAAAATTTGAGGATGGTGTTTTTGATACCGTTTTTTCTACACAAGTAATCGAACATGTGGACGATCATCGTAAAATGCTGGCAGAGACAAACAGAGTATTAAAGTTAAATGGCAAAGCTATTTTTACAATTCCTTTTAGTTGGGAATTACATGAGGAACCCTATGATTTTTTCAGATTCTCAAAGTATGGAATCGAATACCTGTTTAAGAAATATGGTTTCGAAATTGTGCAGATTCAATCAAATGGGGGCAAGTGGGCGGCAATCTTTCAATTGTTTTTAAATACTTTATTTTCTGCAAGAAAATATGGGACACTAAGGTCAAAATTCATTAAACATTTTTTCATTACTTTCCGGTTTATTTATTTCTACAATAAATTTGCCGTTTGGCTCGATAAAAAGTATTTTGATGATATCCTTACACTTAACTACCTGGTGGTTGCAAAAAAAATAAATGGGTAAGCCTGCCATTATATACTTATCCTGGATACCTTATGGTATTGAAGAGATACAGGGTTTTTTAGATTCATATTTGCAATATGATGCAGGAGCCGGGCATCAACTTTTTATTGTATTTAATGGGGTACAACAGGGAGAAGAACATTTACCCTTTTTACAATATGCCCAAAACCGGTTAGGTTACCCGGTAAAGTACATGCTATTACAAAGTGGCCAGGACATTGAAGCTTATTATAAAGCCGCCCGGGAACTGGATAGTGAATACCTGTTGTTTTTGAATACTTTTTCCCGAATCCTGGCCAACGACTGGCTTAAAAAATATACAACTGTTTTTCTAGAGCATGCAAATACAGGGCTTGTATCAGCATCCGGTTCTTATTTGAGTTATACAAGCGCTGTTTTTATTAAAAATAAATGGGGATGGGAACCCGGAAAAGGAATTCATCATCATTTTACAAAATATAAACTCTTTGCTAAATCATTTTTTTACTGGCACCTGTTTTTTAAATCTTTTCCCAATCCACATATTCGCACAAACGCCTTTATGCTTAAGAAGCATCATCTTTTATCAATACACCCCGGTGTGCTTACTACAAAATTTAAGGCTTACCAGTTTGAAAGCGGGCGTAAGGGGCTTACCGCCTTTTTTTTAAAGAAACAGATGGATATTTTTGTATTGGGAAAAAATGGTATGGCTTATCCCGTTTCTCAATGGCCCAATAGCAATACCTTTTGGATTCACAACCAGGAGAATCTTTTAATTTCTGACAATCAAACCCGGATTTATGACCAGGCTACAGAAGCCAATAAAAAAATGTTGACTAAACTGGCATGGGGACAATGAAAAAAATTACGATCATATTACCGGTACGAAACGGCGGCGAACTCGTAAAAGAATGTGTTCAAAGTATTTTATCACAAACCTATAGTGACTTTGATTTTATAATTTTAGATAATCATAGTGATGATGGAACATATGAGTGGATCAGCAGTATTACCGATAACCGGATTAAAATATTTCGTTCCGCTGAAACCCTCTCGATGCCGCAAAACTGGGCCAGGATACTGGATGCTCCCAAAAATGAATGGATTACCGTTATTGGCCATGATGATATTCTGTACCCGGGTTACCTGCAGGTAATGCATGATCTTATTCAGCTTAATCCGGATGCCTCTTTGTATCAAACTCATTTTGATTATATTAATATAAATGGAAATAAAGTAAGGAGTTGCCTTCCCATGCCTGCAAAAATGGACGATGCCGGATTTTTAAAAGCTGAATTTCTTCAAACTATGGATAGCATGGGTACGGGTTATATGATGCGTTCAAAAGATTTTGATATGTTGCGTGGCTTTTCGGCATCCTATCCTAACCTGATCTTTGCAGATTACCAGCTATGGGTACAATTAACAGGTAAAAGCTACCTGGCCATATCTCCCCAAACCGGCTTTGGGTACCGCTTACACCAAAGTCTTTCTATTACTACCGCAGCAGAAAACTACCGGCTTGCTTTTGGAAAATATATTCATTTTTTAAAAGACTATATGGTTAATAAACCTAAGGTAAAGCAAATGGTTGAAGAGTATGGATACGTTTTTTTAATGTATTTCTGCCAAAGTTTATCGCACCGTTTATTAAAGTCGCCCCCGGCAAACCGCCTTTCTGTAAAAGAATTTATCAATGAGTGTAAGCAGTATGCACAAATGTTGGGAATTCCGCAGCCTTTTGAACCCGCTAAAAAATTAAAAATATGGGCTGCCCTGCAACTGGATAAATCAAACTGGAGTAGAAATCTTTTTCGGTTAATTCGAAAAAAATAGGATTCTATTTCAGCGAGTTCAATTCTTCTGCCATCATTTCTTTAATCATAGTTGCTAAATTATATTTAGGCGACCAACCCAGATTATTTTTAGCTTTAGATGCATCGCCAATTAAAATTTCAACTTCGGCGGGCCGGTAATACCGGGTATTGATGCCAATAACCTGCTGGCCTTTTGGCAATTGGTAATCGGGGTGCTCGCAGGAAACCACAAGGGCCTTTTCATTTTCATCTCTCCCTGTAAAATCAATGCTGATGCCCACTTCTAAAAAAGCCATTTTTATAAAATCCCTTACAGAAGTAGTGATCCCGGTAGCTAAAACATAATCCTCCGGGGCATCTTGCTGCAGCATCAGCCACATACCTTCTACATAATCTTTGGCATGGCCCCAATCTCTCCGGGCATCTAAATTACCCAGGTAAAGCGTAGTTTCTAAACCTTTAGCAATACGGGCAACACCCATTGTTATTTTACGGGTTACAAAAGTTTCACCACGCAACGGGCTTTCATGATTAAATAAAATTCCATTTACCGCATATAATCCATAGGCTTCCCGGTAGTTTACGGTAATCCAATACCCATATAGTTTTGCAACACCATAAGGAGAGCGGGGGTAAAAGGGGGTTTTTTCATTTTGGGGTATCTCCTGTACTTTCCCATATAATTCAGAAGTGGATGCCTGGTAAAAACGGGTTTTCTTTTCAAGCCCTAAAATACGAATGGCTTCCAGCAGGCGGAGTACACCCATGGCATCGGAATTAGCAGTATATTCGGGTGTTTCAAAACTTACCTGTACATGGCTTTGGGCACCCAGGTTATAAATTTCATCGGGCTGTGTTTGTTGTATGATGCGTATGAGATTGCTGCTATCAGTAAGGTCGCCATAATGTAAATGAAAACGATCCGCAAATGATTTGTTATAAAACATATCATCTATACGGCTTGTGTTGATGAGAGAACTGCGCCTTTTTACACCATGCACATTATATCCTTTTTGCAATAATAATTCAGCCAGGTAAGCCCCATCCTGGCCGGTAATACCCGTAATTAAGGCGGTTTTCATTTATCGTTTAATTTTAATTATTTTCGCAAATGTAGGGGATATAATTTTTTGATAATATTTTTTAACCTCCTTATTCTATTTCTTTTGTTCAAAATGCATTCATGAAAATAGCGATTAACTGCTGGATATTAAGAAATAAAAACCCCGATGGAATAGGTAACGTCATTATACAAACAATACCCCTGCTCATAAAAGATCACCCCGAGCATCATTTTATGATCTTATGCGATAAAAATTTTAATAATTTTTATTTTGATTTTCCCAATGTGAGCCATCATTATATTTTTCCGCCCTTTCGCCACCCGCTATTATATATGGGGTACATGGATTTTGTATTACCGGGCTTTTTAAAAAAACAGCAGGCCGATGTGCTGGTTGGTATGGATGGGTTTGTTTCCCTGCGGAGTAAAATTCCGCAGCTTGCCATTATCCATGATCTTAATTTTGAACATTATCCCAAAGATTTGCCGCTTCGCAACAGGTTGTATTATCGTTTTTATTTTAAAAAATTTGCCCGCAAAGCCAAGCAGGTGCTGGCAGTATCAAAATTTACAAAAGAAGATATTATTAATACCTATCAAATTCCGGAAGATAAAATTTCTATTCTTCCCCTGGGTGCCAAAAATGTGTTTAGCCCTTTATCTATACAAGAGATTGTGCATTGCCGGGATACTTGGAGTAAAGGGGAAGCCTATTTTTTCTTTGTAGGCTCCATGCACCGCCGTAAGAATATCGTACGCTTATTACGGGCTTTCAATTTATTTAAAATGAAAAATCAATCGAATACCAAATTGATTTTGGCCGGTAATATTATGTGGCAAAATGCAGAAATAAAAAATTGCTTACAAAAATTACAATATAAAGACGAGATTATCTTTACCGGCAGGGTAGATGATGAGCGATTAAAACTTTTGTTGGGGGCGGCCCGGGCACTGGTATTTGTACCGGTATTCGAAGGCTTTGGATTACCTATTGTAGAAGCTTTCCAGGCCGGTGTACCCGTTATTTGCAGTAATACCAGCTCAATGCCCGAAGTGGCAGGGGATGCGGCATTACTGGTAAACCCCTTTGATATAAATGAAATAGCTGCAGCGATGACCAGCCTGGACGGTAATGAAGATTTGCGGCATCAACTGGTTGAAAAAGGCAATACACAAAAATTAAAATATAACTGGCATAATACAGCGGTAGAATTATATCATGCCATTATAAAAACAATAGCACATCCTCAATGATTTTTTAATATGCCTGCCGCCTGTTCTGCAATATGCCCCCAATAAAAATAATTGAAAAAAACATCGGTTATGGGTTGGTTGCTTATCGGCTGCATGATGGCGTTGGCAAAAGCATCCCAATCCCCATCTTTTATTTTAATAAGCCGGCTGCCTGTAATCTCAGTGGGAATACCCATAGCACCAGATTCGGTACTGATGCATTGAAGGCCATAGCCTAAAGCTTCTACCAATTTGGTTTTTATTCCGCCGCCTTCTATTACGGGATTTAAAAAAACATCGGCTCCCATAAAATAGGTATTGATGTCATCTACAAATCCTGCATAAATGATATTTTGATCTTTGTATTCGGCAAGGCCCTGGTAAGATTCGGGTAAGTTTTTCCCGCAAATGATGATTGTATATTCAAACCCGGCTTGCATCAATTTTTTATTAATGTTGCCGGTTAAAATATCCAGCGCTTTTAAATTGGGTTCATAGCTTAAGGTGCCATTAAAGAGAAGGATTCTTTTATTTTCGGGCAGGTTATATTTTTCTATAATTTTTTTCCGGCATTGTTGTACCCATTTAGCATCGGGCAGGTTCCTGTTTTCGAAACCATACGTAATGGTAAAACATTGTTGCGGGTTTAATTTAAAATGATGAATTGCATATTGCTTATCTTCTTCGGTAATAAAAAAGTTACAGGCGGCATTTTTATGTACCCATTTTTCATAAAATTGTAAAATAGGCCACCACATTTTACCCGTGGTTTTAAAGCGGGTGCTTTCAATATTTTGAGAATGTACAATTAAGGGCAATTTATAAAGCCATTGTAAAATAAGGCCCAGCCAGCCCAGATAGGGGTGTACAATAATTAAATGGGTAAATGGATATTTCTTTATAATACGGCCCACTTTAAAAATGAGAAATGGATTAAAGTAACGGGAGAATGAAGAACCCAGCGCCGGGAAAAAACGGGCATTTAATACGGGTGGCAATACATTGTTTGATGTAGAAATAATAGAAACAGGAATTAAGTCGGCTAAATAGCGGTAAAAAAAAGCCACACTTTTTTGTCCACCCATTTTTGCAGGATAAATGGCGTAGGGAACAATGACAGCAATGTTTACGGGCTTTTCCAATGCAGTATCAAAAGCATAAAAGATCCCGGTAGTTTCATTAACGGGATTCTAATTTAGGCTTGTTTTTTTATTTTTTTTAAATTCAAAATAGATGGCAAGTAAGAGCATCAATATAAAGATAGCTGAACCGATATGAGAAGCCTTTATACTTTTATTATACACATCCGGCACAAATTTAAATTCTATTTTGTGCTTTCCCGCCGGGATCAGCATGGCTCTTAAAACATAATCGGCTTTAAAATAATCGGCTGGTTTATCATCAATAAATGCCTTCCAGTCTTTATAATATATTTCACTAAATACTGCGATATGGGGTTGCGTGGTATTTGATTCATATACCATATCATCGTTATCAAAACTAGTGAGCTTAATGCTGGCGCTGCTATCAGCTGGTGTATAGCCGGTAGTGAGCGATTTATACTGCTCATCTACCACTGCGGTATCTTTTGGGTTAAAGCCGGTTAAAGCTTTCATTTCTGCCGATGGGCCATTTACAAATTGTACCGCTTTTACAAACCATACATTGCCCAGGGCACCAGGGTTCAGGTGGGCTTCTGGGCCTTTATCTCCATTTTGAATTACGTATTTGGTATTCAGCATATCCAAAACGCCAATGTTTAATGATCCGGATAATTGATACGCCGTTAAGTCATCATAGATGCCCAGTTTGGCCGCATGGTACCCGCCAATTGATTTATGATAATAAGATGTTTTTGAATCCTGGAAGGGGTCGCCGGTCGTTAAATTTAAAACCCGGTAATTGGGATCCTTATCCTGCAATATCTGCCTGTCAGCATTCGTCATCGGGAACTCTGATTCCTCGTATTTTTCTTTGCTGTCAAAACTTTTGTCATTTAGATATTTCATATCTATTTGCAAAAGATCAATCAATGCCACCAGGGTTACACCGGCTAGCATCATATTGTATTTTAATTTATTTTTTAAGTAAAGTGCAATTAAGCCTACACCCAGTATAATGAATAGGAAAGAACGAAATATATCATTCAGGAATAAGGAAGCCCTGTCTTGCCGCAATGCATTTACAAATTCCCGGGCAGTTTTTTGTGCACCCACATCTCCTTTAAGGTTTTGCACCATATTTTCATAAATCTGGTTGTCCTTTTGTGCTTTATACCGGTTATTTAAATCTTCCAGTTTAGCGGCGCCATTGGGGTCTGTAATGAATTGGTTAAAAGCGGTAGTACGTTCCCTGTTTTCGCTGCTAAAATCGGTTGTGAAATAATAACCCAATGCCAATACAAACAGGATACCCGTTGCCATAACTCCCTTTTTAAAAGTTTTCCAGGCAAACAGGTCACTACGGTCTGCAGTACGTAATTTATCCATCACCAAAACGGCAATCACGGGAGCCAGCAATTGCGGAATCACCAATGCCATGGTAGGCACCCTAAACTTATTGTACAGGGGAAAGTAATCAAACATAAAATAATTAAAGCCTGCCAGGTTATTGCCCCATGCCAGCATAATGCTAAATACAATGGCAGCCAATATCCACCATTTATGTTTGTTATCTAAATAAAACATACCAAACAAAAACAGGAAACAAATAACAGCGCCCAGGTATACCGGCCCATTGGTAAATGGCTGATCACCCCAATACAATGAAGTACTCATTTGCATGGCAATCTGGTCTGCATTGGCATCAGGCACCTGCAAGGTTTCTTTTAAGAACTTTACCGTATGCGAGTTTTCGCCCAGTTGCGGAAATAAATAGGGTTCCCCATCTCTTTCTGCATAATGGGTGCCATAGCCTTTTACGCCGGGAAACAGTAAACTTAGGGTTTCTGCTTTTCCGTAACTCCACATAAAGGCATAATCTTTACTAAGGCCGGTGGTTTTTCCGTCTTTTACACTTTCATTTGTTTTCCCATCGTTCATTACCAATTGCCCGCCCCGTTTTGAATATTTTGCATAATCGTAAGTAGGAAATAAGATCACTGCATTTAAAGCAAGCGCCAGGCCGGCGGCTGCCAGCATTAAACCCAGCGTTTTGGCAAGATGCGCCAATTCCCTTTTTTTTATGTATTGAATACCCAACCCGATGGTCATGATGAGCAATACTAAAAATAAATAGTAACTAATTTGCTGGTGGTTTTTAAATATCTGTAATGAGGTAAACAAACTCGTGAGAACAAAACCCCACATATATTTTTTATCGAAGAGCAGCAATACGGCACCAATTACAGCGGGTGCATACCCAAGTGCATACATTTGGGTTTCGTGGCCTGCCGTAATGATGATCGGTGAGAAAGTACAATAGGCATAGGCTAATGAACCGATGATACCGGCATAAGGTTTTATTTTTAAGCAAATGGTAAGAATATAAAAACCTATACAGGCAAGAAAAAACCAATTCATGGGTTTCGGTAACCACAATTGAAATAACCCATCTAAATAATGCATGGGGGTAGGGGTACCATCAATGGCTATTTGGTATGAAGGCATACCGCTGAACATACTTACTGACCACATGGGGAAATGGCCATGTTTTTCTTTATACTCTTCTGACTGTTTTACCATACCATGCCAGCCGGTAAGGTCCGATTGCTTAAGAATGGTATCGCTTTGAAATGCGGGTTTTGAAATTATAAAAGCAACCAGTAAAAAAATACCAATGGCAATTAAATGGGGCACCAGCGATTTGAAACTGAAATTTTTCATGTATTCATGCAGTTATATTTGGCAAAATAAAGCTAAAATACCAGTTTATAAAAAGGAAGATTTTAAGAATGGCTATTCTTTCACCAAAGAATAAAACGCAGGAATGGGAAATTGCGATTCCGGGTTTGGTCCTGCTAATTTAAAAAATGCATTGTAATCTTTTTGCGGGAGTATGTATTTTGCCTATTTTTGCTGCCGGTTCACATAAAATGGTAGCCATAGCTCAGCTGGTTAGAGTATCAGATTGTGATTCTGAGGGTCGTGGGTTCGAGCCCCATTGGCTACCCAAAACCTCCCCATTCGGGAGGTTTTTTTATGTTTCCTACTGCTTATACATCTATATTAATCTATATACTGTTTAACAAAACATTATTGTGTACATTTCGTTATAACGGCATTGCACTAATTGTTTTGTATTATTTTTACGGTATGCAAAAAATTGCAAGTTTTATTATGAGTAAAAAATTCCTACCTATTGTTTTTGCGCTAACCGCAATTAGTATTTTTATTGCTTCCCGTACACAGGGTAGTACCGAGAATGAAGAAAATCCCAAAGCTAAAAATGAACGGATATTAAGAAACGTGGGCATCTTGCTTGAACAGGGCCATGTGCATCCCCGTGCCATTGATGATGCCTTTAGCCGGGAAGTAATGAAAAAATACCTGAAGGATATGGATGGCGATAAAAATATTTTTATACAAGCCGACCTGGATGCATTCAAAGTATATGAAAACCGGATAGATGATGAAATAAAAGGGGCACCATTAGAATCCTTTTATGCTATGAATACGGTGTATTTAAAAAGGGTAAAAGAAGTGTCTGAACTATACCCCGATTACCTGGCCAGGCCATTTGATTTTAGTAAAGACGAAACCCTGGAGAAAGATGCCGATAAGCTTTCGGCTCCTGCCAGCATAGCAGAAAGAAATGATCGCTGGCGCAAGCAATTAAAATATTTGGTGCTGGACCGGTATGTGAGCTTACAGGAAGAGAGGGAAAAAAATAAATCAAAAAAAGATTTTGTGGTAAAGCCGGATAGTACGCTCGAAAGAGAAGCCAGGGACCTTATTCGTAAACAAATGGATCGTTACTACACCACTAAAATGAACCGGGAAACCGAAGATGCCAATTTTAGTGTATTTATTAATGCCATTACCGGAATTATGGATCCGCATACCGATTATTTTCCACCCATTGACCTTCGTACTTTTAAGGAATCGATGAAAGGCTCATTTTATGGTATTGGCGCTTTACTAAAAGAAGATGATGGAAAAATTAAAATTGCCAGTTTAGTAAGCGGCGGCCCCGCCTGGAAGAGTGGTGAGCTTAAAGAAAATGATGAAATACTAAAAGTGGCCCAGGGGGCCGAAGAACCCGTAGATGTTACCGGTTATGGCGTACAGGATGCTGTGAAAATTATCAGGGGGTCCGAAAAAGGATCAGAAGTGCGGCTTACAGTAAAACATATTGACGGCAGCATAAAAGTGATTATACTAAAGCGTGATGATATAAAACTGGAGGATACTTTCGTAAAATCTGCCATCCTAAATGGCGAACATAAAATCGGGTACATTTATTTACCGGATTTTTATGCCGATTTTGATAAGGCTAATGGCCCCCGCTCCGGTGAAGATATTGGCAAAGAAATTAAAAAACTGAAAGCCGAAAATGTAGATGGTATTTTAATTGACCTGAGGGGTAACGGGGGCGGATCCTTGTACGATGTAATACAAGCCGTAGGTTATTTTGTGGGCAACGGGCCTGTGGTACAGGTAAAAGGCCGTGGCGATAAAGTGCAGGTTTTGCCAGATAATAATAAAGGCATTTTATATACGGGCCCCTTGGCCGTACTGGTAGATGAAACCAGCGCCTCTGCATCTGAAATATTTGCTGCAGCCATCCAGGATTATAAACGAGGTATTATTATTGGCAGTACTTCTACTTACGGTAAAGGTTCCGTACAAAGAAACATTGCCCTAAATCCCGAAAGAGAGAATTCCATTTTTGGCAGTTCAAATTCCGAAGACCTGGGTACGGTAAAACTCACTTTACAAAAATTTTATCGTATCAGCGGGGGCTCCAATCAACTAAAAGGAGTCATTCCCGATGTGGTAATACCCGACCGGCTGGAGTTTGTAAAATTCAGGGAGAAAGATAACCCGTATTCTTTAAAATGGGATGAAATAAAAAAAGCAGATTATAAAACATGGATGGATCCCATAGCAGAAAAATCAATTGTAAATGCGGCCAATGAAGAAGTAAATAAAAACCCAACTTTTAATAAAATAAAATCAGAAGTTGATTGGTTGGGTAAAAATGCCAATCGCTCCTATTCTTTGAACTACGAGAAATTCAAGCAAAATCAAAAGCAATTAAAAGAAGTGTACAAGAAAATTGAAGACTTGTATAAACTTCCTGCTCCCATGCAGGTACATAACCTGGCTGCAGATACTTCTTCTATCAATACGGCACAAGATAAAATTGAGAAAAATAAAGTATGGTTAAAAGCAGTGGGATCAGATATTTACATTGACGAATCTACCCGGGTACTTAACCGTATGATACAAAACGGCAGCCTGGTAAAAAAAGATTAATAAGATCATGGAATTACTGGTAAAGCGGCTTGCCGCTTTTTTTATATAAGGAATTTAAATAAAATTGAAATGGATGAGCAGGACTTAATGAACCCGGCATATTGGGATTACCGCTATGCACATAACCAAACCGGCTGGGATGTGGGCTATGCCACACCGCCGATTTCAGAATATGTGAGACAACTTAAAAATAAAGATAAGGCTGTTTTAATTCCGGGTTGCGGGAATGGTTATGAAGCCGGGTTCATGCTGCAACAAGGATTTACCCATATTCATTTGCTTGATTTTTCATCTGAAGCAGTAAAGCATTTACAAAGCCGGTTTGAAAAATTTAAACCACAAATAAAAATTATACAAGCTGATTTTTTTAATTATCAGGGCCAATACGACCTGGTGCTGGAACAAACTTTTATTACAACGGTTTCTCCCGAAAGGCGAAAAGCATTTGCCCAAAAAATAGCAGATCTTGTAAAACCCGGGGGTACTTATGCAGGCGTATTTTTTAACCTGCATTTTGATGTGAACCCCCCTTATGGCGGATCGGCTGATGAATACATCGCATTATTTTCTGAACATTTTATCATCAAATCGATAGAACCCTGCTATAATTCAATTATTCCCCGAAAAGGAGAGGAACTTTTTTTTATTTTCACCCGGAAAGCTTTGCATTAAGGGAACAGGATATATTTACCCACCCCGTAGGTGGCAAGGCTTACTAAAATTCCAATAAGCAGGGGTTGCATCTTATCAATTGTTTTTAATTTACCGGTGATAAAGCTTTTATAAAACCCGTAAATAAAGAGCAGCAATAAACTACTGATGATTGAAAAGAGAAAAGCATTTTTTGGACTTAATAAAATATAAAAAGGGATTAATGGGATCATGCCACCCATAAAAAATGAAAATGCCGTTATCAATCCGGCATAAGGCGGCGGGTATGTTGATTTTTCCTGCAAGTTCAATTGGGTAACGAATTGGTTCCATGCCCGGTCATCCTGTTTTTGTAAATCAATGGCATCCTGTTTCATTTGTTCTGTAAAGCCATATTCTTCCAGTATTTGCTGCAAGTGATCTTCCTGTCTTTTTTTTAACGATTCGCTGCTTTCATGCACTTGCGTGAGCCAGCTACTGATGCCTAACAGGATTGCCCCCGCCAGGCACACGAAAAGGCTTGCATTAAATACCTGCACATTTGTATAGGAGCTACTGGCTAACAGGGTAACCAGTGATAGGGGGATTGTAATACCATCGCCAAATCCGGTAAAAAAATCGCCAAAAAAAATATTTTTCATCAGCAATTTAGCTTTAGTAAGAACAAATATACCTTGTGAAATGTTATTACGTTTCATTTCAGGTGATGTTTTAAAAAAAATCTTTAACTTATACGCTTTGCTTCATTAAAAGCAACTTACATGTATGAAACGGATCTTTCTATATTAGCAAAAGAGGCTTTAATTAAAGAAGAAGAGAACAGCCGGTTCCGGGATTATTTATCCGGCAAGGATCAAAATAGTTTGGATGAGCTGGTTTTTAAATTGAATGAAAGGGTAAGTGCAGCTATTGATTGCACTTTATGTGGCGCCTGTTGCCGGTCTTTAATGATAAATGTAACAGGGGCAGAAGTAAAAGAACTGTCTCGAACATTAGGAATGCTCCCCGGCGATTTTAAAGCAAAATATATTGAAGAAAGTGCACAAGGCCATTTTATCATCAACCAAATTCCCTGTCATTTTTTAGCAGGTAGCAAGTGTAGCATTTATGCCAACCGTTTTACTGAATGCCGGGAGTTTCCGCACCTGCATAAACCCCATTTTAAAAACAGGTTATTTGGTACATTGATGCATTATGGGCGTTGCCCCATCATTTATAATGTAATAGAGGAACTAAAAAAGAAACTAAACTGGAGTTTTACAGAAAATATTTGAAAGCCAGTATAAAAGCCGGGTATTCAAAAAACTTTTTTTAAAAAATATCGTCTTTAAAGCATTAACTTAGCCACTCCCAAAATTTTACAAATGAATCTGGATCTTAACGGAAAAACGGCTGTTGTTTGTGGGAGTACCCAGGGCTTAGGTTTGGCTTGTGCAAAAGAATTGGCTTTTTTGGGTGCCAATATTGTACTCTTTGCCCGAAATGAAGAAAAATTAAGGAGTGCTTTACAAGAGTTAGATCTCTCACAAAATCAAAAACACAATTACCTGGTGGCAGATTTTAGCAATCCCGGCCTTGTGAAAACGGAAATAGATAATTATGCTGCTAAAAATACCGCCCAAATTTTAATAAACAATACCGGCGGCCCAGCAGCCGGGCCGGCATTAAGCGCTACGGCCGAAGAATTTACACAAGCTTTCAAGAGTCACTTACTTTGTAATCACTTCCTGGTTCAGGCGCTTGTTCCGGGCATGAAAGTTGATGGATTTGGAAGAGTAGTGAATATAATTTCTACTTCAGTAAAGCAGCCAATTGCGGGCCTGGGAGTAAGTAATACCATTCGGGCGGCTGTGGCAAATTGGAGTAAAACTCTGGCTGCAGAACTGGGGCCTTTCGGCATTACCGTGAACAATGTATTACCGGGCCTCACACAAACGGTGCGGGCCGATTATGTGGTTAAGAAAAAAGTTGCCGAAACCGGTTTGCCGGAATCTGAAGTAATAAGTTCCATGCTGGCAGAGATACCGGCTGGGCGAATGGGTAAGCCCGAGGAGTTTGGTGCGGTTGTTGCCTTTTTATGTACCCCTGCTGCTTCCTATATCAATGGTATCAATTTACCGGTAGATGGAGGCCGGTTAGGGGCTTTATAAAAAAATTAAATAAATAAATCGGTTACTTTTAACCGTTCTTAGAATATAAACTAGCTGAAATATTTCATAACTGAAATTTTTCGAAATTTTCACTCATCATCAAAAAAAAAACAACAACATGAAAATGACAAAAGTATTCCTGGCTTTACTGGTAGCCGGAACGGTAAGCTTTGTAAGCTGCAAACCAAAAGACGCTGATGTGAAAGCGTCGGTAGATAAAGTGCTTGTAATAAACCCTGACTATTCAAATGCAGTGGTAACCGTTACTGATGGGGTAGCCACTTTAACGGGTGAAGTAAAAGATGATGCTACTAAAGCAGCCCTTGAAGCTTCAGTAAAAAATGTAAAAGGGGTAAAATCAGTAGTAAATAACACAGTTGTGCCTGCCCCGGTCGCCCCTCCTGTAATCGCTGCTGATGATCCGCTTACTGCCGCTGTAAAAGATGCAACCAAAGATTATCCCGGCGTTATGGCAACGGTTAAGGATGGCGTGATCTCGTTAACCGGTACCATCGAAAAATCGAAGCTGGTAAAATTAATGCAGGCGCTCAATGGCCTGAATCCAAAAAGTATTGATAACAAATTAACCGTAAAATAAAAACTGGAGGATATAAACTATGACACTTACAGAAAAATATAAACCATTAACTGATGCCGCTGCAGCTTCAGGCGTATCTGATCTACAAGTGAGAGAACAGGATAACGTATTATATATTGATGGCGTTGCTCCCAATGGAGAAGTAAAAGATCAACTATGGGCAAAATACGGAGAGATAGATCCAAACTTTACCGGGGGCGACCTGGTACTGGATATTAAAACTTCTATTGACGCTAATGTTACGAAAGTAAAAGTAACCACAGAAAGCAGCAACCTGAATATCCGGAAAGGCCCCGGTACCGATCAGCCCATTGTAGGCAAAGCGGCTCATGGTGAAGTTATTACTTTAGTAAGCCGTGCTAATGAGCAATGGTGGCAGGTGCGTACAGCCGATGGAGAAGAAGGGTATGCTTATGCACAATACCTTACCCCGGAAGCATAATTCTGTTTTGACTATATTCAACCGCCTTTGCAAAAAGGCGGTTTTTTTATTTCACTTTTTTAAATATACGGTTGTAGCAATAATTCCATAAAGTGGGATGATACCATAATGCCGATTCCGTTTTTGATTCTTTTACCTGGATTTCATTATTAAAATAATCTTCAATGGCCTTCTTTAATAAAGGAAGGCCCGCCGCCAGCTGCAACAAGGGGTAAGTAATAAAATTATCCTGGCTTGTGGGTTTCACCCGGGCCTGGTCAATAATATTTCCGGTATCGATCCCCTCATCAATATAATGGATGGTTACGCCACTATTTTCAATATCCCGGTTTACCAATGCCCAATACATACCATGCACACCCCGGTATTTTGGAGTAATACCAGCGTGGGTATTTATCATTTTACATCCGGCAGCCTCTATTACTTTTTGGCTGATGATGCGGGTGCCATTTACAATAACCAGCCCGGGATTTATTTTTTTTATGAGTGCCACAGTTTTTGCCTGGTTTACAGATTGCACGGCATGTATTACAGGTGCCGGAATGGGGGAGGCATCCATTTCATTTTTGAGTAAAATTTCATCTACCCGTTTTTGTGAAAGTAAGGCCATCGGTTTTGCAATGCAAAGCTGGAAGGCTATTTGCCCAATTACTTTACTTAATCCCAATTTACGGATGCGCCTGCGTAAAAACTTTTTTGTATTTTCTTTTTCTTCCAGGATTACTTCAATACCGGTAAAATATTTTTGTAAATAATGGTACACAATATGGGTGGCAGTATGTTTGCCGGCTAACAATAAAATTTTTTTATTTTCCATCCCTTAACTTTTTTGCTAACCCGGTCATGGTGATACTTTCAAAATGAAATTCTGATTTCAACTTGTCGTAGTGGTTTAAAATTTTTTCCAGGAAATTAAAATTCTCTTCCTGTTGTGTGCCAAAATTATGCGGATGCCACCATAAATGATAAGTTTTGTTGTGTTTTGCGGCGTAACTCATTCCTTTTAATATTCTTTGTAAGCGCAAATTTTCAAATGATTTTAAAGAAGGCATATAAGGCCTTAAGAAACGGCTGGAGGGTATATTCACGGGGAATTCAGATGCCATATACGCATCAGCATACACATGGTGCCCCGAAATATTGATGTAGGCATCTACCAGGCGAAACATTCTCCTGAAAAGATTTTCATCTTTTGCATTTTTGGCTTTATAAATCCAGGAATTTTCATTTCCCCGGTAACTGGAAATACCTAAATCGGCACACAGTTTTACGTATTGTTCATTAAACTGGTTGCGTGGAAATATGAGTGACTGTAGTTGAATGCCATACTTCTCTGCCACAATTATGGCCTCCTGCAAATCTGCTTTAAATGCTTCGGGGGTTTGCCCGGGTTCCAGGCAATAATAATGAGAATAGGTATGTGTACTTATTTCATGGCCGGGATATTGCTGAATTAGTTTTATAAGCTGTGGTGCAAAATGATAAGGATCTGCTGTGGCATCATCACCCACCTGGTTAATATGGCCCAGGTAAGGGCTTAAATTTTTATCCTGGTAATCGGGTAATAGGGCAGGCATGTGTTGGTAGAATTGATCTTTATTTTCTAAAAACAAGAAGCCTACTGTTGAAAAAGTGCCATTTATTTGATGCTTATTAAAAGTATGCAACAGCCTAGGTATTACCGAATGCACCCCCAGGATATTTTCTCCGTAATTATTTTTATCTTTTTTATCTCTTACACCCCACATCAATTCAAAGTCGAGAGAGATTACAAATTTTCCGTTGGCCATTTAATTTATTTAAAAACTTTTGCATTACACCCCATCTTGTATTCCTATGTAAGGCAAATATAGCGTAGTTAAATATATTAGATAATAAGCCTGTTCTTTAATAATTTTGAATATGCATGACAGGTTAATAATATTTATTTTATGAAAAAAATAATTTCGGCTTCCCTGCTTACGTTCATAGGCTTGTTTTTATCTTTTGTATCGGGTGCCCAAAAAGTAGAAAACGTAAACATAACAGAAAACCGGGTAAACTCTCCCTTGCAGCAAAAAAAGCCATACCTGGTTATGATTTCTATAGATGCCTTTCGCTATGACTATCTTGATAAATATAATGCTCCATTCTTACAAAAAATGGCATCGGCCGGGGTAAGGGCAAAAAGTATGTATCCCTCATTCCCGTCAAAAACCTTTCCCAATCATTATACACTGGCTACCGGTTTATTGCCTGCCCATCATGGATTAATAGGCAATAAAATGCTTAACCGTATAACTGGTGCCCGATATAAAATGGGCGATTATAAACAGGTGCATGATGCTTCCTGGTATGGGGGGACGCCTCTTTGGGTTTTAGCAGAACAACAAAGAATGCTTACCGCTAATTATTTTTGGCCGCTCACCGATGTAAAAATACAGGGCATATTGCCAACTTATTATTTTCATTATACTGAAGCAAATTCTTTTGAAAAAAGATTGGATGATATTGTTGAGTGGATGAAATTACCCGATTCTACACGCCCGCATTTATTGATGCTATATTTCCCGCAAGTAGATCATGCAGGACACCGTTTTGGGCCAGATGCCCCCGAAACCGGGGCAGCCGTAGCCCAGGTAGACAGTTTTATCCATGTTCTATATGAGGCTATTGAGGCTACGGGGATACCGGTAAATTATATGCTCATGTCAGATCATGGGATGAAAGCCATTGACCAGCAAAATCCTTTGAAAGCGCCGGAAATAGATTCTTCTATAGGTGATATGGTAGTAGATGGATCTACCGTAAATTATTATTTAAAGGATGATACAAAAATTGATTCTATTTATGCATCCTGGCTCACGCTCAGCCCTAAGGGCTATAAAATTTTTACGAAAACTAATATTCCATTAAAATATCATTACGGAATTGGCGATGATTGGTATAACCGGGCAGGGGATATTATCTTATTGGCAGAAACGCCCTATTTTTTTGGAAAAAAACTGTCTATTGGGGAGCATGGTTTTGATCCTCAGGAGGAACCCGATATGCGGGCTACTTTTATTGCCTGGGGACCTGGCATACAATCGGGTAAAATAATCAAAGCTTTTAAAAATACAGAAGTATATCCCCTGGCAGCCAGGTTATTGGGATTACAAATTCATGAACCTCTGGATGGCAAAGGGATATTGATAAAAAAAGTGCTTCGGTAAAGAAGCTATTTTTCGTATATAAAATTATATCTTATAATTAATAAAGCCCGTTAGAAACGGGCCTTATTATTATTTTTCATAAGAGAAAATTATTAGTATCTGTACATATCGCTTTTAAAGGGGCCTTCTGCAGGAATACCTAAATAAGCAGATTGGGCAGCGGTTAATTCATCTAATACCACACCAATTTTTGCCAGGTGTAAGCGGGCTACTTTTTCATCTAAATGTTTGGGTAGTACGTACACTTCATTTTTATATTTACTGGTATTGGTCCATAATTCTATTTGAGCAAGGGTTTGGTTTGTAAAGGAGTTGCTCATTACAAATGATGGGTGTCCTGTTGCACAACCTAAGTTTACTAAACGGCCTTCGGCAAGAATGATGATATCTTTACCATCAATATTATAAAGATCTACCTGGGGTTTAATGGTATCTTTTGTATTGCCGTAGTTTTTATTTAACCAGGCCATATCAATCTCAATATCAAAGTGGCCGATATTACAAACGATGGCTTTATCCTTCATTACTTTAAAGTGTTCGCCGGTAATTAAATCCCTGCATCCGCTGGCAGTAACAATAATGTCTGCTTCTTTTACGGCATCAATCATTTTTTTTACTTCAAAACCATCCATTGCGGCTTGTAAAGCACATATGGGATCTATTTCAGTAACGATTACACGGCAACCTGCACCTTGCAAAGAAGCAGCCGATCCCTTACCTACATCGCCATACCCGCCAACCACAGCAACTTTACCGGCAAGCATTACATCGGTTGCCCTGCGAATGGCATCTACCAATGATTCCTTACATCCATATTTATTATCAAATTTAGATTTGGTAACAGAATCATTTACATTAATGGCAGGAATCGGTAAAGTTCCATTGGCCATTCTTTCATACAAGCGGTGAACGCCGGTTGTGGTTTCTTCGCTCAGCCCTTTTATCCCTGCAATCAGTTCAGGATATTTATCAAAAACCATATTGGTTAAATCACCACCATCATCCAAAATCATATTTAAAGGCTTGTCGGCACTGCCAAAGAACAATGTTTGTTCAATGCACCAGTCTGCTTCCTGCTGAGATTGTCCTTTCCAGGCATATACACCAATACCGGCAGCGGCAATAGCAGCAGCAGCCTGGTCTTGTGTGGAAAATATATTGCAGGAGCTCCATTTTACTTCGGCACCCAGGGCCACCAGGGTTTCAATTAATACGGCAGTTTGGATGGTCATGTGCAGGCAACCTGCAATGCGGGCGCCTTTGAGGGGTTGGCTGGAACCATATTCTGCACGTAAGCTCATGAGGCCGGGCATTTCTGCTTCGGCTAATTTAATTTCTTTACGGCCCCATTCTGCAAGGCTCATATCTTTCACTTTATACGCCAGGTTAAAATCAATAGCGTTTTGCGTAGTTGTAGACATAATGTAGTTTTTAATCGTTTTAAGCACCAAAGATAAATTATATAGAATAATATTCTAAGTTGATTGTAATATTTAGAATAAAAGTATATAATTGTATATATTTATAGTATAATAATCTATATCATGGCCAAAATAACCAATCAAAAAGAACAAACACAAAGTGACGTAATATTAGATGCCAGCGATTTGGCGATATTAAAATTGCTGCAGCAAAATGCCCGTATTACGGTAAAAGAAATTTCAGAAAAGGTGCATTTGAGTACCACGCCTGTTCATGAACGAATTAAAAGATTAGAACAAAACGGGGTGATTAAACAATATGTAACCTTACTGGATTATCAAAAAGTGAAAAAAGGGCTGATGGTTATTTGTTATGTTTCCTTAAAAGAACATAGTAAAAATGCCGGGAGTAAATTTATTAAAGCTATTCATGAACTCAATGAAGTGATAGGATGTTATAATATTAGCGGCCAGTTTGATTTTATGTTAAAAGTGGTATGTGAGGATATGAATGCTTATTACGATTTTCATGTAAATAAATTAAGCCAGATGGAAAATATGGGAAACCTGCAGAGCGTTTTTGTGATGGGAATTCTTAAAGAAACACATCAATTGGTATAAGAAAGCATTATTTTAGTAAAATAGTTACCAATTTTTCTAATTCCCTGTTCAGGTGGGCAATGGATTCTTTTAATTTCCAATTTTCTTTTTTTCTTTCTCCCACGTAGTTACTGATAGCCCGTAATTGTAAAAAAGAAATTTTTTGCTGCAGGCAGCAATAGTGAAAAGCAGCGCCTTCCATGCTTTCAATATCTACATTATATTTTTTATGAAGCACATCATTATAAGCTTTATCAGCATGGATGGTATTGATGGTAATCGCTTTTACTTTGGGTAAATCAAGGGTATGCAGCAGGGGTGTGTTATTGTCGAGCCAACCATCCCGGTAAGGAAACGCATTGCCATCTGCAAGTTTCATGTCAAAAACATCTTTAAAACCATCTGTCTCCATTGCGCCGGTATCTGCAAAGCGATCGGTACTTACCAGGGTAACCTGGCCCAAATCAAAATCATCGGTAAATGCACCGCAAACACCGGCCTGTATAATAAAATCATACTGTTTGTTCAATAATTTTTGTTGTAGTGAAAATAATGTTGCCGGAACGGAAACCCCCGTTATATGTATTTCTGTATGGGGATGAAGCTGAACAAAGGGGGCAACTTCCTGGGGGGTGGCAGCTATAATTAAAATGTGCATGTTACGAATTTCGTTAAACTATTCAATATAATAAAACCGATCCTGTTAACTTTGTATTTTATTTATTCCTGTAAATAGGATAAATTGTATGAGAAGCATACCTAAATCATGATATTATGAAAACTGCAGTGTACAGAAAGGAACATTTTAATGCGGCTCACCGGTTGCACAACCCTGCCTGGAGTGAATTAACCAATGAAAAAATATTTGGAAAATGTAACAATCCACATTATCATGGGCACAATTATGAAGTGGTGGTAAAAGTGGCAGGAGAAATTGACCCCGAAACCGGTTTTGTGATGGATGTGAAATTACTGAGCGACCTGGTACTTGAGCATATTGTTGATAAATTTGATCATAAAAATTTAAATATAGACTGCAGCGAATTTAAAACGCTGAACCCTACGGCAGAAAATATTGCAAAAGTGATTTATGAAATTTTGCGGCCCTTCATTGCCGCTCACTTAGACCTCAGCATTACCCTGTATGAAACCCCCAGGAATTTTGTGCAATATCCTGCATAATTTAGTTTGATAAATAAACAAATATGGCATATCAAAAAAAAGAAGCTTACGACGAAAAAATAACCGAAGGCTTAATTGAAAATTATAAGAATTCAATATCATTATTGGGAGAAGATGTTAACCGGGAAGGGCTCCTGAAAACACCCGAACGCATTGCCAAAGCCATGCAATATGTAACACAGGGATACCAAATGGATGCGGTTGCTATTTTAGATTCTGCTAAATTTCATGAAGAGGTGAGTGAGATGGTGATTGTAAAAGATATAGAACTGTATAGCTTATGCGAGCATCATTTACTACCTTTTTTTGGTAAAGCACATGTGGCCTATATTCCCAATGGCTACATTACGGGGCTTAGTAAAATTGCCCGGGTAGTAGATGTTTTTAGCCGCCGGTTGCAGGTGCAGGAGCGGTTAACTACCCAGATTTTGCACGCCATTAAAGATTCCCTCAACCCATTGGGCGTTGCCGTAGTAATTGAAGCCTCTCATTTATGTATGATGATGCGGGGCGTACAAAAGCAAAACTCGGTAACTACCACTTCTGCATTTTTCGGCCAGTTTGAAAAAGATGAAACCCGGAGTGAATTTATGAAATTGATCAGCGCCAATTTGCATTAATCTTTTATCTTTATTAAAAGTTTTTAATATTTTTTATTCATTATGATGCATGCATATATTTTTCCGGGGCAGGGGGCCCAGTTTAGCGGAATGGGTAAAAACCTTTTTGACGAAAATGAAAAGGCTAAACAAATTTTTAAAGAAGCAGATGATATCCTGGGTTTCCCCATTTCTGAAACCATGTTTAGCGGTACAGACGAGGCTTTGAAGCAAACCAATGTAACCCAGCCTGCGGTATTCATCCATTCTGTTGCCGCCTTCTATAGTCTGGATCACCCACAACCAGAGATGGTAGCGGGTCATTCACTGGGAGAATTTTCTGCGCTGGTGGCAAATAAAACCCTTCCATTTGCCGATGCCTTAAAATTAGTTTCGGTAAGGGCAGAAGCCATGCAAAAAGCCTGTGCCATAAACCCTTCTACCATGGCGGCAATTCTTAACCTGCCCGATGAAAAAGTAGAAGAGATTTGTGCAAGGGTGAGTGAAGAAACAGGAGAAGTAGTAGTACCTGCAAATTATAACTGCCCCGGCCAGCTGGTAATAAGTGGTAGCATGCATGCCATTCAGGTAGCTTGCGAAAGAATGAAAGAAGCAGGAGCAAAAAGAGCCCTGGTATTACCGGTAGGTGGTGCTTTCCATTCCCCTTTCATGTTGCCCGCCAAAGAAGAATTAGCAGCAGCTATTGAAAATACAAAATTCGAAAAGCCCATTTGCCCGGTTTATCAAAACGTAGTGGCCAGGGCCGTTACCGATCCCCTGGAAATTAAGCAAAACCTGGTAGAGCAACTTACCGGCGCTGTAAAATGGACGCAATGTGTACAAGCCATGATACAAGATGGCGCTACCCGGTTTACAGAATGCGGGCCGGGTAAAGTATTGCAAGGATTAGTACAAAAAATAAATAAAGAAATGGAAGTGGATGGGGTGAGTTAAAATAAGGCTTGTATGCCATGGCAATGTTTTGCCTCATGATCTAAGAGCCATTTTTTTCTCCACAATCCACCCGCATAACCCACTAAATTTCCTGTACTGCCAATTACACGGTGGCAAGGTACTATGATGGCAATGTTATTGGCCCCATTGGCTGTACCCACTGCACGGATTGCTTTTGGATTTCCCAGGCGCTTACTCAATTGCAAATAACTATATGTTTCGCCGGGTTTTATTTTTAGTAATAAGCTCCATACACTTTGTTGAAATGCCGTTCCTGCTTGCTGTAAGGGTAATGTAAAATGTAATTCTTTACCGGAAAAATATTGATCAAGCTGGCGGATACATTCCTGTATAACCGGGGCAGGTTCTTCTTCCTTATGCAGACTTTGGATATTTTCATGCGCATATTCAACTGAAATGATGTGGTCTTCATTGCTGCAAATTTTCAATACACCCAGGGGACTCTCATATCCATACGTATTTATATCCATATTTAAAAATACAAAAATTATGGCTACTGCAGGTATAGCTGTATCTTTGTAACAGTGAACAGAAGTACTGAAAATATTGATACAAAATTTATTGAGAAGGCGATGTCTGCTGTGGCGGATGCATACCGCATGAGTATCCTGAAACAAATTTTGAATAAGGGATATATCCGTTGTTGCGATGTGGTAGAGCTTACCGGCTTATCACAACCTACCTGCAGCCATCATATCAAATTATTAATGGATAGCGATTTGATAGAATGCCGGAAAGAAGGAAGGAATAATTTCTTTACTTTAAATAAAGAAAACTTTAAAAAGCTCAGCGCTTTTATTGACCAGTTTTCAATGGTTTGACCTACCCGATTTTTGCTCCATCCGGCACGGGCATACCGGGATGTAACAATACTACTTTATCCTCTTTGCCATACACACCCAATACTAAACATTCGCTCATAAAATTGGCAATTTGTTTTGCAGGAAAATTTATGATGGCGACCACTTGTACCCCTCGTAAGGCTTCGGGTGTATATAAACCGGTAATTTGGGCAGAAGACTGTTTTATACCCAAGGTACCAAAATCAATCTTTAATTGATAAGCCGGTTTGATGGCTTTGGTAAAAGGGATAGCTTCTATGATGGTTCCTGCCCGGATATCTATTTTTTCAAAATCTTCCCATTGTATCATAGCTATAAAGTAAAAGGTGATCAATCATCCAGCATAGCGGAAAGAGACAGGAGTTCATCCATTTTGTAATTGTTCCGGTCATTGTCAAAACATTTGCTAAGCTCTTCTAATAAAAATTGAATCACTTTTTCATTTTTCTGTGGCCTGAAGTAGGATGATGCCGGGTGTACAGACATTTTTTTGAAGTAAGCCTCAATATCTTTATGCGCATACATTTGCCCGCTGAGCGCATCAATGTAAAATTTTATTTGTTCAGAAGAATGCCCTTTTTGATTAAAAGCTTCATACTCGTTATCCATATAGGCTAAAATAAACTGGCGGGGTATATGAATGGCTTTCACCGGAAGATCCAGTAATTCGCAAAGTATTAAATAAATAATACCATTGCCAATGGCATTGCCTTTATGGGTCTCTAATGTTTTATTAATAAGGAAATGATCGGGGTTATCATAACTCATTTCCACACCCTTTTGTTTATAGTAATTAAAGAAAATACTATTTACCACGTTTACCTGCTCCATGGGAGTAAGGTAACTGCTCAGTTCCAGCCAGGTATTTCGGCGAATTTTTTCTATTTCCTGCAGTACTATGTTCTCTTCTAAGTCAGGATAATGATAGCGGGCTGCCAGTAATGCGCCCTGCATTAAATTTCCTTTATTATTTTTCCAATGGATGAACTCGGTACTTAAATCCCTGAAATGAACCCGGTGTATAAGCATTTCAATACGTTCCTGGGTTTCTTCATTGCTGATGGTTTCCCATAAATTCTCAAGGCTGGGTATGATCTCTTTTCCCAGCGACACTAATTTTTCACTTACGGTATGATATACATATTCATCCGGGTCATCTATAAGACGCAATAAGGCTGATATTTCATTATTTTTTTTCAACGATACTACAAGTATAAGAATATAGACAAGAAATAGCGAAAAAATACTGCACAGGATTATATTTTTTTTGGTATCAGGTTTTTATTTTATATCTCCCTGTATTATGAAATTCTTATTTACCAAACATACTGTCAATACTTATTCTGCCAGGGCCTACGAATAATAGAACCAAATAAGCCCCCAGGTAAAGTGCTGCCATTTCTCCATCTCCAAAAAAATCGCCATTATTTGCTTTAAATAAAGCTACACACATGGTAATTATTACGGGTATAGCGGCCAGGCGGGTAAACAAACCCAATAAAACAAATAATGCACAAAAAAATTCGGCAAAAGTGGCAAACGTAAGGGATAGGGTAGATCCCATTCCTAAAAAATTCATGAACTTATTTTTAAGCCCACCAAAATTTACCAGTTTGTAATACCCGTGGTGCATGAGAAGCCCGCCGGCTGTAATGCGCAATAATAAAATAGCAATATTAAAAGAAGTGTTATTGTATTTTACAGAGAGTAATTTTCGCATCAATAAAAAAATATTTTTAGTTAGGAATGAGGATGCCGTTTTAGGTTTCCTTTAACAGCAAGTTGCAAAAATAATCAGTTTGTTTACAGGGAATGTTATCAACATATCCACAATTGGGTATTTGATGCAACATGATGGATTTATTTTTGTAAATCTAAAAAATCAACCCCTTACTAATGCATAAGCTGATTTTAATGTGCTGGGCTTTTTTTGCAATAACCCATGCGATTGCCCAACCTACACATACCGTAACCGATAATGAAAAAGAATATAAAAAATTAAAAGATTTTATTGCCCGTGAAGATTATGCTTTTGCCTATACCCTGGTAAAAGAATTAAAAGCCCAATATCCGGAAAATGATGCTTCTGATTTTACATATATCCATGATGACATCAATTATTATTATGTACTCTGTGCCCTTAAGCTAATGCAGCCTTCGGCAGTAGAACAGGCAGAAGATTATATTGCCAGGATAAATAATGAACCCAGGCGCCAGCAAATGAGTTTTCACCTGGCGCATTATTATTTTCTGAATAAAGAATATGCTAAGGCTGTTTATTATTTTAATCAATCGGGTGTAGAGAGCCTGGGCAATGAACAAATTGCCGATGTAAAATTTGAAAAAGCATATGCTTATTTCAACCTGAAGCAATTTGAAGAAGCGAAACCCTTATTTAATGAAATTCATCAATTGCCTTCCCATAAATATTATTTACCGGCTAATTATTATTATGGATTTATAGCCTATTACGATAAAGAATACGAGGAAGCCCTGAAAGCATTTAAAGTGGTAGAAACAAACCCGGAATATAAAGGTGTAGTGATGTATTACATTACAGAAATCTACTATTTCCGGGGCGAAAAAGAAGAAGCGCTTTCCTATGGCGAAGCGGCCCTTGCTTCTCATGAAGTATTGTATTATGATAAACAGTTGAAATTACTCATTGGCCAATTGTACTTTGAAAAAAAGAATTATGAAAAAGCACTTCCCTTGCTGGAAGATTATGTAAACAATACAAGCAAGGTAAGCAAAGAGGTATTGTATGAACTGAGCTATTGTTACTATATGCAAAACCAGGATGCAAAAGCAATAGAAGGGTTTAAGCAACTAAGCAATGAAAAAGACAGTATGGGGCAGAACAGTATGTACCTGCTGGGTGGTTTGTACCTTAAAACCAATCAAAAAGAAAATGCAAGAAATGCCTTTCAATATAGTGCATACAATAGCAGTAATGGCCGGCAACAGCAAATTTCACGGTTTACGTATGCAAAACTCTCTTACGAACTGGGTTACCAGGATGTGGCATTAAAGGAAATGCAAAGTTATCTTACAGATTATCCCGGGTCATCGTATGATACAGAAGCCAAAGAAATTTTAGTGAACCTGCTTACGAACAGTAATAATTTTAAAGAGGCGCTTGGCCTTTATGAATCATTTCCCAAACCTACGGCAGGTATGCAAAAAGCGTATCCCCGCATATTATATGGCAGGGCCATTGAGTTTATAAATGATCAGCAGTTAAACAAAGCCGATGACTTATTCACTAAGATACTCTCCTTACCCAATGCCGGCCCGGTATTGCCTTATGCCAATTATTGGAAAGGTGAAATTGCCTACCGCTCTGGCCAGTTTGATGCTGCCATACGATACAGCAATGCATTTTTGCAGGCCCAGGTTCCTGCACAAGGCGAAGCCAATAACAATACGGCCCGCTATAACCTTGCCTATAGCTGGTTTCAAAAAGAAAACTATACCGAAGCCAAAAATAATTTTGAGCTCATTACAAAATCGGTGTCGGCCAGTTCGGGTAGTATAGAGCAAGATGCCTATTTGCGTACAGCAGATTGTTATTTTATGCTCAGGAATTTTTCACAGGCATCCGCTATGTACGATAAAGTGATGCAAGCCGCTTTGCCCCAGTCAGATTATGCACTTTATCAAAAAGCACTGATAGCCGGCATCAAGAGCGGAACAGAAAAAATAAAGTTGCTTAATAGTTTGCAAAAGCAATATTCTGCCAGTAATTTAATTCAGGATGCAAATATGGAGATTGCACAAACCTATATTGCCGATGAAAAATTTTCAGATGCTGTACCCTATCTCGATAAAATACTGTTATCCACCAATGAAGGGTTAAAGCCTAAGGCCCTGCTGCGTAAAGGGCTGGCTTATTACAACAGCAACAATAACAGGGAGGCATTAAGCAGTTACCAGGAGTTAATAAAAAAGTATCCGCAATCTACCGAAGCAGATGAAGCATTGACCATCATTAAAGACATTTATGTAGAAGAGGGCAAGCCCAACGATTATGTGCAATTGATGAAACAAATGGGAAAAACCGTTTCAGCAACAGAGGCCGAAGAACTTAATTATAAAGCGGCCCTGCAAAAATATACAGCCGGCAATTGTGATGCTTCAATTCCTGCACTCAGTAATTATATAGCAGCCTATCCACAAGGATTGCATATACTTGAAATTTATTTTTACCGCAGTGAATGTTACCGGGCCAAAAATGATTGGGCCAATGCTGTAAAAGGATATGCTTACCTGAATGCCGCCGGGTTAAATAAATATTATGAAAATGCTACGTTAGAAGCAGGCCGCATCAGTTATTTTGAATTAAAAGATTATAGCGCTGCAAAAAAATACTTCCAGGATTTACAAAAAAATACCGTAAACCAGGATAACCTGCTGGAAGCCTTACGGGGACTGGTTCGTAGTTATTACCTGCTTAAAGAATATACCCAGGCCAATGAAGCGGCAAAAGAATTACTGGCAAAAAAAGGAATTAATACCGATGATAAATCAATCGCTTATCTGGTATTGGGAAAATCACAACAGGAAAGCGGAGATTGTACCGCTGCGATCACTTCCTTTAAATCTGCTGCCCAAATAAATAAATCTGCCTGGGGTGCAGAGGCCCGTTATGAATTGGCCAATTGCCAGTTTACCACGGCTAATTATAAAGCCGCTGAAAAGTCGGCCATGGCTGTAATTAAAGAAACCGGTTCTTATGACCTGTGGGTGACCAAAGCCTATATTTTACTGGGGGATATTTTTATGAAACAAAAAGATTATTTCAATGCAAAAGCAACTTTTGAAAGTGTATATAAGAATGCTGCCATACAGGATTTGAGAGATGAAGCAAAGCGGAAATTAGACAATGCCTTTGAAGTAGAAAAACAAGAATCAAAAATTAATTAAAGCCCGCTCATAAATATCGCATTATGCAAAACAAAATATTATTTATCGCTCTTGGATTTTTAATTTCATTTTCAGCCATGGCGCAGCGGGATACCACCCAAAGCATTACCATTACTTCTTCCTACAAGCCGGTGCTGCGTTATGCCAGTAAAATAAATTTTTCGGGCACAGCTTTGCAATCTGATACTGAAAAAAATGTAGCGCCCTATCATATTCCGGCTCAAAATCTTTTTTATGCCTACCGCCCTATTTCACTAAAACCATTGGCATTGCAAATGGATACAAATCTTTACCTTGGCAACCGCAATTATGTAAAAGCCGGCTTTGGCAGTTATTCCACGCCTTTTGCTGATGTAGGCTTTAGCCTGGGCGACGGGAAGCAATACCTGCTAAACCTCACCGGTAATTACATAGGATCCAAAGGAAAAGACATAGAACACCAGGATTATGCACAGATGAACCTGGAAGCAGCAGGAAGTTATTTTAAAGCCGGGCAGGAATTTTATGGCAGCCTTTCTTTTTCTAAAAATGATTATAACTTGTATGGTTACGATCATAACATTTATCAATATACTAAAAGTGATATTGCTCAAAAATTTCAGGATGTAACGATCAGGGCTGGTGTAAAAAATAATACAGAAGGCCCCTTTGGTATTCATTATGATCCCAATATTGAGCTTAGTTTCTTCTCAAATATTGATCATGTAAGAGAAAGAAATTTAAAAATTAACCTGCCGGTGCAGAAATTCATAAACGAAATATTTTCTGCCAAGCTGGAAGTTAATGCCGATCTCAGCAGCTATACAACCCGGGGTATTATACCCAATAATTATTCATATGATAATAATGCCATAAGTATTTCTCCTTCTATACAATTCACAAAATCCTTCCTTTACTTAAATGCAGGGGTTACACCGGTTTTTGCAAAAGGTAAGTCTACTATTTTACCCAATATTTTTGGTGAGATCCATGTGCAGGATCAGGCTTTTATAATACAAGCCGGCCTGGTAGGGAATTATATAAAAAACACGTATCAATATTTGAGTTCTGTAAATCCATATATACTCAACGCCAACACGCCGCATAATACCATTGAAACAGAAATTTACGGGGGTATTAAAACAAGTGCCGGAAAGCATTTGGTGTTTAATGCCAAACTGGGTTTTGTTACCTATAAAGATCTTGCCCTTTTTATAAATGATACTGCTTTTGATAATAAAGGATTCATCGTGTCTAATGAAAAATCAGTAAACAATTTGCGTATTCATGGCAGCATCACATATTTGCTGCAGGACAAATTGAGTATGAATGCAGCCTTAACGCTTAATGGATATACCGGCTTACAATCAAATGCCCGGGCCTGGGGAACCCTGCCCATGGAAGCTAAAGGAAATGTAAGTTGGTGGCCCATTAAAAAATTAATGCTTAAAGGAGATATTTATATGTTTGGCCTTACCAAGTATTTGGCTAAAGGAAATATTCCTAACGATGAGCAAGGAGGCAGCGACCTGAGTTTGGGGGCAGTGTATAAGATTAACAAACAATTTAGTGCCTGGCTGGATGCGAATAATGTTTTCAATGATAAATATCAGCGCTGGCATGGCTACCCGGTGTATGGCTTTAATGTAATGGCCGGTATTTTAATACGCTTTTAATCTTAAGTTTGCAGCATGGAGAAGCATTTAACGGCTTATTTATTCAGTAATAAATGTTGCCCTTTGCCTGGCATAGGCTCGCTGCAAGTACAGGATGGCGGTGCCTTCGCCTCAGTATCAGAAAAGAAGATGTATGCCCCGGTGCCTTCTATCCATTTTAGTAAAGAAGAATTTCCAGAAGATAAGTGTATTCATTTTTTAGCAAAAGCTGCCCGGGTACCGGAGGCCGAAGCCCGGCAATGGTTAACCCGCTATTGCCATACTTTGCAAATAGAAACCGAGGGAGAGGAAGTAGCTTTGGCCGATGCTGGTTTTTTTTATATCAATTCTCATGGCCGGCTTTCTTTTCGCCCCCTGGTAATCCCCCGCATTTTTAACCCCGATATTGATGCAGAACGGGTCATACATCCCCATACAGCACATCCTATGCTCGTAGGCGATACCCATACTACCAATACGGCCATGCAGGAGTATTTTGCACATGACGATGAAAAACAAAATAACAAAGGGTGGATCGGGGCACTGGTACTGGCAGCCCTGGCAGCTATTTTAATAGTTATATATTTTACCGGTGATCATGCCAATGTAAATAGCGGCAATGGTAAAACCGTTACACCCGAAACATACACGATGCCTTACCGGCAAAAATAAAAATATTATTCAATTACCTGTGGCATTAAAGAAAGTTCAACCTGCATGATTCATTATACGCATTGCCCAATTTGTGGAGGCCATACCATAGAACCCTTTTTACAGGTAAAAGATTTTACTGTTTCTAAAAAAACATTTCCTATAAATAAGTGTAGCGCATGTAGCGGCATGTTCACCAACGATATTCCAAATGAAGAAGAGATAGGTCCCTATTATTCATCTGAAAACTATATTTCGCATACCGAAACGCAGCAAGGCCTCATCAACCGCTTATATCATATAGTGCGTAACCATACTTTACAATCAAAACGTAAACTGGTTCAAAAGGAAACCGGTAAATTAACCGGCCGTATTTTAGACCTGGGATGTGGCACCGGGGCTTTCCTGGCAACCATGAACCGGGCAGGCTGGCAAACCTGTGGCATAGAAAGAGATGAGCATGCCCGCCAAAATGCAAAAAAGATGCATCACATTACAGCATTGCCGGCCGATGAGCTATTTACAATCCACCAGTTATTTGATGCCATTACCTTATGGCATGTTTTGGAACATGTACATGATTTGCATAATTATTTAAACCAGCTTACTTCATTATTGAATGAATCGGGAACCCTTTTCATAGCTGTGCCAAACCCCCAAAGTGCCGATGCTAAAAACTATGGGCCCTTTTGGGCGGCTTATGATGTACCCCGCCACCTTTATCATTTTACGCCAGCAAGTATGCGTATGCTCATGGAAGCTCATGGTTTGCAGGTAAAGAAAATATATCCTATGTGGTTTGATAGTTTTTATGTGAGCATGCTTAGTGAAAAATATAAAGAACATGCCGCTGCTGCCGTTAGGGGCATGATGTACGGCTTGTTATCTAATTTTAAAGCCTGGACCCAAACTGAAAATTGCAGTTCCCTCATTTATATTTGCCGAAAAAAGAAATAATTTGTTTTCGTGTATAAATTTATCCGGGCAGCAAATTATTTTTTCAGAAATTTGAACCGTTCTCAATGATAAGAAGAAAATATGGCGAAGAATAAGAATAAAGCAGAATACGAACACAGCTCTACCGGCGTAAGCGGCCAATATAAAACCTGGTTTTTAGATTATGCCAGTTATGTAATATTAGAAAGGGCGGTACCGGCGGTAGAAGATGGATTAAAGCCGGTGCAACGGCGCATTTTACACGCCATGAAAGAAATGGATGATGGGCGCTTTAATAAAGTAGCCAACATCATCGGCCAAAGTATGCAATACCATCCGCATGGCGATGCCAGCATTGGCGATGCCCTGGTAAATATGGGCCAGAAAGACCTGCTAATAGAAACTCAGGGAAACTGGGGCGATGTAAGAACAGGCGATGAAGCTGCAGCTCCCCGTTATATTGAAGCCCGGCTGAGCAAGTTTGCACAGGAAGTAGCTTTTAATGCAAAGACCACTACCTGGAAGCTGAGTTATGACGGGCGTAAGAACGAACCCGTAACCCTGCCCATGAAATTTCCCCTGGTATTGGCACAAGGTGCAGAAGGTATAGCAGTGGGGCTGGCTACAAAAATATTACCCCATAATTTTTGTGAACTCATTGATGCTTCCATTAAATATTTAAGAGGAAAAAAATTTGAATTGCTTCCCGACTTTTTAACCGGGGGCAGTATGGATGCAACGCAATACAATGACGGAAAGCGGGGTGGCAAAATTAAAGTACGGGCCGATATTGCTGAGCAGGATAAAAAAACACTTATCATAACCAGTGTACCCTTTGGCATTACTACGTCTCAATTAATGGAAAGTATTGTAAAAGCCAATGACCAGGGTAAAATAAAAGTGAAGAAGGTAACCGATCACACGGCTGCCCAGGTGGAAATTGTGGTAGAACTGGCTCCCGGTATTTCTCCCGATATTACCATCGATGCCTTATATGCATTTACTGATTGTGAAGTAAGCATTTCACCCAATGCATGTGTAATTGAAAATCAAAAACCGGTATTTATGGGGGTGCGGGATTTGCTGATGCAGGCTACCGATGCTACCAAGGAACTTTTAAAACGGGAACTGGAAATAAAGTTGGGCGAACTGCAGGAAAAACTTCATTATACTTCGCTGGAAAAAATATTTTTCGAAGAAAAAATTTATAAAGAACTGGAGAAAAAATATGAAACCTGGGATAAAGTAATTGCAGCCATTGATAAAGCTTTCGACCCGTTTAAAAAACAATTGAAACGGGAAATTACCCGGGAAGATATCCTGAAGCTTACCGAAAAACCGGTACGCCGTATTTACCGGCTGGATATTGATGAATTAAATGAACAGATCAGATCGTTGAATGCCGAAATAAAGGAAGTAAAACATCACCTGGCAAACCTGGTAGATTATGCCGTGGACTATTATACCAACCTGCTAAAAAAGTTTGGAAAAGGAAGAGAGCGCAAAACAGAAATTAAATTATTTGATACCATACAGGCAAGAGATGTAGCCATTGCCAATATAAAATTATATGCCAACTATAGTGATGGATTTATAGGAACCGGGTTAAAGAAAGATGAACTGGTAACCGAAGTGTCGGAGCTGGATGATGTAATTGCATTTACCCGTGCCGGCATTATGAAAGTAGTAAAAGTGGCCGATAAAACATTTATTGGTAAAGATATTTTGCATGTAGCCATTTTTCAAAAAACTGATGATCGTACCACTTATAACATGATTTATGCAGATGGTAAATCCGGGATAAGCTATGCCAAACGGTTTAATGTTACCGGTATTACAAGAGATAAAGAATATAATCTTACCCGGGGATCCGATAAAAGTAAAGTGCATTATTTTAGCGTAAACCCCAATGGTGAAGCGGAAGTAGTAAAAATTGTACTAAGCCCCAATTGCAATGCAAAAAAGAAAGAACTAGAATTTTATTTTGAAGAATTAGAAATTAAAGGCCGTGGCAGTATCGGTAACCAGGTAACCAAGTATCCCATTAAATCAGTAAAATTTAAAGATGCCGGCCGCTCTACTTTAGATGCTAAAAAGTTTTGGTTCGATAATAAATTTGGCCGGCTGAATACCGATGAAAACGGCGAGTACCTGGGTAAGTTTGAAGCCGAAGACAGGTTACTGGTTATTTACCAGGATGGCTATTATGAAATAGTGGGGCAGGAGCTTACACAAAGATTCGAACCGGATAAAATATTACTGATAGAGCGATTTGATCCCGAAAAAATTATTACAGCCGTATATCTCGATCAGGAAAAACTGCAGTTTAATATTAAGCGATTTAAAATAGAAACCTCTACTCTTAATAATAAATTCCTGTTTATCAAAGAAGGCAAAAACAACCGGGTAGAAGCAGTAACTACCGAAGAAAAACCTGTTTTAAAAGTACGTACCGGACGGGGGCAACAAATAAATAATGCAAAATATAAAATTGCCCAGTTTGTAGAAGTTACCGGCTGGAAAGCAGTAGGCACAAAGCTGGTCGATTTTTCAAAAGCCGTAGAAATGGAGTGGGAGCAAAAAGAAGGTAATTCACCACAGGCAAGCCTCTTTGAGTAAATCATATCTTTTCATTTCATAAAAGCCCGGTATTACCGGGTTTTATTTTTTTAAACCAAAACGGCAGTTGCATATTAAAAAAAGAAAAGATATTTATAAAAATTGATATACATTTATATTGATTAAATCCCCCGGTTATGAAAAATGTATTATTAGCCAGTACTTCTACTTTATATGGTGGGCAATATCTCGGCTACCTTCAAAATGAAATCAGGGATTTATTCAATAATATTAAAGAGTTATTATTTATACCTTATGCACGGCCTTCGGGAATTAGCTGCGAGGCTTATACTTTTAAAGTAAAATCATTCTTCAATATGTTAGATATTGATGTGGCGGGCTTAGAAAATTTTGATGATCCCTTAGCTGCCCTGCAAGAGGCACAGGCGGTATTTACAGGCGGTGGAAATACTTTTTTGTTAGTAAAAACGATGTATGAATTCAATTTATTCCCCGCATTAAAAGCAAGAATAGAACAGGGGATGCCCTACCTGGGTGCAAGCGCCGGATCAAATATTGCAGGCATTAATATGAAAACCACCAATGATATGCCTATAGTTTACCCGCCTTCTTTTAATTGTATGGGCATTGTACCCTTTAACATCAATCCACATTATTTAGATCCCGATCCACGCATACAACATAATGGGGAAACAAGAGAAACCCGCATCAAAGAATTTTTAACCCAAAATGATACCCCGGTTATTGGATTAAGAGAAGGCAGCTGGTTACGTTTATTACATGGAGATATTAAACTGGAAGGCTTTCATAGCTGCCGGGTATTTGAAAAACACAATATACCCTATGAATTAGAACCCGGCGTATTGCCATTTAAATAAATTTTTTTATTGCCAGTTACACATGAAAAACCCCGGCTGTACCGGGGTTGTGTGGGAGTTGACGGGGTCGAACCGCCGACCCTCTGCTTGTAAGGCAGATGCTCTAAACCAACTGAGCTAAACTCCCGTTCCATTTAAGGACGGCAAAGATAGGGCTTAATAGGAATTTGCAAAATAATTTTGTGAAAAACAGTATAAAAAATCATGCATTCTTTTTAAAAAGAGGAGGAATCTGTAAATTTGCGGGTAATGGAGGATTTAATCATGGCAAATCAAACGTTCAGCACACCGGCTCCTGTTGCTGATATACTCACCGAAACCGATGCCGGTTATTCACTTACTGTATGGAATGATGATATTAATACTTTTGACTGGGTAATAGAAACCCTGGTAGAAGTTTGTGCTCATTCTCCTGAACAGGCAGAACAATGCAGCCTGCTGATCCACTATAAAGGAAAATGCATTGTAAAAAAAGGGGAATTGCATGTAGTGCAGCCCATGTGTGAAGCCATCCTGGATCGCCATATCAATGCAACGATAGATGCATTGGTATAAAACTTTTCTGCATCCCTTTCAGTAAATCATTAATTTCATCTTGCGGGCAACTAACGAATCTATCTATTCTTAATGAGAAAGTTTCGCTCTTTTATTTCGTGCATATTATATAAAGCCTGCTTACCTTTAATTTGAATTTTAATACCATTATGATGAAAGCATTATTCAATCTTGCATGGGCGTTATTGGCAGGCCCGGCTATGGCTCAGCCCGGCACAGCCGATGTAGTAGCCACTAAAAACGGGAATCTCCTCATTCAACCCATTCATCATGCCAGCTTAATATTAACGCAAGCTGCACTTACTATTTATGCCGATCCCGTGGGTATAGACTATTTTAAAAATGAGAAAGCACCGGATATTATTTTGATTACCGATATTCATGGGGATCATTTTGATATTAAAACCATTGAAGCTGTAAAAAAAGACTCAACCTTGCTTATTGTACCCCAAGTGGTGGCCGATAAATTGCCCGAAAGTGATAAAACAAATATGTGGATATTAAAGAATGATGAGCAGGTAACAAAACAGGGCATTCGCATAAAAGCTATACCGATGTATAATTTGCCGGAAAGCCCTTCGGCTATGCATACAAAAGGCCGGGGAAATGGGTATGTACTTACAATGGGTGAAAAGAATATTTATATCTCCGGCGATACGCAAGGTATACCTGAAATGCGGTCATTAAAAAATATAGATATTGCTTTTATATGTATGAATTTACCGTATACAATGGATGTACAGGAAGCGGCTGATGCGGTGCTGGATTTTGAACCCAAAATTGTGTACCCTTATCATTATCGGGGAAAAGAAGGCTTCAGTGATATTCAAGAATTTAAAAAAATGGTAGAGGCAAAAGATAAAAATATAGAAGTACGGCTTCGTAACTGGTACCCGGAAAAATAAATATAGAAAGGTAAAGCATTTTATACGCCGCCTGCCGGGGCTACATCACAGAGTTGAAGTGTTTTTTTTAGCAGCTATGCCGGCCATAACCAACCATGCCCCTCAAAAAAAATAAAAAAAATAAAGATAAAAAATTTGCGAAACCAAAAAGTTGCATATATATTTGCAACCGGATAGTTTCATAAATTAATAAGAAATGAGAAGAGATATTTTCCAGGCCATTGCCGACCCTACCCGGCGGGCCATCATTGCCCTGGTTGCTTTACAAGCGATGACTCCCAATGCCATCGCCGAAAACTTCCACACAACCCGGCAGGCCGTATCAAAACATTTACGCATCCTTACAGAATGTGAGCTTGTAAAACAGGAATTCCAGGGCAGGGAAATTTATTACTCCCTTGATATTGACAAAATGAAAGAAATAGATACATGGTTACAACAATACCGGAAAATATGGGAAACCCGGTTTAATCAACTTGACCAAATATTATTAATCAATAAAAAAAAGAAAAAATGAGCAACCAACCCTTGTTTGATTTTACCGTAGATAAATTAAGCAAAACCGTTACCATCATTCGTGCATTTGATGCGCCCTTATCAATCGTATGGGATGCATTTACCAAAGCGGAATTACTGGATCAATGGCTGGCGCCGAAACCATTAAAATGTAAAACCAAATACATGGATTTCAGAGTGGGCGGTAAAAGATTTTATGCCATGGTAAGCCCCGAAGGGCAGGAGTATTGGTCATTACAGGAATATACATCCATTACACCCAAGACTCATTTTAAAATGTATAATGCTTTTGCAGACAAAGATGAAAACCCGGAATTAACCGGCTCCGAATGGGATCATACTTTTAGCGAGCACAATGGTAAAACAATAGTAAACATCACTATTTACAATGAGTCACTGGAAAGGTTAGAGCGGATTTTAGATGGTTTTACACAGGGCATGAAAATGTCTTTACAAAACTTAGACGAGTTGTTGGCAAATTTGCCGGGGAAATAAATTTCATTACCCAATTACATTACTTTATAAATTAAAAATTAAAATTATGGCACTCATCAATCCTCACATTAACTTCAATGGCAATGCCGAAGAAGCGTTCGGATTTTACAAATCAGTTTTTGGCGGCGAGTTTACAAAAATTATCCGCTTTAAAGACCTGGCAGGTTTTGGAATCCCGGTATCGGCCAATGAAGAAAATAAGATCATGTACATAGCCCTGCCGATTGGTAAAAACTTTTTATTGGCCAATGATGTACCCGAAAGCCTGGGGAAAACAAATGAAAACGAAAACAGGTCTAAAATATCAATCATGGCAGAAAGCCGGGAGGAAGCTGATAAATTATTTAACGGGCTGTCGGCCGGAGGACAAATTGAAGGCCCTATTGGGGATAGCCCCTGGGGATCTTATTTTGGTTGTTTTAGAGACAAGTATGGAATAGAATGGATCATAGAATATAATCCCGAAAAATAATAGATTGTAAAAAATAAATAAATCAACAACTCCTGTTCGGATATGAATATTCAAAACCAAATTGAATTGTATATTACTTGCCAAGTATAAAGTTAAAGATGCTATACGGTACGTAAATCGTCAAAATTAAAATCACCCTGACTTGCTTGGGAATTACAACGGATTGTTTCTATTTGAACTGAAACGTATGCGGAGGAATAAAATATCCGGGTAAGTCAATTTAATTATCAATTATGAATGATATTTGGCCTGTTTAAAAAATAATAATGAACTTATACTTAGCGCTTATCCTATTAATATGCCTTTCGGCCGGTTTTGCTTATTTGAATCAACGTTTCTTAAAACTGCCTTTTGTAATTGGTTTGTTTTTATTGTCAACCATTCTTTCTTTATTTGTTATAAGTTCCCGGCTTTGGTTAGATATACCTGTTGATAAAATCAAGAGCTATATTGAATTTGCACATATAGAAAAAATTATCCTGGATGTTTTATTGGGATTTTTACTTTTTGCCGGCTCATTGCATACCAATTGGAATAACCTGAAACATGAAATAAGACAGATAGCTACATTTGCAGTAGGAGGGGTTTTATTGTCAACCACCATCATTGCATTTATTCTTTACGGCATCACACAGCTTTTTCATTTACCGGTTGATTTAACTTATTGCTTTATTTTTGGCGCTTTAATTTCACCAACAGATCCCATAGCAGTATTGGGGATATTAACCAGGGCTAAAGTTCCAAAAAGAACTGAATATACTATTGTAGGTGAAAGCTTGTTTAACGATGGCATTGGTGTAGTGGTATTCATTGCTTTGCTGGATACATTAAAATCCGGTTCATTTAGTTTTTCACATTTTGGTTTTTTGTTTATCCAGGAAGCCATTGGAGGAATTGTAGTAGGTTTTATTTTTGGCTATTTACTTTATTTATTATTAAAATCTATTGACCATTACGAAACTGAAATTTTATTAACCCTGGCATTTGTAATGGCAGGCTATGAATTGTTTAATTATTTTCATCTGTCCGGGGCTCTTGCCATGGTGGTAATGGGTTTAATGGTGGGTAATTTCAGGCAAGATCTTGCGATGAGCGACGTAACCCAGGAATATGTACATAAGTTTTGGGAGTTGGTGGATGTAATACTCAATGCCATTTTATTCATCATCATCGCATTTGTAATCATTGTGATAGATTTCAATCTGAAATATATTTTGATAGGCCTTATTTCAATTTTTATTGTGCTGTTTGCCAGGATTATTATTGTGTACCTGCCTCATGTGCTGCATCCTAAACTTTTAAAGTTGACTAACAAAGAAGCCCGGATAATAAGCTGGGGAGGGCTAAGAGGCGGGCTTTCGCTGGCGTTGGTATTATCCCTGCCCAATAACGAAACAAAAGATTTACTTTTAGTGGCCACTTATTTTTGTGTATTGTTCAGCATCCTGGTGCAGGGGCTCAGCATTGAAAAATTAGCTAGGAGAAGCTAAGCAGGAATGAACTATAAATGAAAAGAGAGAATAATTAAATAACAGTCATACCGGGCTTTCTTAATACGCCGGGTGGAATGTATGTATGTGTAATGTAAAAAATTAAACACCCGGTTATACATTAAACCGAAAGTGCATAATGTCTCCATCCTGTACTAAATATTCTTTTCCTTCAATTCTTAATTTCCCGTTTTCCCTGCATGCAGCTTCAGAGCCATATTGTACAAAATCGTGGTAAGCTATTACTTCTGCTTTGATAAAGCCTTTTTCAAAATCGGTATGTATTACACTGGCAGCCTGCGGCGCTTTCCAGCCTTTATGAATGGTCCAGGCTCTTACTTCCTGTACCCCGGCCGTAAAGTAAGTAGAGAGGTTCAGTAATTTATAAGTAGAGTGGATAAGCCGGTCCAGCGCAGGTTCGGTCATTTTATATTCTTCCATAAACATGGCTTTGTCTTCCGGGTTTTCAAATTCTGCAATTTGCGCTTCTATGGCATTGGTCATGATGATTACCTGGTTGCCCTCATCTTTTACCGCCTCTATAAGCGCTTGTGAATATTTATTACCAGTGTGCATGCTCGCTTCATCTACATTGGCTACATACAGTACGGGCTTATCAGTGAGTAAAAATAAATCGGCGATAGCTGTTTTTTCTTCTTTGCTTAATCCTAAAGAAATAATATTTTTTCCTTTTTCCAGTTGTTCTTTACACTGCAGCAGTACTTCGTATTCAGCTTTTAATTTGGCATCGCCTGTCTTGGCTAATTTCTCTGTTCTTTGAATTTTTTTATCTACACTCTCCAGGTCTTTTAATTGCAATTCTGTCTCTATTATTTCTTTATCGGCCACGGGGTTAATAGGGCCTTCTTCTCTTAAAATATTATCATCTTCAAAACAACGGATCACTTGAATTATAGCATCTACTTCCCGGATGTTAGCCAGGAATTTATTACCCAGCCCTTCGCCCTTGCTGGCACCTCTCACCAGGCCGGCAATATCTACAATTTCTATTTGAGTAGGCACCACCCGGTTTGGTTTTACTAATTCTTCTAATTTAATAAGCCTTTCATCGGGTACATTTACCAGCCCGGTATTTGGTTCAATGGTGCAAAACCGGTAATTGCTTGCCTGTGCTTTTGCGCTATTACTTACCGCATTAAAGAGTGTTGATTTGCCCACATTGGGTAAGCCTACAATGCCTGCCTGGAGTGCCATGTGAATCCTGTTTTAGGTGATTGCAGCAGCGCTGCTATTTTAAAATTTGGCTGCAAAGGTAAGCTTCAAAAGCCAGTGTTCCAAAGGTTTTAGAAGTATTAAAAGAGATTCCGCCTGGCGATTCACCATCCCCGGTTGATGGTGACTTCATCATATTTTAGTACTTTCAACTCTCTTATTTAAAAAATATATGGCATTAAGCAGAATATGGTCGGCGTTTATCATCGTAGCCATTTTGGTGGCGAGTATTAAACTGGTTTTCTTCAGGGAAAATAATAAATCGGTATTTAGCAGTATGGTAAGCGGGCGCTCCGGCGATAGCATTCATATTAAAACAACGGATGCTGCCCATACAGATGCAGTTGTAATAGCTTACTTAGATTCCTTTTCGATCTTACAAAAGGAGGAAATTATTACTGTAAAAAAAGGGGCAGGTGTGTATGAAACGTATAAAATACAACATGCCGACGGCATTATAGAAACTTGTAAAACCGCCGTGAATTTAAGTATAGGACTAATAGGTATTATGGCTTTATTTATGGGTATTATGGGCATTGCCGAAAAAGCAGGTGGCATCAATTTACTAAGCCGCATTATTGGCCCATTCTTTTCAAAAATATTCCCCGAAATACCAAAAGGGCATCCGGCCATGGGCCATATGATGATGAACTTTAGCGCCAACCTGCTGGGGCTGGATAATGCAGCCACACCTTTTGGCATTAAGGCCATGGAAAGTTTGCAGGAAATAAATCCCAATAAAGCAGTTGCTTCTAATGCCCAAATCATGTTCCTTTCGCTGCATGCATCGGGCCTTACTTTAATACCGGTGAGTATTATTGCATTAAGAGCAGCAGCCCGGGCGGCAAACCCCATGGATATTTTTATTCCCTGCATGATCGCCACTTTTGCAGCCACCATGGCGGCGATGCTTATTGTTTCATTTAAGCAAAAAATAAATGTAATGCAGCCGGTTATCCTGTTATGGATCGGGGGTATTTCTGCAATTATAGCAGCCCTTATTGTTTATATTAAATCATTAAACTCCGAAGACGTACAAATTTTTTCTTCTACCTTAAGCAGTGGTTTGATCCTGTTTATTTTTATTATCATCGTATTGGGAGGAATTTATAAAAAGGTAGATATTTTTTCTGCTTTTATTGATGGTGCAAAAGGTGGATTTGAAACGGCTGTAAAAATTATACCTTACCTGGTGGGTATGTTAGTAGCGATAAGTTTATTGCGTACCAGTGGTACATTCGACAGTATTATTGACGGCATGAAAAGCCTTTTTGCATTCCTGGGTACCGATACCCGTTTTGTAGACGGGTTGCCTACTGCCCTGGTAAAACCCTTTAGTGGCGGGGCTGCCAGGGGGATGATGGTGAGCGCAATGGATACCTATGGCGCAGATTCTTTTGCCGGAAGATTGAGCAGTGTGTTACAGGGATCATCGGATACCACTTTTTATGTGATTGCAGTTTATTTTGGCGCCGTTTCTGTAAAAAATACCCGGTATGCTGTAGGCGCTATGCTATTGGCTGACCTGGTAGGCATCATTACATCTATTCTATTAGCTTATTTATTCTTTGGCTAAATACAAAGGGTATAAAAAAGCTGTTTCCTTATGAGAAACAGCTTTTTTAGTAATAACCAAACGAACTAGCGAATTAACATGAAAGAAATATAGGGTTTACGGGTATCGGTGGCTCCTTTATAACCCGAAGCAAAAGCCGTATAAACTTTTCCTTTCGTAATGGTGGAAGCGCTGGAATAAGTGGCCAGTGCGGTAGAACTCGGCGCTGATCCTGACTGGCGTATAGCCCAGGTAGATTGCGGCGCTAATGGCGATACCCAAAAAGTAGTAGAACGATCTAAGTAGGCAACATTTGACGCAACAAGGATGCTTCCATAATACAAATCAATGGCGGGTACATTCGGCATCATATTTACAAATGTAAAAAGCGGACGGGATGTATCATACGCTTCGGTTGCTTCCTCAAATGTTACGGCTCTTACCATTGCCGCCGTATCGGTAATATGTACTGTGTAATGGTTACGGCCTTCCGGTGTATTTACAACGCCGGAATATAATATTACCGAATCGGTATTGGCTCCTTTATTGGGAATAGAAATACTAAGATCATTAGAACCTCTTTTTACAGGCAGGAAATCGGGGTAGTTGCCCCCGCCTGTATTATAGCCCCCGCCGGGAAAAGGGGTGCGGGAAGTAATTAAATTACTTACTCTTTCACCATTCACTTTTATTTGTACAGAAGGGTTGCTCTTATAAGCAGAAAGAAAATTTATTTTTAAGTAAGCTGTATTTCCCGAGGAAGCATAATCCACATCGGCTATGGGGTCTGCATAATTTGTTTTTTTACAGGCACTCATTATCGTAAATAATGCAAGCCCTGTGATTAATATTCTTTTCATATCTTTTTATTAAAAGGTTATGGTTGTACGATCCAAAGTTTTTTGGTATGATAATTATTTGAAGTGGCGCCTATACGTTGCAGTTCATAAAAGTTCCAAACTCTTTCTGCATTATACCGGGGGTAATACCGGTAAATATATTCACCATTGTTATCAGCGAATAAAGATGGAATTTGAAAATCAGTATATACCTGGTTTCCTGTTTCGGGATCCAGGTCAGTATAATGATAACGGCGCATATCCATCCAGGTTTCCAATACCCCGTAACCAAACATGGCAATATATTTTTGCAACATGATTTTAGATAAGGTTAAATCATTTGGGTTTGCAGGAACCACATCGGGCAATGCCAGGAAGCTGGCTTTGATGGCAGGTGTAATTTCTTTACCTGCAGGAATGCTTAAATTATACACCGAGGTAAGCATATCAAAACTTGCGCTAATACCTTCCTGGTAGGCCGTTAATGCATTTGAACGATGACCTAATTTATACTCTGCTTCGGCTATAATGAATTTCATTTCTGCCGGTGTCATTACAGGGTAGGGAGCATTGTTTTTAAAGATATACCTGCAATTATCATCATTAGCCGGGGCTGTATTACTGGCAGTAACCTGGCTTACTCCCCAAAAATTTTCGGGGCGGTCATTGGCGGCTAAAGCATTTTGGCCAACCACAGGAGGAACTCCTTTAATGGTTCCATTGGCATTTCCTCTAAGCATGTACCATGCTCTAGGATCTGATACGCCTGGGAAAGCCGCATTACCACCCGTCATTAGTTTTGCAATAAAATCACCCTGCCTTACGGCAGTAGGGCTAGCTGCTGAAGCTCCACCCAGGTTACCCCGTCGTGGGCCATAAAAATTATTGGTAGCAGATAAGGCATTGCCTATAAATTTCACACTGGCAATTTCATCTACGGTTTGCATCGCCGCTTTTGCATAATAAATGGCAGAGTCGGGCTTGTAATCGGCTTTATTGCTAAAGTGATTATAATAACGGGCCAATATACCATTGGTAAATTTCTTCCATTTAGATACATCGCCATTGTAAAAATAAGTATCTCCCGATGCCAGGTAGGCCGCATCAACCTGCCCATCTGTACGGTTTAAATTTTCCAGGCTTTCCCGGCAGAGGCTTAAAATGCGGGCATAAGCTGTATCTTCCCGGTTAAAGGCAAATGTGAGCATACTGGTATTAAATGCATTTTCTACAATCGTTTCACCATAATAATCTGCCACCAGCATCCAGCCCCAGGCTTCTATGGCTTTTCCCACACCTACATAATCCCATCTTTGTTCTTCGGCGGCCCATTGCATCATTCTTTGATTGTTTTGGCCAATATCATAATAATGCGTACGCCAGGTACTTTGTGCCACATCTCCTGCACCATTATTATAACCCATCTGGTCAAAATAACTATTGGTAGAATAATATTGCCAGTTTTGAATATAAGCGCCTGCATAGCGGGCATCATTCATGGGGCCATGGCCGGCATAGTTTGCTGCCATGGCAGAAATGATTTGGGGTAACAATGTATTTACCGGTACCCGTACAGGTGCATTGGGGTTTTGGTAAGCTTCGTCAATGCTTTTTTTACAAGACGCCCCCAGGAGTAGCAAAGAGCCCAGTAACGTTATTGAAAATATCTTTTTCATATCAATTTTTTTTATAAAATTTTTCAATTAATTAAAATCCTGCACGGAATCCAAGATTAACACTTAAGGGTAAACCCAGGTTTCCATAATCCATTCCAAAACCACCCACACCCCGTGTGCCGGCTGTATTCCCATTCACCTGCGGATCAGCCCCGGAGTAATTGGTAATTAAAATCGGATCGTTTACAGTAACAAAAGCAGATAATGTTTTAATGAATTTTACATTTTTAATAGCGCTTGAAAAATTATAGCTGAACGTAACATCTCTCAACCGGAACCAATTGATATCTTTTTCAATAAACTCTTCTTCCGGCATCGTAGTGTAATAGCTGTTATTGTAATAAGGAGTTATTGAAATATGGTTTTGTGTGGGGGTAGCCGTATTTTCAAGTCCATCGGCCAATATGCCATTTACTACAATGGGTACTTCTCTCAGCTTGGTGCGTAAACTACGGCCCATGCGGGTTAAGTACAGGTCTGTAGCATTATAAATATCGCCGCCTACTTTAAGATCCCAAAGCATGCTAATGGTAAAGTTCTTGAATGAAAAATTATTATACCATCCTAAAGTAAAATCGGGGTTACGGTCTCCATGTACTTTAAATGTGGCATCAATTAATGGTAAACCGGTAGAAGGGCTCACTAAAATTTGGCCGGCATTGTTACGTTGATATCCATAAGAAGTAAAAGTAGTGGTAGAACCTCCTTTTACCAGGCCTCCTCTCACATTATAGGCAAGCCAGGTATCGCTGATGTAAAACTCAGGTAAATTGTCGGGCAAAGAAAGTACTTTGTTCCACATTTTATTAAAGTTCATGCGGGTACTCCACCTGAACTTGGGATTACGTACCACATCAAAATTAGCAGCTACTTCCACACCCTGGTTGCGGGTGGCGCCATAGTTTAATGTATTTAATACAAAGCCCGTAGCATAGCTTCCTCTTGTGTTTTCTACAATCAGGTTCTTGTTTTCAGTATTATAATAAGTAGCATCAATGCTAAAGCGATTATTATACAACCTTACTTCGGTACCCACTTCGTAAGTCTTTTGGCGTTCGGGAGTAAGATTGGGGTTATTGTTGGTGAACCCGTAATAGAAGCCACCGCCGCTACCGGTATTTTGGTTAAATACGGATTGGTTTGCATAAGGCGAACTCGACCTGGCAGTATTGGCTAATGATCCACGAAGTTTCCAGAAACTTAAAATTTTGCCTTTTAAACCCGGGATCATATCACTTACAATTAAACTTAAACTGGCAGCAGGATAATTATATTCCCTTGATTTGGCCGGGAAGATAGATGAGGTTTCAAAGCGGTGTGAATAGGTAAGGTATATAAATTCATTATACCCGATCATGGCTTCACCAAAGAATGCCAACTGGCGGTTGATGGAATAGTTAGGCAATCCATTTAAGGCATTCGATAATCTTACCCGGGTAACGGGGTCTATATTGCCGCTGTCGGTACGGCTTTGGCTGGCCAGGTTACTGCCGGATATTGCATACTGCTCGGTTTTATAATTCTGCCACATATTACCCACCATTAAACGGGTGCTGAATTTATTAAAATCCTTTACAGCAGTTGCTGTGATGGTGTGATTATATCCATAATAATCCCTGTAATAATTATCCTGGTATCCTTTCTGCTGGCGGGTTACATAATAACTCATTGAATCGAAACGGGTATAGCCGTCGGTACTATAAGTATCATAACCAAACCTGCCGGCCAGGGTTAGCCAGTTAAAAGGTTTAATATCTATACCCATTGTGGCAATAAGCCTCCTGCTTTTATCTTCACTTGGGTTTTTATAAACATTAAAAAATGGGTTATCTAATTCCCCGTTTGGATTGGCAGCAAAGATTGGGATTTTAGTACCATCTTCATTCGCATAATTCCTGATGTCATCAAAGGATGGCCAAACCAATAAATTTAATAAATAGGAACTGGCACCTCTTAATACTTTTTGATTTTCAGAAGAAGAATAAGTTACCGATGGGCGAATGGTGATATACTTACCAATCTCTGTATAATTAGAAAGGGTAGCATTATATTTTTTATAATCATTATTTGGAATTACCCCTTTTTGATTGAAGCTGGCTCCCGATACCCTAAAATTACTTTTATCCGTACCGAACTCTAAAGCCAGGTTATGTGTTTGTGAAAAACCATTCCTGAAAAAATAATCTTCATTTTCAAAAACGGGTGTGTTGGGATCGTATGCCGGACCAAAAGCGGTAAAAATATCTTGTGGCGCCCCATTTGATCCGCCTGAGTATTTGCTGAAGTTTTCTACTTTTCTTATTTGCTTGGATATACGGAAACTATTATCGTAATTTATTTTTAAACCTTTACTGGTGCGTCCTCTTTTGGTAGTGATGATGATTGCGCCGGAACTGGCCTGGCTACCATATAAGGCGGTAGCTTCGGGGCCTTTTAGTACGGTTATGCTTTCAATATCATTTGGGTTAATGTCGGCCATGCGGTTGGTATAGTCATTGCCCCTGTTTGCCCGGTTAGATGCCAGGCCCAGGGCGCCCCCATCGCTGGTTTCATTGGGCGTAGAGTTATCGGCAATAATACCGTCAATTACAAAGAGGGGAGAGTTATCAAGCGCCAGTGAATTAAAACCCCGCAAAACCACCTGGCTTCCGGCACCTGCCACACCGCTTGTTGCATTTACGGTAAGGCCTGCAATTCTACCCTGTAAGGCATTGATGAAGTTCTCTCTTTGTGTTTCTTTAATATCGGCACCTTTTTCAGTTTGTACTGAATAACCCAACTCTTTTGCATTTCTGCGTATATCCATGGCTGTTACTACCACTTCCTGCAATTGGGTATTGGATGTTGACATTTGGATATTAATGGTTTCGTTTGCTTTTACCCGGTAAGTACGGGTATCGAAACTCACATGAGAAAATACCAGTTCCTGACCGGGTTCAGCCTGTATACTAAACCGGCCGCTGGCATCTGTTTTGGTGGCTCTGTTGCTGCCTTTTACTATTACAGTAACCCCTTCTATGGGTTGCCTGTTGTTTGAACTGATAACACCTGTTACCGTTTGCTGGGCCATGGCATTATGCGTCCAAAAAAGAAATAGCAAAAAACACGCAATAAGCTGCATCATTTTTTTCATAGCACTAAGTTTTGTTTTTGAATAAATTGTTCGTTTTGGTTTATGATATAGTTGTTTATAAAATGGTTATTCCGGCGTCTTTAAAAGGTTTAAGCAATTTGTGCCCGGGATCCAGTTCGGTAATGAGGCTGTCAATTTTATCAAGCCCACAAACATGAATAGGCTGTACCGTATTTATTTTTTCTGATATAGTGAGGCAAATTGTTTTATGTGAAGAAGCAATCATTTGTTGTTTTATTTGTACCACATCCCAGTCATTATCGGTTACCCCGTTTTCTGTATCTATGGCATTTATACCCAGTATGCATAAGTCGGCTTTTATATTCTTTATCCTGTTCACTGCATCGGCGCCTACAGTGATCCTGGATGTCTTGGATAGTTTATCTCCCAATACGATGATTTCAATATTGGGATGATTCATATATTCTGATATAGCAGGAATACTCCCTGATATAAAAGTGGCTTTTAAGGATGATGGCAGGCACCTGGCAAATTCCAATACTGTGGTACCCCCTCCGGTTAAGATAAACATACCATCTTTTACCAAACTGGCTGCTTTATTCCCGATTCTTTGTTTATCTGTTTGGGCATAAACATTTGATTCCATAACCGGGTTGTCGTAAAATGCGGCAGAAAGGGCGCCTCCATGTACTTTTACCAGCTTACCTGTTTCTGAAAGCTCCTGCAAATCCCTGCGTATCGTGTCTTCCGAAACTGCAATTTCTGCACTTAATGTGGCAGATACTACTTTGTTGTGCAGGTTTACCTGGTGTAAAATGTAGGCTTGTCTTTCTTTTTTAAGCATGGCCTTTTAAGCAATCAGTTATATTTTCGAAAAGTAAATGTTAATTAAAATTAACATAAAACTTGCATTAAAACGCAAAATCAAATAAATAATATCCACATTTAAGGATAGAATAAGTGGATAATGCAGGTAATTGCAGGGTTATTTGCGGATTTTTTAGTGTTTTTTTTCTGGAACCGGAGTTCTTTTCTTTGTAGAATCTTTGCTTTCCATTTTGGAACTGTCAATTATGGCTTGTTCCGTTTCTTCATCGGACGGGGCAAAATAGGATGCAAAAATATTGGCCAGTTGGTTGGCATGATAAGTAGCCCGGGTGAAACGATTGTTCACAGCAATAATGGTAACATCTTCATCTAATAATCTTATAAAAACTGAATTGTTTCCATGCCACCATCCATTGTGGTAGATCATTTTTTTATTATTATTATAAATGTTCAGTCGCCAGCCCAGGCCATAATTCCTGATCCCGGGTTTTTCATTACTATACCCGGTATAGGCCTGGTTTAATGTTTCTGCTGTAAATAAAAGCCCGCTGCTAAGAAAGCGGTCCCATTTTAAAAGATCCCTGGGGGTGCTGAAAATATCTTTATCGCCATACACATAGTCTAAAAAATTAAGTCCAATTTCCCTGCCCCGCCAATCGTAGCTGGGAGGTACTTTGTTTGAATCTGCAAGGGTTAGTACATAGGTATGGGTCATACCCAAAGGATCAAAAAAATGCTGCTGCATGTATTGCGGGTAGGGCTGGCCGGTTATTTTTTCAATAAGCAAGGCAAGTAAAGCATAGTTTGTATTACAATAAGAAAAGTGGGTATCCGGCGTACGGATGTCTTTTAAGTTCTCTTTTTTTGTGATGAGCTCATTTAAAATATCCCGGTTGGTTGCTTTTTGCTCTATATTCCATCCCATATTTTCCAGGAAATAAACATAGTTTGGCAAACCACTCCGGTGGTTTAATAAATTTCTTACGGTAACCCCCGGGTAATTAAATGCGGGGAAATATTTACTAAACTCATCATCTAATCCTATTTTCTTTTGCTGCCAAAGATCCAGTACGGCCATGGCAGTAAAAGTTTTAGAAACTGATGCCAGGTGAAAAGGAGTAGCAGCCGTAATGGTATCCTGCTGATCCAGGTGGCCAGTGCCTTTATATTTTTCAAAAATGATATTTCCCTTTTGGGCAACCAGCAGGCCACCATTAAATACTGTATTTCCCAGGGCGCTGTCAAACCAGCGGCTGCAGGCAGCCCGTAACCGCTGCATTTCGGCAGCATCCAGGTGGCCCGGCTTGGGCAAAGCATATACAAGTGTACTGCTGTCACCCTGCCCGGGTATATTGCGGGGTTTAGAAACAGCATTACAGCCCATTAAATTAATAGAGAATAAAACAACAGCGATGATGAGGTAAGTACCCCGCTTTGTATTTTTCATTGAATGAATGTGGATATAGGAATAAAGGTATTAATTTTTGATGGGATATATTTGTGCAAAATTTTAATGGCAATAGAAGGTATGAAACAGGTAAAACCAACGAGTTATCCTAAAGAAAAAATAAACATTTTATTTTTAGAAAATATCAGTGATGCAGCAGTTCATTTTTTTGAAGAAAATGGGTATACATCCATAAAAAGAATGACGGGTGCATTGAGCGAAGCGGAATTGAAAAAAGCCATCAGAGAGGTTCATATCTTAGGTATCCGCAGTAAAATGAAAATGACAGCCGAAATTCTGGCCGAAGCAAAAAAATTGCAGGCCATTGGTTGTTTTTGCATTGGTGTGAACCAGGTAGATTTACAGGCTGCTACTGCCCGGGGGGTGGCTGTTTTTAACGCCCCTTATAGCAATACCCGCAGCGTGGCCGAACTGGTGATTGGCGCCTCAATTATGCTTGTTCGTAAAATTATTGATAAAAACAAAGCGGCCCATGAAGGCAAATGGATGAAAGATGCCAGTGGCAGCCATGAGCTAAGAGGTAAAACTATCGGCATTGTAGGCTACGGAAATATTGGAAGCCAGGTAAGTGTTTTGGCCGAAGCCATGGGGATGAAAGTTTTATTTTACGATACAGAAACCAAACTTCCCCTGGGCAATGCAAAAGACAGTAAATCATTAAAAGAATTATTAAAACAATCTGATGTAGTTACCTTACATGTGCCTGAATTACCTTCTACAAAAAACCTGGTTAATAAAAACAATATCAGGAGTTTTAAAAAAGATGCCGTTTTAATAAATTATGCCAGGGGAGAAGTTGTAGACCTTGATACTGTAAAAGACGCTTTGCAAAAAGGAATTTTAGCAGGTGCCGCCATTGATGTATTCCCGGTGGAACCAGAAAAAAACGGGGATGATTTTAAAAGCATATTGCAGGGCTTACCCAATGTACTCATTACGCCCCATATTGGGGGCAGTACCCAGGAAGCACAAAATAATATTGGTATAGATGTAAGCCATAAATTATTTAACTACCTGGAAAAAGGGATCACGCTGGGATCGCATACCATTCCGGCACTGGCACTACCGCCACAGGAAAATACGCACCGCATATTACATATACATAAAAATGTACCCGGCGTACTCAGCCAAATCAACACTTTATTAAGTAAAAATAAAATAAATATTGTGGGCCAATATCTTAAAACCAATGATCTTATTGGCTATGTAGTGTTAGATGTGGACAGGAGTTTAAGTAAAACAGCTGTTGAATTGCTCAAAAGTGTACCCGAAACAATCAAGGTGCGGATGCTTTACTGAATTGGGAAATAATGTTTTCTGATGTTTCAAAAATAATTGAAAATTCATATCTTTGCAACTTAAATCCGATGATATGAAATTAATAATTGTGGGAGGGGGATTTGGCGGTTTAAGGCTTGCCCGCCGGTTAAGCAATAAAAAAGGGATTTCCATTACCCTGATCGATCAATTTAACCATCACCAGTTTCAGCCCTTATTTTACCAGGTGGCTACAGCAGGATTAAATGCCAGTGATATTTCATTTCCATTACGTAAAGTATTTCATAAAAGTTCCAATATCAATTTTAGAATGGCAACCGTGCAATCTATTCATGAAATGGATAAAAAAGTAATTACTGATATTGGTGAATTTGAATATGACCGGTTGATTATAGCAACGGGTGCAGGCACCAATTTTTTTGGAAATGCAGAAATTGAAAAATATGCCATACCGATGAAGAGTAGTATTGAATCTCTTCATTTAAAAGAGCGGCTGCTATGTAATTTTGAACATGCCCTTACCTCCCCGGATGAAGCCACCCGGCAGCGGCATTTAAATATTATCATTGTAGGGGGAGGGCCAACCGGCGTAGAACTCAGTGGCGCTATTGCAGATATGCGTCATTATGTGTTGCCTAAGGATTATCCTGAAATTGATTTTAAAAAAATGAATATCTACCTGCTGGAAGGCAGCCCCAGATTATTAGCTGCAATGAGCGAAAAAAGCAGCGCCAGTGCACAGCGTTATCTTGAGAAACTGGGTGTAATTGTAAAAACAAATGCGCTCCTGAAAACATACGACGGCCATACCGCCTTTCTGGCAAATAATGAACTTATAGAATCGGCTTTATGTATTTGGGCCGCAGGAATTAAAGGAAATATTCCCGCAGGCATTGATGCTTCTCTTATAGCAAGGGGAAATCGTATAAAGGTTGACAGGTTCTGTAAAATACAGGGCAGTGAAAATATGTATGCCATAGGAGATATTGCTTTTATGGAAACTACAGCCTATCCTAATGGCCATCCGCAACTGGCTTCGGTTGCGATTCAGCAAGCGGACCTGCTGGCCACTAATTTTTTAAAAGAAGTAAAAGCAAAGAACGGCAAAAAAGAATTTTTTTACAACGACAAAGGATCAATGGCTACCGTAGGCAGGAACTTGGCTGTGGTAGATATTCCAAAACCTAAAATACACCTGGGCGGATTTTTTGCCTGGTTTATTTGGATGAGCCTGCATTTAATGCTCATACTGGGCGTAAAAAATAAATTCTTTGTTTTTATGAACTGGTTATATAGCTATTTTACACATGATCAAAATTTGAGATTGATCTTCAGGAATCATGAAAATCAAGGATCGCCGGTTCCCCGGGGCTAAATTCTTTCCGCTAGTTTGGCATATTCTGCTTCAATAATTCGTTAATTGGTTTAATTTTGCATTTTGTTTATCAGAAAGACAATATGAATAAAAAATTTTTATTACCCGAAGGCCCTGAAGAGGATATGGAATATATGCCAATCATACCCATTAACGAAGATAATGAGGGAGCCGATGACCAGTTAATACCCGATGAAATTCCCATCCTTCCCTTAAGAAATACGGTACTTTTCCCGGGTGTGGTAATACCCATTACGGTAGGCAGAGATAAAAGTATAAAGGCAGTAAATGATGCTTATAAAAAAGATAAGCTAATAGGGGTATTGGCACAAAAAGAAAGTAGCATCGAAGAACCCACGGTGAGTGATCTTGAAAATATTGGTACCGTTGCTAAAATGATCAAGCTGATCAAAATGCCCGATGGGGGAACCACCCTTATTTTGCAGGGGCGAAAAAGATTTAAGTTAGAAGAAATCATTTCAGAAGATCCCTATTTTAAAGCACGCATTAAAATATTGGAAGAAGAAAGCATGCAGGGCGATAATGATTTTGAAGCCATGGTAGGCAGCATTAAAGATATTGCTGCCCAAATTATAAACCTGTCTCCCAATTTGCCCAGCGAAGCCGCAATCATTTTAAAAAATATTGAGAACCCGTCTTTTTTAATTCATTATGTAAGCAGCAACCTCAATAGCGATTTGCAGCAAAAACAAAAATTATTAGAGATAAGTAACCTGAAGGCCCGTGCCGAACTCCTGATGAGTTTAATGCATACTGAACTGCAATACGCAGAATTAAAAAATAAGGTTACCAATAAAACAAGAGCCGAGCTGGATAAGCAACAAAAGGAATATTTTTTACAACAGCAAATGAAAGCCATCAAAGATGAACTGGGTGGCGAAAATGTAGCAGAAGTAAAAGAAATGCAGAAAAAAGCCGAAAAGAAAATTTGGCCTGCTGCTGCAAAAGAAATGTTTACAAAAGGTGTAGAAAAACTGGAGCGTATGCATCCCTCTACACCCGATTATTCTGTGGTGTACAACCACCTGGACCTGATGCTGGACTTGCCCTGGGGAGAATATACCGAAGATTTATATGACCTTAAAAAAGCTAAGAAAATACTGGACCGGGATCATTACGGGATGAATAAAATTAAGGAACGCATACTGGAATACCTTGCCGTATTGAAATTAAAAGGAGATATGAAGAGCCCCATTCTTTGTTTTGTGGGCCCGCCCGGTATTGGTAAAACCAGCCTCGGGAAAAGTATTGCAGCCGCTATTAACCGTAAATATGTACGGGTAAGCCTGGGAGGGCTTCATGATGAAAGCGAAATACGGGGGCATCGCAAAACTTATATTGGCGCTATGCCGGGCCGTATTGTACAATCTATCCGGAAAATAAAATCGGGCAACCCCGTTATGATCCTGGATGAAATTGATAAAGTAGGAAGCGATCACCGGGGAGATCCATCATCCGCTTTGCTGGAAGTACTGGACCCCGAACAAAACAGTACGTTTTATGATAATTATTTAGAGCTGGAGTACGATTTGAGCAGGGTGCTATTTATTGCCACCGCAAATAGTTTAAATAATATTCAACCGGCTCTGAGAGACAGGCTCGAAATTATTGACCTGAGTGGCTATGCCGTGGAAGAAAAAATTGAAATTGCAAAGCGGCATTTACTGCCCCGCCAAAAAGAAATGCATGGGCTCGCAAACCAGGGTTTTAAAATAAGTGACCCGGTTTTAGAAAAAATAATTTCTGATTATACCCGGGAAAGTGGCGTACGGGAACTGGACCGCCAGCTGGCAAGCGTAATGCGCTACCAGGCAAAAGAACTGGTGATGAAAGGCAAATTAAAAGCTACCATTACCAGCCTGGATGTAGAAAAAATATTAGGCCGGGCCAGGTATAGCAATGAAATTTACAAAACCGCTAATATGGCGGGCGTAGCAGTGGGGCTGGCCTGGACTTACGTGGGCGGAGATATTTTATTTATAGAAACACAGGTAAGCGACGGTAAGGGTGAATTAAAATTAACCGGTAACCTGGGCAATGTGATGAAAGAAAGTGCCAGCACAGCTTACACCTGGCTGGAAGCCAATTACAAAAAACTAAACATACCTAAGGAAACTTTTCATAAAATGGATGCCCATATTCATGTACCCGAAGGGGCCACGCCCAAAGATGGGCCCAGTGCCGGCATTACCATGATGACTTCTTTAGCCAGTGCATTTACCGGCCGTAAAATAAAATCGCACCTGGCGATGACCGGTGAAATTACTTTACGGGGACAGGTATTGCCCGTAGGCGGCATTAAAGAAAAAGTATTGGCTGCCAAAAGATCGGGCATAAAAGAAATTATCTTATGCTGGCTCAATGAAAAAGATGTGAGCGAAATAAATCCCCAATTTATAAAGGGCATCAAATTTCATTATGTAAAAACAGTGCAGCAGGTAATAGATATTGCATTATCATAAGGGCCCCGGTATTAGTTTTTCAAAATAATCTTATATTACATTTGTATCGCAACACCTGGTATATTGTACTGGCCTATGAGAGAAGCAATGTTTATAAAAAAAAATGTAGAAAAATGGGAGTCCTACCAGCATGAGCAAGCAGTAAGCCCCGATGAAACTGCCGATCGTTTCATTACCCTTATAGATGACCTTTCTTATGCCAAAACATTTTATCCCAAAAGTAAAGTCACCCGGTGGATAAATGGCCTCACGGCTTCCATGTACCAAAACGTATATCGTAACAAAAGACAAAAATTTTCACGGCTTTTTGAATTCTGGAAATTTGAATTACCCTTACTTTTCCGCAAATACCATCCCGTATTTTTATTTACGGTTTTATTGTTTTGCTTCTTTGTATTTATTGGTTTATATGCCGCTGCCCGTAATCCCGAATTCATCCGCAGTATATTGGGCGATAATTATGTAAACCATACCGAAGAAAATATTGCCAATGGCGACCCCTTCGGAATTTATAAAGACGATAATTACTTTAATATGTTTGTGAGGATTGCTTTTAATAATATTAAAGTAGCATTTATCACTTTCCTGGGCGGGCTTAGCCTGGGGATTTTTACATTTAAAATTTTATGGGACAATGGCCTTATGCTGGGTAGCTTTGAATATCTTTTTTTTGAACATGGCCTGGGCTTACAATCCATTTTGGTTATATGGATACATGGTGTCATTGAAATTTCTTCTATTGTCATTGCCGGAACGGCAGGATTTATCCTGGCCCGGGGATTCCTATTCCCCGGTACCTATAGCCGGCTGGAATCGTTCAGGCGTGCCGCTTCTGATGCAGCAAAAATTATGATTTGCCTGGTGCCTTTTTTTATTATAGCCGCTTTCCTGGAGAGTTATGTAACACACCTGATGAGTACTACTTTTGATGCAAGCCATTCGGCCGGCCTACCTGTTTGGGCCAGTATCATCATACTGGCAACATCGCTCTTTCTTATTGTTTGGTATTTTATTATTTGGCCACGAAAATTGCACAGTAAAGGGTATTATATTAAAAAGAACGGAATCGTTAACCGGTTATTAGATGGGGAATAAGAAATCTTTTATTATTGGTTGCTTACTTTTAAATACAGCCCTGGCTCAAACCCGGCCGGCAGATACGATTGAATATGTGCAAGACCCCGCCATCCCACGGGAAAATACAGATCATTTTCAGCACAAAATTTCAGATGTAGCCGATACGGTTTTATACAGCCATCTGATTTTAATAAACAGGGATAGCCTCGCCAGGATAAAACAAAAGACAACCTACAAATATGCTCAAAACCTGGATAGCCTTTTAAGGGCATGGAAAAGATCGGCAGAAGCAGGGCCGGAAAGCAGCCGGAGGTTAAGCCTCTTTGAAAGGTTTATGAATAGCGGCCTGGTTCAAATTTTAATGTGGTCAATGGCCATCCTGTTTGTACTGTACCTGCTCTATCGTTTCTTTTTAACGGGTGCTGTGTTCCGGCCCCATACATCAAAACCACCGGAACAGGAATTTCCGGGAGATGAAGGAATTTTGAGCGCTGCAGATTATAGTTCGCTTATTGATAAATGCCTGGTAGCAGGAAATTACCGGCTGGCTACCCGGTATTATTTCTTAAAAATTTTGCAACATTTACATGAGCGGCAGCATATTCATTTTTCTACAGAAAAAACCAATGCGGCTTATCTCAGCGAAATGCCGGTACCGCTGCAACCCGAATTTTCTACCATCGCTTTGCATTATGAATATGTGTGGTATGGCAATAAACCAATTGATAAAAACAGTTTTTTAGAAATTGAAAATACTTGTAAAAGATTCATTTCACGCTTATAAAAAATTTGAAAAAAGGAATCGCATATATTATTCTGGTTGTGATCTTGGCAGCTTGCAGCGCAAAGAATGGAATGCCATCTTTAAGAGAAACTTTTGCATCAAAAGATGATATTCCGTTTGGAACTTCCATGGCATTCTCACTAACGAAAGCATGTTTTCCAAATACCAACATCCAGGTATCTACCCGTACCGCATCTGAAACATTAGGCTGGACGAGTAATACAGGATCTTTGTATATAAGCATTAGCCATTATTTTTTTCCAAAAGATGCCGACCTCAATGCGATTTATAATTTTGTTGCCGATGGCAATACTGCATTTATTTCTGCCATACAAATGGATAGCAGCTTCCTGGCAGGCATGTATAGTAACATGCTGCATGCCGAAATATTTACACACATGATGCCCGTCTCCTTAACTAAAACAAGCCTTCATTTACAAGATACCAGTTCAGCAAAAAATACCTATTCCTATTTTTATCTGCCTTTTGCTTCTTACTTTTCTAAAACCGATTCCATTATTTCCCGAACCCTGGGGTATAACCAGTTTAATAAGCCCAACTGTATTGTAATTTTTTGGGGTAAAGGAAGGTTGTATTTACATTGTGATGCCCGTGCAATGAGTAATTATTTTTTATTGTCGGGTAATAATGCTGAGTACTTCACAAGGCTTATGCAATGGATGCCGCAAAACCCTTCCGTAATATACTGGGATGATTTTTACCGGCGAAATAGCGTGGCCGGCAAAGATGGTTCGGGCAGTGGACTGGCATTCTTATTTACCTTACCTGCATTGGCAATGGCTTTCATTTTATTAATTTTTTTATTGCTTATTTATATGCTGGTAGGCGCTAAACGGCGGCAGCGTATTGTACCCGTAATAAAAGCTCCTGAAAATGCATCGGTAAAATTTGCCGAAGCCATTGCTGGTTTGTATCTCAATCAAAAAGATAATAAAACCATTGCTGAAAAAATGATCCTGTATTTTAATGAATATACCCGGGCTCATTATTTTATGCAGGCCAATATAAGCACGGCTGAATTTAATGAAGCGCTCAGCCGTAAAAGCGGTGTGGCAAAAGAATGGGTACAAAATTTATCTTTACATATACACAAGTTGCAAAACGCTAGCCAGGTTTCGGATAGTGACTTGTTGATACTAAACGAACTGGTTCAACAATTTTATAAATCAAGAAAATAATGATGCAAGAAAATATTTTCCAGGAAAATTCAGAAGTGGCCGCTTTAAATAAAAAATTAAACGATATCAGGGCACAGATAAGCAAAGTGATTGTGGGGCAACAGCAGGTGGTAGACCTGGTAATGACGGGCCTTTTATGTGATGGGCATATATTATTAGAGGGGGTTCCCGGTGTTGCCAAAACTTTACTGGCCAAACTATTGGCTAAAATTATGGATATCCATTTTAGCCGTATTCAGTTTACACCCGACCTGATGCCGGGTGATGTAATAGGTACTTCTGTATTTAACCCCAATGCAGGTAATTTTTCGTTCAGGCCCGGGCCGGTATTTGGCAATATTGTTTTAATAGATGAAATAAACCGGGCACCTGCTAAAACACAATCTGCATTATTTGAAGTGATGGAAGAAAGACAGGTTACTTTTGACGGCACCACGTATCCTATGCAATATCCTTTTATTGTATTGGCTACACAAAACCCTATTGAGCAGGAAGGCACCTACCGCCTGCCCGAAGCCCAACTCGATCGTTTTATTTTTAAAATCATCATCCATTATCCCAGCCTGCAGGAAGAAGTAAGTATTTTAATGAGCCAGCAGGGAAAACAACAGGCAGAACTGCTTTTAACGGTAGATAAAATTTTGTCGGCAGCAGATATACAACATTACCGGACTATTGTTCAAAATATAAATATTGAAACCAGGATCATTGAATATATAGCCCGCATAATTAATGAAACCCGCAATAACCCTTCATTATACCTGGGGGCCTCTACCCGGGCTTCGCTGGCCTTGCTGAAGGCAGCCAAAGCAACAGCTGCATTACGGGGAAGAGATTTTGTAATTCCGGAAGACGTAATAGAAATGGCAACCCCTGTACTGAGGCACCGCATCATGCTTACTCCCGAAAAAGAAATGGAAGGCATAACACCTGATGATCTTATTGAAAACATTATAAAAACAGTAGAACTGCCCCGATAAAAATTGGTGACAATTATTAAAAAATATATAGGTGATTTTTATATAGGCAACCGCTTTTACCGGGGAGCAGGCGCCTGTATTGCTTTGTTTATCCTGGCATTTTATTTTCCCGCTTTATATAAGCCTGTAAAAGTTGTTTTATATACATTCCTGGCTTTGGTTTTGGCAGATTATGTATTCTTATTTTTTATGGGGAAACGGCCGGTTGCAGACCGCCAATTAACTGACAGGTTTAGTAATGGTGATGAAAACCCGGTAAAGCTATTTGTGCAAAACAAAAATAATTTTGGTGTACACATCACCCTGATTGATGAATTGCCTTTTCAATTTCAAAAAAGGGATTTTAAAATCGATGCTTTTTTTGCACCCGGGCAATCCCATTGGATTAATTATGCAGTACGGCCGGTAACAAGGGGCGAATATGAATTTGGCAATATTAATTTATTTATGAGAAGTATGCTGGGCCTGGTGGAACAAAGAACCCGCATACCTGCCCATGCAAAAGTAAAAGTGTATCCTTCATTTGTGCATTTGGGTAACTACCAGCTATTAGCGGCTACGCATGTAGTAACCGAAACCGGTAATAAGCGGCTGAATAAAATAGGCCAAAGCATGGAGTTTGAACAAATAAAAGATTATGTTACCGGCGATGATATAAGAACGATAAACTGGAAAGCTACAGCCAGAAAAGGCGGGTTAATGGTGAATAAATATGTTGATGAAAAATCGCAACAACTCTATTGTATTATTGATAAAGGCAGGTTAATGAAAATGCCTTTTGCTGAACTGAGCCTGCTGGATTATGCTATTAACAGCGTACTGGCGCTTAGCCAGGTAAGCATCAAAAAACAGGATAAGATTGGCTTAATGAGTTTCTCAAATCAAATGGGTACTATGCTGGCGGCAGACAGGAAGCCCATACAAAGAGAAAATATCATGCTGGCTTTATATAATGAGAAAACATCTTTTAAAGAACCCGATTTTGAATTGTTATATACCCGGGTGCGTCACAAAATAAAACAACGCAGCTTACTTATTTTATATACAAACTTTGAATCGGTAAGCGGCCTCCACAGGCAATTGCCTTATTTGCGTTCTATAGCCCGCCATCATTTATTACTGGTTGTTATTTTTGAAAACACCGAATTAAAAAAACTATCACAGGCCAGCGCAAGTAATATAGACGATGTGTACGTAAAAGCCATTGCTGAAAAATTGGTTTTTGAAAAAAAATTAATTGTAAAAGAGTTACAGAAATATGGAATAAATACACTCCTTTCTGCGCCTGAAAAAGTAACCGTAAATGCCATAAATAAATACCTCGAAATAAAAGCCCGTCAAATTTTATAAGCCATTTTTATTTTGTACCGTTTATCACAATAAGCTGCCTATTTTTGTATGCATGTCAAAAAAAGAATCATATTGGGCAAAACATAAGCAAAAGCTTAGGGATACAGGCGAAGGCCTTCCGCAAATAAAGCACACCCTCCCTATTAGTGATGAAATGAAGGCCGTATTTGAGGAAGGCCAGGTATTACTTATTGATAAGCCATTGCACTGGACCTCATTTGATGTGGTAAGAAAGATAAGGAATGCCATACGCATAAAAAAAGTAGGCCATGCCGGCACTCTAGATCCACTGGCCACAGGCCTTTTAATCGTTTGTACCGGTAAATTCACAAAAAAAATAAATGAGATCATGGCCGATGAAAAGGAATACACGGGAACTTTTACGGTAGGTGCGGTTACCCCCACTTACGACCTGGAAAGCGAGCCCGCCGATCTAAAACCTTTTGATGGGATTACGGCAGAAGAAATAAAAAAAGCAACTCATTTCTTTTTAGGAGATATTATGCAATTACCACCCATTTATTCGGCCATAAAAAAAGAAGGGGAGGCGCTGTATAAATTAGCCAGGCGTGGCGAAGCAGTGGAGCTTACAGCCCGGCCGGTACAAATCCGGGAGTTTGAAATTACAAATATTGATTTGCCCGTTGTATCTTTTAAAGTGGTATGTTCTACCGGAACTTACATTCGCAGCCTGGCGCATGATATGGGGCAGCATTTAGGTTGTGGTGCATATTTAAGTTCACTCAGGCGTACCCGAATTGGAAAATACCCGGTACAGCAGGCCCAATCAATAGATCACTTCCTGCAATCTTTGGCCCCGGGTACTTAAAAATATTTTTTTAATTTTTCTTTAAGTTCTTCGGGCATATTTATTTTTTTCATACCATCGGCCTGCATAAAATAAAGAGTTACATCACCCATATTGAGCAATTCATTTTGCTCATTATGAATCTCACTATGAAAAACAATTTTATGATGCACCGGGATTTCCCTAAGGGTTGTAGTTACGGTAATTAAATCATCATATTTTGCAGGCCTTAAAAATTTACTATGAATATCTACCACGGGTAAAATAATTCCCATGGCTTCTATATCCTTATAAACATAACCCAATGACCGGAAGGCTTCCGTTCTGCCGATTTCATAAAACTGGGCATAATGGCCGTGGTATACGATTCCCATTTGGTCAGTAAGTGCATAATGGATCCGTATTTTGGTTTTACTTGTAAACATGCCTAAAGATAATTATCCTTTCCCTTAATTGAACCATTTTACAGCCATTTCAATAGCATGGGCAAGGTAGATTCACCGAAAAATAAATGTAAATTTGCAGCAATAATTTTAAGCAATTGAAAAATTTCAGGCACCAGCACCACCGGCCCCGGAAAAATTTATTGATCGTAGGCAGGCAGGCCGTGATAGAGGCATTAACAGCCGGCAAACAATTAGAAAGAATCTATATGCAGGCCAATGTACATGGCGAATTAATTGACGAGATTAAGCGGTTGGCCACTTTGCAGCAGGCGCCCATCAATAAAGTGCCGGTAGAAAAATTAAACAACCTGAACGTGAGCAATCATGAGGGTTGTGTAGCCTTGATTTCTAAAATACAATACCAGGATTTACAGCAAGTGATCTCTTTTGTTGTAGAAAAAGGGCAGGTGCCCCTGTTTGTAATGTTAGATGCAGTGACCGATATCCGTAATATTGGCGCAATTGCCCGAAGCGCTTATGCGTTAGGCGCCCAGGCCATCATTATACCCGATAAAGGAGTGGGTGCCTTACATGAAGATGCCATCTTAACCAGTGCCGGGGCACTCGAAAATATTTCAGTATGCCGGGTACCTAGTTTAATGAAGGCGGTGGACCTGCTTCACCTCAATGGCATCCTGGTGTATGCTACTGAAATGACAGCAAAAAAATTAATTTATGAATGTAACTTATCAGAACCTTGCGCCATTGTAATGGGAGGTGAAGAAAACGGGATATATCCTGCTTTGCTTAAGATTTGCGATGCCTCCTGCAGTATTCCCATGCCCGGTAATTTTGAATCGCTGAATGTGTCAGTAGCTACCGGTATATTTTTATACGAAGCAGTGAGGCAACGCCAGAAAAAATAAAAACGGTAACACATGCAACTGCCTATAGAAAAAAAAGAATTCCAATTGGTGGAATGCCCGAGAGATGCCATGCAGGGCTGGCCTCATTTTATTCCCACACAAAAGAAAATAGAATATATTCAATCCCTTTTACAAGTGGGATTTCATACTTTAGATTGCGGTAGTTTTGTGTCTCCAAAAGCCATTCCGCAAATGGCCGATACCCCCGAAGTATTCAGTAAACTGGATGTACAGGATACAACTACAAAACTATTGGCGATTGTTGCAAACCTGCGGGGTGCCCGGGATGCTGTGCATTTTGAGCAGCTCACATACCTTGGTTTTCCTTTTTCTGTTTCAGAAACATTTCAACAACGAAATACCAACAGCAGCATTCAGGAATCGCTGGCGAGGGTAGCAGAAATTCAAAATCTATGTGTACAGAAAAATAAATCTTTGGTTATTTATCTTTCCATGGGCTTTGGTAATCCTTATGGCGACCCGTATAACGAAGAAATTGTATTTGGCTGGGCACAAAAGATGGCAACTATGGGAGTTAAAATCATTTCTGTAGCAGATACCGTAGGCCTGGCAGAAGCAGAACAAATAGGCCGGGTAGCTTCTTATTTAATAAAGGAGTTGCCTGCTGTACAGGTAGGTGTACACCTGCATTCAACTCCATTCCATTGGAAACAAAAAATAGAAGCGGCCTGGCAGGCAGGCTGCCAAAGGTTTGATGGAGCTATGAAAGGAATTGGCGGTTGCCCCATGGCAGATGATGTACTGGTAGGTAATATGGATACAGAACTGATGATCCCCTTTTTTAAAGGCAAAGCACAGTTATCTCAAATGAACGAAGCTGCCCTGGCCCGGTGCAGTGCATTGGCAGCCTCTATTTTTGTATAAATTTATTTTTTACATACATGGATTTTCATTTAGCTTTTACCCCCGGGAAAATGCCGGATAAATTAAATTACCGGCAACCTGTTCTCTTGCTGGGAAGTTGTTTTACCGAGAATATGGGTGAGAAATTAATACAGCATAAATTTAATGTATTGCAAAATCCCAATGGGATATTATTTAACCCCGTGAGTGTAAAAGAGGCGGTTGAAAATTATATCAGCAACAGGCAAATTGATGAAAAAGATATTTTCTATCTGCAAGATGGCTGGCATAGTTGGCAACACCATAGCCGATTCTCATCGCCCGACCCAAAAAAAACAATTGAACAAATTAATCTTTCTACACAAAAAGCACATCATTTTTTACAATCGGATGCTGTGGTTATTATAACCTTAGGCTCTGCATGGGTATATGAACTTACAGAAAAGGCGGCAGGAGCCATACCGGGCAGGGTGGCAGCCAACAACCATAAAGCACCCGCCGATTGGTTTCGCAGGAGGTTGCTGGGGGCAGGCGAGTTGCAGGAGATTTTATGGCAGCTGGTAAAAAAAATACAGGCTTTTAATCCTTTGCTTAAAATTATATTTACCATAAGCCCCGTCAGGCATTTGCGTGAAGGGTTTGTAGAAAACAACAGGAGCAAGGCGTTGCTGATACATGCCGTGCATTCAATAATTGAGCAGTTCAGCCATCTTTATTACTTTCCGGCCTATGAACTGGTGATTGATGATTTGCGGGATTATCGCTTTTATGCTGAAGACATGGTGCATCCCAATTATGCAGCAACTCAATATGTTTGGCAAAAATTTATTGCCTGTTGTATTGATGAACCATCGCAGTTGTTCATGCAAAAGGTGAATGAGATTAATGCGGCAAAAAATCACCGGGCATTCAACCCCGAATCGGAAGCGCATAAAAAATTCCTGGCGCTTACTTACCAAAAATTACTGGTATTGCAGGAGCAATATCCCGGAATTAACCTGGAAGAGGAATTTCAATATTTTAAAGGATAATATTATTTTATGCAATTTTCAATTCCATTACATAATCGTTCATAAAAAAGCCATTCCCTATATCCATATCTTCTTCCCGGATGATGTGAAACCCCATCTTTACATAAAAATCAAAAGCCTTATTATACCGGTTTACATGTAGGGTGAGTGAAATTGCATTTTCCTGCTTTGCCTCCCTGATCACAGCTTGTAACAGTTGCCTGCCAAAGCCTGCATTTTGTTGTTGTGGTAAAATATAGATTTTATCTAATTTACATTTTAATTTATCCTCATGATAAAAATGATAAGCTGCAAATGAAATGGGCAGGTTATGTTGGTAACCTATTAAATAATGACAGCAGGGTGATTGAATTTGTTTTTTAAGTTCATCTGCATCGTAAAACAACTGCAGCATATACCGGATTTGTGCCTCACTTAAAATTTCTTTATAGGCTACGGGCCAGATTTTAAAAACCAGTGAGCGGATAATTTCTATATCTGCAATACCTGCTTTTTTAATAATCATTATAAAATTGAGAATTTTATATTAGGGGCATACATCACACGGCCTTGTGCATCTTTTACAATGATATCAAAGAAAAGGAGTTCATCTCCTTTTTTAATAAGATCTTGAATTGTCTTTATCCAAATTGCGCTCACGGGGGTTTTGGTAAATGCCTCTGCAGACATGGTATAAGTAGGGATCATCTTTCCTGTAACTTCATCTTCCCGTACGCCTAATTTTTTAAAACTCAACTGGTAATGCATAATCTTATAATCCTGTTTTTTGGCATCGGTAACTTTTAGGGGCATTGCTATAAGAGAAGTAGCAACCTGTGCGCTAATGCCTGTGGAATCTGTATAGGTAGAAAGATATGTTTGCAGTTGCGGTACTTTGTAGGGCTTTACTACAGCAGGTTTTTGAGCATTGATAATCCCCGGAATCAAAATAAGCATTAAAGCAAACAGGCGAATGATCTTCATATAGTGTGTATATTTTATTACGAATCTACAACGATATTATCAACCGCTATATTAATTTAACAAAATGATCAGGGTATCTTATAACTTGCTTAAACTATCCTCAATAATCCTGATTTTTGCTTCGGCATCCGTTTTTTTCTTTTGTTCCAGCGCCAAAACTTCGGGGCGTGCATTTTGTATAAACTTTTCGTTACTGAGTTTTTTTTCTACCTGGTTTAAAAATCCTTTCAGGTGGTTGAGTTCTTTTACCAGGTCATCTTTTTGCTGGCCACTATTCAGGGGCTGGGGAGTTACTATGTAAATTTTGTCTTTACCCATTACGCTGGTTATGCTTTCAGCAGGTGCCGTAGCAGAAAAAGTAACGGAGCTGGCATTTACCTGTTTAGATAAAAGCGAAATCAGTTTTTTAAAAATTTCCGCATCGGCTGTATCCATTGTTACCTGGATGGCCTCCTTTGGTTTTACTTGTTGTTTATTGCGTACATCCCGGATGCCGGTAATAATATCTTTTAACTTTTTTCCACTTTCTAAAACAGTAGGATCAGGGTTTTCCACTTCTGTAAAACGTAAAATACAAATATCATTATCCCGGTTTGCCAATTCATGATAAATTTCTTCGGTAATAAATGGCATAAATGGATGAAGCGCCTGCATGAGTTCTGTAAAGAATAGAATGGTACGGTCATATACTTTTTGAGGCAGGGGTTGTTCAAAGCCGGGTTTTATCCATTCTAAATACCAGCTGCAAAAGTCGTCCCAAATAAGCGAATACAAATTTTTAAGCGCTTCACTTAATTTAAATTGTTTCAGTAAGCCTTCTACTTCTAAGCGTACCTGGGCTAACCTGTTTTGGAACCAGGCCATGGCAAAGACAGCACCTTCATCCACTTCGCTGTTAGCATCCATTCGTTTCTCCCACATTTTTACCAGCTTCAGCGCATTCCACATTTTATTATTGAAGTTGCGGCCCTGTTCCAGTGATGATTCATCAAATAATAAATCGTTACCTGCCGGTGAAGCAATCATAATACCAAAGCGTACGGCATCTGCTCCATAGTTTTCAATAAGCATTAGCAGGTCCGGGCTATTACCCAGTTGTTTACTCATTTTACGTCCCTGCTTATCCCGTACCATGCCGGTAAAATATACATCGCTAAAAGGTTTTGTATGTGTATATTCATATCCAGCCATAATCATACGGGCTACCCAAAAGAAAATAATATCCTGCCCGGTAACAAGGGTGGTGGTGGGATAATAATATTTAAAATCTTCATTTGCCGGGTGGCTGATACCTTTAAAAACTTCGATGGGCCATAGCCAGGATGAAAACCAGGTATCAAGCACATCTTCGTCTTGCCGGATATGAGCATTATCTTTACCGGGATGTTCAGCGGCAAATTTTTCTTTGGCATCTTCCAGGTTCGCAGCAACTACATAATCTCCCGCATCGTTATACCAGGCAGGTATTTGTTGCCCCCACCAGAGTTGGCGGCTAATGCACCAATCCTTTATATTTTCGAGCCAGTGGTTATAGGTGTTTTTTAATTTAGCCGGATGAAATTGAATTTCGTCTTGCATTACAGCGCTTAATACGGCTGGGTTGTTCGCTAAAAATTGATTCATATTGATGAACCACTGCATAGAGAGTTTATGTTCTATTACTGCGCCTGTTCTTTCACTTGTACCCACTTGCCCTTTGTATTCTTCTGTCTTCACCACCTGGCCCATGGCACCCAGGTCTTCAATAATCTTTTTTCGCAATGCAAACCGGTCCATTCCTGCATAATGTAAAACCTGTGCCCCCGGGTTATCTTCCATTAATTCTGCAACTGTAAATTTTCCGCTTTCATCTAAAGTATCTATTGCTTTTAATGCATGTTTTTGGCCCAGCATATAATCATTCTTATCGTGTGCCGGTGTTACTTTTAAGGCGCCAGTTCCAAAATCAGTAGTTACATATTCATCCCCAATAATGGGTATTTTTCTGTTTATAATAGGAACGATCACTTCTTTACCGATATATTTTTGGTACCGGTCATCAGTTGGGTTTACACAAATGGCTACATCGCCCAAAATGGTTTCCGGCCGGGTGGTGGCAACGGTTATTGCATTGCCGCTATCATCAGCAAAATAATATTGTATAAAATATAATTTAGCATTTACTTCTTTAAATATTACTTCTTCATCGCTTACAGCCGTTAAGCTTTCGGGATCCCAGTTTACCATTCTTTTGCCCCGGTAAATGAGTTTTTTATTATAGAGGTCAATAAAAACTTTTATTACACTTTGGTAGTAATCCGGGTCCATGGTGAAACTGGTGCGGCTCCAGTCCGGGCTGCATCCCAGTTTTTTTAATTGCTCGAGTATGATGCCTCCGTATTTTTCTTTCCATTCCCAGGCATATTGCAAAAATGCTTCCCGGCTTAAAGAGGATTTAGTGATTCCTTTTTCACGCAACATAGCTACCACTTTTGCTTCGGTGGCAATTGAAGCATGATCGGTACCCGGAACCCAACAGGCATTTTTTCCCTGCATACGGGCCGTTCTGATTAAAATATCCTGGATGGTATTATTGAGGCAATGACCCATATGCAATACACCCGTTACATTGGGTGGCGGTATCACAATGCTGTATGGCTCCCGCCCATCGGGCTTACTGTTAAAATATCCTTTGCTTAACCAATGGCTGTACCATTTAGCATCTACGGTAGCAGGCTCAAAATTTTTACTCAATTCCATGAATCTTTTCCTGTTTTGGTGGGCGAAGTTACAAAATAGTTTATGGAGCCAAATTGTAAATAATCATTCGGCATCAGGCTTTTCCGCTTATGCGGTACACACAGTAACCTGCCCATTCTCTTATCAGCTTTTCCCAGGCATCTATGGCCCCTGCGCTGGGGATTACCGCATCCAGGAAAGATTGTCCATGGGGTAAATCGTAATAGTTACACGGGAATGGCCTTACCCGATAACCTGCTTTTTTAAATACGGCTTCGGCTCTTTTCATATGCATGGCCGAAGTAATAAGTACATACGGCCCGGGCAACTGCATACTATCTATTATTCTTTTGCTGAAGATTGCATTTTCAAAGGTATTACGGCTTTGGTTTTCTGTAATAATATCGGTGGCCGGTACCCTCATTTGTAATAAAATATCTTTTACATAATCGGCCTCTTTAAATTCGGGATGAAATAGACTGCCACTTCCCCCGGTGATCATTATTTTTTTGATATGGCCGGTCTTATACAGCCGCAAAGCCTGTATAAACCTGTCGGAAGCCGATCCAAAATAGGCATTCCCATTTTGTGTATCAAAGGAAATAAAACCAGCCAGTACAATACCGGTTTCAAAATTCTCATTTCTGGTCAATGGCTTATAGGGCGATTGCCATTGTAAGTTTAACTGGTGAATGAGAAATGGGTTAGAAAAAATAAGGAAGCTGGCCACCACTAATTGAAATAGTTTTTTCTTCCATACCTTATTTTTTACACAGACGGCCAGTATCAGCAGCAGCAACATCCAGTTGAATGGAGCAAATAAAAAACTAAAAATTTTTGAGAATATAAAAAACATCGGCACTAAGATAAGGGTTTCGGATATGAATAAAATTCCGGCTTTTAAAAATATAGGAAAGGGATGTAAAGCTAAAATAATTAGTATATTTGATACCTCATTTTTATCCAGGAAACGTTATTATGAAAAAGGAGTTGTATGCCATTGTAGATATTGAAACCACGGGTGGTTATGCAGCTTCGCATGGCATTACAGAAATTGCCATTTTTATACACGATGGATTCCAGTTGTTAGAATCATACAATACACTCATCAATCCGGGCCAGCATATTCCATTGCATATAACGGCGCTTACCGGTATTAGTAATGAAATGGTACAAGAAGCACCTGCTTTTGAAGAAGTAGCAGATGAAATTTACCGGTTATTGCAGGATAAAATATTTGTTGCCCATAGTGTGAATTTTGATCATTCTTTTGTGCTTCATCATTTAAAATATTGTGGATACGACCTAAGGGTAAAAAAAATATGTACCGTTAGGCTGAGCCGGAAAGTATTTGCAGGGTTACCTTCCTATAGCCTGGGGAATTTATGCAGGAGCCTCCACATTCCGCTCACGGGCAGGCACCGGGCAGGAGGCGATGCGGCCGCCACCGTTTTACTTTTTGAAAAAATATTACAAAATAATGGCATCGCCCATATTGAGGCTATGCTAAAAAGAAGTTCTGCTGAGCAATGGATCCCTACCCAATTAGAAAAAGATAAAATTAATCAATTACCTGCCGGCCCGGGTGTATATTATTTATGTGATAAGAAAGGAAAAATCATTTATGTGGGCAAGGCCATTAATATTAAAAAAAGGGTGAGCAGCCATTTTACACATAATGATGCGGGCAGTAAGCGGCAGCGTTTTTTACGTTTTGTAGCTGATATACGATATGTATCCTGCGCCAATGAATTACATGCACTGGTTTTGGAAAGCGCCGAAATTCGAAGGCTGTGGCCCAAATATAATTCCAGCCAAAAGCAGCCGGTACAAAAATTTGCCTTGTATTGTTTTGAAGATAGCAGGGGATACCTGCGATTAGCTATTGATAAAAAGAAAAAGAACCTGCCGGCTTTGTATAGTTTTAATTTATTGCATGAAGGAATGAGTATGCTTCGTAAAATGGCAGAAACTTTTGAACTGGATGAAAAATTATGTTTTTTGAACCGGAACGCTTTAACCCAAAATGATTTCGCTTTTTTAGAAGAACCTGTTTTTTATAATGGCAAAGTGAAAAAAGCGCTAGCATCTTTAGATGAAAAATTACCCAGTTTTGCTTTGCTGGAAGAAGACCCGGGCAAAAATCAAACATTATGCATGTTGATTGACCGGGGAAATTTTTGGGGTATGGGCTATATCAGCCTTGCAAAAGAAAAAATCAATAAATCCATACTCAAGGAAATCCTGGAGCCCTATCATGATAATGATTTTATACGGAATAGTATTTATTCTTATGCTTCCTCACATCCCGAAAAAATGCTGCCTTTAATGGATTAACAGGAAGGGTTACTGGCCTTTTGCATTTTTTAATTTTTCATTCATTCCATCTACTACTTCTTTGGTAATGTTGAGCGTAGAATCCTTATATACCATATAATCTAATCCCGTGCCGGTGGTAAGGATGTACATATAGTTTTTATCCTTATTGTAATCATCTAAATAATCCTTCAGGTGCTTTTGAATATCTTCCATAAAGCTTAAGCTTTTTTGGCTCAACCGCTGGGTTGCATTTTGTTTTTTCATATCAATCTGTTGCTGCTGTTGCAACAGTTCATTTTGAAATTTTTCGGCTTCTTCCTGGGTAATATTATTGCCTTTTGCTTTTATGAAATTATTTTTTTTTGCTTCTAATCCCCGGTAGCCGTTTTCCCATTCGTTCTCAATTGCTTTTTGTTCTGCTTCCAGTTCTTTCCTTTTATTTTTTATGTACGTGATATTCTCATTAAGAGAATCTAGTTCTACATAGGCGATGGGTGGGCGGGCTGTATTTTCTGAAGCGGGAATATTTTTTGCTGCATGGGCAGGGGCAGGGGTTGTTTTTTTATCGTTAAATACTTTATAATATAAAAAACCAACTGCCAAAATGAGTATGGCATTTAATAATAAGGAAGCATTCTTCATTCAGTAATTTTTTTTCATTAAGGCGGCAAGATAGCCATAAAGCTTTATTTCACCATCATATTAAACCTACATTTAGGAAAGGGTTAACGCCGGGTGAAAGAATTCTGCAAAGGGTACTTATAAGGGGATATTTCCATGTTTTTTCCTGGGCCGTTTAGCCACTTTATTTTCCAGCATGGCAAAGGCTTTTATTAATTTGCGGCGTGTTTCCCGGGGTTCTATTACTTCATCTATATACCCTCTTTCGGCTGCCGTGTAGGGATTTGCAAAAAGGGCAGCATAGGCGGCTTCTTTTTCTTTTAATTTTTTTGCAGGGTCGGCACTCTCTGCAATTTCTTTTTTAAAAATAATTTCACTGGCACCTTTAGCGCCCATTACGGCTATTTCGGCAATAGGCCAGGCAAAGTTCATATCGGCGCCAATGTGTTTTGAATTCATTACATCATAAGCACCCCCATAGGCTTTGCGTGTTATTACAGTACAGCGGGGTACCGTAGCTTCGCTGAGTGCGTATAATAATTTGGCGCCGTTAATAATGATGCCATTCCATTCCTGGTCGGTTCCGGGTAAAAAACCGGGTACATCTACCAATACCAGTAAGGGGATATTAAAGCAATCGCAAAAGCGGGTAAACCGGGCGCCTTTTTTTGAACTTTCAATATCCAGTACCCCGGCAAGAAACATGGGTTGGTTAGCCACAATCCCAATACTGCGCCCGGCCAGCCTTGCAAAACCCACTACAATATTGGGTGCATATTGTTCATGTAATTCAAAAAAACTGTCTTCATCACAAATGCCATTAATGATTTGCCTCATGTCGTAAGGCTGATTTGCATTTTGCGGAATAACCGATTCTAATTTTTCACGCATTTCATCTTTTAGATCGTATGCTAATTTAGGAACAACATCTTCGCAGTTTTGCGGAATATAACTTAAAAGTTTTTTCAATTTGGTGATGCATTCCACATCATTGGCTGCTGTAAGATGGGTAACACCCGATTTGGTAGAATGGGTGGAGGCGCCTCCCAGTTCTTCGGAAGTTACGGTTTCGTTGGTAACGGTTTTTACCACATGGGGGCCGGTTACAAACATATAACTTGTATTTTCTACCATGATGGTAAAATCGGTAATGGCAGGAGAGTAAACGGCACCTCCGGCACAGGGCCCCATAATGGCCGATAGTTGTGGAATAACGCCGGAGGATTGTACATTCCTGTAAAAAATATCGGCATAGCCACCGAGCGACCGTACACCTTCCTGGATGCGGGCGCCACCGGAATCGTTTAAGCCAATCATGGGAGCGCCATTCTTCATGGCCATGTCCATAATCTTGCATATTTTTTCAGCATGGGTTTCTGATAAGGCACCCCCAAATACTGTAAAATCCTGGGCAAAAACATATACCAGCCTCCCCTCGATAGTGCCATAGCCCGTTACTACACCATCGCCATAATATTGTTGTTCACCCATGCCAAAATCAATTGTACGATGTGTAACCAAAGCGCCAATTTCTTCAAAAGAGCCTTCATCCAGTAAACATTCAATTCTTTCCCGGGCGGTTAATTTCCCTTTTTTATGTTGTTGGTCTATGCGTTGCTGACCACCGCCTAATTTGCCTTCCTTGAGTTTTGCTTTTAGTATTTCTGTTTTATCTTTCATAATAGGCAATCTTTATTTTAGTTGAAGTTACGTAACCCAATGCACAGATGAATGAGGTGGGGTATAAAAAAAGCCCAACCTGCATTGAACTTTTTTTTATATTATTTGTAAAGAATTATTCTTCTACAAGGTCTAATTCTACTTTCAGGTTATCAATTATAAAATCCTGGCGGTTGGGTGTATTTTTTCCCATATAATACTCTAAAAGTTGTTGTACATGATCACCCTGTTCTAAAATTACGGGCATTTTACGCATATTATTACCAATGAAACCGGCAAATTCTTCGGGGCTTATTTCACCCAGGCCTTTAAAGCGGGTGATTTCAGGTTTCCCGGAAAGTTTATCTATCGCTGTTTGTTTTTCTGTTTCGCTGTAGCAATAAATAGTTTCCTGCTTATTCCGCACCCTGAATAAGGGAGTTTCTAAAATATAAACGTGTTGATTTTTTACCAGGTCGGGAAAAAATTGCAGGAAAAAAGTCATAATGAGCAGCCGGATATGCATGCCATCAACATCAGCATCTGTGGCTATCACAATATTATTATAGCGCAAACCATCGTAGCCGTCTTCGATATTTAACGCATGTTGCAAAAGATTAAATTCTTCATTTTCATACACAATTTTTTTTGTGAGACCAAAGCAATTCAAGGGTTTTCCCCTTAGGCTAAAAACGGCCTGGGTATTTACATCCCGGCTTTTGGTGATAGACCCGCTGGCGCTATCTCCTTCTGTAATAAAGATGGTGGTTTCTTTTTGTTTTTCTAACACATATTCTTTGTCTTTACCACCCGGTTCGTCGTTATAATGAAATTTACAATCCCTTAGTTTCTTATTATGAAGATTGGCTTTTTTAGCTCTTTCATTTGCCAGTTTCTTAATACCTGCCAGTTCTTTTCTTTCTCTTTCGTTTTGTTCTATCCTTTTTTTAAGCGCCTCTGCAGTAGCCGGGTTCTTATGCAAATAATTATCTAATTCCCGGCTCAGAAAATCGCCAATAAAATTGCGCATACTGGGCCCTTTATCATATACATTTAATGAGCCGAGTTTTGTTTTTGTCTGACTTTCAAAAACCGGTTCCTGTACCCTTACGGAGATGGCTGCACAAATGCTGCCCCGGATGTCGGTAGCATCATAATCTTTTTTATAAAATTCCCGGATTGTTTTTATATATCCTTCTCTAAAAGCCGCCAGGTGGGTGCCGCCTTGTGTGGTAAACTGGCCATTCACAAAACTGTAATATTCTTCGCCATAGGTATTTTCGTGGGTAATGGCGAGTTCAATATCTTCTCCTTTTAAATGGATGATCGGGTAACGTAATTCATCATCATTGGTTTTGCGTTCCAATAAATCGAGCAAACCGTTTTTGCTCAAATATTTTTTCCCATTCAGGTTCATCACCAGCCCGGCATTCAGGTAACAATAATTCCAAAACTGGTTATCTAAATATTCCTGGACAAACTTAAAATTTTTAAATATTTCTTCATCGGGATTAAACACAACCAAAGTGCCATTGGGTTCTTTAGTTGCTGTTTCTTTATATTCTTTAATGAGCACGCCTTTAGAAAATTCGGCTGTTTTTTCTTTTCCATCCCTGTATGCAGTTACTTTAAAAGCGGTGCTTAATGCATTTACGGCTTTTGTACCTACACCATTTAATCCCACACTTTTTTGAAAAGCCTTACTATCGTACTTAGCGCCTGTATTCATTTTACTTACCACATCTACCACTTTACCTAATGGGATGCCCCGGCCATAATCTCTTACAGTAATGGTTTTACCTTGTATATCCACATCAATATGTTTACCAAAACCCATGGTATGTTCATCAATGCAATTATCTATCACTTCTTTTAATAACACATAAATCCCGTCATCCGGGCTGCTTCCATCGCCCAGCTTACCGATATACATACCCGGCCTGAGCCTGATATGTTCTTTCCAGTCTAAGCTGCGTATATTATCTTCGGTATAACTCATCGGTTCTTTTTCTGCCATATTTATTTTCCTTTTTTTTGCAATTTGTACAAATATAAATAAGGCGTTTTACAATATTTGCCAACGGTTTTTAACATCTGTGTACAATTCTGTAATTTCAGGAACTTCATCCTATTTATACTTAATTTTGCAAGTGTATATAAACCCCCTGGCAAGCATTCCTTGTAAAGAGTGCTTAAAATATTTAAAATGCACTTAATACCTGTTTCCAATAATATACTCAAAAAAAAGTTCCTGGAAATGCCTGCCCTTATTTATAAAAATGATCCCCATTATATCCGGCCGTTAAATAAGGATATTGAGGAGGTATTTGATGAGAAAAAAAACAAAGCGTTCCGGCATGGCGAAGCAGACCGTTGGCTTTTACTGGATGAAAATGATCAATGCATTGGCCGTATCGCCGCTTTTGTAAATAAAAAATATAAAAATAAAGGAGATGACCAGAAAACCGGTGGGATTGGATTTTTTGAATGTATTAATAACCCCGAAGCAGCCCATATGCTTTTTGATCAGGCAAAAGAATGGCTACAGCAAAGAGGCATGGAGGCAATGGACGGACCTATTAATTTTGGAGAAAGGGATCGCTGGTGGGGATTGGTGGTGGAGGGATTTAAACCACCCATTTATTTAATGAATTATAACCCGCCGTATTATAAATTTTTATTTGAAAATTATGGGTTCCGGATTTTTTTTAACCAGGTTTGCTGGGAGCTGGATGTGCATACTACGTTACATGAAAAGTTCAGCATATTGAATAAAAAATATGAAGAGGATCCTGATTATTCTGCCCGGTATATTCGAAAGAATGAAGCAGGGAAATTTGCACATGATTTTTCGAAAGTATATAATAAAGCCTGGGCAAGCCATGAAGGTAACAAGCAAATGAAAGAAGATGTGGCCTTAAAATTATTTCAATCTATGAAACCCGTCATGGATGAAAAACTCATTTGGTTTGTGTATTACAAAGATGAACCCATCGCTTTTTGGCTGAATTTACCCGAACTAAACCAGTTGTTCAGGCATTTTAATGGCAAGTTTGGCCTCATTGAAAAATTACGTTTTCTCTGGATGAAATGGAAAGGCAAAAATGACCGGTTTACAGGAATTGTTTTTGGGGTATCGCCGGAATACCAGGGAATGGGAGTAGATTATTATATGATTATGCAAGGAGCAAAAGTAATGCAACAGCAAACCGGCTACAAAGTGCTGGAACTTCAATGGCAAGGCGATTTTAACCCTAAGATGCTCAATATTTCTAAACATATCGGTGCTCATCAAAGCCGTTTATTAACAACCTACCGTTATCTTTTTGACAGGAACAAAGAATTTAAACGGCACCCTATTTTGAATTGACCAGGAAGGCTTCCTGTTTTTTAAACATTTTATATACGCTCAATACCCTATTTCTTCCCGGTTTGATTAGTAGAAAATATTTCCCATTCCTTTTCTTTATTATACGCCTTCCTATATCCTGTCCGTTTGGCATGGTTTTAACATAAGGATTTAACATATTGCAATAGATTTTTTATTAAAACCACTTTTATGAAATTAATATTCAAACGCATTTTATTTTTCTTATTAACCGGCTTTTTAACCTTACAGTCAATTGCACAAGATAAAGGCTTAGATGTAGATATCAATATTGGTAAAAAGGAACCGGAATGGTATCGCCAACCCTGGGTATGGGTAGTAGGAGGGGCTGTATTTATTTTATTGCTTGTGGCGCTGTTAAGAGGCGGAAAGAAAAGTTAAGCAGGGATATTATTTTGGAAAGGTATTTCCTGTTGGCCTGCAGGCGTATAAAAAAGAAAGAGGCATTGCCTCTTTCTTTTTTAGTGATTTAATAATTGGTAACTTTTAATTCTGTTCTTCGGTTTTTCGCCCTTCCGGCTGCGGTATTATTATCGGCAATAGGATTTTCTTCTCCATGGCCGAATGTATTAATACGGCCTGCATCAATTCCTTTTTGCAATAAATACTCTTTTACAGCATTTGCCCTGTTTTCTGATAATACCTGGTTCTTCGCTTCATCTCCTTGTGCATCCGTATAACCATCTACTTGTAATTTTAAACTGGCATCCTCTTTCATTAATGCAACAACTTCGTCTAAAGATGTATAGGATTTGGGCATGAGTTTGAAACTGCCGGTAGCATAAAAAATATTTCTTGCGGCTACATTTATTTTTTCGATAACTTCTTTTTTAATTTCAGGGCATCCCTGGTTTTCCCGGGTACCTGCCCTGTCGGGGCATTTATCTTCTTCATCATTAATGCCATCACCATCGGTATCGGGTATGGGGCAACCATTATATTTGGCAGTACCGGCTACAGTGGGGCATTTATCTTCTTCATCATTGATGCCATCACCATCGGTATCGGGTATGGGGCAACCATTGTATTTGGCAATGCCGGCTACAGTGGGGCATTTATCTTCTTCATCATTGATGCCATCACCATCGGTATCGGGTATGGGGCAACCATTATATTTGGCAATACCGGCTACAGTGGGGCATTTATCTTCTTCATCATTGATGCCATCGCCATCGGTATCTAATATTTTGGGGGCTTCTGCCACGGGTAGCTCTTTTACTTTTTTATTTTTTTGTAAAATACCAAACCGTAAACCCATATGCATATCCACGTGTTTGGTTTTACCGCTTATTAAAGAGGAAAGTATTGAACCCGACCCAATAAAGAGAGGCCCGCCCCTTAAAGAAATACCTGAATTAAACCCGGAAATATTATTGTAACTAATGGGCAGGTAAGCACCAAAACTTTTCCCTTCATAGCGGGGGGTTACCATAATATAATGTGTTGTATGTGTTTTTCGGGCATTGGTGCTGCCCTGGTTTACTGCAAACATGCCGCCCAGGTTTACAAAAAATCCTTTATTAAAATTATAATCAAAAGATGCCGTGATGGAAGTGGGTAAACTAAAAGTATAGCTATTGCCACCTGATGATGTTTTTGTGATCATAGGGCTGGCGGCATCCAGCGCCTGTGACAGGTCAGAGAAATCACTGATATCTTCAAAGCGGTTAAGCATTAACGTGTCTTGCCCATTGGGGTTTAGCGCTGTATTTAAAACATAGGTGCCATGAATTTTACTATTTTTATATTTTATGGCACCCAGGTCATGTACAGCCAATTCTATCTTGTATTTATATTTATTAATATCTTTTCTAAAACTATTGTCTGCTTTATTATAAGATTCATAGCCTGGCCTGAATTCATATACAAAACCAAGATCTGCGCCAATACCCGACCCGTTGGCTACCAGTTTAAAATCATCAAAATTACTTAAGCCCGCCGATCCGTACGAAATGGTGCCGGTGGTACTCCTTAATATCTTATCTTCAAAAAAGTTTTCATCCAGCGTACCTTTCAGGTTAGATAAACCAAAATAACCCGAACCAGCGCCCATTAAATATTTTAAAGTAATACCACCTTTAAAAAAATGTTGCTTATGGTTGGATATTACACGGCCAAAACTTAGCCCGATTTCTGACCATATATTAGAGGAGATGATGAATTTATCCTGGTTTAATGCCGTGGGGTAGGTAATGGGGCTGTTATTATCTTCCAAAGCATTTAACAAGGTACCCGGTAATTTATCAATATTTACCATCGACCGGGCCCGGGTGGATATTGCAAAACTGTTCCGGGAATTGATATTAAACATAAAAGAAGGGCCAAAAACATCAAAATCTGCCATGATGTTTGCATTCTTTCCTACCCGGCGATTCAGATAGGCATCCAGGCTATCCCCATTTATTAAACTGGAAAGGCCTTTTAACTTTAGGGTTGCATAATCATTTGCCAGGGTCGCATTGACAGATGCCAGGTTTACATCCCACCGGTAGCGGCTGTCTGCTATATTTGCGGGGTTAAAAAACACGGCATTTACACCGGTAAAATTCCCGGTACTATAGCCGGCAAAATTTTGTGCCAATGCCCCCATCACCATTACCAAAAAGCTAATGCATGATAAGGTAAATTTCAACATGGAAACTTTCATAAATTAAGTTTGAGTTTTAATTATCTTTTGTTGATTTATCTCCGGTAAACCATTGTTCTTTATTTTTAAAGAGCAAATTAAAAGTGGTTAAAGAGCCATAGCAACGGGTTATATATTGCTGTAAGTTTATTTTTTCTTCATCTGAAAGAATTTTGTGGCTGTTGATATTTTGTTCAAGTACCCTTAACCGGTCCCTGAGCATTACGATTTTATGGAAGAAGTCTTCTATCGGGAGTTCTTTTGGTTTTAAACTTTTATCAGCAGGTTGCAGGCTTAGGGTACCGCCTGTCCAGCGATCGCCAAGTGCCACATCTTCCTGGATGCCACCCCATAAACGTAAAATTTTTAATAATGATTTTTCACCTTCTGCCAGGGTTTCTATTTCTTCAGTAACATTTTCCGGGATTATCTCATCCAGTTGTTCATCTGTTTTATCAATTTCTTTTATACCTGTATTAATAAACGAAATTAAGTAGCTGGCGTACCGGATTCCTACAATTACGCCGGGGCCATACAGCGTGTGTTGTAAGCGGGTGCCAATTCCTAAAGTAGTTTGGGCCATGGGTAAAATTATTTTATCAACAAATAAAAGATTAATCCGCTAAATATTGAGGTATTATTTTTTTTATTAAACTAAAATGGCGTCCTTTTATTGTTTACTTATTTTAATAAACTTTCCAGAATCGGTTATGCTGTAAAGAGCTCCATTGGCCGATGCCAGTACATCCCGGAACCGTTCATTTTTATCAGTAAGTAATCTTTCTTCACCGGTCACTTTATTATTTTGCAGTTGTAACCGGATAATATGCTGGCCACTCAGGCAACCTATGAAAAGATTGTTTTGCCATTCCGGAATTAGGTTACTGCTGTAAAAGCTGCATCCGCTGGGTGATATAGAAGGATCCCAGTAATATACCGGTTGTTCCATACCTTGTTTTTGAGTGATGGCATCCCCGATTTTGTTGCCATTATACTCCAGTCCATAGGTAATAACTGGCCACCCATAATTATTGCCTGCTTTTATAATATTTAGTTCATCGCCACCAAAAGGCCCAAATTCGGTTTCCCAAAGTTCACCGGTTTGCGGGTGTATGGCCAGGCCCTGGGCATTTCTAATACCATACGCATACATTTCGGGTATTGCCTGTTTGTTTTTTATAAATGGATTGCCGGGGGCAGGCTTACCCTCTTTTGTGATTTTAAATATTTTTCCCAGGCCACTATTAAGCCACTGTGCCTGTTTGCGGCCTTCTAAAATGGACCGTTCACCGGTACTTACAAAAAGATAGCCTGAACTGTCAAAAACCAGGCGGGAACCAAAATGCAAATTACTTTTTAAGGAAGGCAGTGCCCTGAAAATAACCCTGGCATTTTGTATACTTTTTTCATCATTTGAAATGTTTCCTTTTGCAACTGCCGTGTGATTTCCTTGTGCATCGGCTTCTGAAAACGACCAATAGATGATCCTGTTTTTTTCAAATTGCGGATCAATGGCAATACCCAATAATCCGCCCTGTCCATTATGATCTACCGGCGGCAGCCCCGTTATTTTTTCAAGCTGTTTTCCATTTTCATCCAGCAGGTAAATGAACCCTGATTTTTCTGTAATGAGAAATTGCCCATTGGGTAGTTGTGCCATACCCCAGGGGCGCCCCAGGCCTGTTGCTAACAGGGTTACGGTATAAGGGGTGTGGGTTTTTATTGCAGCTACCCTGGTTTGGCCTTCAAATGCCGGGTTGTAGGTTGTATTGGGGGGCTTAGTTTCTACCGGGTTGTTATTTGAGTGCTGTTTTATAGGGGAAGCGGCTTCCTGTTTTTGGGTAGTTTGCTGTCCGCAACCTATGGCACTCATAAAAAAAATAAAAATAAAACAGGGATACCATTTCATAAGGGATAATGTAAAAAGGTTAAGGATCATGCATGGAATGAAAGCAATACAGGAAAACCATATTTGTTTTTACGGTGCCAGGCAGTTTAAAAATTTGAGGATTTTAGTAATGTTACCATATCCGTATGGCTTGTGATGCCGAGATAATTCAAATCAATTAATGAATTACTTTCTATTAAACCATAACCGGGGGCATAATAATTTTGAATATTGCTGGTAAGGTTATTACTGGGGATGGCAGTAGCAGAAACAGTTGTTTTAACCTGGATCACATGATTGTAAGTTTTTCCAAATACGGTACGGCTAAGATCGTTTGCCACAATGGTATTATGTAAAGTGGCGGTGATAGGAACTCCCGAAAAATTGATATTAAAATTTTGATCCCAGCCCGTTCCTACGGCAATATTGGTTTTCAAATAAAGTACTTCTGCCAGGCTGCCTCCTAATTCGGCAGGTAAGGCACGCAGGTTGTAATAATCATTCCCCGAAATAGCATAATATTCTGAACCCTGGGTAGCAGAATTGGTAAAAACATGGTAATTGCGGCTACCTACCGTACTATCCCGGTTGGTAGAAGTGGATGTATATTCTGTAACAATTGCAGTACCGGTACTATTATCCGTATTTTGATAAGTTCTTGCCTCATTGGCCGTAAGCGACATATAATTACCCGGCGTTTCATTTTGAGGGGTATCGTCTTTTTTTGAGCAGGATGCGGCTGCAAAAAGGGCTAAAGAGAGGATTAATAATGATTTTTTCATAAAATATTTACTTTTTAAGGACTAATATCCGCTTTTTTTTCGAATAAATTAAATATTTCTCCCTATCTTTGCGCTCCGAAAATTATGGCTAAACAGGCATTAATCAAACAAGATGGTACTATAATAGAAGCATTGAGCAATGCTATGTTTAAAGTAAAACTGGAAAACGGCCACGAAATACTGGCCACCATATCAGGTAAAATGAGGATGCATTACATCCGTATTTTACCGGGTGATAAAGTAGGGGTAGAAATGAGTCCTTACGATTTAACGAGGGGCCGGATAATTTTCAGGTATAAATAAAAGATATTTTTTTTTGATAACTAAAGTATAACAAGTAAAACAGAAATCATGAAGGTAAGAGCTTCAATAAAAAAACGCAGTGTAGATTGCAAGATTGTGAGGAGAAAGGGACGCCTGTATGTAATCAACAAAAAAAATCCACGCTTTAAACAAAAGCAAGGGTAATTGTAATTTTTAAATTATTTAATCTTAATATTTAATATGGCTCGTATTGCCGGTATAGATTTACCAAAAAATAAAAGAGGAGAAATAGGGCTTACCTATATATATGGTATTGGTCCTTCTACTGCTAAGTATATTTTAACGAAAGCAGGGATTGATTTAAATAAAAAAGTGAACCAGTGGAATGATGATGAGCAAACTGCAATTCGTAATATCATTAATAGTGAGTTTAAAACAGAAGGTGCTTTAAGGAGTGAAACTCAAATGAGCATTAAACGTTTACTTGATATTGCCTGCTACCGGGGTATTCGCCATCGTAAAGGATTGCCGGTTCGTGGCCAGCGTACCCGTACCAACAGCCGTACCCGTAAAGGAAAGCGTAAAACAGTTGCGGGTAAAAAGAAAGTGGCTAAAAAATAATTTGAATAAGGGGCTTTTACTTTTGGCTTTGCCGGAAATAAGAACCCATTTTAAATATACGGCTTGATTTTTCAGCACCAGCGCCGGATCGTGTAAGCCCACAGGAGGGTTGGTACTGTTCGATAATTTTATCGGATTTATTTTAAAAAGATTACCTATTTATTAAAATTATGGCAAAAGCACAAGGCGCTAAAACAGGAAAAGCGGCCGCTAAAAAAAGAGTAGTAAAAGTGGATGCACACGGAGACGCTCATATTGTAGCGAGTTTCAACAACATCATTATTAGTTTAACCAATAAGCAAGGCCAAACCATATCATGGTCTTCTGCCGGTAAAATGGGCTTCAAAGGAAGTAAGAAAAATACTCCTTATGCAGCTCAAATGGCAGCCGCCGATGCCGCTAAAATTGCTTTGGATGCAGGCTTAAAAAGAGTAGATGTATTAGTAAAAGGACCGGGCAGTGGCCGGGAAGGCGCTATTCGTTCGCTTTCTCAAAACGGCATCGAAATATCTTCTATTAAAGATATTACGCCCATGCCGCACAATGGTTGCCGGCCTCCTAAAAAGAGAAGAGTATAATTTACCTGCAGCAACGCAGGCAACAACATATTGAATCGCCATACGATTCATTTTAACAAAGGGTGGACAATTCATTTTTTACGATTTTTTACTGATTGTTTCACCGTTACAAAAAAAATCGAAATGATAAAATTATGGCACGTTACACTGGTCCAAAGACCAAAATCTCCCGCATATTTGGGGAGCCAATTACAGGAAACGGGAAATGGTTAACTAAAAACAGTAACCCGCCCGGGCAACACGGGGCTACCCGTAAACGCAAAACCTTAGGTGAATATGCTTTGCAGCTGAAAGAAAAGCAAAAAGCAAAATATACTTACGGGTTATTGGAAAAACAATTCCGCAGAACATTTGAAGAAGCCAGCCGACAAAAAGGGGTTACCGGCGAAAACCTTATTAAATTATTAGAAGCCCGTTTAGACAATACCGTTTTTAGAATGGGTATTGCACCCAGCCGCCAGGCAGCCCGCCAGTTGGTAAGCCACAAGCATATCACGGTGAATGGCGATGTATTAAACATTCCATCTTACAGTTGCAAACCCGGAGATGTGATCGCTTTTAAAAATAAAAGTGCTGTAAACAGCTCGCTTACCAGTGCCGTAAGAGGTAAAAATCCAAAATTTAATTGGGTTGACTGGAATGAAACAGAAATGAAAGGTACTTTTATTACATATCCCGAAAGAGAAAGCGTTCCTGAAAATATTAAGGAATCACTTATTGTGGAATTGTATAGTAAGTAATTTACCGCAGCAGCTTTTGGTTGCTGCTCCATAGCATCACATTTAACACACAAACAACTAAAAATTTAATATGGCCATTTTAAATTTTGTAAAACCCGATAAAATTGTTCTTCAAAAAGCAAATGACTTTGAAGCGCAATTTGAATTTCGCCCGCTAGAACCGGGATATGGTGTAACGATTGGTAATGCTCTTCGCAGGGTATTACTGAACTCCCTGGAAGGGTATGCCATTACGGGAATCAATATTGCCGGGGCAGATCATGAATTTGCGACCATCAAAGGAATTACCGAAGATGTTACAGAAATAATCTTAAACCTGAAACAGGTACGTTTTAAATCGAAAGTAGAAAATGAAGTAAGCAATGAAAAGATTTCGCTCTCTATTAAAAATAAAACAGAATTTACAGCAGGTATGATTGGCGAAGCCTCACCCGCTTTTGAAGTAATGAATCCGGAATTATTGATTTGTACCTTAGATAGTACGGCAAAATTAGATATTGAAATTACCATTGGCAAAGGCCGTGGTTATGTACCTGCAGAAGAACATAAAGAAAAGAATACCCATTTTGGATATATCCCCGTTGATTCTATTTTTACCCCCATCAAAAATGTAAGATACATTATTGAAAATACCCGGGTAGAACAACGCACCGATTTTGAAAAATTGGTGATGGAAGTAATCACCGATGGTACCATTCATCCCGAAGAAGCCGTAAAACAGGCCAGCCGTATTCTCATTCAGCACCTCATGATCATTACGGATGAAAATATCACTTTCGATACAAAAGAAGATAAAAAAGAAGACCTGGTTGATGAACAAACACTGCAGTTGCGTAAAATGCTGAAAACACCGTTAGAAGATCTTGACCTTTCTGTACGGGCATTTAATTGCTTAAAAGCAGCTAAAATAAATTCATTAAGTGAATTGGTTCAGTACGAACAGGAAGATCTGATGAAATTCCGCAATTTTGGTCAAAAATCATTAAGCGAAATAGACCAGGTATTACAAGAAAGAGGTTTAAGCTTTGGTATGGATCTCAGCAAACTTAAATTAGATGATGAATAGGATTTCATTGATCATTCCATAAATTAAATATTTTATCAGGTACCTCACAATTCCTGACCCGGTGTGAGGGAATAAAAACTAAAACGTCATGCGTCACGGAAACAAAAAAAACAATTTAAGCCGCACAGCTTCACATAGAAAAGCTTTATTGGCAAACCTGGGCAGCCAGTTGATCGAACACAAAAGGATTACAACTACTTTGGCAAAAGCAAAAGCTTTACGTACTTATATCGAGCCACTTATTACAAAAACGAAAGCCACCAGCAGCGCTGCCGTTATCTCTCATAATCACCGTATCGTTTTTAGTCATTTAAACGATAAGGCAGCGGTAAAAGAATTGTTTACCGTGGTAGGGCCCAAAGTGGCCGCACGCCCCGGGGGTTATACCCGCATTATTAAACTAGGAACCCGTGTAGGTGATAATGCTGAACTGGCCATGATTGAGTTGGTTGACTTTAATGAAATATACGGTAAAGGGATTAGCACAGAAGTTACTCCTGCTAAGAAAACACGCCGCAGCAGCGCCAAAAAGAAAACTGAAGGAACTGAAACAGCTTCTGAAGGAACTGAAAAAGCGCCCCGTAAAAAAGCAGCTAAAGGCGATGATTTGAAACTCATTGAAGGAATTGGCCCTAAAGGAGAAGAAGTGTTACATGCTGCAGGCATCAAAACATTTGCTGACCTGGCCGGAACATCTGCAGAAAAAATTAAAGAAATTTTAGATGCCTCCGAAGGCCACTTTAATGCAGCAGATACTACTACCTGGGCACAGCAAGCACAAATGGCCGCTGATGGCAAGTTTGATGAGCTAAAAGCCTGGCAGGAAGATTTAAAAGGCGGAAAAGAAGCATAATGAAAAATAATTCTTAATATAAAGGCAAACTCTTTCAGTTTGCCTTTTTTTTGTGATGTTGGTAATCGGGGTAAAACCCATGGCAACAAATTATTTTCTTTGTAATAATTTTGAAAATATGAATCAACAGAAGCAAGCCATATTGTTATTGGCAGATGGAACTACACTTACCGGTAAGGCATTTGGTAAAATAGGTACCAGTACTGGTGAAATTTGTTTTAATACGGGTATGACGGGGTACCAGGAAGTATTTACCGATCCCAGTTATTATGGCCAAATTCTTATTATGAATGCGGTGCATGTAGGCAACTACGGCGTAAAACCCGAAGACGTAGAAAGTAACAGTGTAAAAGTGAAAGGCGTAATTGGATGTAACCTGGAGGAAAGATACAGCCGTAAATTATCGGATAAATCATTACAGGAATATTTTGAAGAACAAAATGTAGTAGCCATTGACCGGGTAGATACCCGTGCCCTCGTTTCACATGTAAGAAATTTTGGCGCTATGAATTGTGTTATCTCTTCAGAAATTACAGATATTCATGAATTGCAAAATGTATTAAACCTGGTTCCTGATATGAATGGCCTGGAGCTGGCATCGCAAGTAAGTACAACAGAAGAATATACTTTAGGCAACCCCGCTAGCGCCTGCCGTGTTGCAGTTTTGGATTTCGGGATCAAAAAAAATATTTTAAACTGCCTGGTTGACCGGGGTGCCTATGTAAAAGTTTTTCCTGCCAAAACAAATTTTGAAACTCTGGAAGCATTTGAGCCGCACGGTTATTTTATTAGTAACGGCCCCGGGGATCCATCACCCATGGCATATGCGGTACAAACAGTAAAAAACATATTAAATACCAATAAACCATTTTTTGGTATCTGCCTGGGACACCAGTTACTGGCTTTGGCAAATGATATTCCTACCTTTAAAATGCATCATGGTCACCGGGGATTAAATCATCCTGTAAAAAATATAATAACGGGTAAATGTGAGATCACAACGCAAAATCATGGTTTTGGAGTACAACCCGATGCAGTAAAGGCCAATCCCAATATTGAGATCACGCATGTGAATTTAAATGATAATAGTATTGAAGGCATTCGGTTAAAAAATAAAAAAGCATTTTCCGTACAATACCACCCCGAAGCTACACCCGGTCCGCACGATAGCCGTTATTTATTTGATGATTTTATTGGGATGATGCAATAAGTATGCGCATAATGGCACAAGTGTTTTTTGCTTTTCAGGAAAACATACTTGAGCTAACGCAGCTAAGCTGTATGGAAGTGAATGTATGGGTATCCTTTGATCCGCCATATTGGAATACTCATGAATTCAATTTATGTGGTATAATTACACATAATTAATTCATTGTTACTGTTATGAGTAAACTTTTATGGATATATTCCAGGTAGCGCTTCCAAATGTTATTAATTGATAGTTCCCATAAATTATTTACTAATACAGTTTTATTTTCAAATTTTCAGACCCAACAAAAGGAGAATAAGTGGAGGTAATATTATCTTTTTGTTCGAATGTTGCTTTTAGTTCAATCAGGTTTTCTGGAATGGCCATTTTTACCAAAACACAATACTATGTGATGTAAATAGTTTGAAAAATTATTTTAATTTAAATTATGGTGTTGCATTTAAAGAAAATAATAGGGATAGTATTCTATATTTTGTAACTGATAGAAATATAATATTTTCTAGAGGGAAATACATGGATAATAGATACGATAATGTGCTTCAGCCTGATGTGATTTCATTTATCAAATCAAATAAAGATATATTGAATACCTGGTTTTATAATGAAGCAAAAAACAGGAATATTATTAATGAACATTAAATTTCAACTCCCTACTTAATTTTTATTTTTAAACCCCACTGGTGCAATTGTTCCCATACGTTACTAAAAACTATAATCATTTATATACCCCACATCCCCCCAATTAAAATCTTGCCATAAACAATACCATGTGGAGTAGTATTACAAACGCCCATGCTACCAGGGAACAAAAGATGATTAAAGTTGTTTCCCGAAACCGGGCTGTATATCGGTTTCGGGGGCCTCTTTTTGTTCCTTTTTTGGGCAAGCAAAAAGGAAATTACAAAATAGCTGAGGGTAAAAAGTAGTGGATTATTCTTTATATTTTAAAATTATTATTTTCCCTGTACACATTCCTCATTAAATATTCCTACTTTGGCAGGTGTTCCGCAGAATCAGTTTTGATATTTTGAAAAACCGGTCTGCGAACGGGGCGCAGCATTTCTATAATTTGTAAATAAGATATTCTTTCCAGCTATTTTTCCTCTACAAAAATCCCCTCCCGATTTAGCGAAATATTATTTAGCTGCCCATATACATCCATTAGGCGCAGCACGGCCTTGTGGCCGGTGAGCCCCAGGTTTTTGGAGTAATCGTTTACGTACAATTCAATATGTTTTCGCATAACCTCTTCACTCATTTCCTGCGAATGGCTGCGTATATAATCATTCAGTTGCGGCCAATTTGCATAGGCAAGCTCAATACTTTTTCTTATGAGCCGGTCTATTTTTATTTGTGTTGATCTGTCTGTTTTTTTTGAAATCACTATGCCACCAAGCGGTATGGGTGCTTTTATTTGTTGTTCCCAAAAATCGCCGAGGTCTATTATTTTATGCAAGCCTTTTTCTGCGTAGGTAAAACGGTTTTCATGAATGATAACCCCGGGGCCTTTACCGCTCAGTACATAATCTTCTATTTGATCGTAACGTAAATATATTTTGTTTTTATGTTGTGGATAAGCCAGTGAGAAAAGGAGATGAGCCGTTGTGTTTTCACCGGGAATGGCAATGGTTTTTACTGATAATTCCGCATCGCTTACTTTATTTTTTGCGATCAGCAATGGGCCTACTCCATTGCCCAGTGCGCTGCCGCTATTTAAAACTTTATATTGTGCTATAACCAAAGGTAGCACCCCATAACTAATTTTAGAAACGGGTAATTTTCCTTGTATTGCCCATTCGTTAAGGGTTTGTACATCTTCCAGTACCGGTGAAAAATGTATTCCTTCGGTATCTATCTTTTTGTTTACAAGGGCATCAAAAATAAAAGTATCATTGGGGCAGGGAGAAAAGCCGATGGGTATATTCATCTCATTTTTTTTAAATACTATTTACAAATTTACAACATGCCTGAAGAATAGTAAATACCGTGTTTACAAAATCAGGCGGGGGATAACAAAAAAGATGGTGAATCTTATTTAACTTGCATATAAAAAATAATATGGCCGCACAAGTAGGAATTATTATGGGAAGCCAAAGTGATTTACCTGTTATGCAGGCAGCCGGAGATATCCTGAAGCAATTTGGAATTGAATGTGAAATGATGATTGTATCTGCCCATCGTACACCCGACCGGATGCGTAGCTATGCAACCGAAGCGTATGACAGGGGTATCCGGGTTATAATAGCCGGTGCCGGCGGAGCAGCTCATTTACCGGGTATGGTTGCTGCTTACACATGCCTGCCCGTGATTGGCGTGCCTGTAAAATCATCGAACTCAATAGATGGGTGGGATTCTGTACTTTCCATATTACAAATGCCCGGCGGTGTACCCGTAGCAACCGTAGCTTTAAACGGGGCCAAAAATGCCGGTATTTTAGCTGCCCAAATTTTAGCTTGCAGCAATGAAAAGGTATATCAAAAATTACTTCAATATAAGGAGGAATTAAGGGCCGGGGTCATGCTTATGCAGGATCAAATTAAACCGAATTCCTAATTTTTTTCATTTGTAAAGAAGCACCTGCAGCAGCAGCAAAACCCGCTACTATGCCGCCTACCAGCCCGGTAACCAGCATGAGCATAAAGGGATTATCCGTTTGTAAAATAATTTGCGAAACTTTATGAGCCAGAATATCTTCATTTTTTGAACTAATGTATTGGCTTAGTGCAAACCATAAAATAAAGATGGCTAAAAATCCACTTAAAAATGCCCAGCCTATTTTTTGAGAAATGAAAAAGGCAACTAAAAATGCTGCTAGGGCAATGGACCACCAGGGTAAAAATAAGCAGGCAGCATAACTTAATAATGCAGTTAGTAAAAGGGATGATATAAATTTCATGAATATTTTTTTTATAGAGGTTATGCTTTTTTGGGGCTAAAATGCATTGTCCATTTTATGCGCTTGTCATTTACTTCTTCTTTTGTCATCATCCACAAACTATAATATTTTCCAGCCACCCACTGGTTAATAAAATTATCATAGTATTTACTGCCGGGGTTTCCGCTTTGTCCGCCGGGATATACTCCATAAGCTTCTGTTTGCGGCGTAAGGCTTACCACCATGCGCCAACTGGGGCCATGATTTTTTTTGGTAGCATTTATAATATGATCTCCCCCGCCAATAGGCAGGTTAAGCCTGTTTAATGCCGGTATCACTTTAGTTAAGTGATCTATTTCTGTTCCTTTATACAGAGCCCAGGGCAATTCTTTTGCAATTTCAATAGTTCTTAATTCTTTGCCGGCCGCTAAAAATGCCTGTGTGGTAATATCGCTGAGGGTTTCTTTTTGCGGGGTATTGATATTATCAATAAACTTATAAGTACTATCCCGTAAGATCGCTTCTTCTAATGTACTTTCCTGGGGCGATAAAACACCATTGGGTACTTTAGCAAATTCATCGCCAAAAACAGCCGTTTTAAATTGATTCCAAAATATAAAAAATACCGTTGCACCTTTTGAGTCTGCATCATTTCTCAAATCCCAATTTCGTAATATATTCAGGTACTCCTGGTCTTTACCGGTGAGTGCAGTGGCATCTATATTTTTTAAAAGCACAGGCATTACCGTTTCGGCAAACACATTGTAATTATTATTTTGCATTTGCATCATATCCTGCGGGGTAATTTGCTCCATGCTGCTTAATAACCGGTTTATAATAATTCCTCTGGATGAAGGATAATTCCGTCCCAGGTAATAGGGATAATTATTTTGTACAGGCCTTTGATTGGCACTACTTATAAACCCCCTTTCGGGATTGTATTGATAGGGTACTTCGGTTTGCGGAATAATACCCTGCCACATATAACTGCTATCTTGCCCCGGCATAATAAAATCGCCCTGACCAGTCCATTTTGCCGGCCATGCACCCTGTGTGCGAATGGCGATATCGCCATTTTTACAGGCAAAAGCTACGTTTTGCCCCGGCACTTCCAGGTTCATACAGGCATCTTTATAATCTTCATAATTTTTTGCCCGGTTTAATTTATAAAAAATAAGCAGCTCATTACTGGCATCATGGGCTTTCCATCTTACAGCATAATTTTTTTTGCTGCTATCTTTTTTCCCGGCAAACGATTTATCATACATTACCGGGCCAAAAATTGTATAGGCAACCGTATCGTAAAAAACTGGTTTGCCAGCAATTTTAATTTCCTCGATTCTAAATGTAGTTTTTTTCCATTCATTATTAAACCAATATTCCTGGCGGCTATTGTCTTTAAATGTAATTTCATAATAATCCCTCACATCCCGTCCGCCATTGGTAAAACCAAATGCACAACTATCATTATATCCAATAATAACACCCGGTGCGCCCGGGAAGCTTACCCCATATGCATTGAAAGCCGGTGTACTGATTTGTATTTCGTACCATAAGGAAGGAAGGTTTAATCCCAGGTGCGGATCATTACATAAAATAGGGAAACCACTTTTTGTTTTTTTTCCGCTTACGGCCCAGTTATTACTGCCATTGGCCGGGTTGGGTTTTTCATTTTCAATTACATCTATGTCCCCTTTCAGGTAAACAGAATCTACATGGGCAGGCGCTTTAGGATGTATAGAAGGTTCGGGGAACAGAGTGCCTTTTGGTATAATAGGATCCGCAGAATCCTGGAATACCGGGTAAAGTAAATTCATATCGGTAGAATCAAAATAACTACGGGCATGTTCCATCTCAAAATCGGTTTCATATGATGCCAGATCGTACGACATATATTTTAAGAATAAGGCTGATCGTAAATTACTCCACTCTCGGGGCTTAAAGCCCATGAGTTTATATTCAAATGGCAGTGTACTTTCTGTAAGCGAATGAATATATGCATTTACACCTGCAGTATAGGCATCGCAGCTTGCCTTGGTATCGGGGTTGGCTTCCATTTCCTTCAATGCATTTTCTGCACCATATACCATGCCCAGGCGCCTGAATTCCCGATCGTGTGCCAGGCCTTTTTCTCCTATTACTTCACTTACTTCACCTGCAGCAGCACGGGTTTGCAGGTCCATTTGCCAAAGCCGGAATTTAGCATGTAAATACCCTTGTATAAAATAAGCATCATTTTCCTGCTCCGCAAAAATATGCGGCACTAAGCGTTCATCTAAATACACAGAGGCTTTGCCTTTTAATTGCGGGAAATTAAAATCTCCTGAAAAATCTTCATTGGCATCATCTGCGTTCTGCCAGAGGCCCGATTGGGGAGCAAGGAGTTTACCCAGCGGTGCCGGTAATACCATTTTGGTATTTAATAAAATGATCAAACCCATCGTAAGAATACTGGATATTAAAAAGGATATAAGTCTCATAGCAATGTTTAAAACTGTAAGTTAGCAAAATTTAAAAGATGGATTATGCTATTTTTACATTATGGAAAAAATGTTCCTGAATAAAGATGTAAAAAATATCCTGGGGCTGCAATTACCTACCGATCCACGCTGGGTAAACCTGGCCGCCATAAGCCTTTCTGAAATATTAACGGATCATGCGTATTGTGAACAAAAAGCGGCAACCACTTGTATTTCGTTAATTCAAAAAAATCCTGAAAAGAAATTATTGGTTGAATCACTAAGCCCTATTGTTACAGAAGAATGGGGGCATTTTAGAATGGTGCTGGCTGAAATTTACAAACGGGGATTTACCCTGGGCCGCCAAAGAAAAGATGTATATGTAAATAAACTTATAGAATTTCAGAAAAAAGGGGGTAGCCCAAACGAAAGATTCTTAGATCAAATGCTTACCATGGCATTAATAGAAGCCCGCAGTTGCGAACGTTTTAAAAGATTGAGTGAAGGAATGGAAGACGCCTATCTCCGTAAATTTTATCGCCGCTTTATGGAAAGTGAGGCCGGCCATTATACATTATTTATAACCCTGGCAGCACATTATATTGATAAACTTGCGGTACGAAAGCGTTGGAAACAATGGTTGGAATATGAAAAGGAATTGATGAAAAGCGAAGCCGTAAGAGGAGACCGAATACATTAAGAAATCTCAGGCTTACTTAAGATCTGCACTTCCAAATGAAAGCGGGAGCAGGGACACGGCTTTATCTAGTATGATCACTTTTCCCGTTTTGCCGGTAAGGATTAATCGCATATAATTCCCGGTTCTGTCTTCAAATTCTTTTAATGCCTGGCGGCACATACCACAGGGGCTGATGGGGTGATTGCTTTCTCCGTTTTTGTTATCATAACTTATTGCCATTGTTTTAATGGGCATTCCGGCATACATTACTGCGGCAGTACCTAGTAACACCCTTTCAGCACAAGTGCCTACCGGGTAAGATGCATTTTCCTGGTTACTCCCTTTTATAATTTGCCCATTCGTTAACAGGGCAGCAGCGCCCACAAAAAAATTACTGTACGGCGCATATGCATTTGATGTAATAGCCCGGGCTTCATTTACCAATTTTTTATCTTCTTCATTCAATGCATCAGAAGAGTCAAATATTTCGTAAACCAATTTTAGTTCTTCCCTCATAACATACATTCGTTAAAAAATGCCGGGGATTCCGGCTTGCTTCAATGTTGTAAATTAACGATAAATCATGAATATTAGCAAAACCATTTAGGATACTTACCGGGATATCGTAGCTTTGTATTTCTGTCAGCCGGTTACCGCTTTTTTAAATAAAAGAGGAAAGTCCGGACAGCATAGGGAAGCATACCGGTTAATAGCCGGCCCTGAACAAATGGGAGGGGAGAAAGTGCCACAGAAAATTACCGCCTGCACACCCTGTGCAGGTAAGGGTGAAAATGTGAGGTAAGAGCTCACAACATTTCCCGGTAACGGGTAATGGGGGTAAACCTTATGCGCTGAAATGCTATGTAAACCGGCCTTTGAGGGTGCCCGCCCAAGTTTCAGTAATGAACAGGCCGGAGGGTAAGCAGCTAGATTGAAACAGTAATGTTTCAACCAGATAAATGGTAACCATTCCGGTGCAAACCGGGATCACAGGATCCGGCTTATGGCTGACAGACTTTTTTATTTTACCCGGCTCAAAAAAAATGGATGATATAATTCTTCTACATGGTAAAAAATAATATGATTGAATTCAGGAAGGAAACACTGCAGGATACAGGCTCTGTATTTATTGTAAGTGAATCAAGAGGAATCAATTTATTTGTTGGCATTTTTTTAACCATGCTCTCTTTCCTCACGCTCTACTACAATCATTTTGATTTTAACGTGGGGGTAGAAATTTATATTTTATACCTTTTTATCGTACCCGGGGCCTACTTTATTTATAAGGCCATAGTAAAAAAGCAAATTATGGTAATTAATAAATATGGTTTTTTTTACCAGGGGAAATTATTAACCAATTGGCAAAATTTTATTACCGCCCGTTATGACCAGGAAGAAAAAACCTGGACCATACAAGACAATTTCGTATTGTTTATTGAATATTTTAAACCGGGATTTCCTAAAAGTTTTATTTCAAAAATACCATTAACAAATACCCAGGATAAAAGCGAAGAAGAAATAATGGCAGCGATTCGGTTTTTTGTAACAAACTATAAAGCATAATGTGTACAGGTACATTTATGCTTTACGGGGATCTCATTGTTTAAAATGAATTAACTTTCCAATAAAAAAAAGAATGATGGGTACAGAAAATAAATCATGGAAAATACATACCGGGGATTTTGTTTTTTCATTTTCAGAAGAAGATTTAAAGAATGCCCATGTGGCAGAAACCGGCCCCGGCATCTATCATGTTCTTAAAGATAACCGTTCACAATCAATTCGCATCCTTTCTGCATCAGGCAACCATATACAGGTAGAAGCAGATGGAGAGCGTTATGATATCCTCATTAAAGATGAATTTCAGCAAATGCTGGAAGCGCTTGGGTTTAACAATACACAGGCAGCCCGGGTAAAAGAAATAAAAGCGCCCATGCCTGGGCTTGTTTTACAAATTGCAGTAAAAGAAGGTGACAGCATAAAGCCGGGTGATAAACTCATTATTTTAGAGGCCATGAAAATGGAGAACAGTATCCTGGCAACTACTGATGCCAGGGTAAAACAAATTCATGTAACTCCGGGAATGGGGGTAGAAAAAGACCAGTTGCTGGTAGAATTTGAATAAATTAATATGGATTCCATTTCTTAAATAATAAAATTAAATGAAGAAAATTCTGGTAGCGAACAGGGGGGAGATCGCTTTGCGAATTATGAAAACGATTCGTAAAATGGGCATCAAATCCGTAGCTGTATTTTCTGAAGCAGACCGGCTGGCTCCGCATGTATTATATGCCGATGAAGCTGTGTGCCTGGGACCGGCGGCTTCCTCACAATCCTATTTACAAGGCGATAAAATAATTGAAGCCTGTAAAATGTTACAGGCAGATGGGCTGCATCCGGGCTATGGATTTTTAAGTGAGAATGCCGACTTTGCACAAAAAGTAGAAGATGCCGGTATTAATTTTATTGGGCCCGCTGCCTCGGCAATGCGCATCATGGGTTCTAAACTGGCGGCTAAAGAAAGTGTAAAAAAATATAATATTCCCATGGTGCCGGGTATTGATAAAGCCATTTCCGATGTTACATGGGCCAGGCAAATTGCGGCTGAAGTGGGCTATCCTATTTTAATAAAGGCATCAGCAGGTGGCGGTGGCAAAGGCATGCGTACAGTAACCTATGAAGGAGAATTACAAGAACAAATGGAACGGGCAATCAGTGAAGCCGCATCGAGTTTTGGTGATGGCTCTGTTTTTATTGAAAAATTAGTTACCCGTCCCCGGCATATTGAAGTGCAGGTACTGGCCGATAAACAAGGAAATACAGTTCATTTATTTGAACGGGAATGCAGCATTCAGCGCCGCCATCAAAAAGTGATTGAAGAATCACCTTCGTCAATACTTACCCCGGAATTGCGAAAAAAAATGGGAGAAGCGGCAGTAATGGTAGCCAAATCCTGCCATTATACCAGTACGGGTACTGTAGAATTTTTAATGGATGAAAATTTAAACTTCTATTTTCTTGAAATGAATACCCGTTTGCAGGTAGAGCATCCCGTAACGGAAATGATTTCCGGCATCGACCTGGTAGAACAGCAAATACGAATTGCCCGGGGCGAATCATTATCATTTACCCAGGACGACTTATCTATCCGGGGCCATGCGCTGGAATTAAGAATTTATGCAGAGGATACCCGGAATCATTTTTTACCTTCTACCGGCACTTTAGAAGTATATAAACCCCCAAAAGGGGAGGGTATTCGGGTAGATGATGGCTATGTGGAGGGGATGGAGATCCCAGTATATTATGACCCCATGATCGCAAAATTAATTGTACATGCAGCCAACCGGCAGCAGGCCATTGAAAAAATGCTGGAAGCCATAAAAAACTACCCCATAGAAGGCGTATTAACAACAAAAGAATTTGGAAAATTTGTTTTTGAACATGAAGCTTTCATTTCGGGGAATTTTACCACTCAGTTTGTGCCTGCTTATTACACCGCCGAAGCTATTAAAGAGGCAGAACAACCCATTGCAGAAGCGGCCGCTATGGCGGCATTGGCTTTTTTTATAAAGCAAAAGAGCATCTTAAAAACAACTATCCATAAAGCCACCAGCTGGAAGCGAAGGCTTGCACAGTGAGCAATAAAAAAGAGCAATAAAATCAAATACATTCCCCTATGCCAAAAGATGCTATAAAGAAAGAGATAAAATTTTTAGAAGGCCCTCATAGCCGGTTATCAGAATTTTTATTTACGGTTTCAGTTTTAGTAGAATTTATCAGGGGGTTCAGGCGTTTGCATTTTGTAGGGCCCTGTGTTACCATTTTCGGATCTGCCCGTTTTAAAGAAGATCACAAATATTATAAACAAGCCAGGGCCCTGGCATCTGAAATTGCAAAATTGGGATTTACGATTATGACGGGCGGCGGCCCCGGTATCATGGAAGCAGCCAACCGGGGCGCAAAAGATGTGGGGGGCAGGAGTGTGGGCTGTAATATTATTTTACCCCATGAACAATTCAGAAATAAATACCTGGATAAATGGGTTGACATTAAATACTTTTTTGTTCGTAAATCACTCATCATAAAATACTCGTATGCATTTGTAGTAATGCCCGGTGGTTTTGGAACATTGGATGAATATTTTGAAGCATTAACTTTAATTCAAACCAGAAAAATAAGTGAATTTCCTATTATAATATTTGATACGGATTACCACAAAGATATTATGGCCCATATAGAAAAAATGAAAGAGAATGGAACTATTTCTCCTGAAGACCTGGACCTTTGCCTCTTTACCAATTCGGTAGATGAAGCCATAGAACATATTAAACAGAAAAGTATCAATCATTTTGGTTTAAAAAAGGAAGAATAAAATTTTAAAATCATGAAAAATGGAAACAAAAAAATATTCAAATGATGAAGTAACCATCGTATGGACAGCCTCAAAATGTATTCATTCCGGCATATGCGTAAAATTATTGCCCGGGGTGTATCATCCAAAAGAAAGACCCTGGATTCGTCCATATAATGCAAGTACCAAAGAAATTATTAACCAGGTAAAGCAATGCCCATCGGGCGCATTATCTTACTATTTAAATAATGAAGCCGTATGAATATTAAACAATCAACAAGTGAATTGCCAGAACGTTTTGAAGCAATAGACCAGGATAAGCTGGCGGGTTTTATGACGTATCATTGGGAGCAACCCCGGCTTATGATCATCGATCATACAGAAGTAGGCCCGGAGTATGGAGGCCAGGGGGTTGGTAAAAAATTAGTGTTGGGTGCGGTAATGGATGCCCGTGAAAAAGGGTATCAGATTTTTCCCGTTTGTGAATTCGCTAAATCGGTTTTTGACAGGAAGCCCGAATTACAGGATGTTCTTTTTAAAAAATGAAAGATAGCGCAACTTAATCTATATTAAGTTGTATTAGGCAGAAATGCAGGAAATTTGCCATATAAAACAATTATCATGGCAAATACAACAAAATGGACTATTGATCCGGCACACAGCGAACTGATGTTTAGAGTTCGCCATCTCAAAATTGCAAATGTAAAAGGTGAATTCAGGGAATTTTCTGCTGAAATTTTATCTTCAGGCGACGACTTTAACCAGGCCGTAGTAACTGCTGAAGTAAAATCCGCATCTATTTTTACGAATGACAATAACAGGGATACGCATTTAAAAAGCGCCGATTTTTTTGATGCTGAAAAATATCCAACCCTTTCTTTCAAAGGAACATCTTTTAGCAAAACCAGTGATGATGAGTTTGTACTCACCGGGGACCTCACCATTAAAGAAATTACAAAACCAATAAGTTTACAAGTAGAATTTGGCGGGGTGGAAAATGATCTTTACGGGAACCGCAAAGCCGGTTTTTCATTGGAAGGTAAATTAAGTCGTAAAGAGTGGGAATTAAACTGGAATGCAGTATTAGAAACCGGTGGCGTATTGGTAAGTGATGAAGTGAAAATAAGCGGAGAACTTCAATTTATTAAACAAGCATAAGAATAATAACCCAGAAAAAAAGCCTGCAATTTGCAGGCTTTTTTATATTCATAACTAAACTCCAAACATTAATTATTATCAAAACTGATGGGGTATTCATATAACCCTTCGTAGCCGGGATAAAATCCGCTGATGGTAATTTGTTTATTATCTCCTATCGCATCATTTAAATCACTTACACTTGTAACTTCTTTGTTATTTACTTTTAAGATGATAAAATTATCCCGCATCCTGGTTTGGTCATTTAAAATACCTTCTTTTATCTTTTTTACCACTACACCACCGCTAATGGCATATTCCTTTGCTTTTTTGGGATCTAAGGTTTCCAGGTCAGCGCCCAGGAGATCTACCAGTTTTTCCTTTTTTACAATCTCAAGGTTGCCTACTTTATTTTTTAATGTAACCGTGGTGGTAATATCTTTCCCATTGCGGTTATATACCAGTTCTACTTTATCGCCGGGTTTGTAACGGCTCACTTGTTCCTGCATTTCGGCGCCGCTTGCCAGGATCACGCCGTTCAGGCTTTTAATAATATCTCCTTTTCTGATTCCGGCTGCATAAGAAGCCCCGTCTTTGGGTACATCCTGGGTATAAATGCCCCAGGCGCTTTCAGGAATACCATTTGCTTTTTTCTCTTCGTTACTTAAGCCACTTACATCCAAATAAGAAATTCCTAAATATGCTCTTTGAACGGTACCGAATTTGATAATATCATCTACCACTTTTTTGGCAATATTTACAGGTATTGCATAGGAGTAGCCTGAGTAAAAACCGGTGGGCGAAGCAATAGCAGAATTGATACCTACCAATTTTCCTTCGGTATTAATTAATGCGCCACCACTATTTCCCCTGTTTACAGCAGCATCGGTTTGTATATAAGATTCTACTGCAGAGGCGCCGGCTTTACTTTTATTTAAGCCCAATTGGCGTGCTTTTGCGCTTACAATACCTGCTGTTACCGTAGTTTCTAAATCTAAGGGGTAACCAATGGCCAGTACCCATTGGCCAATCTTTACATCATCACTATTTCCATATAATAAAAAGGGCAAGTTAGTGGCATCAATTTTTATTACTGCAAGGTCGTAAGACGCATCTCTTCCTATTACTTTTGCTTTGTATGTTTTTTTTGTACTTAAAGTTACCGTTACTTCATCGGCATCTTCTACCACGTGGTTATTGGTTACAATATATCCATCGCTGCTGATGATAATGCCGGAACCGGATGCCCGCTGTTCGGGAATTACATTATTTCTTCTTCCAAAAAGTTGGTTGAGCATATCATCATCAAAAAAATCACTAAAGGGATCCTGGCGGCGACCCAGGTTATTGGTTACCTGTTTCGCATTTGTTTTTGTACGGATATGTACTACCGTAGGGATGGCCGCTTGTGCCGGTATCGTAAAATCAACCGGGCCGGGAGGTAAGCTGCCGTCATCATTATACCCGGCATATTTATAATTGCCGGGAACCTGCGTTGCCTGTTGCCCCGCATACATATCTTTTTGATTCCATTTTCCATAGCCCCAAATCATGCCAAATGTGGTGAGGGCGCTAATTAATACTGTTGCTAAAACCTGTTTCAATTTCATGATTTTATTCTTTTAAATTGTTCTCACTTTACTTTTATCAATTCCTCAAATGCTGTGCCTGCTCATACAAAGTAACGATGGTCTGTCAAAATGCAGGTATCCTGCTGACAGGTTTAACATTAAATTAGTAAGACTTTCGTACTTGCTGTAAATTTACCAGGAAATCCATCGTGTCAACCCCATCGGCATATTGTGATAAAGTGGGTTGCTGTGCCTGGCCAAAAGGGATGTACCTGTTCCCAACGATACATTGTACATCTTCATTTTGTTCTAATGCTTGGGCCAGTATCCCGGCATCCCGGTAATATTCATAATGTACGGTGCTGATGGGTGAAAATATATTTTTATTTTCTGTAAGCAGGGTCGTGCCATTGGTCATATAAAATTGATGGTTCAAAAGCAATAAAGACAATTGGTAATCGTAATTATTTTTGTATTTATGGTGATCTTCAAAATATTTATACTTGTCCATTGCTTTTATGAAGGGCACAAAATCGTATTCTTCAGGTACATAAATTTTGGTTACATTTCGGCATCCCAATCCAAAATACAGATGAATATCATCTGATAATTTTTCGAGTTCATCTTCACTTTCATGGCCCGTTAAAATTGCTACAGAAGTACGGTTGCGCCGAATGATGTGAGGAAATTTACCAAAATATTGTTCAAAATACCGGCTGCTGTTATTACTCCCGGTTGCCAGGTAGGCATCTAAACCATTTAAACGGTCGGCAAATAATATTTCATTTTCTACTTCTTTATTTTCAAGTGCCATTACATGTACCAGGTAGGGGAGCAACACATCATCTTTAGATGATAATTTTATGACTTGTTTATGCCCGCTCATAAAAGCACATAAAAAATCATGAAACCCCACCAGCGGGATATTTCCTGCCATTACAATCCCTATTTTTTGAGGGGTAAAATCATCCGGAACGGTATAGCTGTTTACCCATTTTTCCAGGGCTTCTTTTTGTAAATAATGAGTAGCGATGTGGCGGGCAGATAATGTTGTAAAGAAAGGGGTAAACCAGGTATTTTTTTGATATGCTTTTTGGATGGTTTGAGCCCATTCATCATTCTTATTTAAAATATGAGACCCCAGCTTTTCAAGAAGCAAAAAACGGTTTTGCAAATTCATCATGCTTTTAGTAATTTGCAAGTAAAATTACAACAGATGGCGATAAAGATAACAGATGAATGTATAAATTGTGGTGCCTGTGAACCGGAATGCCCTAATAATGCAATTTACGAAGGAGGGGTAGAATGGGCCATGAGTGATGGAACAAGTTTAAAAGGTTCTTATGTATTGATGGATGGTTCTACATTAGATTCCGATCAGCGAAATGCACCCGTAAGTGTAGATACTTATTATATTGTGCCGGATAAATGTACCGAGTGCCAGGGTTTTCATGAAGAACCGCAATGTGCTTCCGTATGCCCCGTGGATTGTTGCGTGCCGGATGATGATTACAAAGAAACGGTGGAGGAATTACTGGCCAAAAAAGAAAAAATGCACTTTTAATTTTTTTAGTAGCCGTAAGGCTTAATTAAGCAGGTGATATTTCCTGCACAACGGCGAAAGTACTTATTACTTTCGCCTTTTGTTTTACCAGATTATATTAACTTTTAATTTCTATTAACAATAAAAGAATATTTTTGTAAACAGCAGGCAGGAATTGTAAAATTTGCTGCATTACGAAAAAGAAATATTTTTATTATGTGGAAACTTGCCGGCATACTCATTTTCATTCTCATCTCCTGTAATGATTCGCCTCGCCAGGATGTTGTAAATACTACTGAAGAAAAACTGGGCTTAATCAAAACCGATGAATCCTTTTCTGATATGAGTGTAGCCAAAGGATATAAAGCTGCCTTTATGGAATATATTGATAGCAATGGCGTACTCTTGAGGCCCGGCTCGGTACCTTTAATTGGAGCTACCGCCATCGATTTTTTATTGCAAACCAATGATAGCAATTTTAGTTTGCAATGGAAACCCCAAAATGCCTATGTTTCAAAATCGGCTGATATGGGATATACATATGGCATCTATGCGCTTCATCCACATAATGCAGATACCATTTTATATGGCACCTATGTAAGCATCTGGAAAAAAGAGGAAAATGGAAAATGGAAATTTGTTTTAGATTCGGGAAATGAAGGGATATCTCCCGGGAAATAAGTTTTTAAATAAATCGATTTCACGTACATACAATGAAGAAAAAAATTGCCCTGGTAACGGGCGGCTATTCCGGCGAATCTGTAATTTCTTATAAAAGTGCAGAAACCATCTTTGCCAATATTGATGAAAATAAATGGGAATGCTTCCTGGTTGACATTCATCCAGAAGGATGGTTTTATAAAACCGAAGTGGGAGAAAAAATTGAGGTGGATAAAAATGATTTCTCTATAACCGTTAACGGAAAAAAAATCATTTTTGATGCTGTACTGGTAGGCCTGCATGGTACACCCGGTGAAGATGGAAAATTGCAGGGATATTTTGATTGCCTCCATATTCCCTATACCTCCTGCGATGCAGCAACCTCTGCGCTTACTTTTAATAAAAGATACACCGTAGCGGTGGCGGCATTTGCCGGGCTCCATGTAGCCCGTTCGGTACACTTATTTAAAAACCCCGATGCAACAGTTCTGCAGCTAGCTGCCGCATTAAAATTACCGGTTTTTGTAAAACCAAATAACGGGGGGAGCAGTATTGGTATGAGTAAAGTGATGAAAGCAGAAGACCTGCCTGCTGCCATTGCTAAAGCGTTTAAAGAAGATGAACAGGTTTTAGTAGAAGAGTTTATAGCCGGCAGGGAGTTTACCATTGGTGTATTTAAAAGTAAAGGAAACATTATTGCATTACCCATCACTGAAATTATTTCTAAAAAAGATTTTTTTGATTACGAAGCAAAATATGAAGGCGCCAGCGATGAAATTACACCCGCCCGGGTAGAAGAAACAATAGCTGAAAAAATTAGGCAGGCAGCGAGGTATGCTTACGAAATTTTTAATTGCCGGGGAATTGTAAGAATTGATTTTATTTATGACGAACAAGCCAGGCAACCTGTGATGCTGGAAATAAATACCGTGCCCGGGCAAAGTGCAGCCAGCCTGGTTCCCCAGCAGGTTAAGGCCATGGGCTGGAGCCTCAAAGAATTTTATTCTGCATTAATTGAAGAATGTTTTCATTAAATATTTAACTTCAATATTAGTTAACTAAAAAATACTACGTGTTTAAATTTATAACGGCCAGGCCATTTTGGGTAAATTTATTGGTAGCCATTGTACTGGCTGCTTTACTGGTTTTTGGTTTTTTACAATTATTAGGTCTCATTACCAAGCATGGGGAATATTTAACGGTTCCTAATATTACCGGGAAGAATACGGCCGAAGCCATAAAGATTTTAGAAGATAAAGGCTTTGATGTGGTCATCCAGGATTCCGTATATACCGATACGGCAAGCCGGGGTACGGTATTAAAACAACTGCCCGATCCCAATAGCACCGTAAAAGTAAATCGTTCTGTATTGCTCATTGTAAACCGGGTAACCTTGCCCATGGTGGATATGCCTTCTTTACAAGGCAAATCATTAAATTATGCGTTGGAACTTTTAAAGCGCTCTCATTTAAATTTAGGGGATACTACTTTTCGGCCCGATTTTATGATGGGATCCGTATTAGAACAACATTATCATGGTACTGTTATTAACCCGGGTGCCAAAGTACAATGGGGCAGTAAAATAGATTTAATCATCGGCGGTGGCCTGGTAGATTTACGCATTCCTGTTCCGGATTTACTGGGAATGACGTTTGCCGACGCAAAATCAATACTGGAAACAGATGGTGTGAGCATTGGAGCCATTATTGCCGATGCAGGCATCAGTGATACGGCTGCGGCCTTTGTTTATAAACAAAATCCACCCCGTTTATCGGATAATAATGAAAGAATGTTTATACAATCCGGGCAGGTAATGGACTTATGGTTATCTCCAACGCCCAAAGTACAAAAAGACAGCACTACACAGAATTAATAAAAATGAAAACAATCAGTATTTCAGAATTAAAACAACGCATAAAGGATGGGGAAGCCATTCAACTATTAGATGTACGGGAAGCAGATGAGCGGGCAGAATTCAACATCGGGGGTGTTTTCCTCCCATTGGGAAATATAATGACCATGCAGATAGAGGATATAGAAGATATGAAAGAAACAGAAATAGTGTGCTATTGCCGAAGCGGCAATAGGAGCATGCAAGCCTGCCTGATGCTGGAGTCTATGGGATTTACTAATGTAAAAAATTTAGTGGGCGGTATGCTTGAGTGGCAACTGAATGGCTGAAATGAAATCCCCTTATCAAGATAGCATAAACGGGTATTCTTTATATTTTATATTCATGCATGCAAACATGGGCTGGCGTAGCATACAATGAAAAATAGCACCCGTTTTATTCAAAGTGTTTGCCTTGAAATCCGTGAAAATAAGCCTACCTTGCAAGCCCAAAAACAAATACTATGAATTTCATAAAAACCTTAGGTTTAAAGGCGCAAAATGATGGCGTATCAACCGGTGCGGTTTGGATAAAATCAAAAGGAGAAAAATTAATAAGCATCTCCCCGGTAGATGGAAAATTGATTGGAAATATTCAAAGTGCAGATAAGCAATCCTATCAAAAAGTAGTGCAAAAAGCAGAAGCTGCATTTGCTGAATGGCGAAATTGGCCAGCACCCCGCCGTGGAGAAATTGTAAGACAAATAGGTGAAGAACTCCGCAAGAATAAAATACCCCTGGGCCAGTTAGTTAGTTACGAAATGGGTAAGAGTTTGCAGGAAGGAATGGGTGAAGTACAGGAAATGATTGATATCTGTGATTTTGCGGTAGGGCTTAGCCGCCAGTTACATGGCCTTACCATGCATAGTGAAAGGCCGGGGCACCGCATGTATGAACAATATCACCCGTTGGGTATTGTAGCTATTATTTCTGCCTTTAATTTCCCGGTAGCCGTTTGGAGCTGGAATAGTATGCTGGCATGGGTTTGCGGCGATGTGTGTATTTGGAAGCCCAGCGAAAAAACATCTTTATGTGCAGTAGCTTGTCAAAAAATTGTACAACAGGTTTTTAAGAAAAATAATGTTCCTGAAGGGGTAAATAATTTAATATGCGGTGGGCATGAAGCAGGTGAGTGGTTAAGTGCAGACAGCCGCATTGCCCTGGTATCTGCCACCGGCAGTACCCGTATGGGTAAGGCAGTAGGAACTGCAGTAGCTCAGCGACTGGGGCGAAGCCTGCTGGAATTGGGTGGAAACAATGCCATTATTATTTCAGATAAAGCCGACCTCTCCATTGCCATTACGGCTGCGGTATTTGGTGCCGTAGGTACCGCCGGGCAACGATGTACAACTACCCGGCGCTTAATCATTCATGAAAAAATATATAATAAATTTAAAGAAGCCCTGGTAAAAGCGTATGGGCAAATAAAAATCGGCAATCCCTTAGATCAAAAAAATCATGTAGGCCCGCTGATTGATAAAGATGCCGTATCTCAATATTTATCTGCAATAGAAAAATGTAAGCAGCAAGGGGGCAAATTTATTGTAGAAGGTGGCCTGGTAAAAGGTAAAAATTTTGAAAGTGGTTGCTATGTAAAACCTTGCATTGCAGAAGTGAAAAATAGTTTTGAAATTGTACAGCATGAAACTTTTGCACCAATTTTATATATTATGAAATATAAAACCATGCAGGAAGCAATCGCATTACAAAACGGCGTGCCACAGGGATTAAGCAGTTCGGTTATTACCAATAACCTGCGTGAAGCAGAAATGTTCTTATCTGTAAATGGAAGCGATTGCGGAATAGCCAATGTAAACATTGGTACCAGTGGTGCAGAAATAGGCGGTGCATTTGGAGGCGAAAAAGAAACCGGCGGTGGCAGGGAAAGCGGCAGCGATGCATGGAAAGTGTATATGCGCCGGCAAACCAATACCATTAATTACACAGATAAATTGCCGTTAGCACAGGGCATCCGATTTGATCTGTAATACTCAATCGTTAATATTATTGCAATTCATGTAAACGGTATCACTTAATTTTTAAATATTTTTATTTTCGTTATTATGAAATTTACATCAATGAATAAAATTTTTTCAATGTTGGCTGTATTCCTTTTTATAGGCAGTATGGCTTTTGCACAACCCAAAAAAGAGGAAGTGCCCAATAACTGGTTTCAACTGGATCCTGCAACCAGTGGGTATGCAGGCATTAGCCTGGATAAAGCCCGGGAATTATTAAAATCTAAAAACTTAAAAAGCCACCGGGTAATTGTTGCCGTAATTGATAGCGGCATTGATACCACGCATACCAGCCTTAAACCCATATTATGGACCAACCCCGGCGAAATACCGGGGAATGGTATTGATGATGATAAAAACGGGTACATTGATGATGTGCATGGCTGGAACTTTATTGGGGGTAAAGATGGCCGGAATGTAAAAGACGACAGCTATGAAGCAGCCCGGGTATTTTATGCTTTAAAAGATAAATGGGAAAACAAAACCATTGACGAAAATACGCTCAATACCAATGATAAAGCAGAATATGCTACCTACAAAAGGGCAAAAGAAAAAGTACAAGGCGATGTGAATGAAAATGAGGTAGCCTTCTTGCGCCAGTTAAAACCCCGCTTTGCTAAAGGTGATTCCATTATTCGTAAAGAATTGGGTAAAGAAGAATATGCCTGCAAAGACCTGAAAGATTTTTCAACACAAAATGCCGATGCCAAAGTCACCAAATCTATTTTAATGGGTTTTTGCCAGGGCAATAAATCCGACGATATCAGCAACCAGCAATTATTGGATTATATTGATGGTGAGATCCGCAAAGCAGATGCGGCCACCCATGCACCCGAAAACTTTAGGGGCGATATTGTAAAAGATAATGAAAACGATATTAACGACCGTTATTATGGAAATAATGATATCATGGCAAATACGCCATTTCACGGCACTTTCTGTGCCGGTATTATTGCAGGGGTAAAAGGCACAAACCCTGAATCTATTACCGGTATAGCAGATAATGTACGCATCATGGCGGTTCGTGCCGTACCCGATGGAGATGAACATGATAAAGATATTGCACTGGCCATTCGCTATGCGGTAGATAATGGGGCGAAAATTATTAGCATGAGTTTTGGAAAAGATTTTTCTCCCGAAAAGAAATGGGTAGATGATGCTTTTAAATATGCAGAAAGTAAAGGTGTGTTACTGGTACATGCTGCAGGTAATGACCATAAAAATATTGATACTGCCTATAATTTCCCAAACCCCATATATGCCGATGGTTCCGGCAGGGCCAGTAATATCATTACGGTAGGCGCCAGCAGCGATAAAAAACTGGGCAGCGCACTGGCCGATTTTAGCAATTATGGTAAAAAAGAAACAGATGTATTTGCCCCCGGCGTTTCCATTTATTCTACTACCCCTTTTAATAACAGTTTTGGTAAATCAAATGGTACCAGCTTTGCAGGCCCTATTGTAGCGGGTATTGCCGCATTAACTTTGCAATATTATCCGAACCTTACCCCGCAACAATTAAAAACAATAATCGAAAAAACGGCCCAGGCCCCGGCAGGTAAGGTAAATAAACCCGGTTCCGATGAAATGGTTTCACTCAGCGATATTTCAGTTTCCGGCGGTATTGTAGATGCGTATGAAGCAGTGAAATATGCAGGCGATATGCAAAAGCCCATGTTGAAGCATAAAGATAAAAAACGGCTGCCCAAATCAAAAATATCAAAACCGGTAAAAGGTTAATATAAAGAGTTTCTTCAGCATACATGGCCTCTTCATAAGAGGCCATGTATTTTTATAACAAGGATGGATATTCCTAATTAAAAAATCACCATAAGAGAACGAATTCTCTTTCCTTTTTTATAACATAACCTGCCCATTTTATTTTTCAAAAACAACGGCTTCCGGTTTGGCCCCTTTGGCTTCTACAATTTTTTCGATACTTTTTATCATGGGATCGGGGCCGCAAATGTAAAAATGACGGCTAAAATCTTCCACTTGTTTTTCTAAAAAGGACTGGTCTATGCGGCCATGCGGATAGCCGGGCTCTGCAGTATCTAAAATAAATATGGCATTATCACCCAGCAACGATTTTAATTCTTCCCGGTAAATAATATCTTTTGATGTTTTATTGGCAAAGAATAATTTATTATTTCCAATGGAATGGTCTTTTTGCAATTGGCGCAATATGGCAATAAAAGGGGTAATCCCGGCACCGCCTGCAATAAAATAACCTTCTCCCGAATACGCAATAGCACCCCAGGAATCATCAATAATCAATTGGTCGCCGGGTTGCAATAATCCTATTTGTTTGGTTACCCCATCATGATCGGTGTAGCATTTGATGGTAAACTCCAGGTAAGGGTCACTATTGAGGGATGTAAAAGTGAAAGGGCGTTTTTCTTTTTCCCAGCCTTCTTTATGAATGCTTACTTCGGTAGCCTGGCCCGGAACAAATTCGTATCCCTTCGGTTTTTCAAGCCTTATGCGTCTTACATCATGGGTTACTTGCTGAATGTCCTGTATCGTTAATATGGTTTCCATTTTGTGATATTTATAAGTTTATAAGTGTAAAAAATTCTTGTTTATTCACTGTATTGATAAAACTGCCATGCAGGCTGTTTGTAATCGTTTCACATCCCTGCTGTGCCACTCCTCTTGATGCAATGCATAAATGAGAGGCTTTTAAAATTACAGCTACATCTTCAGTTTGCAATACTTTTTTTATATGATCTGCAATTTGTGCAGTCAGCCTTTCCTGTATTTGCGGCCTCCTGGCATAAAAATCTACAATCCTGTTTAGCTTTGACAACCCAATTACTTTTCCTTTTGAAATATAAGCGATATGGGCTTTCCCTATAAATGGTACAAAATGATGCTCACAATAAGAAAAGACTGGAATATTCTTCTCCACAACCATTTCATTGTATTTGAATTTATTTTCAAATAAAGTTATTCCCGGTTCATTGGCCGGGTTTAAACCTTTAAAAATTTCCTGCACATACATTTTCGCAACCCGCCGGGCTGTATCCTTAAGGCCGTCCTCGTGTAAATTAAGGCCCAGAGCTTCCATGATTTTAGAAAAATGATATTCTATACTTTTCTCCTGCGATGAAATATCCATCTTATTATCAGTAAATACGGCATTTATTATTTTACCATTTGGCGTAAATTCTTTTTTAACTGCAGGAGTGAAATCTGTAATATCCATCGTATATATTATATTTTTATTTTTTGTGCTGCACAATACAGGGTATCCTGTTTCACAGGATTCAATTGAATAAGTATCCTTACCTTCACGTTGTGTTTACATTCATCTTCTTACTTCATTAGAGCAATCCTAAAACAAAAGGTTACAGAATAAATTGGCAAAAGCTGTAACCTTTTTATCTTTGAATAATCTAAACGCATTATGATAGGTCAATCTATTGCATTAGCCGATATGACTCCCGATGGAGAATTGGTTCATCGTATAAAAACCGGTGAAAAGGAATTATTTGAAATTATCATGCGAAGGTATAACCAAAGGATGTACCGCATTGGAATGTCAATACTGGCCGATGAAGCAGAAACGGAAGATGCGATGCAAAATGCCTATATCAGTTGTTACGAACATTTACAGCAGTTTGAGAGCCGGAGCGCTTTTAGTACCTGGCTTACCAGGATCATGATCAATCAATGTTTTGAACAAAAGCGTAAACAAAAAAAATATACCATGAAGGTTGAAAATACGGGCCATACAGCCACTTCATCTTCACCCGATGCTTTATTGGTAAATAAAGAATTAGGAAATGTTATGGAAAAGGCAATAGCCCAGCTTCCGGAAATTTATCGTACCGTTTTTGTATTGCGTGAAATTGAAGATCTTTCAGTAAAAGAAACATCAGAGGTATTAAGCATCGAAGTGCCGAATGTAAAAGTGAGATTAAACAGGGCCAAAACAATGCTTAAAGAAAGTTTAAGCGGTTATATGAATCATCATGTATATGATTTTCATCTTTCTAAATGCGACAGGGTTGTGAGTTTTGTAATGAACCGGGTATTGGCGATGCCTTAATTTAATCTTTATTCCAGGTTTTTTGTACCAGCCTTTGCCCCTTGGCCAATAATTTTAAAGACTGTCTTTTTATTGAAATATTACTTCCATAATGTTGCTCTTGTTCCATTGTAATTTTATAAGCATCCATAATATTTCGATAGCTGATAGACCCAATCACTTCCTGCTTCTCGTCAACTACGGGCAAAAGATCCAAATTTTCTTTTGCCATAATTTGAACCGCCGTTTTTAAAGTATCATTGGCTCTTACCCGCATATTCCTTCTTTTTACCAGTGTGGATACCGGTTGTTGTACCGGGTGTTGCTCACTCCATAAATTGGAGGCGCTGATAACACCTGAAAATAAATCATCTTCACTAACCAATAAATAATAATTGGCTGCCGATGAAGGATTTTCTTTGAGCCAGGCCCTCAGCTCGGCAATAGAATTTGAATCATTTATAACCAGGGCTTCCTCATTCATCATTCTTTGTACCGTAAACTGTTCTAAAATATCAGGCGTATAGGTTTCCGGTGTTTTAATGCCCCGCCGGGCAATTTTTTCCGTCATAATGGTATTCTCCATCAGGAAAAAAGAAATAAGGTAGGCAATAGAGCAGGCAGCAAGCAAGGGGAGTAATGCATTAAACTGCCCTGTGGTTTCCAGGGCAAAAATGATAGATGTTAAAAATGCTCTTGAAGCCCCGGCAAACATAGCAGACATCCCTACTAAGGCAGCCAGTGAGATGGATATACCTACCCCCGGGAAAATTTTTTGTAATGCAATTCCTATTACGGCTCCTGCCGCTCCTCCAATTGTAAGCAAGGGCGCCAGTGTACCGCCCGATGTGCCACTGGCAAGCGCTACAGACCAGGATAAAAATTTAAACAGGCATAAATAACCCAGTATTTTCAGTGATTGTGTGCCGGCCAATACATCGGTAATATTATTATATCCTACCCCCAGTGTACGGGGGTCTATATACCCTATAATACCTACAAATAAACCACCGATGGCAGGCCACCACATCCAGTGGATGGGAAGTTTCTCAAAATGATCTTCCAGCCAATACACAATTTTAGTAACCAGGATAGATAATAAGCCGATAGCCAAACCAATCATGCTGTATAAGAATAATGCCTGGTTGCCGGGCATGGCAATTTCATGGGCAATAGGAAATACAGGACCGGGATCAAATAATACATGATGCCCTGCTGCACCGGTTATACAAGCTAAAGCCACCGGTATGATAGAGGCAGGAGAAAACTCAAATAATAAAAGTTCTACCGCAAGAAAAATAGCTGCCACCGGGCTGCCAAATATAGCGGCCATACCCGCCGTGGCGCCGGCAGCCAATAATATTTTTCGTTCATTGTGCGAAATTTTCATAACCTGCCCCAGGGTAGAACCTAAGGCACCACCCGTTGCAATGATGGGGCCTTCTGCGCCAAACGGGCCACCCGTGCCAATTGCAATGGCCGATGATAATGGTTTTAAATAGGTAATAGTAGGCTTAATCTTACTATCATTGGTAAGAATCTGTTCCATTGCTTCGGGTATGCCATGCCCACGGATGGCTTTAGAACCATATAAAGCCATAAACCCAATAATGACTCCGCCAATTGCTGGAATAAAAATAACCCACCAGCCTAAATGATTATCCTGGGGTAATATATGGGTAGTACTGAATTCGCCAAAAAAGGAAATATGGGTTACCAGGTAAATAAGATCTACTAAAAATCTTGCAATTACACTAATACAGGCCGCCACCACGATGGCAAAAAATGAAATACGCAGGATCCTGTTTTTGGGATGTGGTTCGTTTTTTAAATGTTTCTCTTCTTCCGGCGGCGTTTGTAATGAAGTGGAAACCGGGATACCTGTAAATGAATTAAATTTATTTATCATCTTAGGTTGCAAAAATATAACATCCGGGCTAAATGGTTTTAATCATTTTTTAGTAAAAATTATTTTATATAATTAATTTTATTAAAATTAAAATCATGCTGCGATCAGAATTAAAAATTTTACCTGCCTATTTTGATAAGTATATTAATCTTTGTGATGATGCAGATATTGTTGAAGCCATCCAAACCAGCATTACAGAATTAAAACAAGCGCCCGTAAAAGATTGGGAAGCATTGGGTAATAAAGTATATGCACCGGGTAAATGGACCATTCCAGACATTTTGCAGCATTTAATTGATACTGAAAGGGTTTTTTGTTACCGGGCTTTATGTTTTGCCCGTAAAGACAAGCAAACCATGATAGGAATGGATGAAAACAGTTACGCTTTGGAAGCATGCGCCAGTAACCGGGGTATCCTGTCGCTCATTGAAGAATTGATCATCTCCCATCAATCTTTTTTATTGATGTATAAATCATTTACACCGCATATGCTGGGGCAGGAGGGGCATGGCTTTGCAGGTAAATATAGCGTGGCAGATATAGGTTTCATTATGCCGGGCCACCAGCGCTGGCATTTTAAAACCATCCGGGAAAAGTATCTTCCTTTATTGGGTTAAATACATTTACAACAAATAGTATTGTAATATGTTATTGATAAAATAATATTATTATTCATACGCTTATTTCTTTTTTGGATAAAGAGTAAACAGGTATTTACAAAATGTTTTCCCGGCAGAAATCAGGAATCTCATTTTATCTAAGTAGGTAAACAGTAGCCTATTAAAATGTGCAGAAGTTGTGATTGTTAAAAAAAAATAACACTCCTTTTACAATAATAAGTTAATCTAAGAGTTAAATTTATGGCATGATTTGATTTCTACCTTCTACTTTTCTTTCACAATTTAAAAAAATATAACATGGACACTGGCAAATTACAGTATTTACATGCTGTATCTGTTGCTGAGCAAACCCACAATAACACCACCAGTTGGGTTGGCCTGTTTCCAATACAGGCGTTTGAAATCAGCAAAGGACAAACCTTTGAAACACACACGGAAGGTGACTTAGAAAGCATTGAAGTGTTTTCTAATCTTATTACAAAACCTGGTCATTTAGAATTGAGCATTCACCAATTTGATCCGCTTGAAAAAAAGTGGAGCGATGCGATTGGTACTACATCAGTAGAAGTAAAAAAATCGGATGAAGGTAGCTGGATGAAATTTAATGTACCATCTTGTCATTTGGTAAAAGGCAAGCATTATGGTTTTAAATTAGTAAGCCACGATTGCCTCATAGGAATTGGTGAAGCCATGGGCAGCTCCAGTAACCCTCCTCTTACAAACGGGCAAGAATGGAAGTTTTCCGTAAACGGGCAGCATACCTCATTTAGTTATTGCAGCCTGGCATTTAAAGTGGCTTTAAAGGCAGCTTAGTTTAAGCAAGTAAAATAAGTAAGCGCATTCCGTTTAACCGGGCCGGTTAAATAGTATGCGTTTTTTTATGCCATTGAAACTGCGGCATGAGGCTGTTTTTTGGGCAGCCTTTTCATAAGCATAAGAACAACTGTTTATGAATTATCCACAGATCTTATTTTTCAGGAAGCTTTCGATGGTACTGCAGGGTACAAAAAAAGGTTTATCATCAATGGTAATATTGAGCAATGATCCATTTACCAAATAAGTTCCTGCAACGGTGTTGCCCATTACCGTTATGTGAAACTGGCCTTCCCTGGCATCCCCGGTAAAGTTACCACCCGCCGACTCCACAGTTGTTTTTGCTTTGTTTAAAATTTCATCGGGGTTACCGGTAAATGGAAAAGAAAAATTACATGCTGCCATCGTTTTATTTTTAAAATTAAGGTATTTGATGGGATTCTTTGTTTTAAAAAAAGATCTATGCATAAGAATATTATTTTATTATCTGAATAATAATATAAGCACTCTATTTTTGCTTGCTGTAAACGAATCATCATTTTATTGGATCAGATTACCACATATAAGAATTTTGTAAATGGCCGTTTCCTCAATGAAGGCCTGCGCATGACGGCAGGTATTATATTACCCGCCTTTATTGCTTCGGCATTTGGCCAGTTGCAAACGGGGATACTTATCTCTTTGGGGGCGCTTTGCGGGAGCATTGCCGATACACCCGGCCCCGTGCATTACCGCAGAAACGGCATGTTCTTTAGCAATATACTCATAAGCCTGGTTGCCATTATTATTGGCTATGCATCTCATTTTCCTTTTTTACTGGCAATACTCATATTTATATTTGGATTTATTTTTTCCATGTTATCCGTATACGGAGCCCGTATTTCTGCCATCGGTATTGCTGCGCTGATCATCATGGTGCTGAACCTGGAAACGAAACGTACCGGCTTAGATGTATTGTGGTATGCCTTGTACATCTTTGCAGGCGCTACCTGGTATATGTTTTTTAGCCTGGCCTTATATAGTTTACGCCCATACAGGATCATTCAGCAAACCCTCGGCGATTTTATTATACATACCGGCACTTACCTGCAGGGCAGGGGCGATTTTTATAAACCCAACCCGGATATTGATAAAATTACCAATAACCTCATGGAGCAACAGGTAAAACTGCTGGAGGAGCAAACCCTGGTAAGCGACTTGTTGTTTAAAACAAGAGAATTCACCAGGGAATCTTCGGTTATGAGCCGCGGACTTTTAAAAATGTATGTGGATGTAGCGGAAATGTTTGAGTCCATCATTACTTCTTTCCAGGATTACCATTTGCTGCATCAGCAATTTGATTATACCGGTATCCTGCCCATGATCCATCAGCAAATTGATAAGCTGGCTATGGAATTGAAACATATCGGTATCGAAGTAAAGAGTGGAAGCCCCGCCATGCCAGTTACTACCTATTTAGAAGGCCTGGATGAATTGGTAGATAAATTTGAAGGGTTAAGGAAGCATGATATGAATGAAAACAACCTGGAACACTATGTGGGGTTGGGGGCCATTATCCGCAACCTGCGCATACTTACTCAAAAAGTAACAGACCTGCAATATTATACCCGTTTTGATAAGAAAGCGAAAAAAGTTAAAGATGCTGAAGAAGTAAATTATTCTGCGGAGCAAAAAAATGAGTTGTTTCTCTTCTTTAATAATTTTAATATAAGTTCTAATATTTTTCGACATTCACTACGGGTTGCCATTGCCTTATTAATGGGTTATCTCATTTCGCTTTATTTTACAATTGGCCATAGTTACTGGATACTGCTTACAATTGTGGTGATACTAAAACCCGCTTACAGCCTTACCAAGCAAAGGAATAAAGCCCGTATTGCTGGTACTTTCCTGGGTTTGATGCTGGGCTTTGTATTGGTATATTTTATTCGCAATGATACGGCGCTGTTGTTTCTGCTGGTGCTGCTGATGATTTTAACCTATACTTTTTTACGCACCCATTATTTTATCAGCGTATTATTTCTTACGCCTTACCTGGTATTGTTTTATTATTTTCTGCACCCGGTAAATCTCCTCAATTTAATGGCCGACCGGTTTATTGATACTGCCATTGGTTCGGTAATTGCTTACCTGTGCAGCTTGTTTTTATTGCCTCTATGGGAGCAAGATTCCATTTTACGGGTATTATCTAAAATGAACCGGGCAGCCACTCATTATTTTAAGATAATAGCCGATGGTTTTAATAACCGGATGCCTGATAACAAAGCCATCAAAGTGGCCAGGAAAGCAAATTTTACAGCATTGGCCAATGGTTCGGGAGCTTTTAATCGTATGTTATCTGAACCCAAAAGGTACCAGGCTGGCATTAAAGAAATTCATCGCTATGTGGCATTAAACCAATTGCTTTCATCTCACTTAGCCAGCTTATCCTATTTTTTATATAACAATTCAGAATATTTTAAACCGGTAGATTTAGAGCCATCTGCAAAATTAATTCTCGATGAATTGAACAATGCTTATTATCACCTGGAGCATACGCCCGGTTTAGTGGTAGATACAGATCAAGCCGTATTGAATCCCGTATTTACCCACAGTAATAAAATTCTTAAAAAAAGAAAGGAAGAAGTAAGCATTGGGATTTTAGAAACCGAAACGAAAAAAGAATTGGTGGCCACCAAATCAATTACTGATCAGTTTATCTTTATTTACAGTTTGGTTAAAGATATGACTAAAGTAAGCAAACGATTAGCCACCTTTGTATCTTAAAGATAATGACTGTCATCTCTTTTATGAGAAATGGAAATCTTTACCTCCCATTCATCAAACTCACCCGTGAGTTCAATAGTCACTACCAGCTTCTGGTATATTTTCCCGGTTGAGGAACTTCTTAAATCACTTTGTATAAAACGCATACTCTCTTCAGGTGGCTGCATTTCGCCATAAAAACCGCCCGCCGAAGGTTCATTAAAATTTATTTTTGCTTTTTTTACAGCGTTATAAAGATTCCGGTAAATTTTAGAAGCATCTTTAAAACTTACGCCACTGCACATGATTGCCTGCCAACTTGCCGTAGTATCTACTTTAGATTGAAAACGAAAAATACGGGCCGATTGTGCACCCGGTATGGCAGCAAATGCTTTATATATTTCCACGCCATTTTGCATTTCTATCAATTCGCCCTGGATGCCACGGTAGTTTGATGCATATGCTTTTATAATTGCATTCAAGGAATCAGAAAAACCTTTCGGGCTACCGCTTATGTTTTTATAAAACTGGGAATAGCTGATTGATAACAGGCCCGCAAAAAATAGGGTAAGCAAAATTTTTTTCATTTTGTAAAGGGTTTAATTGCAATAATAAACCAATGTATTTAATTGATGAATGATAAGTAATTAACAGGCTGTGAATGAAACGTAGATTTACCTGGTAAATTTCCGTTCTATAAAAAATTATATTATTTCATATGATTTTTCACTGATATTTTATTTATTTGTGTACTCATTTTGCAATAACTTCTGAAACTAAAATGAGTGAACCCTGTATTCCCCTCACCGGCTTTTTAAAAAACCTTCCCCAAAGAAGGTTTTTTTTATTAAATACAGATTTGGTTTTTTGCTGGTATATCGTTTACTTGCTTATATGAAACCAGCGTCATTAAAAGACATTAAAACTGAAATTGAATTAATGTCTGCCCATGAACTCTCTTTATTCATCATGCGGCTGGCAAAATTTAAAAAAGAGAATAAAGAATTAATTACCTATTTATTATTCGATGCGCAGGATGAACCTGGTTTTATTCATTCAGTAAAAGCAGAATTAGAAGATTTATTTACCCGGGTGAATGTTTCGAATCTTTATTTTGCTAAAAAAACAATCCGTAAAATTGCCAGGTATGCCAACCGGTATATAAAATATGCTGCTTCACCGGTTGTAGAAATTGAGATAGAAATGGCTGTTTGTACCGGTATAAGAAAGTTACCCATTGACCTAAATAAAAGTACAGCATTGCAAAATTTATATAATGCCCGGGTAAAAAAAATAAATAAAGCCCTTGCTTCCCTGCACGAAGACTTACAATTTGAATATAAGGATGCAATTGCCCGGTTGTAAACAAAAGAGGAAACTAGTTTTCTGCAACCGTTTTTTTACCTGTAAATTAGCAGCCATAAACAAATGATTATGATAAAATCGGTTAACGATTTTGAACATGTTTTTTTTATTGGTATTGCCGGCGCCGGCATGAGTGCTTTAGCACAATATTTAAAAGGGATTAATAAAGAAGTGTGTGGCAGCGACCGCTTTTTTATTGCCGGTGAACCGAATGATACCCGGGACAAACTGGAAGCGGCAGGCATTCGTTGTTTTGAGCAAGACGGACAGGGTATTACTGAAAAAACGCAACTGGTAGTGGCTTCTGCAGCCATTGAAGATACCGTTGCTGAAATTCAAAAAGCAAAAGCGTTGCATATTCCTGTTTTAAAGCGGAGTGAATTACTGGCATTCATTGCCGATAGTAAAAAAACAATTGCAATCGGCGGAACATCAGGAAAAAGTACAACAGCCGCCATGCTTTACCATATACTTGAATATGCGGGCTTTGAGCCCAGTATCATTACCGGGGCCGGGCTTACTTCCATAATTAAGGAAGGAAAAATAGGCAATGCAGCAGTGGGAAAAGGAGAGTGGTTGGTGATTGAAGCAGATGAAAGTGATGGTTCTATTGTGCAATACCATCCCCACATTGGAATCTTATTGAATATTGATAAAGACCACCAGGAAATTAAGGAACTGGTTGAAATATTTTTAAAGTTTAAGCAAAATACAAAAGAGCATTTTATTGTAAACAGGAGCCATGCGCTTTCTGCAAGCTTATCGGCCCGGGTAGAAAATGATTTTTCAATAGATGTGCCTGCAGGGTTGCAGGGAAATAATTTTCGCCAACAGGGCCTGGATATTTCATTTACAATTAATGAAGTTCCCTTTACTATGCACAGCATGGGCAGGCATAATATGGAGAATGCACTGGCAGCTTGTGCGGCAGCCCGTCTTTTAAACATACCCCTGGCTACTTGTGCCGGGGCGCTTAAAACCTATGAAGGAATATATCGCCGCCACCAGGTGCTGGGTAAAAAAAACGGAATATGGGTCATTGATGATTACGCTCACAACCCGGCCAAATGTGCGGCATCCATAAAAGCTTGTCAGCATGTAGCTGAAAAAGTAGTTGCCTGGTTTCAGCCGCATGGGTATGCACCCACCCGTTTTTTACGGCACGATTTTGTAAAAGAAATTGCTGATGCTTTGCGGCCGCAGGATGAAATCTGGATGAGCGAAATTTTTTATGCAGGAGGCACCACAATAAAAGATATCTCTGCCAATGATCTTATACAGGATATTAAAAAAACCGGTAAGCAGGCTTTTTTTGTTGAAAACAGGAATAATTTTTTAGCATCTGTTCGCCCCCATCTTGCAGCAGGAAATGTTTTGTTGCTCATGGGAGCCCGGGACCCCAGCCTGGAACAATTTAGTGAACAAATCTGGCAACAATTATAATTACAAATATTTTGACAACCTTATTTACCCATATTGGTTTACTGGCCGGCACAAGAGATACGCATCAATTATTAAGAGGCCACCAACTGGCCGACCTCCCTTGTATGGAAGATGCATATTTACTGGTGGAAGATGAACAAATAGCCGATTATGGTTACATGTACGAATTGGCATTAAAACTACCGCAACTACCCAAAAATATTATTGATGTACAGGGTAGATATATTTTACCTTGCTGGTGCGATAGTCATACACACTTAGTTTTTGCAGGCAGCCGTGAAAATGAATTTATATTTAAACTGCAGGGATTAAGCTATGCTGAAATTGCAGCAAAAGGTGGCGGTATTTTAAACTCAGCCAAAAAATTAAATGAAACCCGTGAGGAGGAATTGTTAAAACAAGCTGAAATCCGGTTACAGCAAGTGGCCGAACTGGGTACGGGCGCTATTGAAATGAAAAGTGGATATGGATTATCTGTAGCCGGTGAATTGAAAATGCTAAGGGTTATTAAACAACTAAAGCAAAGAAGTAAACTGAGCATAAAAGCCAGTTTTTTAGGCGCCCACACCTATCCTGAAGAATTTAAAAATAATCATGCCGGTTATATTAAATTAATATTAGAAGAAATGCTGCCTGTAATTGCGGCAGAAAATTTAGCCGATTATATTGATGTGTTTTGTGAAACCGGTTTTTTCTCACCCGCTGAAACCGAACAAATATGCAAGGCCGGCGCCTGTTACGGGCTGCGGCCTAAATTGCACGTGAACCAGCTCAATAGTATTGGGGGCATACAAACCGGTATGGCGGCACATGCCCTTTCACTCGATCATTTAGAAACCTTAACAGCAGAAGAGATCAGCCTCCTGGGCAAATTTGAAGGATGTAGTACTCTTTTACCAACCGCTGCATTTTTCCTTCGTATGCCATACCAGCCTGCACGTGCCCTAATTGGGGCCAATGCTGCGGTGGTGTTGGCTTCAGACTATAACCCCGGATCCTCACCCAGTGGAAATATGAACCTGGTAAATGCCATCAGTTGCATTCAAATGAAAATGTTTCCCCAGGAAGTAATTAATGCATCTACGCTCAATGGCGCTTATGCCATGGATCTGCAAAATGAAGTGGGCAGTATTACCATTGGCAAAAATGCAAACCTCATTCTTTTAAAACCCATCCCATCCCTGGCTTATCTTTTTTATAGTTTTGGGCTGAATCATATAGAAAAAGTAATGATACGGGGTAGTTGGGTATAGGCATTCTTTTCTTTTTTTTGATTAACCCATCGGGTTTAGGTATTTTGCTTGCCATTATTACAAAATGGTTTCAGCCGTTTTATCCATAAGTATGTTACTGCATAGCTTAATCTTTTATGGGTAAGATGAAAACATTTTTAAAAAATATTCATTTACAAATGAAACATTTTAAATTTTACAATAAGAAAGATATTTTATCGCTTACAAAAATTCGCCGGTTCGAAACACACCTAGGTGAGCGTATTCAAGTATTGCCTGAAGAAAACGGATGGCCGGAAAGCTTACAGCAATCACCTGCTAAATATGTATTGCTGGGCATCCCGGAAGATATTGGGGTACAGGCAAATTACGGGCAGCCGGGAGCCGATACCTGCTGGTACCCTTTTCTTAATCATTTTTTAAATATCCAGAGTAACGATTTTTTAACCGGGGAAGATATTTTACTGCTTGGTCATTTTGATTTTGGCGATCTTAAATACCTGATCGAAAATCATGCATATCATCCCGATGAATTGATAGATGCCTATCGCCATGCCGTGGTGAGTATTGATGAAGAGGTGGAGAATATTCTTAAAGTGATTGCATTTTACAATAAAATTCCCATTGTAGTGGGCGGTGGCCATAATAATGCCTATCCCATTATTAAAGCTGTTGCAAAAGGATTACATAAAAACGGGGCTACCCATATTGCCCAAATAAATTGTATTAACCTGGATGCCCATACTGATTATCGTCCATTGGAAGGGCGGCACAGTGGAAACCCGTTTCGCTATGCCGAAAACGATGGTTACCTGGGACGATATGCCATTGTGGGGATTCATGAAAATTATATACAGCAAAATGTATTGAATGATATTCATCAAAATCATTTTATACAGTACAATACCTACGAAGATATTTTTATTCATGAAAAGAAAAATTTCATACAGGCTGTGGCCCAGGCAACCGGGTTTACCGAAGATACCTTTACGGGCATAGAACTAGACCTGGACAGTATTGAGGGGGCGCTCAGCAGTGCCCGTACCCCATGCGGTATAAATAGCCTGCATGCCCGGCAGTTTATAAATTTCGTTGCTACCGATACCAAGGCCGCCTATTTACATATTTGTGAAGGAGCCTGCATTCAAAATGGTATACAAGATCATGTCACCGGTAAGCTCATCAGTTATTTAGTATCTGATTTTGTGAAAGCAAATGCTGAAAACCGGTTGAGATAACAGGCTAGCGAAGTAGTAACAGAGTTCCTTTTAAAATATCGTTGGTTTTATTATTTAACTGAATAATATACGTGTACGTGCCGGCCGGCATGGGGGTATTTTTATAATTTCCATCCCAGGGTATGTTTTGCCTGCCTGACTGGTAAACTAACTGTCCATACCTGTTGTACACCCATAATTCAAATTGAGGAAAAGCATTGAGTGCCGGGATATTCCAGGTATCATTGATTCCATTATTATCAGGGGTGAACACATTGGGAATATAAATATCGTTGTATAGTTTTACGGCTACTGTATCGATGCTGCTGCCACAATTATTTTTTGATATTACGATCAGTTGGTAGGTGATATCATTCATAGCATATACCGATGGGGTAAGGGAACGAATATTGGATAAGCCGGTTGAAGGAGTCCAGTAAAAATCGACATATTCACCGTTTATGGATCCTTCCAGGTTTATATAGGCTCCTTTCATTACCGCTTTATCGGGGCCTGCATCAGCCGTTGCTTTTGCAAAAACAGTTACTGAAATTGTTGCCGTATCGCTACACCCCTGGCTGTTAAAACCAATTATGTGATACATTGTTGTTTGCTGGGGTGATGCAAAGGGTGCAGCTATACTATCATTCGATAAACCGAATGCCGGTACCCATTTATACCGGCTTGCTCCCGCCACCTGCAGTTTTACTGAATCCATTTCGCAAATACGATATGCGTTATTTGTAATTTGCAAATGGGGAAGGGGTAACAGGCTCACATGGGTTTGCATAAGAACCCGGCAGCCTGCCTCATTACTTACTGTAACCGTATAATTGCCCGGCAGGGGTGCATGAATAACAATAAAATCTCCCTGTGCAGTAAATCCATTTGGCCCCGCCCAGCTATATTGGATGCCTCCTGTAGCTTGTAAAGATAAATTAGAACCCGCACACACAGGCCCGTAATTAGTAATAGAAGCGTTGGGGTTTTCATGAATGATGATTTCGATGGGGCTGCTATAAATACGGCAACCGGGCGCATTGATATTGCCCATTTCTGCAGCCACCAGCCTGTAACGATAACTACCAGCAAGCGTATTGCTTACAATAGGTACCGGCAATTGCAGGGTAGCATTGCCTGGTACATCTTGCCAGGCTTGCTGATTGTAGCTGCTTTGCCAATGAAATTCGGGCATATTATACCCGGGGCCTACCGTGCCCGAAATCATAAAATGCCCGGTATCACCTGCACAGAGATTCAGGGTATCTCCGGGGAAACCGTTTATAGAAGTTTGTAATTTAGGGCCGCAACTTCTAAAAGTAATATCATCTAAAGCTATATCGTTGCCGCAACCACCGGGGGCATTATTTACAATGCGTAAAACATAATCATGCACACCGGCAGGGGTACTGAAAAAGAAACCATATTGATTCCATTGCGGATTATTTGTACCCGGTATATTTCCGCTGCTGTATGATTGTAAAATATTTCCGCTTAAACTTTCAATAGTAAATGTTAGGTTGGGTTCTATACCGGCGCCATTACAGGAATTGGGTTTTAGTACATTCATAACCCATGCCGCAAACTCGTATAAACTGTTTCCACATAAACCCCTTACCGTATCTACATAAAAAGCGCTGGGTTGCAAGGAAGCATTCACCAGCATAAAATATCCATTCCCATTTTGAGTATGGTCGCTATTGAGTGTATGCCAGCTGCTGCCAAAACAGTTTTGAGTATTTGTTATTACGGTATAATACCCATCGTTCGGACAATCCGCTGCCAGGTATTGATAGCCCGTAGCTGCTGCAGCCAGCGCCGGACCCGGGTTTGTACCGGATCCAAAATTGATATTAATGATGGGGTCACCCAGGCTTCCATTACATAATTGTGCCCGGCTTACTAAACAAAAAAAGGAAAACAGCACACTAAAAAAAAGTGGTAACCTCATGAGGGTACAAATATCTGCATTTTAAAATGAAGAAACTACTTTCCCCTCGGCCTGGTGATGTACTGTAAAGTTTAATGAATTGGCAATAAAACAAAACCGGTTTGCTTCTGCATGCAAATTTTGCAGAAGGCTTAGCTGTGCCGCATCCCGGATGGTAACCCGGGGATGTAATGTAATGCCTGTAAATTTTCCGGAACCATTTTCTAATTCTGTCATAGTGCCGGTAGCCGTATCTGTATAATCCAATACTACGATGCCTGCCACCGAACATAAATGGAGAAACCAAAGCATATGGCAGCTTGAAACCGATGCTAATAAAAGTTCTTCGGGATTGTGTTTGGTATAGTCACCTTTAAATGCCGGGTCAGAAGAAGCCTGGATGGTTTCTTTATTTGTTACCTGTATAGTATGGCTTCGCTCATAGGCATGATAAGAAGCAGTGCCTCTGCCGTTATTGCCCGTCCAGGTGATGGTAACTTTATACGTGTGGTCTTTCAGCAATTTTATTTACACTAAATTAAAACGAATTTAATAAAAAATAATTTGCGGCATCTCAGTAACCCGCAGAGTAACGGTGTTGCCGGTAGCATTTATTATATTTCCATGGGTATTTAATGCAGGCTTTAAAATCTGATAAGGAATAAGTGCAGGTAAAGTAAGGATTTTATTTTCTTCTTTCCCACTATGGGTTTGTAACCAGGCGACGATTGCTTTTTTGTGGGAATTCTCTTTTAATTGATAATATTGCAAACGATAGTCATCATCTATCAGTTCTTTTTCAAAAACATAACCCTGTAACCGGGTTTTAAAAGTTTCAATAGCATACCAGGCCGGGCGGGGAATATATTGTTGTTTCCATTTATACACGGAATCATATTTTAATAATCCACTGGCATTAAAAGTGCCGCAGGTAGTACCATCGGCATATTGATCGGCCAGCCAGTATTGGTATAAAATAATACCGCGGCTGCAATGGAGTAACCAGTTCCGCAATAACCATTCAGATTGTATTTGCTCACTGGTTTTTTGTGCAAAGCTGTGAATGGCCATAAAGCTATTTCCCCAAAGGGTGGCTTCATTGCAATATGCACTGGGGTGTTTCATTTTTTCGGTATAGGCATCGTAGCCGCTTTCGGTATTAATGAGTGGGGTTCCAAAAAGCCTGGCAAAATAAATAGCGGTATCTAATTTTTGTTCCAGGTTAAAGCTTTTATTTTCGGGCATCAGCGCCTGGCCGCTGTTCCCGCTGCCTTGCATGCCTAAGCTGGTTGGGTAGGCGTGTATATTAAAAACATCAAAAGGTATATCGCCGTTTTTACGGTTATATTTCCACCACCACCACATGGCACGAATGTAGGTAGGGTTCACATTGGCCAACCCGGGGAAGATCAATTTCATTTGATCTTTATTTAGCCCGCTGTTTCTAATGCCCACGGGTTCGTTTTTAAATTGTACCGTATTATCATGGCCATCAAAATAGCAGCTCATCATAGCAGCCTGCTGGTAGGGATACATAAAACCAGCGCCTTTAAAGTTCAGGTCTCTTTCATTATCGGGTTCAATACTGCGATGCCCCAATACATAGAATGCCTTTGCCAATCTTTTTAAATTCCAGGCTGCCTGGGCATAACTGGCGGGTTTATCTGCAATCTCATTAAAAGTGCATATACCCTTATACCGGTCTGCTGTTTTTTCATTTATTAAATTACTGGGAATGGGTTTTTGGCCTGCCCAATCTCCACCGCTATTGTTGGTGGGGCTCACCATGCTGCTATCTGTCATGCTGCCCAATACATAATGTAATACAGAACCGCTTTTTATAATTCTTTCATTAAATGAGGCTTCTACATCACCGGCAGTGCCTGAAGGGTGTTTAAGACTCAGGTCTTTATTGAACAGGTAACATGCGGCAGCAAACCAACGAAGTCCGCCTGTCCATCCTTCGTCGTAATTTTTACCATCGGCGCTTTGTCCCATTTGAAAAACAATATTGGTTCCTATACTGCTATCTACGGTAATGGGGGCGAGTGGCTGATGCAATACTTCAGGCATATCCCTTTGTTTTAATTTACCATAAAAAACAATTTCTTTTATCATGCCTGCCTGGTTGCCATATATTAATTGCACAAACCGGGTATCGGTATGGAGGGGTAAGTCAATCCATTGCGAATGACTTACAGATCCGTCATCCAGGATACGCCCTGCTGTGGTATTATAGTGAAAAGGGGTTCCAGTATTAAAGAGCAATTCATTCTGGCGACTGCTTTTTTTAGGGGCCAGGTAAACACATATTTTCGTTAAAGTATATAAACCATCAAATTGAAATTCGTAACTAACGGGGCCCGGTACATTTTCGATGCGGTATGGATGGTATTCAAGTTGCAGGGCGCTGCTGGTAGCGGCATCAGCAAAATTCCACCATTCTTTTATCTTTTTTTCAGGTATTTCATCCGGACTGGATTGATCATTTATTTGCACATTGCTTTCCTGCTCATCAATAAAAGCATTTTCATTACCGGTAAGGGTAGGGTTTATTACGTGTATAACTTTTATTTTTTCCGATCCGTCCGATAAGGGCATTGCTTCCCTGCGATCCTGCCTGCCCCGGAGTAACAGGAATGTTGCAATGCCGATGAAGATAAGCGGGATGATGATTTTTTTCACCGTATAAAAATATTGCTTATCAGGCAGGGATAAAAATGTATTTGGCAATATGGTGAGGGGGTATGTGTACATGAAAAATTGTATCCGTAAATGCTTATCCCTCCAGCTCCATTATTTTTTCAAATACCGTTTCATACTCTGCATTCACTTTTTCTAATTCCTTCACTGCATTTTTATAATTGTTTTCTGCTTTTTTAAATTTTTCTTTATCAGAATAAGTGCCGGGCTCAGCTAATTGTTTTTCCCATTGGGTAGCTTCTTGTTGTAATGCCGTGGTGCGTTCTTCTAATTTTCGGAATTTATTTTTTAATTGCTGCAGTTCCTTTTTATGATCTGGTTGTATTTGTTTATTTGCAGTATCTGCCATTTCTTTTTTCATTACCGGATCTGCCGGTTTTTCATTTTTTGCTTTTTGTCTTTCCGCTATTCTTTTGTTTTTCCACTCTTCCCAGCCCGCATAGTCGCCTTTAAAGGCTACAATTTTATGATCTTCTATTTCCCATATTTTATTTGCAATACGGCTTATGAAATACCTGTCGTGGCTTACCAATATCAGGCTGCCTTCATATTTATTAAGCGCTTCTACCAGCAGGTCAACCGAGTGGATATCCAGGTGATTGGTAGGCTCATCCAGCATGAGAAAATTGGCTTTACTGGCAATCGTTTTGGCTAAGGCCACCCGGGCTCGTTCGCCACCGCTTAATACCTTTATTTTTTTATCTACGGCATCGCCGCTAAATAAAAATGCCCCGAGTAAACTGCGGATCTCCAGGTCGTTTTTTCCACTGCGGGCTTCATGCATTTCCTCTACCAGGTTATGATCCATATTGAGCGCTTCTAACTGGTGCTGGGCATAAAAGGATTCTACCACATTATGTCCCCATTCTCTTTGCCCTTCAAAAGGCTCCGTGCCGGCAATAATGCGGAGTAAAGTACTTTTTCCTTTTCCATTGGCTCCTATCAAAGCAATCTTATCGCCCCGGTCAATCTCTGCAGAAGCATCTTGGGTAATGATTACGTCTTTAAAACTTTTGTTCACATGTTTTAATGTGCAAATAATTTTACCGGGTTGTTTTTCTACTGCAAAATTTATTTTCATATTGGGCCGCTCCAGGTTCACATCTTCAATACGATCCAGCCTTTCTAATCTTTTTACGATACTTTGAGCCTGCGCTGCCTTGCTGGCTTTGGCTTTAAAGCGTTCTACAAACCTTTCCTGCTGGCGAATATAATCCTGCTGGTTTTCAAAAGCTTTCTTTTGAATATCTATACGCAATGCTTTTTCAGTTTCATAGAAACTATAATTACCGCTGTAAATATGTAATTGTTGCTGGTACAGTTCTACAATTTTAGTTACCATTCTATCTAAGAAAAACCTATCGTGGCTTACAATTACTACTGCACCGGGGTAATGTACCAGGTATTTTTCAAGCCATTCAATACTGGGCAAATCCAGGTGATTGGTGGGTTCATCCAGTAGCAGTACATCGGGTTTTTGCAATATCATTTTGGCAAGCAATACCCGCATCCGCCATCCGCCGCTAAAATTTTTATATTTCTTGCTGAGCTCTGCATTTTCAAAACCCAGGCCCTGTAATATTTCTTCGGTGCGGTGTTGTATGCTATATCCGTCCAGCACTTCCATTTCGTGCAGCAATTCGGCATAATCATGCGCCAGTTTTTCATCGCCGGTACGGGCCAGTTCTTCGCCCAGTACTTCCATTTCTTTTTCTAATTGTTTCACCCGTTCAAATGCGCCCATGGCTACTTCTAAAATAGAATCTTCCGTATCAAATCCCAGGAGGTCCTGGTGTAAAAAGCCAATTGTGGTTTCTCTTCCTTTTTCTACTGTTCCCCTGGCGGGGCTGTATTGGCCCGTTAAAACTTTTAATAAAGTAGATTTGCCCGTTCCATTATATCCTATTAATCCTATTCGTTCATTGGGCTGTATATGCCAGGTGGCATCTTCCACAATGGTTCTTGCACCAAATTCAAACGTTACATCCTGCAGACCTAATAACATGATATTCCCTAATTTTAAGCGATAAAAGCGCAAAGTTGCACTAAAGTTTGTAAACTCACTTATATTAAATGCTTTTTAAAACAATATAAACAATTTTTTAAATGATGAGTGGTAAAAGCTTGCCATTGCTATATTTGGGATAAATAAGGGTTTTCTGTAATTTTGTAAAAATTGGAAATTTATATAAGACTATGAAAAAGACCCTGGCCCTGATTTTAATTTTAATAGCTGGTTTTTGTGTGTATTGGTTTATGCTGAGGAGTAAAAAGGCAAGCAAAGCGGATACTAGTGAAACACCTATAGCCCAGGCAAACCATTCGGCTGTTTTTAATAAAAGTGTTGATGCTGTAATTGCCGCTTATTTAACGGCGAAAGATGGCTTAACGAAAAATGATACTGCCGCAGCCAAAATGGGAACTACTCAAATGATTGCAGCCCTGGATCTTATTGATATGAAAGAATTGGCCAAAGATTCTAATGCGGTTATAGAAACTGCCCAGGCAAGCATTCAAGATGTAAAAGCAAATGCTGAATCATTATTGCGCCAAACCAGTATTGATGAAATGAGAAAAGATTTTAGCGCCATGACCGATATGATGTACCCTGCTTTTTTTAGCGCTGTAAAGTATGAAGGGCCACGGTTATATTTCTATCATTGCAATATGGCATTTAATAACCAGGGGGCAAATTGGATCACCAATATAAATGAACCTGATAATCCTTATATGGGTGGGCTGGCGCCCGATTGCAGTGAATTAAAAGATTCTATTGCCGGGCTGTCATTACATAATTAATACCAGGGTACCGCTCACAATCAGCAATCCGCCCAAAATTACTTTTGCATCCATAGGTTCCTTTAAAAAGATAAAAGAAAGGCCGATGGCTATTGCTACACTTAATTTGTCAATTGGCGCTACTTTAGATACCGGCCCCGTTTCCAGGGCTTTAAAATAAAATATCCAGGATAAGCCTGTTGCTATACCGGAAAGTACCAGGAAGATCATATTATTTTTACTCAGTGTTTTTATCTCTTTTATTTCTCCCGAAAAAGCAACAATACCCCATGCAATAAAAAGGATCACAACCGTACGGATGGCGGTAGCCAGGTTGCCGCTAATCCCTTTTACCCCCAGCTTAGCCAGTATGGCTGTAAGAGCAGCAAAAAATGCAGAGAGCAATGCATAGTATTTCCACATATAATCTTATTTCAGGTTTTTTAAAATTCAATTTCTTCCTAAGGCAGGTCTAATTTACATTTTTGTTTTTAAAGAAGGCCTTTTTGAATGAAGGGTAAACATTATTTTTGCCGGGATGAAAATAGAGACTACCACGCATGAACAGCATATATTTAAAACCATTGGCCAGGCAGCCGAAAACCTGGGTATTCCTGCCTTTGTAGTAGGTGGCTTTGTGAGAGATAAATTATTGAAGCGGCCTACCAAAGACCTGGATATCGTTTGCGTGGGTGATGGTATAGCATTGGCACATACGGTGGCCAAACAATTTTCACCAGTATCTTCTGTGAGCTTTTTTAAAAATTTTGGAACGGCTCAAATAAGGATTCCTGCCGGTGATGGCGAAGAAATAGAAATTGAATTTGTAGGTGCACGCAAAGAAAGTTACAGCCATTACAGCCGGAAACCCAACGTGGAACCCGGCAGTTTAAAAGATGACCAGGACCGCAGAGATTTTACTATAAATGCTTTGGCCATAAGTTTAAATAAGCCCGATTATGGCGAATTGTTAGACCCGTTTAATGGTGTAGCGGATCTTGAAAAAAAAATCATTCGCACTCCTTTGCAACCGGAAAAAACTTTTAGTGACGATCCGCTGAGGATGATGCGGGCCATCCGTTTTGCTGCACAACTGCATTTTACAATCTTACCCGAAGCCTGCGAAGCCATTAGCCGGATGGCCGATAGGATAACAATAATAAGCAAAGAACGAATTGCCGACGAACTCAATAAAATATTACTAAGTACAAAACCCTCTGTCGGGTTTGACCTCTTATATAAAACCGGGTTATTAAAAATCATATTCCCACAAATGACGGCGCTGGCCGGGGCCGAATATATTGATGGGCATGGGCATAAAGATAATTTTTATCATACCCTGCAGGTCATTGATAATATTTCAAAAACCACTCCTGATCTTTGGTTGCGCTGGGCTGCTGTGTTGCATGATATTGGCAAGCCGGCCACAAAAAAATTTGAAGAAGGCCATGGCTGGACCTTTCACGGGCATGAAGTGGTAGGCGGGCGAATGGTACCTAAAATATTTGCCCAGCTCAAGTTGCCGCAAAATGAAAAAATGCGTTTTGTAAGAAAAATGGTAGAGTTGCATTTAAGGCCCATCAGCCTGAGCCGGGACGAAATAACCGATTCTGCCATACGCAGGTTATTGTTTGATGCCGGTGACGACCTGGAATCGCTGATGTTACTTTGCGAAGCAGATATCACCAGCAAGAATAAACAAAAAGTAAAACGGTATTTAGAAAATTTTGAACTGGTACGCCAGCGATGTGCCGAAGTGGAAGCCAGTGACCATATCCGTAACTGGCAACCTCCCATTACAGGTGAAATCATCATGCAAACTTTTCATTTACCTCCCTCAAAACCGGTAGGTATTATTAAAGATGCCATACGGAATGCCATTTTAGATGGAGCCGTTACCGGCGATTATGAGGCGGCCTACCAATATATGATCAAAGTGGCAGCAGGTATGGGTTACCAACCTACCGGCCAGGATATAAAATAGGTTACATTTTCATTACCGGGAGTAGGCATTCATTCCATTTTTAATCTTTATCTTTACTTTATGGCTATTTTAAAATTTAGAATATATTGGGAAGAAGACGAAAGTGTTTACCGGGATATTGCCATTAAGCATTTGCAGAATTTTTATGACCTGCACCTGGAAATATTAAAATCTTTCGAGTTTGACAATAAACACAAAGCAACATTTTTTCGCAGTAATGATAACTGGCAGCGGGGCCGTGAAATCAGCGTGGAAAAATATGATAAGCCATACAAAGTAGACCCGCTTATTATGGCCGAAACTACCATTGGCTCGCAAATAGCAGACCCCAATCAGAAATTCATTTACGAATACGATTTTAATAAGAACTGGCATTTCATGGTAGAGCTGATACTGGTAGAAAAAGAAGAAAACGGCAAATTAGATTACCCGGTTTGCGTTCGTAAAGAAGGATTGGCTCCCTCGCAATATGGTACCAAAGGTTTGGTAGATAAACGCCTGGCCGAAATGGAAGAAAAATACGACCTGCAACCCGATGCCTTAAAAGAAGGATATGGTAGCGAAGGCGATGAAGTAAACGAGGAAACCGAAGAATCTGATGAACTTGCTGATGATGGTAATGCCGGCAACGATGGGTATTAATGCCGGACTTTGATAAATTCATTTCATTTTCCAAAACTAAAGTTACTTGCAGCCAAAAACCTGCATTATTATTTGTGGCCCTACAGCAATAGGGAAAACTGCCGTTGCCATTGATGTGGCAACCCATTTTAATACAGCCATTATTTCGGCAGATAGCCGGCAATGCTATCGGGAACTCAATATTGGGGTAGCCCGCCCTTCGCCGGAGGAATTGCATAAAGTGAAACATTATTTTATTGCCTCACATAGCATCCATCAAAATATTACCGCTGCCCATTTTGAGCGCTATGCTTTAGAAAAAGTAAATGATATTTTTAAACAAAAACAGGTAGCCGTAATGGTAGGCGGTACCGGCCTTTACATAAAGGCATTTTGCCAGGGGCTTGATGCCGTGCCTGCTATACCTGAAAAGATAAGAGCCACATTACAACAGGAATATGAAGAAAAAGGATTGGCATGGCTAACCGCAGCCTTACAGGAAAAAGATCCTTTCTATGCAAGCGAAGGTGAAATGAAAAATCCGCAACGTATGTTACGGGCATTAGAGGTAATGGTACACACGGGTGTTTCTATTAAGCAATTACAAAAAGGAAACCGGGAAAAAAGAGATTTTAATATTGTGCAGGTATGCCTGCAATTACCCAGGGAAATTTTATATCAAAAAATTAATCGGCGGGTAGATGCTATGATGGAGCAGGGATTAGTAAACGAAGTAAAATCTTTGTACGCATACCGGCATTTAAATGCATTACAAACAGTAGGGTATTCCGAGTTATTTGATTTTTTAGACGGAAAAATAAGTTTGCTGCATGCCGTACAATTAATAAAGCAACATACCCGCAACTACGCAAAACGGCAGGATACCTGGTTTAAAAAGCAACCGGGGATGCTTTTCAGCAACCCCGATGTAAAATCAGTGATAGATATGCTTAAAACTTAAAACCAATGGTAGCAGCCATGCTACCGCCGGTTGTTTTTAATTGGCTAAATGTATTTTGCCTGTCTTGCAATAAATAGGGGAAATCATTGTCTTTACTTAAATTATAAATATAAGTAAGGTCTGCAAAAAAGCCTTTATCCCGGTAACCCAGGCCGGCGCTTAGCAATGTTTTACTGGCTTTCAGGGCATTGTCCTTATAAGGGTTTCCATAATAAGCAAAGCCCAGGCGGGTCATAATGGTATTAAATTTCAGTTCGCCACCTACCCTGAAATTTAAAGCAGATTTATAATAATCTTTTACCACCTGGTTCAGGTCTTTATAATATTGTTTGGCATCGGGCGCTACAGTAGATGTGTATGTGCCAAACCGGGAAGCGCCATAATTTAAAAATTCTATATCGGCAGTAATAAATCCTTTTTGTTTAGAAACATCGGCAATTTCACGCAATACATAAGAAGCGCTCAGGATGGCTTTCCAGGGATTGGAGATGCGGTAATCTGCCTCGCCGGGTTTGCCATTGGTAAATGTATTAGATGAAACAGAATAATTTTCGGCTGCGCCGGATGGCGATTCTAACTGGGTGCTTAAACTGCTGCTGTGTTCTTCGCTGGTGAAAATAAAGGAGGGGCTATGTAAAGCAAGCCCGATGCGGATATATTCTCTTGGACGAAAAATGACACCGAGCTTCAGGTTTACGCCCCCGCCAATCACTTTGTAATGATCGGTATAAGAAAAAGATTTAAATCCATTGCTGGTAGAAGAGGAGGTATCTGTTTCTATAGCCGTGGTGGTTGTATTTACATTTACAATGGGTAAGCCAAGGGTTCCGCCAAAAAGCCATTTATCGTTGGTATTTACAGCAGCGCCAATACCCAGTTCGTAAATACCCCCTTTTGTTTCTTTGCTGAACTGTTGCTTCAGTGCATTGCCCGCATCCAGCAGGTTCTCGGTAGCGGCCCTTATTTGCAGGTCGCCATTTACCCGTACGGTATCTATCAGGTAAGTATATAAAGCAGGTGCAACCGTATAAGGAATGGATGAATTGGTATTAAGCACTTCGTCAATACTCAACCCGGATTTTGCAAATTCTTCTGCAAAGCGCTCGGCATATGAGCTATAGTTATTCAGGCCGGTGTAGCTGATATAATTATTTAAATTGGCCGTTTGGGTAAAAGCAATGGCAAGCGCCACACTTTTTCGGCCCCGGGTATTGGGGCCTATGCCCGATACATAACCACTGGGCCCCAGGGTGATCATATTCCGGTTCAAAGAAGTATGTGTACCCCTAAAATCGGCGCTGTTTTGTAAAAAAGAAAACTGGGGCGATACTACAATATCCCGGGTGCGATAAAAGCCCAGCCCGGCAGGGTTCACAAAAGTGGCCGAAATATCACCTCCCAAAGATCCCATAGCGCCGCCTACGGCCAGGATGCGGGCGGTACCATTTTGCGGATACCAGCTGTACAGTTTTGCATCTTCTACGGTTTGCGCCTGGGTAGAAAATGTAATGGATAAACATATTACTACCGGTATAATTTTTTTCATATTATAATGATGAGTTCTTAAGTAAAAAGATTTTAGTTACCACGGCCAGGCCTGTTCACTGAGCCGGAAGAGGATCCGGAACTATTGCCCGAAGAAGACGATGGGGTGGAGGAACGGGGTTCGTAACTCCGGGTACTATTATCGGGGCTGCTGTACGTATTTCTTGATTTGCGGCTTTCCGGTAAAATTACCCGCCTGTTATAACTGCTGTTGCTGTTATTATACAAATCCCTTGAACTGATTACGGCAGGTGACTTTGTTTTAGGATCGCTAAATGTACTACGGGGCTGTGTATATACGGCCAGGTTCGATTTCCTGATCGCTGTATTCCTGGGGGTAATGTAGGCATAAGGATTATACGTATATACCGGTACAGGATAATAAAACGGGTTGTAATAATACCCGGTATTATAGCCATAGTAATAAGGACTGTAATTGTGGCCGTAATAATTATACCCGTAATTGTAACCGTAATAATTATAATCATAATCCAGGTAACGCCAGCGTGGGTCATAAGTACGCATTCTGATGATTCTTTCATCCGGATCGGCATATCGCACTACATCATCCTGGCGGGTATCATAGGTATTGATGTTACGGGCAGGTGAATAATATACATCATCTACCATTTGGGTACTTTTATACGAACTGGTGCAGGCAGAAAATAATATTCCTGCAAGCAACGCAAAATATAAGTAATGTTTTTTCATGATGGCTTTTTTTAAACTTTTAACGGCTATAAAGTTCCTCAATATTTAGTTACAAGACTATTAAATTCAGGTAGTTGCTGTTAAAGATGTGCTAAATGGCGCATATAAAAAAATAATGGGGATTCATTGCTCATTTTGCCAGGGTGAGTCCGCCGAACCTGGGTTTCTGTGACATAATAATTTTTAATAAACCCCGCCTTCGTCAAGCTCAGGCTGACATTGGGTTATGGGTGAGTCCGCCGAACCCGGGTTTCTGTGACATAATAATTTTTAATAAACCCCGCCTTCGTCAAGCTCAGGCTGACATTGGGTTATGGGTGAGCCCGCCGAACCCGGGTTTTTGTGACATAAAAATTTTTAATAAACCCCGCCTTCGTCAAGCTCAGGCTGACATTTGGTTATGGGCGAGCCCGCCGAACCCGGGTTTCTGTGGCATAATAATTTTTAATAACCCCCGCCTTCGTCAAGCTCAGGCTGACATTGGGTTATGGGTGAGTCCGCCGAAACCGGGTTTCTGTGACATAATAATTTTTAATAAACCCCGCCTTCGTCAAGCTCAGGCTGACATTGGGTTATGGGTGAGCCCGCCGAACCCGGGTTTTTGTGGCATAATAATTTTTAATAACCCCCGCCTTCGTCAAGCTCAGGCTGACAGCAATATGTTTTAAATTACCCCGCCCTCACCAGGCTCTTGCTTGCATCTAAAACCGTTTCATGTAAAAAATGCCGGAACAAGCCCGGCATTTAAATATAATTATTTAACAATAATTTTAATGAACAGTGGCAATAGCACATCCCACTACATTACTGGTAGCAGGTTTCACTTCTTTTCCGGTAAGCATTACATCCATCGCATCTTTTAAATACTTAGTGCTTACCAGGGTAGCATCAGCAGGGCTATCATCAATAGCGCCATGGTAAACTAAACTCAGGCTGCTGTTAAATAAAAAGCATTCAGGAGTACGTGTTGCGCCAAACGCATTGGCCAATACACTTTTTGCATCCAATACATAACTCCAGTTATATTTTTCCTGTTCGTAAAATACTTTCATGGCTTCATAGCTGTCGGCACCGTCTCTTTGAGCTTCGTTGCTGTTTATCATGATAAAACCAATATCATTCGCTTTTGCATAAGCAGCAATTTCTTTAGTACGGGTAATATTTTTTATTACATCTGTGCAGCCATTACTGCTAAACATTACCAAAACACCATTTGATTTGGCAGCTTCTTTAATGGTAATATTATACCCGGTAGAAATGTCCATCATCGGGAATTTTGCTTCAGGAAGTTTAGACCCGATAGCCAGGGGTTCACCCACATTAAATGATAAAAGGGCCAGTGCACAAATTGGCGCCAGTGTAAGTAAAAATTTCTTCATATCAAGTTTTTAAGGAAATAAAAGTAATGAATTTTTACATTTTTTCCCGTTATATTTTAGCCGATTCCGGTTTATGAAAAAATAGAAGGGCTTTTAGGAATTACCCGCTTTATCGGTTCGGTTGCTCTTAAGCGCATGGATGCTCACATTCAGTTCAAAACCAATGAGCAGGGCCAGGGAATTAATAAAGATAAGCGCCATCACCATCATAATAGTGCCAATAGAGCCATACAATGCATTATAACGGGCAAAATTATTTACAAAAAAGGCAAATCCCAGGGTTGCCAGTAAGCAAAGAAAAGTGGTGAGTATAACGCCGGGGCTTATAAAATTCCATCTTTTGGTAACGGCCGGTGCATACCTGAAAATAAAGCCTATAGCAAAGAATACCAGCAATATGATGAACACCCAGCGGCTGTACTGGATCAGTGTTTTTATCCAGTTTGATTTCACCAGGAAGTTGAGCACATTGCCTTGTAATACCAGCAGTACAATATAAGCCAGCAACAAGCCAAACAAAACCAGCGATAGCCGAATGGCAATTCCCCGTTTATGAAGCCCCTTGCGATTGGTGAAACCTGCGTAGTCTTTATTAAAAGAACGCATAATCCCCATCATAGCATTGGAGGCAAAGAACAGCGATAATACCACACCAAATGATAATAGGCCAATGCGGTTATTATCAATAAAACTATCAATAAACTCAATAACCCCCTGGTTGTAGGTCCTGGCCGGTATAATATCAAAAATAAGCCGGTGAAGCTGTATTTTAATATTGCGCCGGGATATAAAAGGCAGGTTGGGGATAAGCGTAAATATAAAAAGCAGCGAAGGCGGCAGCGACATGATAAAATGGTAAGAGATGGCTGCTGCCCTTTCGGTAAGGCTTTGTTTTTTTATTTGACGGCTGTAAAATCTTAATACATCGTATAAAGGCAGGCCCTGGAAACCCGGCAGGTATATATGTTTGCTTTTATTTAGCAGGAAGGCAACAGGCGCCCAGTTTAATATGATGCGTTGTATTTTTAGCACCTCATAACATTATTTACGGCTTAAGATAAGGCTATCCAATGCTTTTTGATAAGCTCTTGCATAAATTAAATGCTCAGCATAGGTTTCGGCAAAGTTAGAGGAACCATCAAAACTGGGGCTGGCAACAAAAAACAGGTAATTAGTTTCCGGGGCATGTAATACGGCATCAATGGTATTGGCAGAAGGGGTACAAATAGGCCCGGGAGGCAACCCGCTATTGCGGTAAGTATTATAAGCAGAAGCCACATCCAGGTGGCCCCGTAAAATCCTTTTTAATGCAAAATTGCGGAGTGCATATTTTACGGTAGGGTCTGCTTCCAGCCGCATACCCTTGCGCATGCGGTTCAGGTACACGCTGGCAATTTTTGCTTTATCCGCTGCATTATTGGTTTCTTCTTCTATAATGCTGGCCATCGTATATACTTCTCTTGGGCTTAGCCCTTCGGCTTTTGCCCTGGCCCTGCGTTCCGGGGTCCAGAATTTTTCCTGTTCCTCATCCAGCCTTTGAAACAGTTTCTCAAAAGAGCTGTTCCATTTTAATAAATAAGTATTGGGAATGATGGCGGTCATCGCCGTATTGGTATCCAAACCAAATCTTTTTAAAGAATCGTTACTCAATAAAAATCTAATCGCATCTAAAGAATCTACTTCAAAATGATTCGCTATTTTTTGTGCCAGGTCTTCCTTGGTGCGGAGTTTATTGATCACTAAGCGAACAGGTGTTTGCCTGCCGGAACGTAACATTTTCACTAAGTTATAAAGGCTACTTCTATTTTTAATTTCGTATTTGCCCGGCCTGGTATTTTGTGGGTACCCGGCTTTTTTTGAGAGCTGATCAAATATAAAACCATTACGAATGATCTTATTTTTAAGCAAATCTTCTTTTACCTGCTGGTAAGATGCGCCTGTATGTATATAAAAGAATTTGCCTTCGGGAGCTTTTACCGTGGGGCCAAAAACAAGCCAGGCAATATAAGCACAAGCTAACAGCAAAGTAATAAATACAAGAGTGAATATTTTTCTCATCATTTTATAAAATACCCCGGTTTTATTTTGTAAGAGTGAAGATAAAGATAACGGCTCAAATCATTTTAGCCTTCATTTATTCCTGTTAATACTTGTTTACTTTTTTTTTGAAAAATGCGTACCATAATCATTCAAATGAAATAATTTTTTTTTACTTTTAAATAAGAGAATCCTTTTTAGCCCTTTTTTAATAAAACAATGCCCAAAATTTTTACAACAAAATAACCCATTATCAATAGGCAACCTCTGCTCGCTGCTTTAGCGAAAGGCCACGAGCCAGGTAAATGTGTACATATGAGGAAATTGAAAAAAGCGCCACTTTGGATACTCAATTTTAATCTGTACTGTGAGTAAGGAACGGCGAAGCCATACAGTTACCCATCATATTAATCTTAAAATAATAGTGGTATGAATACGATTACATTATACCCGTTGCTGCATAGAGGGGGCGAAAATATTGCCATTAGTTTTGAAAAAAGCAGTCCGTTTTATAGCTGCGTTAGACAAATAAAGCAGGTAAAATGGAGCCAAACGAATCATTGCTGGTATTTGCCAATGAGCCGGGAAAATTATAATCATATTATTTCGGCGTTTGGGCATAAAGCCATAGTGAATAAGACCCCTTTACAGGAGTGGTTACAAAAAAAGAGAGAAGTAGAAGCCAGTTTAGCGCCGGTTTCTAAAGAGCCGGCCAGGGTGCCGGTATCAAAAACCACTGCTTTTACATTAAGTAATCAAAACCTGGAAGCATTAAAAAGGTATGTGGAGCACTTAACGCTGCATGCATACAGTAACAGTACCATTCATACCTATCGCAATGAGTTTTTACAATTATTGCAAAGATTAAAAGATAAGCCAGTGCATAGCCTTACGGCAGATGATCTGAGGGATTATATGCATTACTTGCTAAGCCGTGAGAAGATCAGCGAAAATACAGCCCATAGCAGGCTCAATGCATTGAAATATTATTTTGAGCAAGTGTTGGGCAAAGAAAAATTCTTTTGTGAGATACCCCGCCCTAAAAAAACGCAGCAGTTACCCAGGGTATTTAGCCAGGAAGATATTGCATCCATAATAAACAATGTGCGCAACCTAAAGCACAAAACGATGCTGATGCTGGCATATAGTGCCGGGTTGCGGGTAAGTGAAGTAGTATCTGTAAAAACATACCAGGTTGACAGTAAGCGTATGAACATTTTCATAAGCCAGGCAAAAGGTAAAAAAGACAGGATCGTAACCTTAAGCCCTGTAATGCTGGTGATGTTAAGGGAATATGCAAAAGTGTATAAGCCCGATAAAAAGGGGTATTTATTTGCAGGCTCCGAAAAGGGGAGTGCTTACAGTACCCGAAGTTTGCAGCAGGTATTATGTACCGCCAAAAGGCTGGCTGGGGTTACCCGGCCGGGAAGCATACACAGTTTACGTCATAGTTTTGCTACCCATTTAATAGAAAAGGGGACAGATGTAACGATGATACAAAAGCTATTAGGTCATAATGATTTAAAAACGACCTTAATATACCTGCATACCAGCAATAAAGACCTGCTAAAGATTATCAGTCCGCTCGATTCACTAGATTTAAAATAGTTGTATTTATGCAACCCCATCCTTTATGCGTTTTTTTTCATAATATACTGGTAATAAGCAGCGTTAGAAAAGTTGTTAATTTATAAAACAAGCGTATATTAGCGTAAATACATACGTTGCCTGCAATGCCATTGAACAGTCCGTTTATCAACCAATTTTCCCCGACAAGACAGCCTTAAATAACTGCATTTCGCTGACTTGACATTTATACATTAAATTTGAACTAATTAAGTTAGCAAGACAAATGAAAGTACAAGAACCGCTGTTTGATTACGTTAGCCCTGACACAGATTACGAAATCAAAAAAGGTGACTGTTTGACCGTTCTCAAAAAGATTGAAGATGGCAAGTTTGACCTTATATTGACTTCACCGCCTTATAATGTTGGTAAGTCTTACGAGACAAAGACCAGCATTGAAAAATATCTTGAAACACAGGAAGAGATTATAGACGAATTGGTGCGGACACTTTCCGACAAAGGAAACCTTTGTTGGCAAGTTGGTAACTACGTTGACAAAGGCGAAGTGTTTCCGCTTGACATTTTTTATTATCAAATATTCAAGAAACACGGACTAAAACTTCGCAATCGTATCATCTGGCATTTTGGACACGGACTTCATGCCTCAAACCGCTTTAGCGGACGTTATGAAACGATACTTTGGTTCAGCAAAACAGACGATTACATTTTCAATCTTGACAATGTAAGAGTGCCATCAAAATATCCTGGCAAGCGACATTTCAAAGGACCAAAGAAAGGACAGGTATCAGGCAACCCATTAGGGAAAAACCCAAGCGACATTTGGGAAATTATTGAACAAGATTGGGACAAAGCAATGTGGAATATTCCAAACGTAAAATCAAATCATCCTGAAAAGGTTGACCATCCTTGCCAATTTCCGATTGAATTAGTTGAACGTTGTGTTTTAGCATTGACAGAAGAAAATAGTTGGGTTCTTGACCCGTTTGCTGGTGTTGGCTCAACTGTTATTGGTGCAATAAAAAATAAACGCAATGCTATTGGCATAGAAAAAGAAGATGCCTATTGCAAAATAGCAAGACAAAGGATAAATGAATTGAAAGAGGGAATGCTAAAAGTAAGACCTATCAATAAACCTATTCACAAGCCAAGCGGTAATGACAAAGTTTCAAGAGTTCCCGAAGAATGGCTTACTTTAAATTTCACAAACGGACATTAAATGAAAATAGCACAAAAGTATTCCCACTTGAATGGAGAAGAATATTTAATTGTACATCACAACAATCTTTATAAAGAAATAAAGGAAGTAATTGCCAGCATTGATGCCGATAAACTAAGAACGAAAATCAGCAAAGAGAAAAGGAAAATTGGAAACAGTTTACTATCTCCTATTGAATTGAACGAGGCATTCAATAATGAATTTTACAAACGTAAATGGGAAGAAAGCCGTTATAATTATTACATCACTCTTAACCGTGAACTAATGGAAAAGAGTGTGCTAATGTCGGCTAAGGAACAAAAGGAATTTCTTATTGCAAATGGCGAAAAAGAGCCGATTTACAGTTATAATCAAACTGATTTTGTCAAAGATAAAATTGCCGTAGAAGTTCAATTCGGCAAATATGCTTTCGTAGCGTTTGACTTGTTTGTAAAACATATGCTGTTTTATTCAGGTGGCGTTATCAACTTAGGAATTGAAATTTTGCCGACAAAGAAAATGCAAGCACAAATGAGCAGTGGCGTTGCTTATTATGAAGGCGAAGTTTACAACGTAATGAGACAAGGACGCAATAGTCCGCCAGTTCCCTTATTAATTTTAGGCATTGAGCCATAGCGACAGACGAGGCACATGCAGGCAACATGGGTATTGCCAAAATGCAGGCTGACGCAAGCCGTGTTTCAACTTTTGTAATTCTGTTGGGCTGCATATCCAGCTTGACCTTATCTATTTAGCTATGTGCATATCATCATCTTTTTTATCTTTACTCAGCAGCGGTTAGCCGGAGCGGACGGAATTCTATTCCCTGCACTTCGGCAATACCTGTCCGTTAGTGGCAAGGCTATGACGACACAACCCGACAGACAAATTAAGTTCTTTTTGATATTTCATATTTTAGTAGTTGCTTAAATAAGCAAATTGACTATCTTTGCATTATGGACAACATTTCTTGCA